>PDYJ01001537.1_pt1 | contig 189760 bp, 170 predicted proteins | sample 1430841 | NCBI WGS metagenome assembly PDYJ01 (sample SAMN07237672, study PRJNA390542) | Gut metagenome, whole genome shotgun sequencing project. | isolation source: fecal pellets | host: Mus musculus | place: USA: New York, NY | collected 2016-10
CATCGACATTGAGCTGCGCATGATGCAAGGGCTTATAGGGAGAAGAATGTTGCGTTTTGACAACCGGCTTATCCTGAATTGAAAGATTCGGAATAAGGGTCATGTCGACACCCAAGTCTTTGGCAAGAGAATATTTCCTGACTTTCCCCCGGGGTCTGTCATCACAGCACAGATACCTTTCTTCTCATCACGGGTCAGTGTTGCCTTCTTCCGCAAGTGCGGCAATAAAGGCTTCAGTCGAATCTGTCTTTTTAGCAGCTTTCTCGATGACATATTTGAACATAGACTTTCGCTTTGCGGCCTCCTCGGCAGCACGCTTACGGCGCATCTTCTCATCAATTTCCGACTGCGATGCTGACGGCTTATGCTGACGCTTGGCTTTCTCCTTCGTCGTTGACCTTCAGCCTCCTGATGAGCAGTCTCGCGCTCGACAGCTTTCGGCGGTGCCTCCAGTCCGTACTTCATGGCGATACAAGCAGCAGCGCGGTTGGCGTTCTTGTTGATGAACTTGTCGCAAAAACCGCTTACCGTTAATGTCGGTGTGCGGATAACGATATGATAGTGCTCGTTGTCGGTATTGTCATGGCGCGCCACGATGTATGGACACCCTGTAACGTCATTGCCCGTTCCGACAATTCATCAAGAAAGTCCCGGATAATGGTTCGGATTTTATCCTACCATTGTCCGGCATCGAGCGTAGCATAGAAGTCTCGGTCGGAGTGAAGGAAATGATTATCGTATAGCACCGGGTCTTGTAATCGTTGGCGGTTGCCATCCAGTCGCGGGCCTGTTCCTCCGGCGACGCTGCAATATCGGTGAAGTTGGCAAGCAGAATCCCGCCGTCCTTTTCACGGTTCTGCGCATAGCCCAGGCTGTGGGAAATGTCGGTCGATTTTCCAACTCTCGCGTTCATTTCAGTGCAAAGTTTGCGCGGGCTGAAGCCGCAGGTTTCACATATCGTCTGTCGGACAAATCGGGTCGAGGGGTTTCCCCTTGCAAGGGTGTTTTTTCGGGCCGGAGCGACAGCGGAGTGTCTGACAAAAACACATCTTGCAGAGCCACTCTAATTCCGGGGGCATTTTCACACTCATAGCTTGAGCCCTCCCGTCTCTCGGTCGATAACCGCCTTTTTTTCGCCGCCCAAAAGAGGTGTGATGTCGAGCTTCGGCTTAGGCTGCTTTTGTCTGACATTGCGAGTCTCCTTCTCTTCAACTTCGATTCGCATGGACTTCCATTTTCGGTATGTTTCCGGAACCTTCGGAAGATGTTTTGCGAAGAGGAACCGAACCCACGATACATGTCCGTGCGGTCAATTGCCGTCCTTTTACAGCATCGTTGATGGCTGTAAAAGCCTTTATGCCAAATTCGTTTTCCGGCATGAAGCAGCGCACTTCAAGGAAGTCGGGATTTGCCTTCAAGTATTCACAAGCTTCGGCAAGTCCGCGCTTGCCGTTGATAATGATATGATAACGTCGCGTCATAAGGGGATAAACTCCATTGCGCGTGGCGGATTCCATAAGTGTCAGGAAATCGAGCGGATTTTCATACACCATGCAGATTTGGTCCTTTCGGCGTTGCCCACAGTGCTAATGCCCCCTTCACCAATCTGCCGGAATATCTTGCCATTGAAAGCCATGAAACAGTCCGCTCCTTCACCCACAGGCATTGCCAGGACACGTTCACGCTTGCCTCCTTTGACCTGAGGCAGAGAACCTTCAAGAGTATAGAGTTTCACAGTCTCCATTGAGAGGCCATAGCGGGTCATCATCCTGCCGAGTTCACGGTCTTTGGGGTGGCAGGTATCCGTGAAATCCCAGACGGTCGGCTGACTGCGGTATACCGAAAGTCGCAGAAGTGGTCTCACGCTCGGTATAAAGTTTTTCGACCTCGGCGAAAGCTTTTGAAAAGTCGCTATTGTCTGCAAGTCCGAGTTTAACTGCCAGTTGAGACGCGCTGCCGTAACAGTCATGATTTTTCATAGCCCACTCATTTCGGGCATTGTTGACAGTAAGTTCCTTGCCGTTGCCAAGGTCATAATGTCTGAGATTTTTCCTTTGTGAGATGCAGACCAGTCCGGCCGCCATGCATAGGTCATCGACCGGGACGATAGAGTCAAACTCCATCGGTGTAATTTTATTTAAATCATTCATTGTTAGAATATTTTGAGCTTAGTAGATTTGATTTTGTCCCCAATGTCCCGATGTCCCCGTTAAAATGCCGGACATTACAGACAATTTTTGCATATGGAGATTCCTTTTCCCTTTAAGCCAAAATATTTTTGGATTGTAAGGAAGGTATTTGGGACATTCGGGTCAGAATGGCGAGTCTTCGCAATCGAAGTCAAGAGTAGGAGAGAGTGGTATCTTGGGATTGTCAGTACGAATCCAGGGGCGTTTAACTCGTCCGTCGGCGCCACAATAGTCGCGGTGCATACCCGGCACTTTCTCTTTCTCCGACCTTACCCAACCGTGTATATGCTCCATGAGGGAGTTGATATACTGCGATGAATAGCGGAATGATGTTCGGATGGCATCGTTCGGCATTTCGCACTTTATCATCTTCGGAGATACTATTGTCAGCGGTTCAGTGCCTATCTGACGGTATTCGTCATCGATAAATGATGACGGATCAATAGCCCACTTCTGCCACTGCGCCCTCTTGCCGAGCGGCCATGAGAAGTATGCTTTTGGAACGAGTCTGTTCAAGAACGCCTCTATTTCATCAAGCAATTCATCTCCAGCGGCAGTGGTATATTCAGCTTGTCGCGATTGGCCTCCGATTCCAATTCAGGAGGAAGAAACAGCGTCTCTTCGGCAGTGTAATAGTGATAAGCCTCAGCCCACAACTGGGGAACCTCGGATTTCAGTGCGTCAATCCATTCCCGAACTTCTCCTGTGCCCCTTATAGGGATAATCCACCAGCGGCGGTTGCCGTTGCAGCTCTGTAGGAACTCCGTCTCGTTGGTAGTGGCGGCAAACACGTTGCTTCGGGTATGGACTCGCTTTTTCTGGCGTATGCCGGACGCACGTCATCACGGACTCGGCTCAGAAACGCTTTGGCTGCCTCAGCATCATGGGCGCGTTTCATGCCGTTGAGTTCCGATATTTCCACAATCCATGCGCCTGTAATATCCTCGATCTTCGACTTGTCGTCGTGAGCGAAAGAGAAACGAATCTGAAAACCAGTTTCCGGCGATGATATTCAGGAATGTGCTTTTGCCAACACCCTGCGGCCCGGTAAACGTTAGGATGTGATCGAACTTGCATCCGGGGCTGAAAGCGCGAGCCACCGCGCCGACCATCCACTTGCGTGTCTGCATACGGGTAAGCCGTGTATCCTCGGCTCCAAGATAGCGGATGACGACAGTATCTATTCGCTCCACATTATCCATGCGGTACTCTGGATAAACTCATGTACGGGATTGAAGCCTCGCTCCTTCGACGTGGTTTTTAGCATTTCCAAAATACGCGGTTGAGAGAGCTGCAGCCCGTAAACATTCTCGATATAAATGGCAATCTTGCCTATCGATTCATCGTCAATACGGTTGTCTCGCTCATTGCAGAAGTCTGGACAGTCGGTAATGTCCTGCTTGGTAAAGCGGTCGAAACGCACTTTTTTGAGCTGTGGGTCGTTGAGTAGAATCAGTTTGATATTCTGACCTGTTTTTTCAATCTGATTCCTGTCGTTGAGCGATAGTGCCGCCTCCCATTCGTCTGAATTTACGTTGACAGATTTATTCTTGTCTTTTATCACTGTGAGCTTTACCGCTGTGTCCTCGGCGCAGAGTTGCAGCATGGCTTTATATGAGGGGCGACGTTTCGTTGCGGTTTCTTCCTTTTTTACATATTTGTCAATGTCTCCGAACCTGAATATTCTTACAATTTCAAATGCATTGCAGGGCGCGTTGACTCCACTGATCCAGACAATCTGTTGAACATCATCTGTTTCAAGTGTGAGTTTCGGATTGTATGACGCGACATACAATCCGGTGGCTGCATCAAAGAGGAACAGGTCAGCCAGGAATTTCTCAATAGCGGCACGGCAGGAATATGCACGGCAGAATGTACCTTCCATATCCTTCCTTTCGGACGAAAGTTTATAATCTGCGCTCATATGAACCTCCTGTCTTTGGCACTGTTGCGCATGCCTTTGTTCATCTGCTCCATCTGTTCTTCGATGGAAGGCTGGCCTTTCCGAAGCCCCTCGGCCATCCACATCCTTAACTCGGAGGGGAGAAAAAGCAGGTTGCGCCCTGGCTTATAGCATGGTATACGACCCTCCTGAACGAGTGCATAGACCCTTGACACAGACAGTCTAAGAATACTGGCGGCATCTTTGACTGTTACCATTTCTTCCGGAGCGGTAACGACCATTGGAGCCATAGCGCCTTGCAGTAGTTTACCGACAGTTTCGGTCAGGGCATCGACTTTTTCTTCAAGCCGTGCCATAATCTGAGGCATTGCCTCGAATGTTGGTTTTTCAATCATAATGCGGTACGATGGGGGATTTGAACATCGTACCGCAAAGTTCATCGGTTATATTCCTCCAATCCAGTTATCATCCGGATAACCAATGGATAACCGATAACCTGAATATTATCCGGCTTCTTCTGGCACAGGAAATATATATGGCACCAGCGGTCGGTTGACTTCGATTATCTGAAGTCGGAACTTTGTAGTAGCGTCGGAATCCTTGAGTCGGCTTTTGATAGTACTGACCGCATAGTTCTGAAGCGTCAGCGGGAATGAGGCTTTAATCATTTCGGCTGTGGCAAAACCAAAAATTTTCGGACAAGTATCAGGATTATGGATACGACGACACACGTTCCATGCGAAATGGATCAGGTCAAATTCAAAGACTCCCTGCAATTTTCGCTTCTCTACAACCTCGAAAGGTCCGCAGGTATTCAGTTTCCTGAAATTGTCGAGCAGTTTTTCAATCTGTTCGTCCGACAGTAAATTGCCGAGAGTTCCGGAGATATAGCCGATGATTTCTTCCGATAGCTCCGCAGTTTTATCATTCTCAACGACTGATACTTCGCCTTCTTCGCCCTGTCTATCACAAGTGACGACAATATCGTCTGCTTTAAGTGATTCTGGGGCGTTGCCGGAGTCAACTGTTTTACTTAGGTTTTGTTTTAATACCGCAGCGCACTTTCTTCCGGTTGCAAAAATTGCGGGCATTGCATCATTTACCATCGGTCCCGCCACAAAGACAGCCAAAAGAAGCGGTGCTTCATAGAGAGTGAATATCCAGGCGGCATCAAGCCAGAACAACGCTGTGCCCGGATTTGAGGATGACCCGTTAGTTCCCGCATAAGCTGTCTTCATTGCCATAATCAGGAAGACAATGGTGATTAATACAGTCATGGTTTTCAATGTGTTGTCGCTTTTCATATAATTGTGAGATTTTGAAATTGTCCGACAAAATTACAGAGGATTGATTGCTAAAAACGAAATGTTGGACACTTTTCTTAGCCATATCGGTTCACTTTTCAATGGTGATTAATACAGTCATGGTTTTCAATGTGTTGTCGCTTTTCATATAATTGTGAGATTTTGAAATTGTCCGACAAAATTACAGAGGATTGATTGCTAAAAACGAAATGTTGGACACTTTTCTTAGCCATATCGGTTCACTTTTAGCAACTTCCTGTATTTTTAGCACAAAATAGTCCGTTACCGGGCGGTAACGGACCATTATCTGCCTATTTGTGAAACGTGAGAACGTCCCACTGTCATTTCAGGAGGAAATCAGGTGCATTCTATTTGGGCTTGATTTTAATCTTGCCGAGAGTCTCAAGCAGTGCGGTCGGAACCTCATGCGTGTAGCGTAGAGTTGTCTCAAGATTCTTATGGGTGAGAGCCTGGCTGACCACGTAGGGATTGCTGCTCATTGCCATCTGAAGGGTGGCGTAGGTATGGCGGAAGCAATGGAACGTGATGTGCTTGTCGATGTTCGCTGCCTTTATCCAGTCTGCCAGAGGTTTTGCCGTAAGTGTTTTCTTGAATCCGGGAAATACTTTGCCTGTCTTACGCTCTCCGATTAGCTCTATGGCATCCTCGCAAAGCGGTAGGGTTGCAGCCGTCTTTGTCTTCTGTGTCTTGATTACAACGCATAGTCCGATTCCGGCAATCTCCTGAATATTCTTCCAGTCGAGGTTGAGAATGTCACTGAAACGCAGACCTGTGAGACAGGAGAAGAGCGATGCCCTGCGAAGCACGTCGCTGTCGCAGGGAGTCTGGGCCAGTCGGATAAGCTCGTCCTGATTGAGAAACTCTTTCACGACATCATCCCATTCGATGTATTCAAGAAAGTCGTTGACGTTCTCGGTCAGAAGTTTCTCCTTGTAAGCCTTTTTGAGCAGAGCGCGGAATGTCGAAAAATACCCGGAAGCGGCATTTTTGGACAATTTCTTTTTCGTGTGTTTGAGCTGCTTGGCGTTCAGGAGATAATCGCGAAACTTGTTGCAGAGGTCAAGAGTTATCTCTCCGAAGGTGCATTTTCCACCTGTGAATATTTGGAAATGTTTGTAGCTGATTCGCCATTTGGTATTGCTTTGCCTTTTGGCATATTCCTCATAATAAGCGAGAAAATCCTCCTTCTGCTGGCTATGGTCGATGAAACCGAACTGGCGGTTAATCACCTGTTCCTGACGGCGACAGCGCAGAAGTTCCCCTTTCTCAAGCATCGTCTGGTTGAAGTCGCGCTGCACCTTGTTGGTCGGGTTGCCATACAGGTAGATTCCAAGATACTCATGGCGCTGCATCTTGTTTGTTTTCGGGTTTCGGATTGGTGGGTAATAGTCGAAGTACAGCGTGATCTTACCCGAATCAAGAAGACGCTGCCGCAAGGCGACTTTAGTGCATATATCCATACGAGTTTTGTTTTTGAATGATTTGTTTCGGCAAAGTTCGTAGGTTATCTCCCGGTTATCAAGTTATTAGACTGTTAACCTGCGGATAACCGATAACCTGCTTCATTTCAGCGTTGGAGGACGGAGAATCGCATCGATTTCCGACTTCAATATATAGGTATACTTGCCGACTTTCTTACGGCGCAGACCATGGTACTTCACATAGTTGTGAAGCTGATCATGGGTCAGATTGTACTCAGCCCGCACATTAGAGTACGAAATCCAGTCATCCTCTTTCGGCGGTTCGGGCTTCGCTGCAAACACCCGATCGCAGTGCGCCTTGCTCCAAAGCGTCTTCCCCCGGTGGTAGACCTTCGGAATATTGTGAGCTTTGCCTTGGGCGAACACCCATGAATTGCTCACCCCGAACTTTGTGATAATCTCTTTCGTCGTGTAAAACTCCGAGATTGCTTCGCCGTTCTCATCTTTTGCGATTGTCGTTGCTTTCGGTTTTCGTTCATAAGGACGAGCTTCGATCATTGCGTCAATATCTGCTCTCTTGATTACTGCCCATTGTGAGGTGAGGCGATAGGCTTTGATGGTACCCCTGTAAATGAGATTATAAACTGCTCTTGGTGTTACATTAAGGATTTGCGCCACTTCAGCAACCGATAGATAGTCTCGGCCGGAGAGTTGGTTTATCTTATTTTCATGAGCAGTAAGCGAATCAAGAGTTTCAGTGATTTTCTTCTTCTCTTGTCGTTTACGCTCTTTGTAAGCGTGCTCGGCACATCGCTTACAACAATACTGGGTTGTGGCCTTTTGAGCCTCAAACTCATTTCCACACCACTGACAGACCTTCTTGATTCTAATGTTTGAAGTTGCCATAACTTTGAGTTAAAATTGTGTCACTCATTGAGCTAATTCGTTGAACCCGTATGAACATGCCTGAATGAGCGTGAACGAGTATGAACATCATCCACTACCGAGTAGAGCGACTTGACTCGGATAGCAGACGAGCAACAAATGTGGTTCAAAAATGGAGTGAAAAACAGGTAGAAACGAGTTCTACCGATTAAACAGCCGACAGCCGGACACAAGAAAAGGCGCTCAAACTGAACGCCTTAATACTTATCTATACTTATAGTAGCCTATCTTTAACTGCCGGTCATTTGCCGATGCAGAAGCGGGAGAAGATGGTGTGGAGGAGGGTGTCGGTGGTTATGGCGCCGGTGATTGTGCCGAGGTGGTGCAGGGTTTCGCGTATGTCCTGGGCTATGAAGTCGGCTGAGATTCCATTGTCGATGCCTGCTAATGCTTGCCGGAGAGGGGCTTGGGCCTGTAGCAGTGCCTGATAGTGCCGGGCGTTGGTGACGATTAAGTCGGAGTCCGGGTTGTAGCCATCTGTTGCCAGGTTGTGTAGCTTCTCAATAAGCTCCTCAAGCCCTTCGCCTGTGTATGCACTGAATAGAATCGGTTTCATGCATGATGTCATAACTGACTTACACCGATTCTCTGCAGTGGAGGCTGTGATGTGGTGTTGTTCAAAAAGGGGGCTATTATTAATGTCTGACTTGTTTTGAAGCAGTATTATTTTTGATCCGAGGTTGTTGCTGATGAATGTGTCGAGTTCTTGGGTCTGTGGTTGTAGAGGGGAGGTGGGGTCGATAATCCAGATTATTATGCTCGCTTTGGTCATCTGCAATCGGGCGCGCTCGATGCCAAGTTTTTCAACTTTATCGGATGTTGTGCGAAGTCCGGCGGTGTCAATGAAACGATAGAGTATGCCGTCTATTTCTGCCGTGTCTTCAATGATGTCGCGAGTCGTGCCCGGAATGTCACTAACGATTGCTTTGTCATCACTTAGCAAAAGGTTGAGCAAAGACGATTTGCCTGCGTTTGGTATGCCGGCTATGACTACCGGCACTCCGTTTTTCAGAGCCGCCCCGGATGAATAGGAGTTGGCGAGGCGTGTTATTTTTTTCATTATGGCATTCCCGAGTTCGGAAAGTCTTGTCCTGTCGGCAAACTCCACGTCTTCTTCTGAGAAGTCGAGCTCAAGTTCAAGCAGAGATGCAAAATCTACGAGTTTTTCTCGGAGGAGTTCAAGTTCGCGGGAGAATCCTCCGCGTGTCTGGGAAATTGCGAGTTTGTGTGCGGCCCTGGATGAAGAGGCAATAAGGTCGGCTACGCCTTCAGCCTGAGCGAGGTCAAGGCGGCCGTTGATAAATGCTCTCTGAGTGAATTCGCCCGGAGCTGCCGCATATGCGCCTCTGCGAATCAGGTCGGCTATTATTTCTTTCTGAATCCAGCGAGACCCGTGCACAGAGATCTCTACAACATCCTCGCCAGTGAAAGATGCCGGCGCGCGGAAAATTGTTGCTACAGCTTCGTCGAGCAGGTCGCCGGAAGTGGAGTAATACTTTCCGAGATGGGCCGTATGGCTCAAAGCGTCAGTAAGACTTTTACCTTTCCATGCAGAGTCTGCAATTTCGATGGCTTTAGTCCCTGATATTCTGATAACGGCTATGCCTCCGGCTCCCGGAGCAGTAGACACAGCCGTTATTGTACGGTTCATTTCGAATTGTTCCATTCTTTAAACGAGAATGATGATTCCACCGTTTTTTCAAGTTCATCGGGTAGGGCCGGGAAGAAGTCGTAGCCGGTGATTTTTTCAAGTTCGTCAATGCTCATGGCGTAATCCTGCATATTGCCGGGGGAAGTCATGTTGGGATAAACGAAAGCTATTCCACGCGGTTCTTCCACATAAGGGGCGAGCAACACTTTAAAGAATGCTCCCGGCACTCTCACCTTGGCGTTGCCAATTCTGTTTGTGTCGTCGGCCGAATACAGCGGCCCTGCTATAATCATGATTGCGGAGTCTCGTTTTGCCCATTGGCGCTCTTTGTTTTCAAGAGTGTTCCATGCTCCGGCATTAAGTTTATGGTCTTGCGGGCATATGTTTGCCATTACAAAGCAGTCGTTCATAGCCTCAATGCTCCACTTCTGGTCGGCGGCGGGGCACATGTGTCCTCTGTCATAGCCAGAACGGGTGTAGTCTTTTGTGGAGGGACATCCTTCAATATCGGGGTCTGTCCAGAAATTGTCGGTGCGGTCGATGTCATTTTTAACCTCATCCCCCAAAAGCTCCCACGCTACATAGTTAGGAGTCTTGTTGTCTTTGTTGAAAGATACAGTAAATCCTATATATTCTTTTATTTGAGAGTAAAGGTCTTCCGGGAGCGTCACCGTCTCCAGTCCCGGGAAATGTTCTGTCTGGCCTGTATGGTTGTCGTCAGGGAAAGAAGGTGAGTCGTTGTCGCATGAAGAGTTTAGCGACATGATGGCTCCGCACGCCATAAGCGAAATGCTCATGGCCGTAATTAAAGTTCCAAGGCTGCTTAGTCCGGTTCTTTTTCTTTTTGGCATGATTAATAAGTGTTAAATTATGTGTGAATGTCTTCAAAATCATTGCAAAGATAGTAAATAAAGGAGATTCTTGCAATTGGTGGTGGTATTTTGTGATTATGGGAGTAGGTCTTATGTCGGCCATGTAGGTGTCAGCGAAAGTCGGAAGGCAGGGTTTTGAATTTTTCTTTAAATCTTCTGTTAAAGTTATTTGGGTCAGGCATCCCCACCATTGCCTTGATTTCTTTTATTGTCAGGCTGCTCTCTTTTAAAAGGAGGGAAGCTTTGGAAAGGCGTGTGTCTCTAAGATATTCTGCCGGTGACATCCCCTTTAGCTCTTTTATCTTGTTGTAAAGATGAGCCCTGCTTATTTTTAATTTTTCAGAGAGCGTATTAATGTCAAATTCCGGGTCTGCAATGTTATTTTCAATTATTCTGTCGATATTTTCAAGAAACATTTTATCTGATTTCTTTTCGAGCAGGGCAACCTGTGCTTTAACATTTTGAGGAAGAGAATCATTAATCTTTGATGCTTTTATCTTTTTTAATGTCAAGGCAGCCAGCACCTCACAGTTGAATGGCTTAGGCAAAAAATCGTCGGCCTCAGACTTGATGGCTTTAAGAAGGTTTCGGCTGTCGTGGAAATCAGATATCAGTATAATCGGTATTGTCTTAAATTCAGGATTGCATTTCAGATTATTTATCAGGTCATAAGAAATCTGCTCCCTGTTGTCGGTGTCGATTATGATTGCATCAGGACGAGATTCAGAGATTGTGTCGATTACGTTCGCAGTGTCGCATATTGAGGCTGTCATGAATCTGGCCATGCACCTTCTTATTACATCGGCAAGCTGAGTGTCTTTGACAACAATCATCACATAAATGTCTCTATTTATAGGGAAATCCGCCATCTCAGAGATGTCGTGTTTTGTCATCTCTGAAATGTCAGGATGCAATTCTTTGAAATCGGCGAGATTTTCAATTAGTTGCATGAGCTTTTCATTGCTGTTCCTGAGATGCTGTATGTCGGTTCTTGAAAGTTTTGTTTCCGAGGGATATTTAAGTTTTTCGATTATGGAGCGGATCACGGTGAGTGGGGTTCTGAATTCGCGAGTAGCCTGGATAACAAATTCAGTTCTAAATCTCCGATTGTTACGTTCCGTGAGCAGTTCGTTATGTATTTTGATTTTAGTTTTGATGAGGTATGATATATATGCAATGATGGCAAGTGCGAATATCGCATAGGCTGTGTAGGCTCACCATGTTCGCCACCATGGGGAGATTATTGAAAATTTATGAGTGGCGGCGGGCCCTCAAGGCACGTTCCCGAATCTGCATTGGGCTGTGAATTCATAGGTGCCTGGCGGAAGATCTGTGTAAAACAGCCAGCCCTCTTTGAAGGGGGATATCCAACTATTGTCGTAGCCTTTAAGCATGAATCTGAAGGAAAGTGAATCCGCGCATATATCTGGTTCGGAACTACAGAAAAAACGCAAGTTGTTTTGCTTGTGGTTCAGTCGGAGAGAATCGGTCACGTTCTCTCCATATGCCCATATGGAATTCAGATAAGTGCGAGGCCCGGGCGTTGCTATTGCCGCAAGGGTTGCGGCAATAGCCATAAGTATGAGGATTATTGGCGGAGATAAATATGATCTTAGATTTTATCTTAACTCACATGGGTTTGAAGGCACTGTCACTGCAAATGTGGTGGCAGAATCGGGCAAAGTATTGGCCTCATGCCAATTCAAGGTGGAGAAAGAGAGAGGCTGGCAGGAATATACGTCGGTGCTCACTCCTGAATCTACCGACTATAAGGCAACTCTTCAACTTGAGTTTGACAATGCCGGAAAAGGAAGGTTGTGACAATCAACAGGGTGTCGAACGGAGAATCCAACGTAGACCATTATCCCGGTGGAGAGAGCCTTCATCTTGAAAAAGACAAATGGTATAAGGTGAAAGTGGATCTTGGGGAAGGGAACAAGGTGAGCGCTTTTGTCGATGGCAAAAAGGTGTTTGAGCAGATGGCTTCTGCCCCCACCGGACATTACACGGCGGCAGGCTATGACGAGAGCGCAGGTGAGACTGTCATAAAGGTTGTAAACTCCACAAATGAGCCTTATGATGCCACTATCGTGATGAATGCTTCAAAAGTGTTGCCCGAAGGAAAGGCGATAACTCTTAGTGCATCCGATAAAAAGGCGGAAAACAGCATGGAGAATCCTGAAATGACAGTGCATAGGCCTTGAGTATGTGGCATTGGAAGGCCAGAGCTGCGGAGTCGCACAGGTGCTTGAGGGGTTGCAAGCTATATCTTTGATTTTTGCGGAGGCGGCAACAACAGCAAGAGCGATGGAGTCACTACTGAGATGACCATATTCACAGAGAAAGAGAATATGGAAGACATCACTGCAACGGTGAAAGGGTGGGATTTTGTAGACCCTGAGCGCGTGGCATTGCTCGGGTGCAGCCAAGGTGGGCTCGTGGCGTCTTTGACAGCGGCTGCGAATCCTGGAGATTACAAATCGTTGGTGCTGGTTTTTCACGATGGACTGTTTGTGGCTTTGCAACATAATAGACCATAATATAACCAAACATTATGTGAAGAGCGGTGAGGACTTTTGGGAGGAAAAGTTCTTGCCGCTATTTCTTATGTCATAAATTATTAGTAATTTTGTGAAGACTAACATTCAGACAAATGAAATTAGACGATTTGAAAGGGAAAGGATTGCGGGGAGAGCCGGTGAGCCGAGAAGAGGCAGACTGGCTTGCGGCATATCCTGACCTTGATGCCCTTTGCGACGCAGCCAATGAGATAAGCCGCCGATGGCAAGGCAACAATGTAGACTCATGCTCGATAGTGAATGCCCGGAGCGGTCGCTGCGGAGAGGATTGCAAATGGTGTGCCCAGGCATCGCGCCATCATACCGGTTGCGACACCTACAATTTTCTTGACCCTGAAGAGGTGATGAAAGCGGCTTCGGACAATGACCGCGAGGGTATTCGAAAGTTTTCGCTTGTGACGAGCGGTCGCTCAGTGGTGAAAAAAGATCTTGAGGCATTCTGCGAAGTGTTTCGTTCGCTTTCAGAAAACACCGGTCTCCATCTTTGTGCGTCGATGGGCCTTCTCGGGGAGGAAGAAATGAAGATGCTGAAGAAGGCCGGCGTGAGACGCTATCATTGCAACATGGAGACGTCTGACAAGTTTTTCCGCACTCTTTGCACCACACACACTCCCGACGACAAACGGCGCACCATCAGGGCGGCCCGCGCGGCAGGGCTTGAAGTTTGCTCCGGAGGCATAATCGGAATGGGGGAGAGCATGGCCGACAGAATCGATTTTGCATTTGAACTTCTCGATCTTGATGTCGATTCTGTGCCAATCAACATACTAAACCCCATAAAGGGGACTCCTCTTGAAAACACGCCCCTCATTTCGGAGGAAGATATTATCCGCACGGTGGCTTTGTTCCGCTTCATAATGCCCACAAAGTCGCTTCGCTTCGCCGGCGGACGAATGCGCCTTAGCCACAAATCGATGCTCCGCATCATGACAGGAGGCATGAACGGCGTTCTGATGGGCGACATGCTCACCACGGTGAGCAACACAATAGCCGACGACCGCGTATTGTTTCAGGAGGCAGGGATGCAATTCTGAGCCACACGCGCCGATCGGCCAAACCTCAAACCTCATAACCAAATTATTGACTTGTGAAGAGATCTATCTATTCTTATGCTGCCGAGGCGGGATTGCCGGTCGGCCTTTATCTTTCGATTATGTCGGCATGCCTGCTTATGAGTCTGCGCATAGAAGCGTTGCCGATGCTTCTGTTGCCCCTTGCCGCAGGTTTCCCGGTCATGCTGGGGTTTATTATGAGGCGGATATCCCGCGATGAGCCTTCGTATATGAAAATATCTGCTCTGTGGTTAGGCGGCATCTATTCCGTGATATTCGGCACTCTTATATGCTGTCTGCTGTCGGCGTTGTATCTTATGTTTGTAGATCCCGGGTTTATCCATTCATATGTGTGGAGCGCCATAGAGTCGATAGAGAGTTCTCCTATGGCTTCTGAATATGCCGCCACAACGGCATTGATGCGAGAGGCTATGGAAGCCCACATCCTGCCCACCTCCATGGAGTTTGTGATTACGATGGGCTGGTTCACCTGCTTTGCCGGGTCGATGCTGTCGTTGCTTCTTGCAGTGGTGATAGTGAAATGGGGCAAGAGAAATCCGCAGCGTATGCCGGGATGAAAGCGTTGCCCAGAGGGCGATTTTGAAGCGGCAGTTGCCAAAAAAACAAATAATATGGGGAGTGTGAATATTTTTTTGTAAATTCGCACTTGAAACAAACCATTGTCATCTTGATAAAGATGGATATATCAGTAGTTATACCATTATATAACGAGGAGGAATCGCTCCCCGAGCTTTCCGCATGGATAGAAAGAGTGATGCAAGCCAACGGATTCACCTACGAGGTTATATTTGTAGACGACGGGTCGACCGACCGTTCGCTTGAAGTGATACGCGGCCTTGCCGCCGGGAATCCAAATATTCATGCAGTGTCGTTCTCCCGGAATTACGGCAAGTCCCCGGCACTCAACACCGGGTTCCGGCGTGCCAAGGGGGATGTGGTCATCACGATGGATGCCGACCTCCAGGACAGCCCCGACGAGATTCCGGAGCTTTACCGCATGATTACGCGCGATGGCTACGACCTTGTGTCGGGCTGGAAGAAAAAGCGTTATGACCCATTGTCGAAAACGATACCGACCAAACTGTTTAACGCCACTGCCCGCAAGGTGAGCGGCATAAAGAATCTTCATGACTTTAATTGCGGGCTCAAGGCATATCGCAACGCAGTGGTGAAGCATATAGAGGTGTATGGCGACATGCACCGCTATATACCGTATCTTGCTAAAAATGCGGGCTATCGCAAGATAGGGGAGAAGGTGGTGCAGCATCAGGCCCGTAAGTATGGACGCACAAAATTCGGCCTTGACCGTTTTATCAACGGCTATCTCGATCTTGGCACGTTGTGGTTTCAGTCTAAGTTCGGTGTCAAGCCGATGCACATATTCGGGCTTATGGGTTCGCTTATGTTTCTGATCGGTTTCCTGGCAGTGCTTGTGGTGCTCGTCTTGAAGATAGTGAGCATGAACAGCGACACCTATCATTTCTATCTCACAAAATCGGTTTATTTCTATTTATCGTTGGCATCGATGATAATGGGCCTGCAGTTTTTCCTGTCAGGATTTATCGGAGAGCTTATAATCAGAAATTCTCCTGAGCGCAACACCTATCTTATCGCCGAAGAGATTTAACGGCGGCTGAATAGGTCAAGTATCAATGTCTAATTAAAAAGATTTGAAAGCGAAGACAAGACATATTCTCCGTGTGGCCGGGAGGCTGTTGACGCCGATGGGGATGGCTGCGGTAATCATTGCCGGGGCTTGCACGAACGACGAATGCTATGAGAACAAGAATTCTCTACCTTTGGCAGGGTTCTACAGTTCGGATTCACACCCGGCCTCGATATCGCTTGACTCGATATCGATAATAGGAATAGGCGCTCCGGGCGATAGTGTGCTGCATGACTCCGTGAGCGGATTGAGCCAGTCTTATCTTCCATTCCGCATCGACCAGGGGGAGACGGTGTATGAGATAAAGTATCTTTCGGGAATGCTCGGAAGATATCGCATAGCCGACACAATCACATTTAACTACGAGATTGTGCCATGGTTTGTGTCGTCGGCTTGCGGGGCGGTGTATGATTACAAAATCACATCGATCGAGACAACGCATAATATAATAGATTCCGTAGTCTGCCCCATGGGCGTGATAGACAACACTAATGCCGAGAACTTGAGAATTTATTTCCGTGTGGCTACAAAGGAAGAGGGGGAATGACATGAATATATTCAGGAAGATTTCGGTTGCAGCCGCTGTTGCGGCGGTGATGGCATCGGCCACGGCGGCGAGCGCACAGAAGAAGATAACACCTGTGGACACTGACCCCACTAAGCCTCCTCAGCCTGTGCTTCATTACTATGACAAGCATGGAAACCCGCTTGAGGAGCCGGTGTTGTTTCTTGCAGACCTCGACACGGTGACTAATGTTAAATCAGGGCCTGTGTATCCTCTTTTGCAGTCGGCGAGCATAGGTGTGAATTTTTTTGACGGCGTAATGTTGCTTGCAGGTCAGAAACATGCAAGTTTCGATGTCTGGGCTTCGCTGTCGCTTCACAACTGGTTTGAGCCAGTGGTGGAGTTTGGCGTGGGTTTTGCCGACAACAAGCCGGAGGAAGGGAATTTCCATTACAAGGGTAAGCCGTCGTTTTATGGCAAGATAGGGTTGAATTATAACTTCTTGTATAAAAGCAATCCCGACTATCAGGTTTATCTTGGCTTGCGTGGAGGTTACACGTCATTTAAATATGATATAACCGACATCACGATTAACTCATCATATTGGGGGCAGAGCAACACATTTTCCATACTCAATCAGAGTGCTCATGCGTTATATGGCGAGGTGTTGGCCGGAATCAAGGTGAAGATATGGAAAGAATTGTCGATGGGGTGGAATTTTCGCTACAAGTTTAAGTTCAACAGCAGTAACGGAGCAAATTCAACGCCGTGGTTCATACCCGGCTATGGCACAAAATCACCCTTGTCGGCTTCGTTTTCGCTGATTTATACGCTTCCGCTTTCAAAACCGAAAGTAGCGGAAGATGACAATGCAGGGGAGTATGGAAAGGAGATTCCCGCTGACAAATAAGTAGAATCGGGATAGTAAATTAAAAAGATGGAGGCATAACACCGCTCACGGTGTTATGCCTCCATCTTTTTGTAATCGGGTTTGTATGATGGTCTTATTTCATGATTTATGCGTATGTCATGAGGGGAGAAGAGAGGGCCGGGGTAATGTCAGCGCTCGGCGCGCATAGGGTTGTTGAGGAAATCTGCGTAGGCGAGGCGTATGCCGTCGGGAAGCTCTGTGGAGTAGGTCCATCCAAGGCGGGTGGCTTTGCTCACGTCGAGGAGCTTGCGCGGAGTGCCGTTAGGGCGTGAGGTGTCCCAGAGAATCTTTCCGGTGTAGCCCACGATGTCGGCAACCATCTCGGTCAGCTCCTTTATGGACAGCTCTTTGCCGGTGCCGGCGTTGACTGTTTCATTGCCGGAGTAGTTGTTCATGAGGAACACGCACAGGTTTGCAAGGTCGTCTACATAGAGGAACTCACGGAGCGGCGAGCCGTCTCCCCAGCATGTCACAGACTCTGCGCCTGACTCCTTGGCCTCGTGGAAGCGGCGAATGAGAGCCGGGAGCACATGGCTGTGCTCGAGATGGTAATTGTCGTTGGGGCCATAGAGGTTTGTAGGCATTACCGAGATATAGTCGGTGCCATACTGGCGGTTAAGGTATTCGCAATACTTTAGTCCGGAGATTTTAGCGAGGGCGTATGCCTCGTTTGTCTTCTCAAGCTCGGATGTGAGCAGGCAAGACTCCGGCATAGGCTGTGGGGCCATGCGCGGATAGATGCATGAAGAGCCGAGGAACTCGAGTTTGCGGCACCCGTTTTTCCATGCCGCGTTGATAACGTTCATCTCCAGCATCATGTTGTCATACATGAAGTCGGCCAGCGCTGAAGAGTTGGCGATGATGCCTCCCACCTTTGCAGCCGCGAGGAACACATATTCCGGTTTTTCAGCCGCAAAAAAGTCATTCACGGCCTGCTGGTTGATGAGGTCGAGCTCAGCATGTGTGCGGGTTATGATGTTTTCATATCCCTGTCTTTTCAGTTCCCTCACGATGGCAGAGCCCACCATTCCCCGGTGGCCCGCCACATATATCTTTGAATTCTTATCCATTGTAGTTGTTGGTAATTATTTGTCAGTTTTAGAGAGCTTAGAACCCTCGACGTCGAATCCTTACAGGAATCGAGCCCTCCGGCTGCTCTCTGACCACGAGAAGGAGATGCCCGCCGCCGCCGGCCCCGAGCATTTTCCATGCCAGTGCCTTGTCTCTCCACATGTCGATGTGTTCTGCCACCCCCGGCTGCATCATTGCCGGGAACATAGCCACCTGGGCGTTGAAAGAATCAGTGAACGCCAAGGCAAAGTCTTCGAGATCGCGGTTCATGATCGCATCCCAGCATCGCGAGGCGGCCTCGGTGAGGGCTTTCACCTTTTGCGGCGTGATGTCGCTGCCTTCCAGCACCGTGCATCCCGGCCTGCGCGGGAACATGGGCACAAGACACAGGTGGCTCTCGAGCCATGAGAGAATCTCTTCATCGTGGCATGACTCAATCACGTCAGGCCAGTATCGGCCATCGTAATAATGGCGCGTAAGCCCCGACATGCAAATTCCGATAGCGTCTTGCGCGCCCGACACGTGACCTTCATTCTCCGGGTTGTTCTCGAAGCAGAACAGCAGCCTCGCCAGCATCTCCTCGTTATAGTCGGGGAGCTCATACGGCCATATCTTTTTAGCGGCATTGCGTGTTGATGTCGACATGCCGCCACGCTCCATGAACTCATGATTTGGCTCGATAGAGGCGGTTATGGCCCATCCGGGTCCCAGGTGCGACACATAAGGCTGGTCTATCCAGGTGCCGGCGATGTCAATCCTGTAGGGGAGATGCGATTTCACCTCCTTGCGCAGCGAAGTTGTGGATCGCGCCAGTAGCCCGGCGTCAGGCTCTCGTTCAAGCACCACATATTCTATGCCCCTCTCTTTGCAGAACTCTCTCTTCTCGTCGCTTCCGCCGTCGGAGTTCACCACAAAAATATCAGGCTTTACCCGGTCGACAGTGTCAATAAAGTCCATCATCCCTGAGCCGGCATTTATGAAAGCGTCCGTCACATAACGTATAGCCTTCACCATGTATAGCCGTTCTTTTTCGGAATAAACCGTTTTACGTTTCTTAAGATTCTCTATTGTAGAGTCAGATCCTATCCCGACGTATAGGTCGCCATATTTTGAAGCCTCCTTGAAAAACGCCACATGCCCGGAGTGGAGCATGTCGTAGCATCCGGAGACAAACACCTTCTTTCTCTGATTATCCATTGTGATTAAGGGTTTGAAATGCCGCATCCTCTTTCACTTCTCGCTTTTGCAGTTCTCATAATAATGCCGGCGGCATAAGCAAGAACCACGGCGAAACAAAGCAGAGGCACTGCGAAAGAATATGAAATGCCACACACGTCAGACACCAGCGCCTGAAGCGGGGTTAGCAGCGCTCCGCCGAGTATGGCCATGATAAGTCCGGAGGCCGCAATCTTTGCAGAGTCGCCCCCGATTCCATTGAGGGCTATGCCGTAGATTGTGGGAAACATCAGCGACATGCATGCCGATATGGCCACAAGCGCGACAATTGCAGCCGGCCCGGTGCTGAAGATCACTACAGAAGTGCAAGCGATAGCCATGACAGAGGCCGCGGCAAGAAGCCTGACCGGCTTGATGTAGGCCATGAGCCATGTGAAGAGGAATCTGAAGAGAGTGAACGCCAATATTGAATAAAGAAAAACCATCGACGCGTCTTTCTCAAGCACATTGAGCTGCGCCATTGTGAGCCTGATGGTGAAAGACCACACGCCGGTCTGCACCCCCACATAAAAAAACTGTGCGATCACGCCATATCTATATCTGCGGTTGCCCCAGAGACGGCGGATGGTTGATTTTATGTCAAGAGGGGAGGAGTGATCTTTTTCGCCCGGCATTTTAATGAAGGCAATCGTGGCAAGAAGAGCGAGGAGAATAACCCCTATGAGCATGTATGTGCCTGAGATTGCGTCAAGCTCGCGGTGTTGCAAGGCGTTAAGCGCATCTGTGCTCATGCCGGCTCTTTCGGCCGCTCCTGCCTCCGACAGTTCAGAGAGGATGAAATGCCGGCTGAGGAGAATTCCCGCCACAGCTCCCACGGGGTTGAGCGTCTGCGCCACGTTGAGGCGTCGTGTGGCAGAGTCTTGCGGCCCCATCGAAATGACGTAGGGGTTGGCGGTTGTCTCAAGCACTGCGCACCCCCCGGCCATCACATAGATGGCAAACAGGAAAAACGGGTAGGAGGCCGCGTTGCCGGCAGGGAAGAAGAGCATTGTGCCGGCCGCGTAGAGCGAAAGCCCGAGGAGGATTCCCGCCTTGTAAGAATAGCGCCTTATGAACATGGCCGCAGGGAGGGCAAAACAGAAATAGGCTCCGAAGAATGCAAACTGCACAAGAGATGTCTGAAGGTCAGACATCGACATTATTCTCTTGAAAGCGGCAAGCAAGGTGTCGTTCATATTGTTTGCCACGCCCCAGAGGAGGAACAGCGCCGACACAAGCATGAACGGCAGCGCCGGGCCCTTGATATTGAATTTGCCCATTAGAACTTTAGAGTCACTTCAGTTCAAACACTTTCTCCAACGTTTTCCATTTCTCGGCAGAAGTGTCGCCCGGGCGGCATTGCTGGAATCCGGCCACATATCGCTCCCATTCGGCCTGCCGCGGCAGGCCGACGAGCAGCGACATGGCTTTGTCAACATCCAGTCCGTCCGGGGCCTCCATAACCATTACAGCCTGACAGCCGAGTAGATATATCTCCATCGACGAAATGCCCACGGAGCGAATGCCCTCGGCAATTTCCGGCCATATTTCATCGTGCGCCTTCCGATAGAGGGCGATAGATTCGGCATCGTCTGCCAACATTAGAGTCTTTACAAATCGTTGCATAATCACTTCTGATAGTTGCTTGTGTGCAAATTTAAGGAAAATTTGTGAGATAATATATTTCTTAAAAAGAAAAGGTTCTAAGACAGTATTTATGATATTATAAAAAAAGAGGTTTGACATTCCTTTCGGAGTGCCAAACCTCTTAAGCCCGGATGCGGAGCATCCTTTAATGTATGTATGGCGCATTCATCTCGACAGCCTTGGACGTTTTCCCGTCAGTCGCGGCAGTTTAGCCATTCATGACTGCGGAATGATTCGTGGCGGTTGCAGCCGGCACGGTCGGGTTTGACGAATGATATTGCGCCCCGTTCCCGGAGGGAGGCCTGATTATTTATGACCTCGCACATTCTTGTGAATTGCGGGCGCGCAGCAGAGAGCGCCCGCCGAAGCAACGTGGGAAGATGCGATGCATATTGGGTCCGCCGGTTAAAAGGTCTCGATACCAGTGTCCTTCTTACAGTATGCCATAGTGTCTATCAGTCGTGGGATGCTGCCCGGCTGGCGGTATAATTTTACCTCGGGCATAGGTCTTGTCCGAGGCCGGGCCGGCTCACATCTTTGGATTGTCTTTAAGCACTTATAAGGAATAAGCACAGGGAAACTCGTCCCTGCAGGCCGTCCGTCGTGCGCAAGGGAACATCATCTTTTCAGGGCTCGGACGGGGATCGGCCGTCGTCGCCACAGGCATCAGTCACGCCCCGGCCTCATATCCGGTTTGGGCCGGCGCTTCGCCTTTCGCTGTGGTTCATAACACCATTAGCGTCCGGATCCGGCAGCAGATACATGTGAAAGCCACACCAGAACTTGCCTGCCCGGCAGCGACCGTCCAGGCTTGGACGGGGCAGGGAGGATGCGCGGATTACCGGATTGCTCTTCTTGATTCAAAGAACGGTTTTTCAGTAAGTCAATGTGCTCCGGGACGGGATGGCGCGAGGGCTTCCGGCAGGCTGCTGTTAAAATGGTTTTAGGTCACTGCCCCGGGCTCGTCGCCCCATGTCCCATTCCGGTGAAAAGAGATCCGGATTGTGCGCGTTATCCGTTTGCAGGCCGCTCCGGCAAATCAATGCCACATGGCCACTTGAACCCTGATCACGGCGCGAAGTTAGTTCTTAAAAAAGAGCGGGGAGCGTTATTCTGACCTTTGCCGCCATTTGAATCTGCGCCCCCTTGGCGCAGCACCGGGTGAGCATAAGATTATTGAGCTTGACCGATATCGAGCTTGGATGCTTACCTACTCTTGCGACTGGCGGCGAGATATCGAAAGATGTTTCCAAAGAGGGTCCACTATTTTCATATCCTGATTTAGCAATAGTCCATCATCGCCACGGAATGAGAGGCGGACACGTTTTCCGGCATTACCAATTATTCCAACATTATAGAGGCTTCGCAATATGTCTGCCAGTTTGTGCTTATGGAAGTGGCAGAGTGGGCTATTCATAATCATCTGTTTTGATTCTACAGCCGCGAAGTTATGAATTTTGTCTTCGAACTTGTACGCTTACGTTAAACAGAATTAATAAACGTCCAAAATTGTCTGGAAATGACCTCCCTCGAAAGATTCGACTTTATATATTCCCTGGCCTTTCCTCCCATTTCCTTTCTAAGGCTTCTGTCTGAAAGTAAATTCAACAGCTCCGAGATCCATTCGTCAGGGCTGTCAATTATAGCGATTTCATTGTCGCGGATTGTCAAACCTTCAGCCCCGATTGCCGTTGTCGCCACACAGCATCCATAAGACATGGCCTGAATAATCTTATTTTGAATGCCTGCGCCGGTGAGCATTGGGGCTACAACCAGTGTAGAGTCCCTGAAATAAGGCTCGACTGAATCCACGAAGCCCGTGACCACTACTCCATCCTGCCCGGAAAGACGCTGAACTCGCTCATCAGGATTAGCCCCGACGATAATAAACTTCAACTCCGGATATCGGGCTTTCAGAGAAGGGAATATTTTAGTCGAAAAGAAAGTGACGGCCACCACATTAGGCTCATAACTCATCTTTCCCACAAAGATAATACTGTTCTCATTTTCATGCAGAGCAATCGAGGCAGAATCCGGGATGTCCACCATATTCCCTACGGTATGTATCACTTTTGGCATGAAAGAATATATTTATTGTCAATGTCAGATATTACAGCGCAACTGTCAAACGACTCCAGACATTTTTGTTCATAAGCCTTGCAACGTTTGTAGTCAATCTCGTAAATTAGTTTTTTCAGACCTTTCGCCTCATGTCGAGCCTTATCATAGTTCATAGAGATTGCATCCACGAAGTCAAGATACTTGGTTATGCCCCTCTTTTTTCTTACATATTCCGCCGTCCGGATGTTGTTGCAGAAGACCGCGTCATAGTTGCCGATTATCTCCTCGATCTTTCGGGCTGCTTTTTTATTATAGTAGTAGTTGACTTGCAGGGGTAGGCGGTTGAACATGGCTCTCAGTGTCTGGAGTATATGCGTGCGCCTGCTTATCTGGAATCTGAATATATTCTCAATGCCTTTTAAATGTCTTGAGATGTCCTCGTCAGTGCCATCCGGGGTCAGATATATGACATCGACCTTGAATCTCTCCTGTAGCAGTTCTAATTGCTGGACAGTCCTGATCTGGTCTCCTCCGATTACCGGGAATAAAGGTCTTGAGGAAATGAATAACATTTTTTTCATGATAATATATTTTAGATAGGCTCATAACTTATTAAGATCCAAATCCTTTGTTGTAGCAATTGTATTGCTGTTATTCCCTTGCGAAAATACCTCTGAATAATTTATTTATAGCAGAAGTCATATTTATGTCGTGGCGATATAATGGATATTTCTTGAAAATAAAATAAACAGCATATAGACATGCCAAAGTTCTACCCATTAACTTTTTAGTCATTATACCCCTGTCAAAGAAATACTCTGGGGTAAATCCATGAAACCATTGAGATTCACTTTCAATCATACGCCCTATGGTTATTGGAGCGAATATAATCTTGAGACCTTTTCTCAAACAATCGTATACAAATTTGTTTTCTTCTCCACCAGCTTTTGAAACGCCGCTACCAAGAGTTTCATCAAATTTTATATTATTGTTGGAAATACTATTCCTTTTAAATGCAAGTTGCCAGCTTGCAAGTTTTAATGCCCCAATATATCCAATATTCCTTTTATTTTTTGGGAAATTCTTACCAGAATCACTAATTTGAAAAGCAATTATATCGACATCTGAATCAACTTCAAATGATTTAGTGATGTCACAAGGATAATCATCGGAAAGAATTTCATCATCATCACAAATAAGGCATATATCTCCACATGAGACCTCAAGTGCCATGTTACGACTTTTTGATAAACCTCTGTCAGTAGTATATATAATTCGTGCATGACAAATCTCACCTTTCTTATTCTTGAATTCGAACTTTTCTTCTCGATTCTCATCACACTGATTAATGACAACTACATCACTTTGAATATTGCTTCGTTTTATAATCGAAGCATCTTTCTGATGCATACATGAAATTAAGACTTCAATATTCATTATACTAATTTATGTTTGGGAGTTTTATAATCAAAAATAAGGAACCAAAATATTAGAGAGAGAGCATTGGCGGATGAAAAAACATTCTCTCCGATACCCATAGCCAACATTGCAATTATAAAAGGAAGATATTCATAAAGAACATTCCATTTTTTTACAATTGCATTATAAAAATTCCACCAGAAGTAAACAATACAAGCGATTCCTCCACTACATAATATTGATAAATATGAACTGTCTAAAATAATATCTGATGTTTTCTTAAAACCAATTATCCAATTAATAAGTGAAAATTTACTTAAAATAATAGCATAATTAGAAAACCTCGTAGTGAAAATAACATCCAATATAGGATATTGTGCAATATTTTTTGAAAAATATATAAGTAAGATTAATATAAATACTGGTAAGATTGCAATTAAATATTTGAATATCGGACGAATAATTTTACAATAGGAAAGAATCGCAATTAATAAAAATACATAACAACCTGCCCAGGAAGTCCTTGCGATAGATAGACTAAAAAAAAATTCATTAATAAGAGGAATAAACAGCAATACAATAATTCTAATTTTTTTTGATACGATAAGATACAATGAAGCAATAATATAGAATGATATTTTTCCAAATAAATTAGGATTATCATATCCCATGCAATGCGCTATACCTTTCGGCATTATCATCAGATTATCTTTGAGAATGCCCAAACTTAGCATCAAAAGCCATATTATCAAGAAAAATACTAAACATAACGCATTAGCTTTTATTAAAAATGAAATAGGACTTCCACGAAGAACATATATAATTGCTAATATATCAATTAAAGCTAAAACTTCTCTATTATAGACAGTGAGCAATGAAAGAGTTGCAAAAATAAAGAATGAACTTCTTACACTTTTATAGTCAATTGCTAAAGCTATGATGACATTTAGAAATAATGTTATAACTAATGTATCGCTAATTATTCCAGCGAAGTATCCTCTTAAACATAACAATATGAAAGCGAATCTTGCAAAGAGGTGATTGAGTGCAATCATTTTGTATTGAGTTACTCCTTGAATCGCTTCCATGTGTTTGATATTATTTGGGCAATTTGTTCTCCGAAAATAGATTTTACCATTTTATATAGTTTTTCTTTTTTTCCATGCCAAGATTCTGCAAAATGATGGATAGAATATGTGTTTGCTGTAATCGTTATTTTTCCGGTCTTATAATCCTGAGGACAAAAATAATCTTTGGGATATATGTTAATTCCGTCTATATTTTGTATTTCCGATATGTTTTTAAGGCCTTTCTGGGATAGAAAATCAGTTGTATATTCTACAATGGTTTTGGTATTGAGACTACCATCTTTTTTTCGGAACTGTAAATTGTCATACAAAATAAGCAATTCTTTAAATAATGAAAACCCAGCAGGCGCTCCCATGCCCAAACCCGGATTTACACCCAATTCATTGGGTGTAGCTTCTTGTCTAAAATTATTCTCACATCCCATGAAAGGGCCGGTGGCGATTATGTCATACATGGGTTTTATCACTTCTACATCCGTATCGAAATAAATCCCTCCATTATCATAAAGAATTTTGAAGCGAGCATAGTCACTTACAAAAGCATATTTCCTTGCTTCATAGGCCTGCTTTATATAGTTTATAGAATTTACATCAAAATTAGATTCATTCCATTCCTTTATTTCATATTCGGGAAAATATTGTTTCCAAGACTGAATGCAATTGTGTGCCAATGGAGGAAGTGGGTTCCCGCCAAACCAACAATAGTGTATTACTTTAGGTATTTCCATCTTTTAGTATATTGTTATATTAGACATTAAATCATTTAAATTTTGTATATACAAGTATATGCGTGCACGATGTTAAAATCTTTTATTTGAACTCTAATAATTGTGCATTTGATTTGTAGTGTAATTATAGAAATTAATATGTTAATCAAGTTCTTATATAAATTTTATTAATACACTAAATTGCACAAATATTTTGTAGATTACCTATAATTAGTTCATTTGCCACAGTAGACAAATGCAATGCTATTATGAATTAAAAGTATTCCACGTCAACTAAATGAATATGTAGATTATCAAAATCAGGAAATTTCATCCAATTCCCATAAGTAGCGGATAAATATCCATACATATCATTTGGCACGGGAAAACTATAGTCTTCAAACTTAGCTGTCTTTAAAGGGAATAATTTATTATAATCTCTTTTTTTATTATAGAAATAAGATCCATAGTCATGTCCAAATTCCAAATTATTACGTTTTGCATAAAATTTATCAATATGAGGAATCAATTTAAAAATAAGATTAATAAATTCTTTAGATATGAATGTAATAAACTTTGGAACTTTTTTTCTTGTTTTTAATGGAAGACTAAAAAATTCGATTAATCGAAATAGTTGTTTTGATATGGCCTTATTAGTAAAGTTCATTTTTAGTATATCTATAAATATGCCATTATATTGATAATACTGTTGAGCTGGTTGGTTTTCATAGAGTCTACTTTTTTTATCTCTAAACTTAGCAAATGTCTGAAAAAAATATTTATCATTTTCATGGGATTGAATGGCATATTTGTCGGTTTCCTGAAATGAATTCAAGAGTTTCTCATAGTCGTCCTTTGTCATTTCAACATCGATGTCATCATCCCAAGGAATAAATCCTCCATGTCTGGCAGCACCGATTAGTGTACCAGAGGATAGCCAATATTTTACTCCTAACTCATTACATATTGTATCAAAATCCTTCAGCATTTGGAGAAGATAAAGTTGATAATTTCTCAATTTAGAGCCGTCCGGATTAAATTTTGCTCTCAACTCTGCCTGTAATTTGGGATCAATCATTATGAGTGTATAGTATTTAGTTATCGGTGTTCATTTTGTTTCTAACTCGAATGGAAACGCACAGCTCCCTGAAGAGCATGAGATCTTCGTGGGTCATAATCTTTTCAAGACCTTTCTCTGCCTCATGCAAGTCATCGAAAATTGAGCCGGTGTCGGTGATTGGTTTATATGTTATCTTGCTCTCACACTTTACCTGATCCATTATCTCTTTATCTTTAAGGGAAAGAAATGCAGTGTTCACAATTTCAAGCAGACTGACCGCATCCTGTATGTTGGATTGCTCGTTGGATAGCTGATACGAGATTTGTTCGATGATGCGGGTCACCATATACGCCTTTAATAAATTAACATTCTCTCCTCCGGATTTCAATGCGTCCATTACCACGTCCCGATAAAGATTTTCATGATGCGACAATTCAAAGATTCCGCGTGATTGGGTGGTGAACATGGCCTGGACTCCTTCAAATATACGCGAGACGGACGGCAGAATCGAACTTATTTCTATGCATAGCTCGTTGCTGGTAAGCGTCCAAGTGCGGTGCACTGAACAATTATGGCGGTCAGAGCCCACTAATTGTTAAAAATTCATGTTGGATTTTTAGAGATTGTTAACGGAGAGACCCATATTCATGGGGAGAAGATTGGTCAGATCGTCGTATCCGGCCACTATCTTGCGGAATACTTTCTGGAAGTACTCTGTCACCGACACCTTCATCAGTTGGCATGTGGAGATAAGTGTGCGATAGACGGAGGCGATGCCGGCCATCTTCGCGCTGCCGTAGAAGAGAGAGTTCTTGCGTTCTCCGGATATGGGGCGCATGAACCGCTCGGCAATGGTATTGTCGATAGTATAGCGGCCGTCGTTGCGGTATGCGAAGAGCTGATTCCAGAAGTCATCCATATAATGGACTGCCTTGTCGAGCATCTCGCTTCTTGGAGGATGCTCCGCACTTTTCATCGAGTCGACTTTACTCCGGAGTCGTATCACAAGTTCAGTTGCATGCTCCCCGTTTCTCATCATCTTTATTTCATCGGGAGAGAGTTTCAGTTTCTGATAGTGCTCTTCCAGTTCATACAGGTCACTGATTATCCGGAGTATGTATTCAGCGTCGGCTTCCTTGTTTGCCTGCCAGGCGTAGAAGAATTTGGCACGGGCGTGAGCCATACAGCAGAGGTGCTCCGTATCAATCAAAGCGTCATCAAGATACAGATATACGTTGTATCCGTCTGACTGAAGGGCCTTGGGATAGCGACCGTCCAGGATCGACTTCAGCGCATCGCGGCTTCTCGCTCCCTTCTTATAGAAGTAGATGACGGTATTGAGTTCCTTATTGACCAGACACCAGATATATCTTTTAGCATATTTTCCCTTGACCCTGACCTTGCACCACGTCTCGTCGCAGTTGACGATGGAGTCTTTCTCCACTGCCATGTCAAGAAGTATCGGTATAAGTTTCTGAAGTTCGACCCCGCCTTCATACAGCCAGTTGATAAGCGTCTGACGGCTGACGCTCATGCCGTTGTCCCAGAAGTAGCGGCTAAGTCTGTAATAAGGGATATTGTTGACAAAGTGGTCGATTACCAGCTGCGCCATCATCCCGGAAGTGGCGTGAGTGTGGGGAAAACAGTCAATTATATGATTTCCGTCCTTGTCCTTGAGAGGATTATTGACGGGTGCGGCAGGCTGAATCTCCGTTTCTTCGCCGTCGCGGGTTTCAATCCATTTTTCTTCGCCTTCATTCGTGGGAAGATACAGCACGTGCTCCTTTCCCTCAGGGTCGGTTACGATAAAGTATCTGTATTCGTGTTCGACGATTACCGTCATTTTATCGTATGCGAAGCGTTTCTCCTCGCGGATGAGGGTCCAGCCTTCAGGGATGGCGTTTATATCGGATTCGTGAACGCATCTTCTGGCAGCCTTCATTGTGCGGTTCTTGCTTCCCTCGCGGTAGGCTCTTTTGGCGCGGTAGTTTTCCTCGATCCAAGTGTCAGTCTCGGATTTATTTACATCCGGGTCTGACTCAGGAAGCTTACTGACTGAATCTTTGCCACCCATACTGTCCTTTTCGGACTGCGCGTCGCGGGAGGCATCGTTATTCTCATCGTTGTCGTCCTTGCGACGTTTCTGGCTTTTGGTGCCATAGATCTGACCCCGCATGGATCTGTCGGATGCGATAAGGTCGGCAACCATCTTCTCTGCCTTTTCCGCACGGGCAAGCATTGCCTTGAGTTCTTCTCCGTTACGCAGTTGCTCGACAAGAGTCATGAGCCTGTCTATCTTCTCCTGCATGGCTGCTCTGTCAGACTCTGCTCTTTTCTCTGCAGATTCTGCTCTTTTCTCCGCAACTATGGTTCGCTCCTCCCATCGGGCGGATGCCTCATTGGCTTTTTGCGCCTCATTGCTCAGCCTCTCAATCTCCAGTCTCAGGCCAGAAAGTTCTGACATGAGCCTTTCATTATTGGCGAACAGCAAATCTATGAGCTTTTCTTTTTCCACCTCAGTCAGGTCAGAGCTGCGTCCGGATGGGGCATAGGGAGTGTTCTCCCATTGCTCCAGCCGGCACATGTTTTCTTTCAGATATTCTCTTTCCTGATCCTCCATGATGGATGTTTTTGTATATGCAAAGATACAAAAAATCAGGGATATATGCAAGAGAAAATATCATTTATTTATTTGATTACCAATTTATTCACCACTGCATTTTCAAGCAGCAGAGCCACATCTTTCCACTCAATGGTGTAAAAAGTCTCCTCACCCATGTGTTCGACTTTCATGAACCTGTAATCGCTGTTGAAACGCTTCTCAAACAGGGTCGCGGAGCGTCTGTCATAGTTGAAAAGACGTATCTTCCGGCGGTCTTTCGACATGATGATGAACACCTCGTCTTTCTGAGGCTCGCGGTGGAACTGCTCACGGATGATGGAGAGGACACGGTCATATTTACTCCGCATGTCATGGAAATCACGTATATACCAGAATCGTTGTAGTCCGTTGATGTTCAGCATAGGCCCTCCAGATTCTCCACGAGCTTCTTCAGTCGCCCGAAGTCTAAATTTTTTTGACGTATCTGCATGCCGTTGCTCATGCGGATATCTATCATGATTCTTACAGGGTCATTGGAGGAAGTCACTGGTTCGGCACACGGAGATGTGGATTCCAACGTTTCTGAATCTTTTTTTAGGATTTCCTCCTCCATCGGACGTCCCTCCACATCCACGGGGACGATTCTGTGACGGGTATCGCGATACCACTTGTTGAATAAATTCCATGAAACCTTGTTCTTCATGCACCATGACTGGATGCTGATTCCCTTTGGAAGAGCTTCCGCTTTATAGCGGACATAAAAGTTCTCAAAATCTTCGCTGCTGTACATAATCATTGGTTTTGATTAAACTGTCGCGAAGGTAATACTTTTGGTCTATTTCGAACTTGGACGCTTACTCATTGTTGGCGTTCATTAGTGAGCGGTACTGCATGAGATAAGGCGAAGACACGGCGGCGGTGATTGGTATCGGCCATTTAATATCCTCATCCTCATCAGACGTAATCTGATGCAAAAACTTATACAGACCATACTGTACATTTTCAGAGTAGACTACCACATTGACAACCTCGTCAACAAGTTCATACGACAACAGAGACATCATAGTCTCACAATTGCATTTGAACCGGGTCAGGATTGTCTTTATCCGAGACGCCTTCCTGTCAGTTTTGTAAGCCGATATTGGTTTATACCCCAGATTACAGCGCCGGAGCCGGCAAATGCGCTTACACTCAAAATGCCTGTCTTGATGACTTCCATAATTTCCATATAAGATTCCTTTTAGGTGTTGTTTAGCCTTGGAATTGCAAGTACGGCATCTGACTAACAAGATTAGACATAATGTTGCCATCATCGCGAAAACACCTCTGACAAAATCTCCTCTGTTTCATCACCAAACACAGGGCCATTGTTCAATTGATGAAAATCAAGCTCTCCATCACATAGATTTGCTTCTATTAAGATGGGGCAGTTGTCTTTATCTAAGGCAATGTCCCAAGAAATAAGCCTAAAATGAGGAAAGTTAGGTGCTTGATTAAGCACTAAATCTTTTATTAATGAAATATTTGGTATTTTGATTTTGTCAAATTCAATTCCTGTTGTGGGATGTAAATCATAACACATTCCGTCAACAGAATATGCTTTCCTTTTAAGATTGCCACTCTCTTGAATACCCACAGTTATTCCTCCGCTACTTGCATTGTCCACCTTACTGTCCCCAATACCCATTCTCAAAATCATTGAGCATATTTTAACGGAACCATCTTTCCTTAAGAATGTCAATATTCTTATTGTGTTTACTGATGATGGATTTATTGCAGACAATACCGGGGATTGTTCAATCGGCTTTTGAATGACTATATCAGAAGCTATTGTTTTAGAATATTCGGCCGCCACACTGCTACTAAGATATTTTACACCATGTCCTCCATACGATTCTTGAGCAATCTTAATGAATACATGAGGTTCCTTTGATAATATTCCCTGAACAATTTCAAAATTAATTAGCTGTCGTTTGTTATTGTACCAATAGCCATTCTGCCTGTAACATATATCCTCCGGCAATCTTACATTTTTAAATAATATCGGATATAAAGTTTTGTTATCAATGAATCTGGCCATTGGCCAATTATTAAAATATTGATCAATCTTATAAAAATATATATCCTCAGGAATTAGCCTGACATCAAAATTATGAGTTACTCTCTTATGAAAGTCATGGAAATTGAAGGTTGTGAGCTTTATATTCCACCGCCTGTAGTATGCGTTCAATAGTCTTTTTTCCGTATCTGTGATTGCGTATTGGGAATTAGAAAAATTCTTTAACCTTGAATTTACACGATTAATTAGACGAGCGATTTTCTTTTTTTCACGTCGTTTATTAATTAGTTTTTTTATAATATCAGTTATCATATGACATATGGTTGTTTTAATTTCAATGATTTGCAGGAGACTGTTTTAGCTGTTTTGCCGCACTGATGATACAAATGAAATCTTTTTTATTAAAGATCAGATTAAGTGAAAGGTATGTAATGACATATGCAGCAATGTTTGCAATTACATGAATGTCTATAAATGTGTAAAGGCATTTACTAATAGCCATTGATATAGCAACAAATATCAGAATATATAGCCATCTATAAATCTGAGACAGGATTGAGATGCTTAGGTATCTACAGGCAAGTGTTGCATTGACAAGATACGTATTGAAGTTGCTGATTACCACGCCCCAAACAATGCCAATCACTCCGAAATTCATTCCAATTAAAATTGCAATTAGAAGAACGCCCCATTTATAGAAACTCCAATAAAACAGAACTTTGCTTTTCCCTAAAGCTGCAACTACATAAAAATTTATATTTATGAATGATACAACAATCCCGCCTATACAAAAGACCTGATAATAAGGGACACAGGGTAACCACTTATCTCCATACAAAAATTCAATGGTCGGCTCTGCGAATAGAATCAAACCTCCAATAATAGGAAGTGTTATAAAGGCGATGATTCTTACACATTTGTCTAAGTGTTTTGCCATCATCTGCAAATCATTCTGAAGTTTAGAAAATACCGGAAACATCACCTGTGAGATTACTTGAGGAAGGGCGTTGCTTGTCACACTGTCGAACTTATGGGCCTGTGAATAATAGCCTAGTTGTGCAACTGAATATTTTTTTCCGATTATTATGCCCTGGATATTACGGCATATTTCTTGTAAAATATTTGCAGCCATTAAATATCCTCCAAATCCAAACAATTCTTGCATTGTTTGGATTGAAAAGCAAAGAGAAGGATGCCAGCGTGTTATTATCCACATTATAGTTACAGACATTCCCCCGTATGTTAGTTGCATGCTCACAAGGCTCCATACACCTGCATCGTTATAAGCTGCGATGATTGCAACTGTGGCGCCTATTATATATGATGATAGATTCGTCAATGCAATGGCTTTGAAACTAAGTTCCTTCCTTAGTTTTGTTGTTTGAATAGATAAAACAGAATTAATGATAAGTGTAATTCCAATCAATCTCAAAACATTGCATAATACAGGCATTGAAAAATATTCTGCGACATATGGTGCAATTAGAAATAATACTAAATATAGCAATAAAGAGAACAAGACATTCCAAATAAAGATTGTAGAAAAATCTCGTTGTGTTGGCTCTTTTTTTTGAATGAGTGCCGAGCCGAAGCCAGCATCAATTAATACTTGAGATACTGCAATAAATATTGTAAGCATCCCGATTACACCATAATCGGATGGCATAAGAAGGCGTGCAAGGACTAAGTTAACTCCAAATTGAAGAGCTAATGAACCAACCTTATCAACAGTTGCCCACACGGCCCCTTTCGCCGCTTTATTTCCTAACGATTCAGCCAATTTTTTTACCTAAGGCTTTTGCCAATTTATGTTTAACACCAATTTTAAGAGGAGATTGCATTAAATCCCAGTCAGGCCCGTGGTTCCCTTCTATTATTTCAATTTGCTCATTTTGATTTATTACGACATCCCACCCTGTTATATAATTTTCCGGTATTATGTCTGCTGCATTTTCGCAAATTGTTTTAATTTCATTCCAACGGGGTATTTGAAAGCCAAGTATTTTGAAACCGGTATCAGGATGATTCTGATACCGTTCTCCATTAGTGCTGATGGCTTCCGATTCAATTATTCCGGAATCTGGATTGATTTGAGCGAACAAACCGCCGGCGTGAGCATTATCAATCGGAGATGACCCTCGCCCCATACGAAAGAATGCACCAAACACTTTTCTTTCCCCTGTCTTGATATTTCTTACAGTCACAACCCTGATTGTGTTTAATGATTCAGGATGGATGTTCTCCATGCCACCTCCATTAGAGATTGCCTGTTCAAGCAGAGCGTCTGAATCAAACAATTCAATATATTTATTGTCAAGGTCACATTTTGGAATGGATCCCTTTTTTATTTTATAAATACCATCTCCACAACAACTTGACATTGGTTTACAAATTACGTCATGACGATTGATAAAATTCGCAAAATCCTCCTTGTTGCAATTTCGCACTCTTATCCATTCCCTATGAATATATGTAGAGAACCTGACCAAGAATTTTTCCTTATCCCAAAAATTCTCCTTGACATCCCATGGAATGTCATAATAAATGAACCGCCCCTGAGCCCTGCTTATAAATTTATTCCTTTCTTCCTGATTCAGTTCCGGGAAATTATATTGATGAAAATACTCATCATATGATACATATTGTTTCTCAAGAGAATCTATATAATCTTTAATATAGGTTTCAGAGACATAATCTTGCTTGAATTTAATCTTAGCTTCTTTAAGAAGCTCCTCCTTTATGTTCTTCTTGAATCGATACTTTATATATTTCTTCAAAAATGGACGAAGAAAATTTTTGAAATACCGGACTAAAGAATTTGTATTCATATTATAATGTTGTCGCAATTATAACCCTCGCTAATGTCCTTACCTATAAGTCGGCCATTTACAAGATACTCTTTGCCCATGATTTCCTGAGCCCAGCATATAACTTTATCGATATTAGGGGTTGATACCCCTGTCTTTTCTGCAAAGGCTTTTATAAGCAATATGCCAAACGGGATATCTTCTGTGAAATAGCGTACGCTTGGGTCTACCTTATAACCGCCATCTACCTCTATCATATGGGCCTGTACGGTCTTGAACGGCTCGATATTCTGCATTTTATGAGTGAGAGATTTTATGTCGGCACATTCATAATAATCTAGCACACTGGGAACTTCTTTCTCGTTCATGGGAAGTTTCTTTATAACTTCCCTTAGTTCATTGTCGCAGTCTACCCAACACTGTGACGATTCGTCATCCCAGTCCGTGTTGTACATATAAGGTATTTTCCCGTATATTTTATCCGGTGTCCAATCCTTAAACATGATATACATCCTACAGGGATGTAATAACGGATTGCTGTTGCTCAGAGTGGCTTCAAGCCAGTGTGATAATGGTAATACCGGAGTTTTATACCAATCATGGAGCATTTCAACAATCCCATTTCTCATTTCCTGAGACATGTTTAGGAACGCAACTTTCAAATAGGGTTTATAACCTTTAAGCCTCCCGCTGTGTCCGTACTCTATAGGCCGTCCTGTGAATGGAACTCTTTGGAGTGCAAATGCCTTTATGTCCTTGCCGAGAACCTGCTGAACCGCGATAAAAAAGCCGCTTCCTCCAAACATGCAGCCAATGACAGACGATGTTTTCACATAAGGAGCAATTTTTTTCAACTCTTCTTTTATGGCAAATCCGGGAAGAGCAATTAAAATTATGTCACTCTCAGGAATAACCTCTTCTGGCTTATCGGTTATAATGTTTAATTTTGCAGGGTATTCTTTGCCTTCCAAATCTATCGTCTTAAAGTCATGGGACCACATCGAAGGCCGACGCGTCAGGATGTTAACCTTAAATTTGGGATTATTTCCAATAACGCCTGCAGAGATATGTCCCTGAGAGCCACCTCCGCAGATACATACAGTTGTTTTCATGTTAGAGTATTTAGTTAAGAGAGTTTAGTGCATTTACAAGTTTTGAGTTGTCGTGGCGGTCGCGGATGGCGATGCGCACGTATTGTCGGTCAGACGGGAACCCCTTTTTCGCGGAGCAGTCCTTGATGAGGATGTTGTGCTCCGTCAGGAGCCGCAGCGCCAGCTCCCTGGATGAGAAACGTCCTGTCAGCTCGCAGAGGAAGTAGTTCGCCTGAGATGGGATGACGCGCAGGAACGGCACGCTCTCCAGCTCCTTTGCGAAGATGGCGCGTTCCTCGCGGAACTTGTCGCAAGAGCGGGCGTAGTCCTTCTCGTATTTGCCGTATATCTGCATGTAGAACTCCGCGAAAGAGTTGATGTTCCAGATTGCCACGTCCTTGCGAAGATAGCCTATAAGCTCCTTGTCGGCCGAGGCGAGCACGCCGAGCCTGAGCCCCGGCACTCCGTAGCTTTTCGATATTGACTTCATGACACACATTGTGGGGTGTTTCTCCAATATCCCGTTGTGAAGGAGCGTTGCATCTGCGGCGTTGTCGGCGAAATCCACGAAAGACTCGTCGACAATCAGCCTCACGCCTTTCTCTTCCGCCCATGTTGCCATCCTTTCAAGCCCCTGGCGGTCTATGAAATTGCCTGAGGGGTTGTCTGGATTGACAATCAGAAGGCTCTCCACGGGATTTGCAGAGAAATACTCTATCAGGTCGTCGGCGGAGTATCGGAAATCCACGTTTGCCGGATGGTATCTGACAATTCGTTCGGCCACAAGCCTGTTGGGGTATTCCTCGAATGTCGGGTAAGTCACCCCGATGCGCCCTTCAAGTTTCCCCATGAGGCTTTTTATGAGCTCTGCCGCCCCGTTGCCGACCACAACATAGTCATGTCGAAGCCCGAAATATTTTGCGGCAAGGAGCGAGTTGACGCCCATGCCTGACGGGTAGTCGCGCAGCAGAGGCTCGAAATTCGCCTTCATCTCGTCAATCATTCTCTGCCTGGGGAAGTAAGGGTTCACAAGGTAGCAGAAGTCGAGAAGTCCCGGGTATCGCCAATAGCCTCCGAAAGAGTGCTGTATCTTTTCGAGCCTCTGCTCCGGCTCGGCGAATATGGCCTCGGCTATCCGGAGGTCCTGCACGTCGTCGATCTCATACCAGTGAAGCCCGGTTATAGGCTGCGCCTTTATTCCGGCGTTGTCGATTAGGGTGATCACACGGAGCACCTGCTCGTAATATTCGTTCTCTCCCAGGACGCGGATATACGCCTCGAGGAAAGGTAGGTAGTGGTTTACAATGAACTCCTTGGAGAACTTGTAGATGTTGACGGTCTTGTAGTAGAACTGCGTGTCGCTGTATTTGAACGCCTTCTTGGGGATGAAATTCACGATATTGTCGTCATCGTCAATGCGCACCATAGTGCCGTCCATCCATGTTTCATATTTTGAGATCAGTGCGCAGTCCCTTTGCGGGCTTTCGAGGGCGGCCTTGAGCACCGCGTCCTCGAAAATGAGGTCTGACTCCAGCAGAAGAGTCTCATCCTCGGCCATGTATCCGCGTGCAAGCCACAGGGAGTATATGTTGTTGGTCTTGTCGTATACAGTGTTTTCCACGAACTCAATTTTCCACGACGGATAGTTCTTGGAAATATAGTTCTTTAGTTTTTGCCCCTCATATCCGATCACGATGATAATGCGCGAAAGGCTGAGGGCTGAAAGCTGGGTGAGCATCCTGTCGATCAGGCGCACCCCGTTCACTTCGAGCATGCACTTGGTGTTGTCTGCGGTGAATTCTCCGAGACGACGGCCCATGCCGGCTGCTAAGATTATGGCTTGCATGATAATAAGAATTATATTGAAATGTGAGGGGAGAGGGTTATGGCTTGGTGCGAGGGCGGCACCATCACCACATTACAATAGTGGTGATGGGCTTTGCCGACGCTGTTTCTTGCTTTTTATTATGTTTATGAGAGAGCTTAATTGAAAGTTATAATGATGGTTGAAGATGAGGGGAGGCGGGTTAGGGGAGGGTGGAGAGGCGGGATTTGAGGAGGGCGGGGTCGGGGGTGTAGGCGTGGAGGTTTTCTTGGAGGAGGAAGTCGGCGATGGCTCGCGCTTCTGCCCGGGGATGACGGGAGAGGGGTGTGCGGGCGAGGCTTTCTTTTACCCAGCGGGAGAGCACGTCGGCATACCATGTGCGTAGACGCGGGGGCACGGCTCTCGGGTTGTCAGCAAGCCGGCTGCGCATCCATCGCATGATGGGGAGTTTGTCTGCTTTTTGACCCTTTGCGATGAGGAGGAGTGTGTGTTCGTGCCATTTGTTGATGAATTCGGGAGAGGGTGGCACGGAGTATGCTATGTGGTGGAGAGGCGTGTAGAGGGAGAGCAGGCGCAGAATGGCATCGGCTGTGAGGATGGGGAGCTGCTGCTCGGCGAGTGTCAGCCATTGGCGTGCCTGCAGGCGTGTGGCCGACGGTATTGCGGAGGAGGCTCGGGCGCGTGAGAGTATGGCCGCAGCCAGAGAGAGTGATGTTTGGAGTGAGGTGGCTGCGGGGATTGCATCGGTGTGCATGTCTTGTCTCGCGTCGGCTAAGTGGGTTTGCATGTTTAGAGGAGGGTGATAAATTCGGGGTCAACTTCCACGGCTGCTGTCAGGAATCCGGGAATCTCGACGATGAGGCGTTTTTTTCGTGACCCTCTGATGAAGAGGAGGTTTCCTTCGTAGCCGTTGAGGGGGCCTCCAATGATTTTCACTTTTTTGCCTATCATTGAGGGGTGAATCTCGTCGGGGGAGTAGTATTGTGTGTCGTGAGACCGGCCTACTGCGAGCATGAATCGCTGCATGTCGGCTTCGGGCACTGTGATGGGTGTGGCTTGAACGCCTTTCTTGAATCGGTATTGGAGTGTGGGGATGTTGTTGACTTCCGGGTCGAGTTTGTCCCTTTGGGAACGAACGAAGAGAAGGTCGGCGATTACGGGGATTTGAGTTTTCTGAGGCTTCCCTTTTATTTGTTTCACGACCCAGTGTAGCGGTGTGAACACGTCAAATCCGGCTTCTGCGAGGCGGGAGTATGCGCGTGTGTGGGCGTTGGGCCTGCAGAGGTCGCGCATGGCGAACCATTGGTCGGTTTTGGAGGTGTCCTGACCGGTCATTGTGTATGGTCGGGTTAGGATATAGACAATGTTTTGAGTCCTGCAAGATTTTGCATTTTGCAAGTTATCAAGCAGTTGTGGCGGCTGGCGGTTCGAGTGGCTGTGAATCGGCAAGCCGAGGATTGTCTATTTTGGGAGCCTTCAATCATTGGTTTGATTGCTTGAAAGGCAATGTGACTCTTGGTAAGAGATTGCATGATGTTTTAATTATTTGATAGTTAATATGATAGAATTATAGGCAATAAGCATTTTTATAACACGCGGAATTTAATCGCCTCCTTTAAAGGCAATATTGATAATGATTAATCCATTTTAACTCAGTGTTAACCACAAATATCCGGGCCTATGTTGCACAATTGAATATATTTGATTAACTTTGCGGCAAATTTAAGTATCTCTTACCAAGAGTGCATTAGATATTAATTGCTTTTATTTAGCAAAAGAAGGAGCCGATTTTTTTTGAAATCGGCTCCTTCTTTTGAGGGCTTTTAAGGGGGGTAATGTGGGATTTTACCGTGGCGTTGGCTATTGCCGGCTTTTGCTTTTGGGGGCTTGGGCTATTTGCGCTTTGGGTTTAGGATTTGAGGTAGTCGTATTGCTCTTTGATTGTGCGGGTGTAGCGGGTGTAGTCGGAGGAGTCGGCGGAGAGGATGTTCTTTTTGATGTCGGCGAATTCGCCTGTGAGGGATTCGTCGATGTAGCCGGTCTGGCAGAGGGCTTCAATCTCCGAGAGGAGTTCCGGGGTCTTGAGGTCTTGCAGGGAAGATATGAGGAGTGAAGCGAAAGTGGAGTCGCAGGCGTTGCGTTCGGGAAGGCGTTCTGGAAGTGATTTTAGAAGGCGGCGGAAGATTTCGATCACTTCGGCGCGTTTTTCCGGATATTTTAGTGCTATTAATGAGAGCGCTTCCGGAGCGATGGTGCGGAAGAATGTGAAATATCCCGGTTCGTAGAGGTATTTTTCTATTGCCTGGAGGTTGTTTTTGCCTGTTTCGGCAAGGGCCGGGGCAATGAAGTCGCAGGCAATGTCGCCGAGGTGGGCGTCGTAGAACGCTTCGTTCTGCCTCATGATTTCGAGCACGGCGTCAAGCCCGACTATGCTTTTGATCTCGGTGAGGAGCAGGAGCGAGTGTATGATTGAGCTTTCTTCGGTCTCTTCGATTAAGCCTGAGTCTATGTCGGGGTATGTGCGCCCGATTTCAAACATGATTATGTCTTTTAGATCGGATGCGGCTTCGTAGGGAGGGAGCGCGAGGATGCGGTCAATCACGGGCTGGGGCAGGGCGCTGAAGTTGTCGGGGTTCAGGAGCTCACTTGCCATGAATTGATTTTTGATGGAGAGCGATGCGGGGTATGGCGGGCGGACGTAGGAGTATTCTTCATCGGGGAATTCGTCGGGGTCGTAGCCGGATTCGATGTCGTCGTAGCTTAGGATACAATCGAATCTGTCGCCGAGGCGTTTTGAGAGCTTAGAAGCCATCAGGGATTCGCGGCTTCCGGGGCGAGCCATGAGGAAGTATTTGCCGTTTTTGCCGAATTCGATGTCGATGAATGGTATCCGGTCGGAGTCTTCATCGAGCACGCCTTTCCATGTCCAGTAGGCATCGTGGGGCTCAATATCAGCCTCGCCGGCAAATTCTACGGCTCCGTAGATGATGTTGTGGACTGTGGGATAGTCGATTTCGACGAGGTCGAAAGAATTGTCGAGTATTTCTTCGAATGTTCCGACCGACATGTTGACGTCGCCGAAAGCGTCTTTCACTCCCATGCACCATGTGTCGACTAAGAAGTTGGCGACACACAGTTTTCCGTTGCCCCTTTTACGGGCTATTATGATTTGTGCTTCACCGACTTCTTCCCAGTTGGATGTTATGTAGCACTTATATATAGGAGTCGTGTTGGCTTTTTCAGCCAGGAATTTCTTAGGAGAGATGGGCTGTGAGGATTGTTTGCTTTTCTTTTTAGCCATGATAGTTTTGAAATTTTTTCCAAAGTTATGAATAAATTGGCTAATTGTATAAATATTTGGAGATTTTATTTGGCCGGCAGGATATTTTTTTGTAATTTTGCATTCGCTAATTCCGCCAAGGCTCGAAAAGAGAGGGTTTGAGACCTTCCGCCCAACGGATTAATTGAATTTCAATTATAAATATAGTAATGTACGCTATTGTAGAAATCAAAGGACAGCAGTTTAAGGCTGAAGAAGGAAAATTCCTTTATGTCCACCACCTCGGCGAAGACCTTAAAGAGGGTGACGCAGTTGCATTCGACAAGGTTCTTCTTATAGAAGCCGACGGCGACGTTAAGGTCGGCGCGCCTGCCGTAGAAGGTGCGAAAGTGAATTGTGAAGTATTGGTTCCTCTCGTGAAGGGAGAGAAGGTGATTGTGTTCAAGAAGAAACGCCGCAAGGGTTATCGCAGGAAGAACGGCCATCGCCAGCAGTTCACAAAAGTGATGGTAAAATCTATTGAAAAGTAAAAAAACAACTCATCAGATATGGCACATAAAAAAGGTGTCGGCAGTTCGAAGAACGGCCGCGAATCAGAAAGTAAACGACTTGGTGTGAAAATCTTCGGTGGGTCTAAGTGCAAGGCCGGCAATATTATCAAGCGCCAGCGTGGCACACAGCATCACCCGGGCCTGAATGTGGGCATGGGTAAGGATCACACTATTTTCGCACTTATTGACGGTGTTGTGGTTTTCACAACCGGCAAGGAGGGGAGAAAGTTTATAAATGTAGAGCCTCATCAGAATTAATTTTAGGATTCTGAATTGAATAAAAGGGCGGGCGCGATTTTTTCGCGCCCGCTTTTTTTGGGGGGCGCTGGCTTTTGCTTTTGGCTTTTGCTTCCGTTTCTGCTTTTGGGTTTGGCTGGCGGGCAGGGGTCAGCAGGAGTGGGGGGAGTAGCGGTAGGCTTGGTAGGAGATGCGCTTTGCTTTTTGGTGGCGGCGGCGCCGGCTGGCGTGGAGGATGAGGGCTTTGCGGATGAGGAAGTCGGCAGAGTATTTGCCGGAACCGAGAATGAGGAATGTGGCTGAGGCCAGTGTGAGTGTGAGTGTGAGGGGCGTGAAGATGCCGGCGGCAATGGATTGGCCTGCCATTATTGCGAATGTGGCTATGGATGCAGCCATGGCGAAACGTGTGAACAGGCCGAGCGCAAGCATGGCGCCGATTGCAATTTGTGATATGGCGTAGGCGGATGGCGGGAACGGTGTTTCGGGTGGATTTATTTCTCCTATGGTTATGAATGAGCCGGACACAATCAGGATTGAGGCGAATGCGAGCCGCAGGAATAGAAGGGCAGCGCCGATGCGGCCGGATCTGGGGGCGGCAGAGGCGAAGATAAAGTCAAGTGTGTTTTTTCTCCCGGATTTTGAGTAGGGCCGTGATATTATTTTCTTTCTCAGGAACTGAGTGGCCATCTCAGGGTGCAGGGCGCCAAGAGTGGTTCGTCCCGGGTCGACGGATAGTGTGTCGGATGTGTTCATAGTGGCCATGGGTGTGAATGAATAATTGTGTTTTGTGTTGTGATTCCTGTCGAGATTGGAGAGAATGAGAGGAATTACAAAATGTGTAACGCTATAAGGGTCAATAAGGTTTGTACAAATGGGAGATTTTTTTTGGAGATTGCGTGAAAAGGTGTTATCTTTACGACATGAAGCCGCAGTGCCGGCCTTTTTTGGGCGGCGCTTGTGGCTCGAAGAAGAACACCGTCAAAAGAGTTATGAAACGGATAGGAAAGTTGTATTTTCGATATGGCACAATGGGCTCGGCCAAGACTGCGCTTCTGCTCACCACGGCTTATAATCTTGAGGAGCGCGGGATGGCGCATCTTTGTTTCAAGCCTGTGACAGACACGCGGGAGGCGCGTAATGTGATAAGGAGCCGTATAGGAATCGAGAGGGAGTGCCGTTGGATTTATCAGGACACTAACCTCTATGAGGAGATGTGGCGTATGCATGAGGAGGGTGGCATGGTGCCGGAATGTATCCTTGTTGACGAGGCGCAGTTTCTGACTCCCTCGCAGGTGGACCAGCTTGCGCAGGTGGCTGATGATTTCGGCTGCAATGTGATATGCTACGGTCTGAGGACTGATTTCCAGACACATCTTTTCGAGGGCTCGCGCAGGTTGTTTGAGATAGCCGATTCGATTGAGGAGGTGAAGTCTACTTGCACTTGCGGACGTAAAACGATAGTGAATGCGCGTATCGACAGCAAGGGAGACATTGTGACGGAAGGGGCTCAAGTGGAGATAGGAGGCAACGACAGGTATGTGGCAGTCTGCAGGAAATGCTGGCGGGAGTTCAGCCGTTAGATTCATGCAAGGCAATCTTTTTTGGAAGTGCGGATTTCAGGGATTTATCAGAAAGAATCTAATTTACAACCATTGAAAAATGCAAGATAATAAGAAGTGCGCAGAAATAATAGCGCTGATTAAGAGAGAAGTTGTGCCGGCACTTGGCTGCACAGAGCCTGCGGCAGTGTCGCTATGTGTGGCCAAGGCCACGGAGATGCTTGGATGCGTTCCTACGCGTCTTGATTTGCGACTGAGCGGCAATATGCTCAAGAATGCCATGGGCGTGGGTATTCCCGGCACGGGCATGATAGGACTGCCGATAGCAGTGGCTCTCGGAGCCCTTGTGGGGCGTTCGGAGTATGGACTCGAGGTGCTTAAAGATGTCACGCCGGATGCAGTGGAGAGGGGCAAAGAGTATATCTCAGAAGGAAAAATCTCGATAAAGCTTTGCGAGGATGCTCCGTCGAATCTTCATATAGAGGTGAAGGCGGGCGACGATGCCGGCAACGAGGCCACGGCTGTGATTTCGCGTGCGCACACTAATTTTGTGTATCTTGCTAAAAACGGTGAGGCCATATATAAGGAGGAGAAATGTGAAGAAGGCGGAGAGGAGCGGAGTAACTGCGACCCGAAGCTTGACATGGCCACTGTGTATGACTTCGCCATGACAACTCCGATTGAGGATTTAAGGTTTATTCTTGAGGCCAAGCGTCTTAACAAGGCCGCCGCCGAGCTTGCGCTTAACAAGGATTACGGCCATTCGCTGGGCGCGACGATGATGAGCAAGGGCGCCTCACTTTTCGGGAATTCTCCTCTTGAGCATATCATCTGCTACACTTCTGCCGCATGCGACGCCCGCATGGGGGGAGCCCAGATTGCAGTGATGTCCAATTCCGGCAGCGGCAACCAGGGAATCTGTGCCACTATGCCTGTTGTGACCTATGCGGAAGACATTAACGCCGATGAGGAGCATCTGATAAGGGCTTTGACACTGAGCCATCTCACAAGCATCTATATTAAGCAGAGCCTCGGCAGGCTTTCAGCGCTTTGCGGATGCGTTGTGGCATCGACGGGAGCTTCTAGCGGACTGACTTACCTTATGGGCGGGAATTATGACCAGGTGTGTGCGTCTGTCAAGAATATGATTGCCAATATCACGGGCATTATCTGCGACGGCGCCAAGCCGTCTTGCTCTCTGAAGATTTCGTCGGGCGTGTCGACTGCACTGATGTCGGCCATGCTTGCCATGAACGGCAGGTGTGTGACAGAGGCTGAAGGAATCATCTGCGACGATGTGGACCGCTCGATCCGCAATCTGACGTCGATAGGGCGAGAGGCGATGCAGGAGACCGACCGCCTTGTGCTTGACATCATGACCAGCAAGTGACGACGGCAAGTGCGGAAGCCTGTGAATGGTTAAGAAATTCCGTCTAATAACTTACGAAGAAAGCAGCCGGCTGAATTTCGACCTTATATGGCGCGGCAATTTTGCGCGGCTCGCTGCTCAGGTAATAGTAAAATGAATTTTGCGTGTCCCAGGAAGAGATTTCGGTTTTTCGGGTCTCTCCCGGGGGCACGTTGCATTTCAGGCTGGCTGTGCGCGAATGGAGCATTCTCCCTTTCATGTCGCGATAAGTGATTTTCAAGGATGCCCCTGTGATGGCAAGTGGAGATTCGTTGGTGATCAGGAATGATTCTTTTCTTGCATTCACCGGCTTGTCGTAGCCCGACAGACGGATTGAGGCGGGGTTGAAGTCTACGGTGTCGCCGGCGGAGATAACAATGGTGCATACGGAGTCGGCCGGGAGCCTGTGTGAGATATTGGCCGCATAGCCGGGGTCTTTTTTTGATGTTTTTGATGTTTTCTCAATTTTTAGCGACTGTTTTATTTTCTTGCCGGCAGATTGTTGATGCAGCAAGGCCAGGGGCGCAAGCAGGAGAAGGAGTCTGTATGCTTTCATTGAAGAGGGGGATTTATGTTGTGAACCGGAGAATGGCTACAGATAGCGCGGCTTGCGCTTTGAAGATCCGTTGCCGTCGTAGGATGGATATATTTTCACCATTCCCACCGGAGGATCGGAGTTTGGTGATGACTGCGACGAAGCTCCTATTCTCACGATTTTCCAAAACCCCGGAAGAAGGCGTGAGAGATTGAGGCTCAGCCGCAGTTTAAATGGAGATTTTTTGCGCTTTATAATCATAGTCTCACCGTCGGAAGATATTGAGGCAAGACATTCTCCGGGCTTTGAGAGTATACCGTTTTTCCGCTCTGTGAAGAGGGATATGGAAAACTCCGACTGTTTCGGCGACGCAGAAATAGTGCCTATCATGTCGCCGGGAGCGAGAGAGCAGTCGTCGGATTCCACTACTCGTATATTGTAGACAGGGAGGGATGAGCCGGAAATGGTCCGGGCTTTAAGCACAAGCACGGTTACATGGTCGTCGGGATAAATCCAGATTCCTTCGGGCGATTCGAGGGGAATGGCGTCGCATATGAGTCTGGCTTCGTCGATGTCATATGCAACTGATGACCGGCTGTAGTTTTTTTCGGAAGGCTTAGAGGCTGAAGCTGTCTTTGAATTGCCGGAGTGGAGAGCCGGGGCTGTCTCTCCATGAACGCATATGGCAGAAAAGAGAGCGCAGGCCAAGGCCGCGCCAGAAGCGAGCCAAAGCCTGCGGTGTGATTTATTGTCGGGAGGAGGTGTCATGCTGTGAAAGAATTGTCAAGGTTTTGTAGACCAGCTGTAGGAGAGTCCGAAACTCAGCACCTCACGCAGCATGAAATGTCGCCAGGAAGTGTTGGTGTCGGTGGAGGTGTCGTAGCGCAGATGCACATATATCTGGGTGGAGAGAAACCTGTTTATGTCGAAAGAGAACGTGTTTTCCCAGTCTGAAAGGAAATAATCGTAGTCAGAGAATAGGAAGACTCGGGTGCGGTATGAGATGTTGGGAGTCATCTTCCATGTCATGTTGAACTCGCCGTTGCTACCGGCCTCGCTTCTGCTTTTGCGGTGAGGGGCTATGTTGAACTGGGCATGGTCGATTTTGTCGGTGATGCATGTCTTGAGGTTGTAAGATATTGGCGAGACAGTGGCCGTGAGCTGGAGTGTCTTTTTTGAGTTCTCGAAAGAGTAGGCCATACCGAGACCGATGTTGAGGTCGCCGGGGGAGAGGAAGGATGCCTTCCGCTTCATGGAGTTTTGCTCATAGTTGCGGAGCATCTGCGTCTTAAACTGAAGGTTGAGTGAATAGAACCATTTACGGAACGCTTTGAGACCCGTGTTGAGGTTATATTGCAGCACGTCTTCAGATATGGAATAAGAATGCACTTCATCCTGAGGCGTGGAGTTGAGTCCAAGCTTATATGAGAGAGAGCTTTGGAAGAGGAGGTTTGGGTGGTAGACCTGGTTGAGATTCACATTCCAATAGAAATTGAACAGGAGAGCCAGATGGTTGTTGCCGCCTTGATACCAGTTTTTAGAGACATAAGCCTGCGAGAACTGAAGAGAGGAGCCCACGTTGTGGAGCCAGTGGCGCCGCTGCAGCTCTTCTTTAGGGAGCACGGCTTTTTCGGGGTCTACTTTCGGGAGGTTAAGGCGCTTTATGTATCCGGCGAAAGTTACGTCGTCTTCAAGCAAACGCGGAGGCACCGGGAGGTCCCAGTAGGAATAGTCGATTGAGGAAGGGTCGGTCACCATTGTAGAATACATGAAATCTTCCTGGATGCGGTAGGATGTGAGAGCATCGCGGAGCCATTTCGGCACAATGTCGGGAGAAAGAATCGACAGTTGCGGGGCGGGTTCAGGCTGTTGGGCGACGTTGCCTTCGGCAACAAAAATCACAGAGTCATTTGTCTCGCTCGAAGATGGCTGCCCGGGGGAATTTACGTTGGTTATTTCCGGCTCGGCATCATTGCTCACAGAGTCGTTGGTCATGACTTTCAGCCCCGGGAGGAATGTGGGGAGCTTTGAGTCAATGCCCTTTCGATGAAGGTGGCGATAGCCTAAAAACACCCAAGGGCCGAATGTTTTGTTGATAGGAGTAGGCTTGAAATCGGGGGCGCCGAGAGAGTCGATAATCTCGCTCACGCTTCTGACGCGAAAGAGGGCGGAATCAATGGCCGGAGCGGAGTTTTTTTCGGTTTCGGCCGGAACAATCTTAGATGCGATTGTTTTATGGCGCACTCGTTGTTTTGTCGATTTGGCCATCACGGCCCCCGGCACTAAAAGAGCTAATAAGGAAAGAATTGCAATCAGTGGAGTTGATTGTTTCATTCTGGGTATAAGTTTGGTAGTAAGACGGTATTATGGGAAAACTGATAAAAGCCATTTGCCCCGACAATAAAGATGCCGGAGCAGATGACTGTTATAATCATTTTGGCGAAGAGAGAAGAGAATCGTAGTCGGGAGAGTTGATGAGCCTTAAAGCCTCAAGGAAAATCGGGTCGTGGAGATTATAGACTTTGAAATAAGTGGCGTTGTCATAAATGTCGCGGCCAATCAATGCCTTTATGATCATTGCGAAGAGAGGAGCGCTTGCCTGAGATTGCTCTTCGTTGAAATCTACTCCCTCGGCTTTGGCCATTTCGTGGAGCCTTGCGAGCATTTCAGGGGTGACGTTGAATTTATCAACAAAATCAGAGTCGGTCTTATACGTCTTTTTAATCTCCTTGCGATGGTCGTCTACATATGCGATCACAAACCGGTTGATGAGGCCCTTTGCCACCACGTTGCGGTAGTATTTTGTGAACTCCGTTGTGTCGAGCGGCACAAACTTGTCGGGGTATATTCCACCTCCGCCATAGATTGGCCTGTGGAGCTTGAGGGTTTCGACTTTTAGGGAGTCGACGTGGCGTATGGAGTCTTCGTGCATCAGCTCACCACGGTTGAAGCGTTCGAGCATGTCCTCCTGATAAGCCTTCTGGTCACCCTTCCGGTATGGCTTCTGAATGTCGCGTCCGGTGGGTGTGTAATAATGTGCTACAGTGAGACGGATCATAGATCCGTCGGGGAATGGAATTGGCCGCTGCACAAGACCTTTGCCGAATGTTCTGCGCCCTACGATTAGCCCGCGGTCCCAATCCTGGATTGCTCCGGCGGTGATTTCAGAGGCAGAGGCCGAATACTGGTTTGCCATGACCACGAGCCTGCCGTCGGCAAACAGCGGCTTGAATCCCGAAGGGGATGTCTTGTTGTCCTGGCGAGAAGAGTTTGTTCCCTCAGTGTAGACGGCGAGTTTTCCCGGCTCAAGGAATTCGCCGAGCATATCTACGGCAGCATTGAGGTAGCCTCCGCCATTGTCTACAAGGTCAAGGATAAGGCGGTCCATCCCTTGCTTCTTGAGGTCGGTTAAGGCTTTTGCCACTTCCTTGGCCGTTTCGGCAGCGAAGCGGTTTATTCTTATGTAGCCGGTCTTGGGGTCTACCATATATGCCGCCTCAACACTATAGATGGGGATGTCAGCGCGAGTTATAGTGAAGTCGATTGTGTCGGGGCGCCCGTTTTGCTGGCGAAGCACCTTCACGTCTACGTCAGAGCCTTTCTTTCCTCGCAGCCTTTTCATGATCTGCGAGTTTTTCATCCCGACACCGGCAATGGCAGTGTCGTTGACAGCTATTATTCTGTCGCCGGCGAGAATGCCCACTCTTTCAGAAGGGCCTCCGCTCACGGTCTGAATCACGTATAGTGTGTCGCGGTTCATATTGAAAGTAATTCCAATGCCGCTGAAGTTGCCTGTGAGAGGCTCGTTGAGTTCGCGTGTCTCTTCCGGGTTGGAGTATTGGGAGTGAGGGTCGAGCCCTTCGAGCATCCCTTTTATGGCATCTTCCACGAGCTTCGACTCGTTGACGGTGTCAACATAGAACTGCGAAATGGCAGCCTCTGCCATTCTCAGTTTGTGGTTCTGATTGATTTGCGACTGAGCCATCATGATTCCGGAAGCAGCGCAGAGGGCTGCGGCCCCGAAAAATATCAATGATTTCTTCATAAGTTTTTACCTGTTATGATTCAAATTTGGCCGGCGGGATAGGGAACTCTCCGGCAATGTATTTTGAGACGTCGTAGCCATTGTGCATCAATTCCCTCACCATAGAGCTCGACACAAACGAAAATTGCGGCTCGCTGAGTAGAAACACTGTCTCCAGCTCGGCAATCTCACGGTTGGTGTCGGCCAGGTTGCGCTCATATTCAAAGTCGGAAATGCTTCTGACTCCTCTAAGAAGCGCGTCAGCCCCGCATTTTCGAGCCATGTCGACTGTAAGCCCCGCGAAAGATGTGACCTCCACGCGAGGGTTTCCGGCAAAGAGTGACGCAATGGCTTTCAGTCTCGACTCCACGGGCCATTCACCGGGCTTGTGCTCGTTGTAGCCTATCGCCACCACAATTTTGTCGAAGAGTTTCAGCCCTCGCTCTACAATAGAACGATGCCCGACCGTAAAAGGGTCGAAGCTTCCGGCAAAAAGAGCTGTCATATTTCTGAATCGTCCTCCACTACGAGATTATCAATGATGAAATTCTGGCGTTCCATAGTGTTTTTGCCCATATAGAATTCGAGAAGCTTGTCTACGGTGTCGTCTTTTTTCAGAGTCACCGGGTCGAGGCGCATGTCAGGTCCGATAAACTCGGCAAACTCCACGTCGTTGATTTCACCAAGACCCTTGAATCGTGTGATTTCTGCATTGTTGCCGAATTTAGCAATTGCAGCTTCGCGCTCCTCGTCGGTGTAGCAATAATATGTGTCGCGTTCTCCGGGGTCGTCGGTCTTGCTTTTCTTGCGTTTTTTTGTTTTGCTTCGGCGCGTAGCGTTTTTGTCGCGCACACGGAAGAGGGGAGTCTGGAGAATGAACACATGCCCTTTCTTCACCAGGTCGGGGAAGAACATCAGGAAGAACGTTATCACAAGGAGGCGTATGTGCATTCCATCGACATCGGCATCAGTGGCAATGATCACTTTGTTGTAGCGGAGCCCGTCGATTCCCTCTTCGATGTTGAGTGCGGCCTGCAGGAGATTGAACTCGTCGTTTTTGTAGACAATTTCCTGGGTCATGCCGTAAGAGTTGAGGGGCTTTCCTCGGAGCGAGAACACCGCCTGTGTCTCGGCGTTTCGCACTTTTGTGATAGTGCCCGAAGCCGAGTCACCCTCTGTGATGAATATTGAAGAGAGCTCGCGCCTGTCTTCTGTTTTTGCGTTCTGCTTCACAGTGTCGTTGTAGTGAATGCGGCAGTCGCGCAGCTTGCGGTTGTGGAGGCTCACTTTCTTCGCCTTTTCGCGTGCGAGTTTGGCCACTCCGGCCATGGCCTTTCTCTCTTTTTCGCTCGAAGCAATTTTCTTCATCATCGAGTCGGCCACGTCGGGATGCTTGTGGAGATAGTCGTCGAGCTCCTTCTTCAGGAAGTCGCCTATGAACTTGTTGACTGTGACGGTGCTGCCCGGGGCGATCTCCTTGCTTCCGAGCTTTGTCTTGGTCTGGCTCTCAAACACCGGCTCCTGTATTCTTACGCTCACAGCGGCCACCATGCCGTTGCGAATGTCGGAATATTCATACCCTTTACCCGAGAATTCTTTAATTGTGCGGCTCACATGCTCCTTGAAAGCGGAAAGGTGGGTGCCTCCCTGGGTGGTGTGCTGTCCGTTGACGAAGGAATAGTATTCCTCGCCATATTGGTCGGTGTGTGTAAGCACCACTTCAATGTCGTCGCCCTGCAGATGTATGATAGGGTAGAGCGGCTCAGATGTCATGTTCTCCTTGAGCAGGTCGAGAAGTCCGTGGCGCGAGAGGTATCTTTTCCCGTTGAAGAAAATCTGAAGGCCTGCGTTGAGGTAGGTGTAGTTGTTGACCATTGTCTCAACAAAGTCCAGACGGAACTTGTAGTCACGGAAAAGAGTGTTGTCGGGAAGGAACTGCACCATAGTCCCGTTAGGCTCTCGGGTGTCGGTGGGTGGAGTATGGGTCACGACGTTCCCTTTTTCAAAATCTACGCACACTCTTTTTCCGTCGCGCACGCTTGCCACATGGCAGTATGTGGAGAGTGCGTTTACGGCTTTAAGGCCGACACCGTTAAGGCCGACGGATTTTTTGAAGTTCTTGTCATCGAATTTTCCGCCGGTGTTGATTTCGGAGGCCACCTCCTTTACTTTTCCGAGCGGAATTCCTCGCCCGTAGTCGCGTATGGTTACTTCCCCTTCTTCGGTGAGTTTTATGTCGATTCTTTTTCCGGCGCCCATGTTGAACTCGTCGATGGAGTTGTCCACCACCTCTTTTATGAGTACATAAATGCCGTCTTCAGCATGGCTTCCGTCGCCAAGTTTTCCAATATACATGCCCGGTCGCCGGCGGATGTGCTCGTTCCAGTCGAGATGCTGTATAGAGCTGTCGTCATACGACCCCGGGATGGAATCGCTGATTATATTATCGGAGTCGGGAGAGTCGGGAAATGTGGCTGAATCATCGGCGGCACCGGAGGAAGCAGGTTCGTCATCGGTGGTGATGCCGTTAGAGTCAGAAGTGTTGTCAAAAGAATTCTCCACGCCGGAGAAGTCGTCGAATTGAAAAAGGTCGTTGTTGTCTGCCATAATTGTGCGGGCGATTATGCCCCACGCAAAGTTACAAAAAAATCATGAAATTGAGAAGCCTCATGTGTGACAAAAACGTGGAATCTCAGAAATCTTTCAAAATAAAATGATTTTATGTTTGTGTAGTGTATGGATATGAAAAAATATAAAAGAAAATAAGTTGTAATGTTTTTGAAAATAAGTTTATAATTTTTTGAAAATATTAATGAGTGTTATAAATGTTGATAGTTGTAAAACTATTTGTAATTTATTGGGTTTATATTGCTGAATGCGCATTTGTGTTATTAAAAAATAGATTTATATGGAAAAAGAAGAAAAAAGAAAAATTGTAAGTCCCGATGATGTCCGCAATGAAAAACTTGCCGGAGGAGGGATTACGATGGAAAAGAATGCTCCGTATCAATCTCCTACTCCAGGAGAGTTCCCAATCATTGCAGAATCTCCATTTGCAATGGATTTAATTAAGAATCCATCTCAAATGAAGATTTCAGCTGTAGACGAGATAATAGATTGTGGGTTCAATGTGGGAATGGAACTCGTTAATGATGAAACTTTGAATCGAATTTTGTCGCTTCTGTCAGAAAGTGCAAAGACATTCAAGTTTATGCCTGCAAGTTCTCATCTTCATGATGAAAGGTATGTGTCTTATTTGGCTAAATATAAGAATAACACAGGAATTGGAGGCTGGAATTTTAAAGATGAACCCAATTTTAATGAACTTGATGCGTTATACGAGCAATATAAGAAAATTCGTAATGTGGACCCAAGTCATCTTGTGTTTATAAATTTATTGGGAGGCGCATCAGAAGCGGGAACTAATAATCTCGAGTTTGCAGATTATCTGAATTATTTTCAGAATAAGTTTGCTCCGGGTTTGTGGTCTTATGACATATATCCTGTTAGAATAGACAAAAATGATGCTTTGTCTATTCAGTATAGACAGTTTTATCGTGATTTCCAGGCAGTTTCAAAAATATCAAAAGAAACTAAGAGGCCGTTCTGGGCGTTTGTCCAAAGTATGGCGTTTAGAAATAGTAGCAATTATGGTTGTCCCGCTCCCAAAGAAGAATATATGCGCTACGAAGCGTTTACCGCTTTGGCATATGGGGCGCAAGGTATCATATATTGGACTTATGCGCAACGAAGAAATCCATCGAGCGGAGTTGAGACATATTCGACGGCACTCATTGACATAAATGGGAACAAGACAGAATATTGGAATTATGCCAAGAATGTGAATTCAGAAATCAAAAAATTTGCAACAATCTTTTTAGGTTGTTCTCTGGTCAAATATGCGCATATTGGTGATTTAGGCCGAGATTTGTGGGATTTAATTCCGCCGACTTCTATTGCAAATTTTGGGCCTATTTTTAGAGCCAGTTCTGCTGATAAGGGCGCAGTGTTTACGATAGTTCATAATGAAGAAGTTGATTATGTTACACCGGATTTTGTCGTAATGGTTAATCATAGTCCTCTTGAAAGTTCTGTGATTGATCTATCATTTCTTTCTAATTATGAAGTTATGGATTTAACGGATTGTAAAGAATCAGATTTCTCTGATGCGATAAGAGTTGTATCTGGTAAAGGATATGTTCTTCCTGCTGGTGCATATAGAATATTTGCATTCTCAGAAAAATGATAAAAAGATTCTAATTTTTTAGACTGGATTAATTTATATTTTAAGAGATTTAGAGTAGTCAAATTATTATATTAGTTGCTCTAAATCTCTTATTTTTTATAATTGTTGGGAATTTACTTGTGTAGGATGTGAAAAATGAGTATATTAGCCGGAAAATTGGGAGGGTTCAGGCTTTCGCAGTTTGAGGTTGATTGAAGACGTTTTTTGGGAGGATATAATGATTGCTTTGCAAGAGGTGTAAAAATTCCAATAAGTAGATTTAGTCGGCCATATAATATGAATAATTTAACTTTTAATGAATTGACATGAGAAAACGTTTAGCTTTGGGTGTCGCTATTCTTGGAAGCGTTCTGGCTGCAAATGCCGAATTGCATAATGGTGACAGATTTAATGCCTCATATTGCGGAGAGGATTACAAGTTCTGGGTGATGTCGGAGAAGGATGCCTTAGTGGAAGTCTATTCTCTTGAATCTTATTATACTGAATATTATATCGGCACAACAATAAAACTGCCCGATTATGTGACGGATTCTGAAACCGGCAAAGAGTATAAGGTGGTAAGAATCGGCGCAGACCTTTTAGCGGGATATGACAAGATTACCGGTGTCGAGATTCCGTCGACTGTGACGGAGATTGAGGAGAGTGCGTTCAAAGGGTGCAAGAGTTTGAAGAGTGTAGACTTTGGCGATTCAATTGTCAAGATAGGGCAGGGTGCTTTCTACGGATGCGAGTCGCTTGAAATGATCAATCTTCCGGAGACAGTAGAGGAAATAGGGGCTTCGGCGTTTTACAACTGTGCATCTCTTACGGCTATCATAATTCCGGACTCTGTTACCGAGATAGCTGGCTCGGCCTTCGGTGATTGCCATTCGGTAAAGCCATTAGTTATAGGAAAATCAGTAAAAAATATAGAATCAGGCGCGTTTACATGGATGCAGGATGGCAGTTCCCAAAGTGCTGCCGGAATATATGAGGATTTATATATGCTTCCTGAAAATCCCCCAAAACTTGAAGATTCTTATATGGGTAGCAGCGGAAAAGCTTATTGTCCGGCAGAGTCTGTAGCGAAATACAATGGCTCCGGTGCATGGATGGCAGTTGGAACGTTTGAGGCTTTGCCGAATGTTTTCGCTGTGTTTTATAAGGAAAGGTTCATGGTTGAAGAGGGAGAAGAAGTGGAGTTGCTCTACAAGTCTTTCAACCCTGGCAATGTCGAAATTATATCTGAAGAATGGGCGCCGTTTAATGACAAGGCTGTGTCGGTGGAAAATGGCGTGGCAACCGGAATTAAGTCAGGAGAGGCCACTACCGTCACTTATAGAGTAAAAGATTCTGAGGGTGGCGTGTATGAGTCAGAATGCATTGTGGAGGTTATCGGAGTTTCCGGCATAGATTCTGTGGCAGATGACAGTTGTGAGATGGATGGGGTCTACACTGTGAGCGGTGTTAGAGCAGGCGATAACACAGAGAGCCTCGCCCCCGGATTATATATTGTAAAGAAGGGCGCGAAGGCAACAAAGATAATGGTTGGAAAGTAAAAAATGAATTTTATGTGGGGTTATTGTTTGTCGTGGATTATGCGGAGGTAGTCGTCGTAGGAGATGTAGCGGCCGCCCATGCTGAGGAGGTGCGGGGTTTCAAACTGGCAGTCGATTAACTTGCCGCCGTTTCTGGCGAGGGTTTGCGCAAGGTGAATCAGTGCCAGCTTGCTGGCGCTTGCCACTCTCGAAAACATGCTTTCTCCGAAGAACGCGCATCCGATGCACACTCCGTATAGCCCCCCTACGAGTTCTTCTCCTTGCCATACCTCCACACTCGCCGCAAAGCCTTGGCGGTGGAGCTCGGTGTAGGCTTCGGTTATGTCTTTGCCGAGCCATGCGCCTTCCATATCTATGCGGTATTTTCCACACTCTTGAATCACTCTTTCAAACGCTTCGTTGATGCTCAGGCGATAGCGTTTTTTGTTTATGAGTGTGCGCATAGAGTGAGATATGTGAATCTCTTCGGGGAAAATCACAAAGCGATGCATCGGGCAGTACCATAGCGGCTCGTCGTTGTCCCGAAAGGAGTACCAAGGGAAAATTCCATAACTGTATGCCAGCAGCAGGCGGTCTACCGAAAGGTCGCCACCCACGGCAAAGAGTCCGTCAGGGTTCCCGAGCCGGGGGTCGGGGAAAGAGATTTCATCGTCGAGTGCGAAAATCATTTGATTGAAGGTTTATTAGCTGTAGATACAATGAGGGAGTTGTCGGATAAGTCGACATTTGCAACGCCACCCTTCTTCAATTTGCCGAAAAGGATTTCGCGCATAAGAACAGGCTTGAGGCGGGAGGCTATCACCCTGTCGAGTTCGCGAGCCCCGTATTCCGGAGTGAACCCCTCTTTTAGAATAAACTCTTTTGCTTGCGTAGAGAGCGAAAGCATCACGTTCTTCATCTCTAACTGTCTCTGCAATTGGGAAATCTTTTTATCGAGTATGAGCGAAGCCATTTCCCTGCTCATGTCGTTGAAGACAACTGTGTCTGAAAGGCGGTTGAGAAATTCCGGCTTGAAAGTCTTTTTCACTTCGCGCATCATGGCGTCGCCTCTCGAGGCAGTGCTTCCGAATCCGATTTTTGCCATGGATGCGAATTGCGCGCCGGCATTGGAGGTCATGATAAGAATCACGTTGCGGAAGTCGGCACGGTTCCCCTTGTTGTCGGTGAGCCGGGCATAGTCCATCACCTGCAGCAGGATGTTGTAGATGTCGGAATGCGCCTTCTCTATTTCGTCGAGCAACAGCACGCAGTTCGGCGTTTTGCGAATGGCATCTGTGAGCAGACCGCCGTCTTCATATCCAACATATCCGGCCGGCGAGCCTATCAGTTTGGCCACAGCGTGTTTTTCGGTATATTCACTCATGTCAAAGCGAATGAGCTCGATAGATAGTTCCTTCGCAAGCACACGCGCCACCTCAGTCTTTCCCACACCTGTCGGGCCTACGAAAAGCAGAGAGGCAAGCGGCTTCGACTCGTCGGAGAGGCCGGCCTTGGCCATTTGCACAGCTTCAGTCACTTTGGATATGGCCTCATTCTGGCCGAAAATTTGAGAAGAGATACGGTTGGAAAGGGTTTTGAGAGCCTCGGTGTCGTCTGATTTCATGGCCACGGCTTCAACCTTGCAAGCCTTTGCTATGATTTCAGCTATAAGAGCCTTGTCGATGGTCTGGCGTTTCTGTGGGAGAGGGTGCATCTGTCTGTAAGCCCCCGCCTCGTCGATTATGTCGATTGCCTTGTCGGGGAGGAAGCGGTCGTTGATATGCTTTGCGCTGCCGCTCACGGCAAACTCCAGTGCGCTGTCGAGATAGTGCACGCCGTGAAAAGATTCATAATACCGTTTAAGTTGCTTTAGTATGTTGACAGACTGCTCTATAGTTGGCTCCGGGATGTCGATTTGGGTGAACCTGCGGACTATCCCCTTGCTTTTTGCAAAATAACGTTTATGCTCCTCATAAGTGGTGGAGCCGATGAACCTGATATTGCCGGCTTCAAGATATGGTTTGAGCATGTTTGAAGCGTCCATAGATCCGCTGTCGGTTGCGCCCGCTCCTACAAGGTTGTGGATTTCGTCGATATATACTATTGCGTTCTCAAGTTTCGACACGCCGTCCATTATCAGCTTAACTCTTTTTTCCAGTTCGCCACGATATTTTGTGCCGGCAAGAAGAGTACCCATGTCGAGACGGTATATTCGCGCCCCTTTCAGTTTGTCGGGCACCATTCCATTCTCAATAAGTTTTGCAAGCCCGTAGACCAATGCAGTCTTTCCCACTCCGGGCTCACCCACATGGAGAGGATTGTTCTTCTCTTTTCTGCATAGCACCCTTATGGTTTTCTCCAGCTCATCCTCGCGCCCTATGAGCGGGTTTCTGTTTTCGAGACTGTCGTTAATGCAGGTCACGAGAGAGGTCCAGTTCTGATGCTCGTCGGAAGGGAGGTCGTTGATGTCGTCGAATTCAGAAAAGAAAGGGTCCTGCCCTTGTGATTCGCCGCTGAGCATATTGTAGCAAACCATAAGCTCGCTTATGAATTCAGCCTCATCTCCGCAGATTGTTTCGTTGAGCGCCACTGATGCGAAAGATTCGCTTACGGCCAGCAGCCCTTTGACGATGTGGGTTATTTCTACAGAAGGCTTGCCCGAATAAATAGCAGCATCGTTAGCCGTGAGAAAGATCTGATTAAGCAGCATCGATGGGGCCGGCTCTGCATCGACCGACTCCGGCACTTTTTCAAATGATGATACATAGTCAGCCAGATTGTCGCCAAGGATTTTTACATTGCCGTCGATGATGCGTATGGCATTGCAAAATCTTTCCTGCTTCAGCAGCGACATGAGCAGATGCTCCGGCATTATGAACTCATGACGGAAACTTTTGGCCAGAGACAAGGCTCCGTCTACGACAGATGCCGCATATTTAGAGAAATTAATATTATAGTCCATAGAAAGCAGGAGTCATTATAATTGTTCAACAACAGTCAGGCACAAAGGGAATCCTTCTGCCCTGGCCATTTCGGTGGCTTTTCTTGCTTTCGACACGGCTATGTCGAAAATATATGTGCCCACAGCCGCTTTTCCGGATGTGTGAATCTCCAGCATGAGGCGTTCTGCTTCATTTTCAGTCTTGAAGAACACGTTTACAAGAATCATGACCACGAATTCCATTGTTGTGAAATCGTCGTTGTGCATGAAGACGGTAAACATACGGGGCTTGTATATGCCTGTGTGCAGTCTTTCGATAACTGCTGATTGCTCTTTTGCCATGATGCAAAAGTAGTAAAAAATAATCAGAAATAAGGCTCGGGAGATTAGAAATTGAGCGCGGGCAACATGATTCAGGCAACTATTGGCTGTATTGCAGATATAGTTGCCTGAATGTAATGAGACGCGTCATCAGTTTTTAGCTCTTTATGCCCTTTATGCCACAAGCACAGTCACCAGTCGCCAGATCACGAGCATGAGGTTTGCCACTGCATAGGTCACGGTGTAGCCTATTGCGGGGAGTGTGCTTCCAAGAGTGTCTTGCACAGCTCCGAGCGATGCGGTGCAGGTGCGAGTGCCGGCGCAGCATCCGAGAGTAATTTTTCACGGGGCCTGACATGGGGATGTCGAGCTGGCCTACAAGCAAGCCAACAAGCAGCACCGACGGCACATTGCCTATTGAGAACGTGCCTATGCGGATCTTGCCGATCAGGAATCCGAGACCTATTGTGAGGAAGAGGGCGAGAGTGGGATACTCTCTCAATATGGAGACGATGTAGTCAATCATAGTATAAAACCTAAGGTGGTAAACTTTAAAGTGGTGTTACATTTTTAACATTCTATTCATATTTCGGGTTCGTTAATATGTAGTGCTGATAAAAATAATATAATATTGGTGCAAATTTCGGATTATGCCGGACGTGTGATTTGTAAGGGATGAAAAAATTTTTTCAAAAAATGAGAATGCCGTAAACTTTTTTTAACCTCGATATGTTATAATATTATAAATCGTTTCATGATGTTAGGTTAGTTCGAAAAAGTATTATGGAAAAAATTATAATAACGGTCGATGTGAATCGGCCGTTATTTACGTTTAATAGTATGAAGTTGTTTAATCTTTTTTACGGAGATTGATTTTTTAATGGCTTTATACGTTAAAAAGACCTCTTCTTGAAAAAGAAAAAAGTTTAAACAACTTCTATGTGGAGGATTTAGAGCGGCATAAACCAGAGATAATATTGATAGTAATAACTCACATGTGAAGAGTATGGATGAACTGAAATACACTCCGGAGAATATCACTTCTCTTGAAAGGGATGATATATTTGTGTTTGGAAGCAATCTTGAGGGGCGTCATCTCGGCGGCGCCGCAAGAGTTGCGCTTGATAAGTTTGGAGCCAGGATGGGGCAGGGAGTCGGCATTCAAGGGCAGTCATATGCCATTCCTACAATGCAGGGAGGGGTTGACACAATCCGTCCGTATGTAGACGAATTTATTGATCTTGCAAGGGAATGGGACCAGAACACCTTTTATGTCACAAGGATAGGGTGTGGCATAGCCGGTTTTACAGATGAGGAGATTGCTCCGTTGTTTGACGAGGCATATGACCTCTACAACGTTCGTTTGCCGAAATCGTTTGCCGACATAATACGCAGGAAAAGAGAGCAGAATAAATCAAAGCATCAATAACCGTCTTTTTTTAATAATAACAGAGTTATGCCAAAACGCGAAGAGACAGTGCGTGTGCACGGCCTTGAAACCGGCTATAAAGGAAAGAACGGCGATGTGGCGGTTACACGCGGTGTTGATGCCTCTCTTTATTCGGGAGAACTTACATGTCTTTTAGGCCCTAACGGCGCAGGGAAGTCTACGTTGCTTAAAACTCTCACGGCATTCATACCCCCGCTAAAGGGGAAAATCTATATTGAGAGTAAAGAGATAAGTGACTATAATGACTCTGAATTGTCGAAAGTTATCGGTGTTGTGCTGACAGATAAACTCAGCATTAACAATATGACTGTAGAAGAGCTCGTCGGTATGGGAAGAAGCCCTTACACGGGTTTCTGGGGCAGAATTACCGCCGGCGACAAAGAGGTGATAGACGAGTCGATATCATTAGTCGGTATTGAGGAATTGAGAGGCAGGAACGTGCGGACTCTTAGCGATGGAGAGCGTCAGAAAGTGATGATTGCCAAAGCCCTCTCACAGCAGACTCCAATCATATTTCTTGACGAGCCTACGGCTTTTCTTGATTATCCAAGCAAAGTGGAGATAATGCGGTTGTTGCAAAGATTGTCAAGAGAAAGGGGCAAGACGGTATTCCTGTCAACCCATGATTTGGAACTTGCGTTGCAGATTGCAGACAAGGTGTGGCTTCTCGACAAGGCGCGAGGCTTGACGATCGGCACTCCCGAAGATTTGTCGCTAACGGGGAAGATGGGAGAGTATTTCAGCCGCGAAGGAGTTACGTTTGACATATCAACCGGCTCCTTTAAGATAAGTCATGAACATGTTTGGACTGTAAGAATAGAAGGGAGCGGCCCGCGGGCTAACATGCTGAAGAAAGCGCTGGCTCGCAACGGCATATTTGCCGGCGAAGACGCAGATGGCTCATTGCTGATAACTGCGTCAGACCGTTGCTATGTGTGCGGAGGCATTGAATATGACTCGATAGAGGCTTTGCTTTGCGGCTTGGCCTGTCTTGGCAATAATTCGCCGGAATGATGCGAATGCACACGCGCGAACTGAGTGAGGTGGCGCAGGCTCTCGGAGTGACAAGGTCTGCTTATGCTTGTGAAAGTGGGGGCTTTGTTTTAGGTTTACAGTAGGTTACATAAAGAGGGTGCATCAGTATTTTGATACACCCTCTTCAAATCTTGAATCAGTGTAGAATCTCATTTACTCTTGCCTGAACGGCAGCATAGTCGGCTCCCAGTTTTGCTTTGCGTCCGGGATTGTCGCCGAAATCTCCATGAATCACTTCTCTTGCCTCCCTTTCGATGCGGTCTTCATCGGCAGCAGAAAGCGATGAGGTTTTAGATTCAGAAGTGGCTTTAGTCACGTTGCGTCCGGATGCAGCGGCTGTCGGAGCAGTTTTTGTTGTACCTGCAGGGATAAGCACCGCCATGAATTGAGCGGGAGTATATTCCCGGGCTTCTGTAGCCTCTCTACCTTGCGTCTGTGAGTAAAGCTGCCTGTCGGCTCCCCTGTTTTGAATCGGGGAAGTATGGCTTCCGACAATCCATGCAAAAAGTATGGCTACAGCAAATATCGCTACAATACCCAATAACCATGCTGCACCTTTCACGGCTTCGTTAGAGCGACGTTCAGCAGGTCTTTCCGGTTTGTTGCCAAACAGTAAAAGTTCATCTTTTTCATTAATATTTTCAAAAGATTTTTCCGATTCCGGATTCTGAGGATTTCCGGTGCGGTTGATGTCGTTGAAGGTTTTCATAGTGTAATCATATTAAAAGTGGAACAATTCAGAGAGTCTTGACCCTTCGGATGTTAACTCCCTCTTGATGTGATTAAAACAAAGGGGAGGGCAAGTTGGTTTGCGGAAACCACGTTTTTAACAAAGCTTATGTGCAAACTGCAATTAAATTGTGAGAAGATTATATAATTTGTTAAGGCGAAGAGCGTGGAACAGCTCTTCGCCTTTTAAGACATGCTTTTTACAGGCATTCCTGAAAGCGCCTTTGTCAAACTTTCAATTCAGTTATTGAAACCTGTGGAACACGGGAGCCATCATGAAAGTGAATGAGTAGTCCTGACAGGGCAGCAAGTATTGCGATAGGGGCTCGGCGCCCCAGCTGTTGACGCATCCGAGTCCAATCTGAGCTTTGTCGATGATCACGTTGGTATAGTCGGCTTTTTTCACTTCTGGAGAATGGCTGTTGTGTTTCCATTCCCCTTCATCGAGACTTTCGATAGAATAGTTCAAGGCAGAAGCGGAGAATGGGGCGTCTGCTAAAAATTCGAGACCATTGCCGGCATTGTTAAGGAGTCTCCAATAACGGATGTCTGTCTTGGTTCCTGTTTCTTGCGGGCGTATGTAGGGATAGAACTGTTCTTCTACAGACTGGCGATATATGCCGAGCAATGTTGAATGGTTGCGGTCTGCATAGTTCTCAATCGGTCCTCGTCCATAATATTCTATGCTGCTGAAAGATTTCGGCATCTGCATCTGCATCCCGAATCTGAACATTCCCGGCACTTCGGCAGATTTGTCAGTTTTAAGAGATTCTGTCACTTTCACTGCCCCTGATGAACAGATGGAATAAGAAAGTGTGAGCGAAGCCTTGACATCGGGCATGGAATATTCGGCCACAACTGTTGCAATTCCATTGCCTGACGCTGTTTTTATCGACTCAAGTTTCATCTCCGGGTTTTTCCATACTTTGTATTTGTTCCGGAGATTTGCGCCGTAGTCGTTGTCGGTGGGGGCACGCCAGAAGTTCGGAGTGAGATGTCCGCCGTCGTTGAGCATTTGGATTCCTCCGACTGCATATTTGCTCATGAACCCGGTGTTGCGGTCGAATTCAATGTCGAAGTCATTGCCCTTGACAATCACAAAAAAATCATGATTGTCAATAATTTCAGGAGCCGTTGCATCTGTGTCTTGCGTTAGGGTGGATTCGAAGCAGACAGATTTTTGAGAAGAAAGAATGAACTGTTCTTTTGCAATGCAATGTCCTGCATTGAGAAGCCCGTCTGACTCTTTCAGAACATAGTTCACATTAAGCAGCCATTCCCCCTCGTTTGATATTTCTCCATATGGGATTGTGATTTCGGCGGTTGCTCCCGGCTCAAGATTGATGTCAGAAATCACGCCATTGCGCACCGGCACTCCGTTGTTGAGCAAGGCCCATTCGAGGCGAATGTCAGACAGATCGCGGAAGAAGTTTTCGTTATAGACCTTTACTTTCCCTTTGCTCATGTCAGCGGGGGATGTCCAGATATTCTGATAATAATATGAAACCTCGTAGGCATGTGGGTTCGGAACTCGGTCAGGGCTCACAATGCCGTTCACGCAGAAGTTGCCGTCAGAGGGGTCATAACGGTTGAAATCTCCGCCATAAGCGAAAATCTCCACTCCGTCTTTACCTTTGGTTCTCACTGCCTGGTCTACAAAGTCCCAGATAAAACCGCCTTGAAGCGTGGGATATTTACGGATGAGGTCCCAGTATTCCTTGAACCCTCCCATAGAATTTCCCATTGCGTGGGCATATTCACATTGAATAAGGGGTTTGTCGGCAGGTTTCTCTTCTGCATATTTTTTCATGCCGTCGTAGCCGTAATACATCGGGCAGAAGATGTCTGTGAGATTGTGCATCCCTGACTGTTCATACTGCACGGCGCGGCTTGGGTCTTCACTCTTCACCCATTTGTAGGCTTGCTCGAAGTTAGGCCCGTATCCGGCTTCATTGCCGAGGCTCCAGAAAATGATTGAGGGATGATTGAAATTGCGTTGCACATTGCGCCGGTTGCGTTCCATGTGCGCCTTGGCATAAGCCGGGTCTTTGGCAAGAGTTTTTTCACCATAGCCCATTCCGTGGCTTTCGATATTGGCCTCGGCCACCATATAGATTCCGTATTTGTCGCAGAGGTCATACCATAGTTTGTCGTCGGGGTAATGGCATGTGCGCACCGCGTTAACGTTGAGCCGCTTCATCAACTGAATGTCTTGAAGCATCCGTTCAGGCGAAACCACATATCCTCCGTCGGGGTCAAGTTCGTGGCGGTTCACACCCTTGAACAGCACAGGTTTGCCGTTTATGAGTATCTGCCCCCCGGTCAACTCTATTTTTCTGAAGCCGACATTCACCGGCACCACCTCGTCGCTGCCTTTCATAGAGGCTGTGAGAGTGTAAAGATAAGGAGTCTCGGCCGACCATTTCATAGGCTTTGCGACACTCATGGACGTTGTGCCGCTTTTTGAAGCAGTGGCGGTGGTCACAATGTTGCCGTCGGCATCATATAGTGTAAGGTCTACGGGAGAGTTGCCGGTCAGCGAGAGTTCTATGTCGAGTGTTCCGTCGGCATAATTGCTGTCGAGGTCAGGAGTGACGCGAATGTCGGCGACACGTTTCTTGTCGCGGGCATAGAGATAGCAGTCGCGTCCTACGCCGCTGTATCTGAAAAAATCCTGGTCTTCAAGATATGAGCCGTCACACCATCTGAACACCTGGAAGCAAATAAGATTCTCTTTTCCCGGCACTAAATAAGGTGTGAGATTGAACTCTGCCTCAAGCTTGCTGTCTTCACTATAGCCCACATATTTTCCGTTCACCCAGAGGTAGATGTTTGAGGTGACAGATCCGAAATGAGCAAAAATTTCTTTTCCATTCCAGTCGGCGGGCACAATTATTTCGCGGCGATATGTGCCCACATGATTATCGGTTGTGGGCACAACGGGGGGCTTGCTCTCGAAAGTGTTGCGCCAAGGGTAGCAGTTGTTGACATACAGCGGGCTTCCGTAGCCATTTAACTCCCACACGCCAGGCACAGAGATGTTGTCCCAGCCTTTGTCGTTGAAATCTTTTTTCCAGAAATCCGCAGGCCGGGCAGAAGCGTCGTTAACCCAGTTGAATTTCCATGTGCCATTGAGGCTGATATAATTTGACGATTCTTTTTGATTCTGATTAGCCAGAGCCTTTTCTCCTTTTTTATATGCAAAATTTGCAGAGCGCATAGGCGACCGGTTCACAGCGTTCACCTCAGGGTCTTGCCATTCGGTGAAAGTCTGCGACAAAGCCGGCAATGAAGCCATGCCGAGCAATGCTGAAAGAAAAAACATTTTCATGGTCGGGTTAGTGTTTCTTATAATAGATAATGTTTCATAAAACAGATGCAGGTAGGGAAAGTTATGCAAAATTACCAAAAGATATGTTAAGATTAAAATTTGTTATATAAATTATGTTTTGTTAAGACAAATTAAGGTTTTATTTGTAACAACCTGATGTCGTATGTGTCTTTTAGATTAGATTCTGCAATATAATATATTATGATTCATCGGATAATATGCCATGCCGTGATTATAGTCGCGTCGACGCTTCTTGCTGTAGGCGTGCATGGGGCAAAAGTCGTGGCGTTAGCAACAGGCGCCCCGTTGCCTAAGGCGTCGGTCTTTGATAATAGAGGGGTGTTTGTAGGGGTTTGTTCCGACTTCGGAGAATTGCCGGCTATAGATTTGTCGTCATATCCTCTCACCGTGAGGATGATCGGATATTCTCCAGCCACAATTGATTCTCCGGATATAGAGGAAATAGCCCTTGAGGAGATAGAATATGAACTGCCGGAAATTGTGGTCGACAGCAAGCGCCATAAAGTGCTTCATCTCATAGGTTATGTTAGAGAGTATTCCACATTATCTACCTACACCGACACGGTTGTTCTGTTTAGAGAAAAAACTGTAGACTTTATGATTCCGACAAAGAGGGCTGACAAATATAAGGGATGGACTAATCCGAGAGTGCTCGCCTCGAAATCTTATTACCATTTTTCAAATTCAGAAGGTTTGGACAGTGTGAGCAAATATTTCCGGCAGAATTTTTCATGGTCAGACCTGGTGGGTATTTTTTCAACAGTGAGAGTGCCTGAAAAACTTGGGAAAGTTGAGGAAGGCGCCGACACGATTTATGGCAAATATAGCCCGACATCCATATGGAGAAAAACAGGAGGGAGCCTTTATCTTGACAATGATATTTTAGGAGAAATACAGAATAGGGAGTGGATGCCTGAATTATTCAAACTGTTTAGCAGAAATGTTGATTTCACAAAGTTCAACATAGGGTATGTGTTTTCCGGCCATGAAGGCGACAGGATATTTGCCGATGACATTGCGAGTGTAGCGTTCAATATAGAGTCGTTTGGAAAGGGGGACTATATGAAGCGTGTGATGCACACAAACGACCCGATATACATGACAACTTATGGCGAAATATATATCACCGACAGAGAGTATATCTCAGTAGGGGAGGCGCGCAAATGGGAGAAGAATCCTCCGCTTGGCGATGAGATAGGCATAAAACCTCCACAGCAGGCACCTATGCTGTCGCAGGCCACACAGGAATTGGTGAACCGGGTTAACAATTTCGATTATACAGCGGCTCTGATTGATGCAGAAACCGACAAGGCATATAAGGTGATGAATAAATTCAACCACAGTCGCAAGAAGAAAGGAATTATAAAGAAAGTGCTGGGCAAGATATTTCAATGAATGAAAAGCGCAGCGCAGAAGCTGTTTGCTTTCTGCGCCGCGCTTTCATGTAAATTTCTTCAATAAATGAGTATTAGGCCAAGAGAAAGGCCGATATGATGCCAATATTTTTGATTATCCGTTATTACATTCTACGCTTCTCTGCTTTACCGGCACCGGTTCCTTTATATTTGGAACGAGCTATATTGAAAGTACCTGTTGGTTGAATTAAATTAGTGAAAGTATATCTTACGGTAAAAGTAATGTTTCTGGGTTCGCGGTGGTTATACATGCAGGTCTGTATGTCGCCGCTGTATATTGTAACCAACATCACAGCTAATGAGGTGACAACAAGAAAGCCCCGACATCACTGCCGAGGTTTCCTTATTGTATGATTGCTGTTTTATTAATTTAATAGCTTCAATGCTTCTTCAATTACGTTGTCTTTGCCGAAGATGACGCTTTCGGTTTCTTCAACAACGACATCGGGCTGAATGCCGACGCCGATAAATTCCGTGCCGTCTGCAAGTTTCTCGTGTCTGGTGCAGATTCTTCCGTTATAGCCCCAGCCCAAATCAATGAATATCGGGTTGCCGGTGCTGCCGCCGGTCGGAGTTCCGATGATTTTTCCGCGTTTTGCGTTTTTGAATAGAACGGCGAAGTCTTCTGCTGCCGAGAATGTTGAGCCGTTGACAAGCAGAATTATAGGTTTGTCATATTTCGGCATATCATTCGGGTGGGATATGCAGAACGGCACGATAGAATCAGATGCGACAGTTTCAGAGTCCCACTTTTAGCCCCATGAAGCGTAAGCGGCTTCATATTTAGGAGTTTTCCAAGAGGCTTGCGGAATCGTATCGGTAGCAAGCAGCATCATAATTATCTGCCCGACCTGGCTGTTGCCGCCGGTATTGTCGCGAATATCTATGATTAAGCCATCGGTCGGGACAATCTTTTGCTCGAAAAGGTCGCCAAAAGCCTGAACATTAAAGTTGTTTGATTGGAAACTTGGTATTCTCAAAAGCCCGATGTTGCCGGGAAGTGAATCAAACTGAATCGACATGTCGGGATTTACAATGCCCCACGTGGATTGCCGATTGTCGGTAATATCGAAAGTCTTTCCGGTTTCGTTCTTGAAAGTAAGTTTGACAGGAACACCACGATTGCCTTTTGTAAGGTTTATCGAATTGAACGGATAGGTGTTAGACCACTGCGGAGTGGATGAAGGGATATATGGCACTACATACCGGTTGCCATATTCGATAACCGGCAAGTCGTCGATGGCGACAAGTTCTGTGCCACGGCGAACACCCTTTTGAGCATATTCGTCGGAATATACGCCTGTAACGAAAATCTTGTCGCCAATTCTTTTATGGCTGATTGGAGCGTATGTTACATCGGCACTGAATCCGATGCTTGTATGACCGTCTTTAAGCATATTGGCGAATAGCTGCAGTTTTTCGCTGAATTCTTCATCGGACTGCGTGTTGACGAGATTCGGAAGTTCTGCACGGCAAATGCTGTCATAGTTCTGCGCAAATTTGTCATATCCGGCAAAATTGTATTTTACCTCAGACGCGAAACGGGTGGCGATAGCCGCCTTTTGATAGGGTGTAAGGTCATTTTCGCGAAGCATTGCAATGCCATTGCAAACGAGAGCAAAAGAAGGATTTTAGTCTTCATATTCATTTATTTTTGAAAGATACTTATCAGTATAATAATATATGTTTGCTGAATCTTGCAATGCACGCAAGGATTATCACCGCTGCCGAAGATATCAAGTATCGTTTCCATGCCGTAAGTTTTTTGGGAAGGAGATAATATACTGCAAGAAACACAAATGCAGTCAATACAGCCGCGAGTGTATGACTCAAATCCGGCAGAGAGACGGATACCGCGACATATAGAACTCCCGGCAATATACAATACATTAATTTTTTTAAGTCGATCTTTTCTTTCATGACGAATATTTTTGATTTCGGTTGCAAAGTTACTTCTAAATTCACAGACAACAAACTACAACATCTTACATTTAATAATGTAAGGCGTTGATATTCAATGTGTGTAAAATTAAATTTCTTACATTGCCTAATAGTTTCGTTGTAGTCATGTTAAATACCCTTTTTAACCTTAAAGTTACTAATTTTTAGCGACATTTCGGCCCTACGCCTCTATAAACATCACATATGACGGACATACTTTGGCAAAGGTACATAAAATACGCGTTTTTTTATGTGCCTTTGTGACAGTTTTTCAATTTTTCACAAGGCAATGTTTCGCGGATTCGGTGAAGCTGACGGCGTGAAATGTTGAGGCAGGAGGCAATCTCTCCGAGTGATACAATCTCGAACAGACGCGGGTAGCGCACTAATAACTGTCGGTAGGCATCTTCTTCCTGAGTATCGCACTGGCATAATTGGCAAGGATGGAACCCTCGAGAACAAAGCCTACGGCTTTCGCATTGCCGGAATTTCATCATTCTCACAGGTATTGGCTTCCGGATTATCTCCGGAAGCCAAAGGAATATGAGAGAACTGAGTCAGAGTCGTTTAAGTTCTGATTCGGCGGCAGAGGAGCCTTTATATTTGCTTTTGCGAGGCTGGAAGTTATAGATGACGTTGAGCGATATGCCGCGGCGGTCATAGTTTTGGCGCTTGTCGACGAATATGCCATATGTGTTCATAGTCCAGTCGTTGTTTGATGTGTTGAATATATCAGTAGCCGATAGTTTTACAGTCAGAGACTTGTCGAGGAATGTTTTCCCGACTGAGGCATCCATTGTGAACCATGTGGCTCCGAAACGATTGGTGTGCATATCTCCATGCGAACTGCCGCTTATATTGGCTGTAATCGTCCACCCGTGAGGAAAGGAGAAAGAATTGTCGAAATAGTAGGAGAATATCGGCTTGTCGTATCTGTGATTGTCAAGCTGTAACCACTGCCGATACATACCGACCGTTACATTCGGAGTCCATCGGCGCACAGGCTTACTCCATGCAAGATAGAGACTCAGTGCCGAAACGTCAATATTGACCGGGTGCATGATTAGCTGGAGTTTGTCGGCAAGATATAATTGTTTGACGTAAGAATAGGAGTCAAGTGCGTGGGTGTAATCAGCCTGGAGCATGAAGCCTTTCCACATGCCGAAAAGTTGAATGTCGTGCATTCGCTCGTCATGCAATGCCGGATTCCCTCCCTCGATTTGGTGCAAGCCAACATAATTCAGCGAACCGGTGAGTTGTGAATATGGAGGTTTGACCGTCGCCATTTTATAACTGAGGCTTATCTGCGATTCTTCGTTAAAAGAGTAACCGACCGACACGTCAGGCGTTAACAGATGGTCGCGGCGGCAGACATCCTCATCGCGTTTGCCGTCTACCTTGAAGCCATAATCGACATATTCATATCTTGCACCCACCGAAAGGGAGAACTTGCCGAACATATGGGACCACGAAGCGAACAAAGCGGCGGAAGTTTGCCGTGCATCAGTCAGGGAAGACGGAATATACTCGCTTACTGAGGCATTAAGCATACGGTAATCAAGAGAAGTGTGCGTATAGCTATCCTGAGTCCCGACTGTAAAATCACCATTCCAAAGAGGAAGATTCAGATATAGCTTACCTGCCCAAAGGGTTGATGTTCGTTTATCTGTTGAGTTCACTGCCGGATTAGACGATGTAGGATAGGTAGTTGCAACTGTATTACTTTGATATGACCGGCGAAAATCCCCGTCAAAATGAAGAAGGTATTTTTCGGCAAACGAGTTTTCATAATAGAGCGATATCAGATGGCTGTGCGCTTTGGTATGCTTGTCTATATTAGTGCTGATTTCGGGGTTATCGTTAAGCCATTCGCTGCCTGTGTTTTTAAAATCACCGCGTTCAGGATTATAGCGGTAATATGCGCCAAACGATTGGGAGCCTTTGGCATAGTTTAGTCCTGCTTTGACAACACCGGTGGCTGTGGGATAAGAATTATGCTGGCTGCTGCCCACCACGGTTTCTTTGCCTTCATATATAAGAGTGTTGGTAGTGAATCCTTTTGCAAGGGAGTTGTTGAGATTGATGGTGCCGTTGACAAAAAATTCCCAGTAGCCGGCTCTATAATCGACAGCGAGATAATCCATGACCGACCATCGGCGTCGCCGCTGGAGGTTGAATTGGTCGGTAAGCGACAGCCCTTGCACAAAATTACGTTTAGTCGTTATTTTCAGCACGGCCCCTGTTGTGCTTTCATATGCCGCTCCCGGCGCCATAAGCAATTCCACTTTCTTGAGATTAGATGAAAGAATCTGCTGCAAATCCCGGTCATCTCGCATAGGGCGGCCGTCGATATAGATTTCGATATTGCTTTTGCCGATCACGCTCACCGCATCATCTTGCACTTTTAGCATAGGAAGCTGTGCGAGCACGTCGAGGGCAGTGCCGAGGTCGGCAAGATTTGTGCCGGGAATGGTTGACACGAGAGTGGAGCCTACAAGTTTTGTGGCGGGTTGTTTCGCAGTCACCACCACCTCTTGCAATTCTCGAGTGAGGCTGTCGGTCGCCTCTTGATTCTGTGCCCTGCTTGTCTTGGCTGCAAGAATCAGGGTCAGGATTGCAATGAATAATTTAGCGTTCATATGAGTTTTATTTTTGTTGCAAAATTACTCAGAAACGCCTTCTCATTCCAAATCTTCAGTCTGACATGCAGGTTTGTAATATGTTTATAATTAGAGAGATATAAATGTGTGTCCTGAAAAAGTCTGACAATGGCTGAAAGCCGGTCAGAAAACGTTCATTATGTCGGGGCAGGAGGGGGCTACTGTCTCTTTAAGGCGCGATTTAAGTCTTGATTTGCGCTTGTAGACCACATCGACCGATTCCCCGAGAAGAAGGCTTATTGTTCGAGAGGATAGCCTTCCGGCAATATAGACTAAAAGTTGATATTCCTCTGCCTTTATGTCGGGATAGCTGTCTTTGACTTTGACAAGGAGGTTGTCGCGGCAGTCGTTGACAGCCTGTTCCATCTTGGGAAACGAGTCGGTCCGCGCCGATTCAATTTCACTTTTAACTTTGTCGATTATTGCCTTTCTCTCGGTTTTTGTTCCTTGAGATTCATAATATGTCTGGCAAAGCGAGTCGATGAGTGCAAACCGGTTTTCAAGGAGCCCGTGAAGTTTTGTCTCCAGTCGGTCAACATGTCCGCGGTTTGCGTCTATACGGTTTTTCAGTCCGGAAGCCTCAGCCATGAGGGCTTCGTTCTGTAGCGACTGCATCTTTAGCCTTTGGCGCATCCATACTATTATACCGGCGGCTATAAGAATTATAACAAGCCCGACAAATGTGTGCAGCTCCCGTTTTGCACGTTCTTTATACAGAAGAAACTCTTTTTCTTTCTGAAGATATAGAGCTGTTGCGAGAGCATTTGATTGTTCGGACGACATTATCAATGCTTTCAGCCGGGATGCTTTCTGAAACTCGTCGGTGAGGTTATGACGGCTGTAATAGTCAATGGCAATGTTTACGATAGTGTCGGTGGGAGCTGCGAGTCTGTTTATGACCATCGCCTCGCTATATAAGAGCGCCCATCTCGCCATGGTGGCAGAGTCTTGAAATTCAGAGATGTCTACGTCATTAAGTTTGGATAGAGCTGCTGAGGGGTCGTTTTGCAGCAGACGTTGAGCCTCGTCGAGCACTTTTGGCTGAGAACTCGAAAAACTGCATCCGGCAACGACCAGCAGCATGATGATGTAAAGTAGGCTGCGCATGATGCAAAGTTAACAATAAATTTTCAATTAGCGAGATTCAGTCGGATTTATTTCCCGCTTTTGTTCCGGGAATTCAGCCCGCTAAACACCTTTGCTCAAGCAAAAAATTATCCTCCCAAATGCGTCACATTTATATATTTTAGAAAGCTGCTTATAGCGAATAACTTAAAGATAAGAAAACACTTTGGCTTAATTCTTTTTTCGGCACAAGGAATCTATGTCCATTTGCTAATGTGACGTTTCTTCGCCCGGAATAGTAGTCAAGATTGGAAATATAATATCCGGCTCCGATTACAATTCGGTCTATGGCAAAGTTGACTGAAATTCTTGCATTCCAATAAAACCATTTTAATCCTTTGTTCAGGAATCTCCGATAATCAACTGTTTGGCCTACAGCTCCATGGAACTCCTTTATTTCATATGTAAGAGAATTTCTGAATGGACAGGCAAAACTGATGCCCGGTTCTGCCTGAAACCAAAGACGATAATAATTATCTTTAGTTTTACAGATTTCGGGGGGTTTTGAAGACCATTGAAGGCTTGAAAATAATCCAAGCAATATCCCGTTCATTACTTGCGAGTTCTGCTTCATGTCCGTCAATTATGGTCCGGTGGCTTGGCTGATTATACTGGCTTGTAAATTCCAGTCCCAGCCGGATGCCGATATTTTTATGAAAATGCCAAGACACAGACGGCTCCAGTTGCCATGCCTGCTCATTATTTAGATACAGACCCCCAAAAAGTGTTGCTTGCCACATTTTAGATTCGATATCGTCGTTAGCGTTCGCAGCCATATTAATGGATAGAAGCATAATGAAACATATAAATCTCTCCAGTATAACTCTACTCATTTTTAATTAAATTTTCCGGAATTATTCATAATATAAAACAATGAGAATTTGTCTTGATAATTCTATTTGTATAATTGTATAAAACACATTATATCTGCGACTTAATTTGATTCATGGATTTTTCATATTCTGATTTAACCAATCCGACTTTACTTCGCGGAACACTGTCGGTATAATTATACGCGATTGGTCGGCACGGACAAGTTCTGCGTTCATCATCACACGGGCAATACGGCCGTTGCCATCGTTGAAAGGATGCACCTCACTAATCATAAACATCATGAATATTGCACGGGCAAACGGATCTGTCAAGGCTGCATAATATTTGAAGCCTTGTGAGAGGGTGCCTGGATATCAACTTTCACTGCCATACAAAAAATCACGATTAAGAGAATACAAAGGTACAAATTTTTGCGATTAAAATCGCGATTATTACAAAAAACTGAGTTTAGAACATCCCCTTAATTCGACATTGCTATGATTTTATTCAATAAAAACGCTGTATTGAATAAAATCGGACATTTTAATCAGTAGTCGTAGCTCAAAATAATTTCCATGATTCCCTGTATTTCCCGGCGTGAGGCATAGCGCAATATCTAATAAGTAGGGTGTTCGGTAGAATATTCCAACTTTTATGTTCTTTTTTTATAGTTGTAATATTTTGTATATCAATAAAATATCCTCAATAACATCGCTAGTTTCCGAGTTGAATTTTACCATGTTTTTCAACATTGTTCTATTACACAGAATCACTAAAGAAGGATGAAGACCGTAAAAAATCTCCCCGAGGTCATATATAGGGAGACAATCAAGACTCACAATCGCAGACTAACAGAGCTTACCATTCTATTTGTGCCATAATTATATCCCATCACTCAGAATCTGGGTGATGGGACTTTTTTTTTGACTATAATTTGATCATAATTACATGTAATTACGCTTAAATCAGTACAAGATACGTTAGGAATGAAAAATTGTCACTATCTTTGCACTCTAAAAACAGATGCCATGCCGAAAATCAATAGACTTAAGATGCTCCTGAGAGAACGGAATTTGACTAACAGATGGCTTTCCATCCAATTGGATGTGGATCCTACAACTGTATCCAAGTGGTGTACCAATTCCTCTCAGCCAGATATTTTAACTTTGTTGAAAATAGCCAATCTCCTTGGAGTTGAGGTTAAAGACCTGTATGATCAGGAAATTGTAAGGGCTTACTCGACTTGCGCAGAATAACTAAGGATATGATTAATTACCCAATAAGGATTATAATCACATTATGCCTCGCTGTAGTAGTTTTGACTATTATCGGCTGTGACAGACAGAGCATAGCTTCAGAAAAAATGGATTTGGCAGAGTCCCTGATGGATTCAAGACCGGATTCGGCTCTGTCCATTCTGAATGCTGTCAATGTTGAAACGCTCAATGGTAAGAAGGATAAGGCACGTTATGCTCTGTTGAAATCAATGGCGTTGGATAAAAATTATATTGATACCACGAGTTTTGATGTGCTTCAGCCGGCTATTGATTATTTCTTAAAGAAGGGCACTGCTGACGAAAAACTGAAGACCTATTATTATCAGGGACGCATATATCAGAATCGTGAAAACAATGATTCTGCCATGCAAAGCTTCATGCGTGGCAGAGAGTATTGCGGACAGGCATCGGATACTATGACCATGGCTAATCTTTTGGTTGCACAAGGGACGATTTTATACACGACCTATAAGTTTGATGATTTTATTAAAGTAAATCTGGAAGCGGCTGAACTATACAGGGAATCTGGACGTCCAGATTATGAAATATTAAGCATAGCCAATGTTTTGGATGGCAGTATTCTGAATGGGGATCAGAATCTTGCTGACAGTATAATGTCAATCGCACATAGTAAAGTAGGCAGCAATCCCGAATACGCCTCGTCTATATCTCCATATGTTTTATTATATGCTATTACATTTGGGAATAGAGATGAAATAGTGGATGTTTTGAATTATTATAATTCATCAGACACCATAGATGAAATGACTAAAATTGATATAGCCCAGGCATATAGTAAAATTGGGGATGATTATAATGCAAAACGATTTATCGATTTAGTTGACTCATCATCGAATGCAAGACATTCTTTGAAGTATTTTGCCGTAATGTCAGATATATTGGAACAAAATGGAAATTATGCTGGTGCACTGGAAGCATATAACGCGAGTTCGGGATAAGGAACACCATAAAAAGTTGAATCGGCAGCTTGAAAAAGTTGCCGATTCTTTTGGTAATATCACTGATATTTAGTAATTTAGAGGTATCAATAAATAAATACTGTATCATGATTACCGAAAGTAAAGTTACTGAAATTTTTTGTATTGCAGATGATTTCTGCAAAGAATTTGAGGGTGAGATGGCAAAAAATGCACTTCCGTCCACAACTGACACTCCAAAACGGAAAAGAAAGCGCATGATGTCGGATGCCGAGGTCATCACGATTCTGATCTGTTTCCACTTCAATTCGTACCGAAACTTCAAGCACTATTATCTGGGATGTGTGCGCATTCACTGGAAGCATCTGTTTCCGCAGACATTCTCCTACAACCGCTTCGTGGAGGTCATGCCCCGATGTTTTGTGGCTATGACCATGTTCCTGCGGCTCGCGTGTTTCGGAGAGTGCACGGGGATAAGTTTTGTGGACAGCACCTGCATTCCGGTCATACACAACAAACGCCGGTTCAGCATGAAGGTATTCAAGGATATTGCTGCCAAAGGGAAGAGTACGATGGGATGGTATGTCGGCTTCAAACTGCATCTGCTATGTAACGAAAAAGGAGAGCTGATCAACTTTGTACTGACACGCGCCAATGTGGACGACCGCAATGAGGCAGTCATCGACACGCTGACTGACAGGGTGTTTGGAAAACTATACGCTGACAAGGGATATATATCGCAGTCTCTTTTCGGGCATCTTTGGGATGACGGCATACATATTGTGACAGGTCTTCGCTCGAACATGAAACAGCGTCTCATGCCGTTCTATGACAGGATGATGCTTCGTAAAAGGAGCATCATCGAATCCATAAACGACATGCTGAAGAATGTGGCGCAGCTCGTCCACTCCCGCCATCGTAGTGTACACAACTTCCTCATGAACCTGCTTGCGGCAATGGGTGCGTATTGTTTCTTCGCCACAAAGCCGGAAGTGAACTTTGACTTTGAGGTTCCCGAGTCAAACGGGCAGCTTGTCCTCTGGGATTAACACCAAACTGTACAAATAAATCAGGCGACCTTGAAAGGCCGCCCAATACTCTATGTCTTTTGCTTGGTTGAAAAACATAAAGTTCTTATCCCGAACTCGCGTATATAGAATTTTCTCCACAACAGTTGATTCGCTACATAAGAATATATTCTCACATGATTTACTTTTTGCACAAGAGCGTCATGAGATTGAGAAAACCAACCTCTTGAAGCTCCAGAAGAGGGATCGATATATCTGGCTTAGTTTATGTGCTGCTTTCGCGTTGCTCATCATTGCCGGATACATATATTACCGTTATCGGTTAAGTCAGGCAAAGAACTTATTGGAAGAACAAGAAAATAAAAGACTGCAACTTGAACAGGAGAATCTAAAAAAAGAAAACGAAAATCTTGAACTGAGAAATCATCAGGCTGAGTTAGAGAAGAAGAATCTTCAGCAGACGAACGATAAACTCGAATTGGAAAGGCATAATGCAGTTCTTGAGAAGCAAAAAGTTAAATTGGAATGTGAACATCAATCACTGGCCGCAGAAAACCTCCGTCTTAAGATTGAACAATTAGAGGATGAAAGCGCATCCCTTAAAGATATTTTGGAAAAGAGAAAGGATCTTGCCAAACCTATAGAGGACGCTATCAAGATTAGGATAGAAATGTTGAATAGTCTGTTGGCCGCGCAGATTACTGATAACAGTGCTTATGCAAAATCCTATGGAGACTGGAGAGACAAGCTTATTCAAGACAAAGATGAGTTTATGAATACCACCCGTCTTGCATTCAAAGCGTCTCATCCAAGATTTATGGAATATTTGGAAGAACACGGACTGACGGAATCAGAAATCAACTATATCTGCCTTTACGCAATTGGTCTACGAGGGAAAGAAGCCGGGGAATATATGCAACTGAAAAGACATTACCATATTAGCAGTGATGTCCGCAAGAAACTTGGTATGAGCGAAAATCAGACAAATATAGGAATCTATATTAGGAAACTTATGAATAAATTGTAGTTATAATACGCGAGTTCGGGATAAGAACTTTATGTTTTTCAACCAAGCAAAAGACATAGAGTATTGGGCGGCCTTTCAAGGTCGCCTGATTTATTTGTACAGTTTGGTGTTAATCCCAGAGGACAAGCTGCCCGTTTGACTCGGGAACCTCAAAGTCAAAGTTCACTTCCGGCTTTGTGGCGAAGAAACAATACGCACCCATTGCCGCAAGCAGGTTCATGAGGAAGTTGTGTACACTACGATGGCGGGAGTGGACGAGCTGCGCCACATTCTTCAGCATGTCGTTTATGGATTCGATGATGCTCCTTTTACGAAGCATCATCCTGTCATAGAACGGCATGAGACGCTGTTTCATGTTCGAGCGAAGACCTGTCACAATATGTATGCCGTCATCCCAAAGATGCCCGAAAAGAGACTGCGATATATATCCCTTGTCAGCGTATAGTTTTCCAAACACCCTGTCAGTCAGCGTGTCGATGACTGCCTCATTGCGGTCGTCCACATTGGCGCGTGTCAGTACAAAGTTGATCAGCTCTCCTTTTTCGTTACATAGCAGATGCAGTTTGAAGCCGACATACCATCCCATCGTACTCTTCCCTTTGGCAGCAATATCCTTGAATACCTTCATGCTGAACCGGCGTTTGTTGTGTATGACCGGAATGCAGGTGCTGTCCACAAAACTTATCCCCGTGCACTCTCCGAAACACGCGAGCCGCAGGAACATGGTCATAGCCACAAAACATCGGGGCATGACCTCCACGAAGCGGTTGTAGGAGAATGTCTGCGGAAACAGATGCTTCCAGTGAATGCGCACACATCCCAGATAATAGTGCTTGAAGTTTCGGTACGAATTGAAGTGGAAACAGATCAGAATCGTGATGACCTCGGCATCCGACATCATGCGCTTTCTTTTCCGTTTTGGAGTGTCAGTTGTGGACGGAAGTGCATTTTTTGCCATCTCACCCTCAAATTCTTTGCAGAAATCATCTGCAATACAAAAAATTTCAGTAACTTTACTTTCGGTAATCATGATACAGTATTTATTTATTGATACCTCTAAATTACTAAATATCAGTGATATTACCAAAAGAATCGGCAACTTTTTCAAGCTGCCGATTCAACTTTTTATGGTGTTCCTTATCCCGAACTCGCGTATAATAGTTTCATAAGGAGTATGAAAAACAGTTCATCTGTCCGTTTGCATATGAACTGTTTTTTGTTTTTGAAAACAAGATACGGATAATACTCCAAACGCCAATTGTCAAACTTTGGGTGGAAACACACAGAACCATGTGTGTTTGTGGATTGTAAATTCGTGTATATTAGCCTCGTATGTTTAAGGGGTGTCAAACTTTTATTCTTGATTGAAAACAATTGAGTGATTATCTTTGCATACATTCATAAACTACCAGAATTTATATATGAAGTATGTCGTTTCAACAGTCAAGAGAATTAAACGCCTTGTAAATAATATGGATATGTCTTATATCCGTTGGAGTACATTATCTCTCATCGTATTAAGTTGTACATTTAGCTTAGTGGTGTGTTTCGTTCCATATCCCGACTCTAATGGTGAAAGCATACTCCTGCATTTAATATTTAAACTTATAGAGTAAAGTATAAAGGAGCGTTTTCGTTTTCTGAGTCAGCGAGCCTCGGTTTATCGACCATTTTCCTCCTCTTGTCAAACTTTTGGCGTACCTAAATAGGAATCAAATACCCCTCCGTTTGTAAATTATTGATAACAAGCAAAATAAAAAGTTTGACTGTCAAACTTTTCTTCTTGTTTGCAAAGTTTCCTGACAGTAACTTTACGGCAGGTAAAACAACAAAACTCGAAGATATGAGAAAGTATCTGTTAATAATTGGAGTCATAATCTCCATCAGCATTCAATCTTTCGCTTCAAAAAGCGCGATTTATATGGACCTCGCTAAGCGGGGCCGAAGCGACAAATGTACCACAGTGCGCCGATCTCCTATGCAGTGTCCTATTGATGTATTCTATGACGCCGTAGATAATTCAGCTATCTCGATTATATCCATCCTTGATGGAAATACCAAAGTGATGGACAGCATTGTTACAGGCGAGAGTAATATATCTATTGATGTTGCCAATTTTGAGAAGGGTATATACGTAGTAGTGTATACCGTTGATGGAATGGTAGTAGATCAAAAGAAAATCGATATAAGATAATATATGTGCTTAAACGACTTTTCCCAATCCACAAATAGGATCGGGAAAAGTCATCATTTAAAAAGACTTCTAATATGTTACGTTTTATCACATCGTTTTTATTTATTTTGTCGATGTTATCTGTTGTATCACAAAACATTACTCTCAATTGTGGTGAAAACCAATATAAGGATAATTCATATCCGAATATAACAGATAGTATCGTCAATATGATTCCATTAAAAAAGGGAATCGTTTCCAGAAAATCATTAAAGACTTTTAACAATAAAAACTATAAAGAGGTAACTGTAACAGTTCCCGGAACATTATCAGATATTATTGGTTCCAATATAAACGATATTGATTCTATTGTTATAAAGGGGACTATTAACGACAGCGATTTCAATACTCTCTGGAGTGCAACATTTAAGGGAAACCTATCGGTCATTAATCTGGAGGGTGCCGCTGTTGAAAATGAGATTATTCCATCAAGAGCATTCTGGCATCAAGATGAACAATTACAAGATGACGGGACAATATACGTAATTTCCCTTAGAAGAATAATCCTGCCAAACCAAATTAAAACTATTGGAGATTTAGCATTCTCATATGCCATTCACTTGGAATCAATAAATATTCCGTCTGAGTTGCAGAATCTTGGAATCTATTGTTTCTCCGATTGCATATCATTAGAAAGCACTCCGTTGCAAATACCTGAGGGTGTGACGAAAATCCCTGCAATGTGTTTTATGAACTGCGTATCATTAGATGTAGTAAACCTTCCATCCTCAATAAAACACATAGAAGAAGGAGCTTTTTATCGGGCCAAGATTAAATGTATCAATTTTCCAGACGGTTTGCAATCAATTGGTAATGCTGCATTTTATTCGTCTGACCTTGAATGTGTTTTACTGCCAAACTCTTGTCAGCAATTTTTAGGCACCCATCAATTCGCATTAAATCACGAATTAAGAAAAATAAATCTTCCACACGGAGTAAAGGTTATGCCCAACTGCTTTGTTTATAACGATATTAATTTATCGGAATTTGATATCCCATCCACCGTTGAGATAATTGGAGCAGATGCATTGTCTACATGTATGGTATTGTCCGATGTTTTATTGCATGAAGGATTAAAAGAGGTTGAATCTAATGCATTCTGGTACTGTAGCGCATTCAAAAACTTAGTATTCCCCTCATCATTAACATATTTAGGCGGTGCTTCTTGCCAATATCTTCAGTCATTGGAAGCAATATATTGTAGCGCACTAACTCCACCTATATGCGATGAGGATCCATCAAATAAAGGACGTAACCATACATTCGGTCCCATATCAGGTCAGCCCGGTCATTTGTGTACTCCAAACGACATTCCAGTTTATGTTCCTGTTGGGACTTCACATTTGTATGCTTCTGCTTACGGTTGGAATTATTTTACGAATTTCATAGAAACCAATGATTTCCCTTCTTCCGGTATTGACAGTGTGGCAATTGACGGAAAAGAAGATACTGGTGATTACTACGATTTGTTAGGTAGAAAGGTTGAAACACCAACTTCTGGAAATATCTATATCCGTAATGGGAAGAAATATATTATACGATAGATAAATTATTTCTTATGGTTGCTTCAATCCGAACATTTGCAGCAGGTAAAACAACAAAACTCGAAGATATGAGAAAGTATCCGTTAATAATTGCAGCTGTATTAACCACGTTAACACAGCTCTCAGCTCAGAAGTATGATTGTTTGCATTTAGGCGACATCTCTAAGTCTACACATGAAAGGGATGTTAGCCACGTCTTTAAATCAGGAATGAATGATTCTGGCATTGATTTTGATAACCTTCCTCGAAATGCGAGGGTAATGAATCAATCTCATTCTGAGGTGAAATTCAAAGATGTGACACTGATCAAATCCGGGACTCTTGAATCCATGCTCGGAGATGATATAAATGATATTGACTCGCTCGTGGTGCGTGGGCCTATCAATGCGGCGGATTTCCATACTATCTGGAGCTGCAGTTTCTACGAAGGGTTGACTGTGGCCAACCTTGAATATGCGCAAGTACAGGACAATATACTCCCCAAATGTGCATTTTGGTATCCATCAGAACAATTCACTCCCGGTTCGGACTATATAGATTGCATCCCTTTACGCAGAATTATACTCCCTGAGGGATTGGAAGAAATAGGTGAACGTGCTTTCGCTTATGCCATTGATCTCAAAGATATAAACTTTCCATCTTCTTTAAAAGCAATTAAAAGAAGATGCTTCTCGGATTGCATCAGCTTGAATGTCAATCCTCTTATAATTCCTGAAGGTGTTGAAGAAATAGGATATATGGCATTCGTCAATTGTAAATCATTGACCGGCAAAGTTATACTGCCAACAACTTTGAAGAGAATCAATGACGGCGCATTCTTCTCAACTAAAATCACAGAATGTAATTTTCCTGATGGGCTGGAAGAAATCGGTGATGGAGCCTTTTATGCAACTCGATTAAGGGAAGCAATATTGCCGAATTCATGTCAGTCTTTTCCAGGGAGCGATCATTTTGCGTTAAACTATGAACTTGAAAAAGTTCGCTTTCCTGAAGGCTTGAAACAAATTCCTGGAAGTTTTGTTGACAACTGCATAGTATTGAAAGAATTTATAATAGAAAACCCAAATACCATTGAAGAAATTGGGGATAGAGCCTTTTGGCAGTGCGGGGCGTTACAGGGGCTTCCTCTTTTTTCAAACTTGAAGACCATAGGCACCTACGGTTTATACTATTGTAAAGGATTAAAATCTATTTACTTCCCTTCCACCTTAGAAACTTTGGGCGCTGAAAGTTGTGAATATTGGAAAAACGTAACGAGTATCTATTGCGCAGCTAAAATACCGCCGGTCTGCATAGTCAGCGATATAAATCCCGGCCGGCCACCTTTTGGAAAATACGGTAGTGACTTTGTAAACCGAACCCCTCAAGACACCCCTGTATATGTTCCTATTGGTTCAGCTGATTTATACCGCAATGCGTGGGGTTGGAATTACTTCACGAATTTTATAGAAACCAATGATTTCCCTTCTTCCGGTATTGACAGTGTGGCAATTGACGGAAAAGAAGATACTGGTGATTACTACGATTTGTTAGGAAGAAAGGTTGAAACACCAACTTCTGGAAATATCTATATCCGTAATGGGAAGAAATATATTATACGATAGATAAATTATTTCTTATGGTTGCTTCAATCCGGACTTCCTCTACCTCCGAGAGAGGCGACATTCGGAATGGTGTGCCGTGGTAGAGGCTGCAAAACTTGCATTTGTGCCATGTGTAGCCGTAGGTCAGTTGCAGGAGCTGGGAGCCGGCCTCGTATGGCGGTCGCCACACCTGTCCGGTGAAATGTAGCTCAGGATATAGCATATCTCGATATTTTTTGTTAATTTTGCGGTGAGTCAGAGTGCTTTGCACCGCGCACCGGCTGCGCCGACATGCGCTCTCATCAACTGGGGTCGCGACAACTTCGACGCCATAATGTCAAACCGTCAAAAGACTCATAACTAAAGATGCCCTACATATCAATAGAGAGCGGCAAACTGACCGCTGAACAGAAGAAACAGTTGATTGAACGGCTGACAGCGACGGCCTCCGAAATAACCCATATCCCGGAGGAGTTCTTCACAGTTACTATCAAGGAACTGCCGGATGAGAATTTTGGTATCGGCGGCAAATCAATTGACGAGATAAAACGCAATTATAAGCCATGAAGGTAATCGGAATCAACGGAAGTGCCCGCAAAGACGGAAACACAGCACTGATTATCAGCAAGATCTTTGATGAACTGAATAAGGAGGGGATTGAAACGGACCTGATACAGTTGGCTGAATATGAAATACTGCCGTGTCGCGGATGTTTTGCCTGTAAAGGCAGAGGCAACTGTGTGTTTGCAAATGATGGATTTGCCGATATATTCAGTCGTATGGTCGAGGCAGACGGAATAATTCTCGGCTCGCCGGTTTACTCGGCTGATGTATCTGCAAAGATGAAAGCCTTTCTGGAACGTGGCGGCGTTGTTGTTGCTACCAATCCGGGACTTCTTCGCCACAAGGTTGGCGCCTCGGTCGCCGCAGTGCGTCGCGGTGGCGGCATGACTACCGTTGACACCATGAATCACTTTATGCTCAATAAAGAGATGATTGTCGTTGGCTCCACCTACTGGAATATGGTCTATGGCAAGAATATCGGAGATGTCCTCAATGATGAGGAAGGGATGGCAAATATGCGTAACCTCGGCGAGAATATGAGTTTTGTTCTTAAAAAAATCATATTATGAATGTAAAGGCAGAGTTGCTGCGGTTTATTGAAAACAGCACCAACTTGCGGCTTAATGACGTAAATATCGAGCCGGAAAAGATACGGGCTATCATGATAAACGAAGTTGTTCCGGTTGATTCTGACGATGACTTTTATGGAAAGCCTGTATTATTATCCGAGGGGCAGACGTGCGCTGATTTTTTCGCGCGACGAGCGCAAGGCCGGAGGCAAGAAGGATAAATACGAGTTTACTACCGTGATACGGCGTCCGATGGATGTAGCGTCCAACACGTCGCGCAAAACACTGTTCATATCACGCGCAAGCCAGATGGACAGGGAAAAGGCGAAAGAGGTTTATCGGTGGTTTAACGAGCAACTGGTGTTCAGTTATAGAGGAAAAACGACGGTTGCCATAGACCGTTTCCTCGGCGACAACAAGGATGCCGTTCTCCGGGTGCTGAAAGCGGCCGACAGCGATATTGTAGAGTTTACATATAAAGATGGTGAGCTTACCACGTTCCACCGTCGTAACCCCGCACTTCCTTTTGACTTCAATACCGAAGAATCGGAGGGAACAAAAATTCTGTTCAAAATAATGCTGACAGTAATGGATGTGGTGAGCAACAACAAGGTGATGTTTCTTGATGATGTTGAAACAAGCCTGCACACCCGTTTGGTGGAGTATCTTATCAGCCTTTTCCATTCAAGCAAATCGGCACAGTTGGTATTCACAACACACAACACACACCTGCTTGACATGACGCGCTTCCGTAAGGATCAGATTTTCTTTGTCAACAAGCGCGACGACGGTTCATCTGATTTGTATTCATTGTTCGACTACAAGGATTTCCGGGAGAAAATGGATTTGGAGAAAGCCTATCTTCAGGGGCGTTTCGATGCTGTGCCGTATATCAACGAATTTGAGGGCATCTGACTATGGCATGAAAAGCAAAACAACCGAGAGGCAAGAAGAATAAAATCAAAAATGGGCTACAAATTCCATGACTATCTTATTCTGTTCTGAAATTGCCGGATTTGCTCCTTTGTTATAAAAATATTGTTCATAGTTGAGGCGAATATCTGCCTGTAATGATTTCTTTCCAAAACTCAATGTAAGACCACCAGTCAGTCTATGCCTTTCAGGATCATCTACTTTGAGATTGCCGGATTCATCTTTCGTACCTTTGCTGTGATCTGACATATAGTCATATCTTCCGAGGAATGATATGGAAGTCAGACCTTTTTTCATCGGGAGTCGATATGCGGCAAATGCGTCAACCGCATTTACAGGCGTGAAAGAGCCGTGGGCATAGTGCTTGCGGAGATATTCCGCCTCGATGTGCCATCTCCGGTTTTGCCAGTAGACCCCTGCATCGTACATCATCACGTTCACATCCCCGGCATTTGCCTTCTGGCAACTGAGTGTGATATTAAATTGCCGGGCAATCATTGTCTGCGCCTTGAACGAGAAATTATAGTTGTTGGTCCAGAAATGTTTTTGATTTGTCAGTCCTGAGCCGTTGAATATACCACCTTCAAGCGTAATGGGCATACGGTCGTTGAATGTCCACGATGCTGATGCCCCTACATCGCGCACATTGCCGACCTGCTTTGCTATGAAAGAACGATTGGCGAAATACTGTAGATGCGGTGAACGATGAGCATCAATGGTAAACGGCACTCTCATCTGACCGAAGGTGAACTTTAACACATCCTTAGGTTGCAGACGTATATATGCGTCAAGCATCTTTATAGTACCCTCGTCCGAAAGGTCTATCTCGGCCTTGTATCTTACAATAGGAATCACCCTGCCTTCCACGCTCAGACGCGCATTGCGTATCTCAAAGCGTCCCTTATCTATTTGAGGCTCATATTCATATTTGGCCCGGATAGTCCCGTGTATTTCCGGGATAAATGGATTTTTATCCTGAGCCACGGCAGACAATGTAAATACTGACAATGCCGTCATAATTAAAATCCGTTTCATGCTGTCATTGGTTTATTGCTTGTTTTAATGTTTTTGATTGCCTGTAGAAAGGAACTGATAAAGGAATGAAGATAATACAAGAGCATCAGATAGGAATATGAGGGGGCTCCTTCATCAAAATCTTCATGGGTCATCCCTTTGGAATGTATGGCGATGCAGTGTTCGATAAAATCTTTCTCCAAGCCCGCATCGCCATTAATCTTCACTGTATCAACATCTGAACTGAGTATGCTGTCAGCTAATTGAGACAGTCGGACAATCCCTCCACGAATTGTTTCGATCTCACATTTGTAAGAGATAGGTATATAGCCATCCGGGGACGTGACAAGATGACGTGTGGTTTCGGCAATCTTGTCCGTAGCCTCAAGCATATATTCGCAATATAGCGCAGTCTTGCCGATAGTATCATCAGAGTCCGCCGAACAATTCCGGACTTTCTCACTGATTATGTCAATGGTTTCTGACCCGATTCGATGATTCTTGCAAACGGCTATACTGTCATTGTTTGAAAGACATTTCAACGCTTTGTCGATAATCGGACCGCATGACTGCATCGTCACGGTCAAACAAGACTTTCCGACAGGACTATTGGGAATAATACAACACATTTCCTTGATTTTGTGTCTGCGTATATGCCGTCGCAACATAAAGATGATTCCAGTCAGAGCTGTTATCGAGAGAACTGTAACGTACATGATTTATAGAATTTCTTTGATGCAAAGTAACCATATTTATATTTCACGTTTATGTCTGAGATATTAGATAAATATTAAATTTATCAATCAGTTACAATACAAAAAGATGGAAGATATGCACTCCCGTCTCAACCTTGGGAACAATCTTTTTTACCTTAGACTTTATGCTGTTGGCACCATAATTTTGGCAGGGCGTGTGCGGAAATCCGAGTCGCGCAGCTTGGCAAACGCCCGCAGATATTTCCTTATTGACGATACCATTTCCTGCGTTTCCTGAAGCAGATTGACATAGACATACAGAACAGCCATTGCCGATGTGTCTCCGTCGCGGAGCTGGTCATGCACACGATGATATGTGTCGGAAACAGTATCCTTTATCTCGTCACAGTGTCGGCGAAGAGAGCTTATCGTGTCTGTATCCCCGCTCCCCATAAGTTTGACGGTATCATTGAACAGTGTACTTATTTGTGTCCGTATCATCTCGTATTCAGTAGTATATTTGGGAGGCAGAGGAAGGAAATTGTTGTCGACATGCTCTTTGCAGACCTCGTTGATGCGGCGCAGGTTGTAAAGTATGCCCATACAGCAGTTGTTGCTGAGATAGAACCAAGTGCTTTTTTCTATCGCCATCTCGCGTGTCAAATGACGCAGACATAGAGTTTCCTTACGGCGGGCGTTTTTAAGTATGGTCTTCTGGCGGGCGAGACTCGATTCCGTCTTGCCGAGAATCCCGGCGCTCTCAGTTATGAAAGCCGATGTTATATCCCGGTATTTTTCCTCGGCATAGGTCATGAACTTCTCTTGTTGTTCCGTGATATACATCATAAGCAACGGCCATGTCTGTGTTTTATCCTGAGTGGATATTATAGTCTGGAACAGTGCATCACCGTTATCTTCTTCTGTCTTCTTTCTGAACCTCCGGTTGCTGTTGATGATTATGAATATCGTCAAAGCCGCCAACAGAAGCATCACCCACTGACCACCATAGTGCATTGCTGCAACAATCAGTCCTGCGCCTATAAACGCCGCACCCGCAGTAAGAAACCAACCGCCGATTACGGAAATCACGCCGGTGATGCGGAACACAGCACTTTCACGCCCCCATGCCCTGTCGGCAAGAGAAGTACCCATAGCGACCATAAATGTTACGAAAGTGGTTGACAGGGGCAGTTTCAGCGAGGTGCCGAGGGCAATGAGTGCTCCGGCAAGCACCAGATTGACAGAGCCGCGTATGAGGTCGAAAGCCGCACCTTGATCCATAATGGTCTCATCCACATTAAAACGGCGGTTGAACCAACGGCGTACTTTTATCGGTGTCACACGGCGCACCCATGACAGGAATGATAAGGTCCATCTAACCAATCTTCTGGCGATGCGGGATGAACCGAACATCTCATCGCCACCCTGCTGGCTTCCCAGTCCGATTTCGGTCTTGGTCACATTCCTTGCCTTTTTTGACGTTGCAAGCGAGACCACCATTATGACTCCGGCACCGATGAGGAAATATATCGGTGTATTTGCCGGGCCGTTAAGTGAATCCATAAGGAAACCTTTGGAGTCCCCTCCGCCGTTAGCCATAAAATCCTGATATGAAGCCAGACCGCTCAAGGGAACACCTATGAAGTTCACAAGGTCATTGCCTGCAAATGCCACGGCAAGCGAGAATGTACCCATCAGCACAATTACTTTCAGCACATTAACCTTGCAGACATGGAGCAGTTGCATCAGCACAGTAAAAACTGCGAAACAGGACAGTATGATCAGCGCAGTATTGTTTTTTATCCACGCTTTCAGTTCAGGGGTCATGAAAGAAAGATCTTTAGCCCCTTTAATCAGAAGAAAGTAAACAATCGCAGTTGCACATATACCTCCGAATATTCCTATCTTCCATTTCAGGTTGCTCCGGTAATTGAACGAGAACACCATGCGGGATATGAACTGCACCACCGTTCCGAAGAAAAAGGCTATCGCCACTGACAGGAATATTCCGAGAATCACCGACAGGGCTTTCTCCGTGTTAAGCAAGTCATCAAAACCGAGACCGATGCCTCCTGCCATTTTAATCAATGCAACGACAAAGGTGGCTCCCAGCAGCTCGAAAACCATTGACACGGTTGTAGAGGTAGGCATACCCAGCGAGTTGAACACGTCGAGAAGGATGATGTCCGTGACCATTACCGCCATGAAGATGCAGATAAGGTCATAGAACGAAAAATGCTCGGGACGGAAAATTCCGTGCCGGGCAATCTCCATCATTCCGTTACTCATTGCCGCACCGATGAACACACCGATGGAAGCGACAATCAGGACTCTTTTGAATGATGCCGCCTTAGACCCGATAGCCGAGTTCAGGAAGTTGACAGCATCGTTACTCACGCCTACTGACAGGTCAAACACAGCCAGCAGGAAAAGAAAAATTACTACGCAAAGAAACAGTATTTCCATTGTTATCTCAATTATTTATTCTGCCGCAAAGTAACTAAGAAAACATTTCATGATTATTTCAAAATCCTTAATCATTTATTAAAACTGCCGGACTGGCAGAGGGTTTAATTGCGGTCAAACCTTATATAGCTCTGTTCGATGGGTTTATACGTCGGGTCATCCCACAGACGGCTTGAAATCATCAGGTCCGCACTTATTCGGTTGCAGGCAATCGGCACGTTGTGGAGCCGGCATTGACGCAAAAGCATCTGAATGTCCGCCTCGTGGGGCTGCGCATTGAGGTCGTCTATCAGGAATATGGCAAGATCAATCTCGTTTCTTACCACCATTGCCGCTATTTCGGCATCACCGCCCATCGGTCCGGAGTTCATACATTCGACCTGGGCATCTATTCCTGCTTCTGAGAAAGCATTCTTTACAAGCCCTCCAGTCGTGCCGGTACATACCAGCTCATGCTGTGAAAGGTATTGGGCGTTGAATTTTACCCAATCGACCATATCGGCTTTGCGTTGGTCGTGAGCTACAAGCGCGATTTTTAGTTTTGTCTTCATTTTGAGTTTCTTGAAAATGTTATTTTGAACAATAATCCGCCTGAGCATTGAGTTTCGGCGGAGATTCCACCGCCATGAAGAATCACGGCGTTTTTCACTATCGAAAGCCCGAGTCCGGTGCCACCGGCCGCTCGTGACCGTCCCTTGTCAATGCGATAGAACCTTTCAAACAGTCTTGGCAGGTGTTCGGGAGGAACGCCGCATCCGTTGTCGGACAACGCAATTACAACTTTATCGTTGTCGATACTGATTAATTCTATTTTTATTCTGGTTCCTCCACTATAAACAATCGCATTGTCGATAAGGTTGTTGAAAACGGCCTCAAGCAGAGAAGCATTACCGGCCATGATTACGTTATGAGAAACAAAATTCTCAATCCTTATGCCCTTTGTGGCGGCGATTATCTGTCGGTCCTCAACCACGTCATTTATTATATCCGTGAGATTAACCTGTTCTTTCAATATAGAGGCGCTTCCGTCGTCCATGCGTGTCAGGAGCGAGACATCGGTCAGAAGCCTTTGGAGCCTTTCTGTGTTTGTAAGACAACGTTGCAGGAACAATATCTGCTTTTCATCGCTCATATTCCTGTGTGCCAGCATCGTCTCCACACTGACCCTGATTGATGCGACCGGGGTTTTCAGTTCGTGGTTTATGTTATTCGTGAGTTGCTTTTTGATGCGTTCCTTTTCAAGCTGTTCATGGAGGGCTGCGCGATGTTCGCTGTCCCTGTCAGCGACAGCCTGTTGCAAACGGGCATAAAGGCGGACAATGTGGTTTGAAATCTCGCCAAGCTCGTCATGGGGGAACGGTTCGGTGTCGGAAATCTGGGCACCGTTTTCTACGTTTTCCGCAAATCTGTTCAACCTGATTATGTGGAGGCCGACCCTTCGGGTTGCGAAATAGCCAAGTACGCACATCACCATTGTGATAATCCCCATAATCCACAGAAAGCCGTAATCGGCCTGCAACAGCCCACTGAATGATACGGAATACGGCACCGCTGTACGGACAATATAGCCGTCATCGCTCTTTTGCGCCGAATAAAAATAATTGTTGCCGGTACTCTCGCTGTGGCGCCTTACGGCATAGCCTGACCCAAGCCGCAGTGCGTCTCGGATTTCCTGTCGGTCAAGATGATTGGTTTTCGGAAGGGAATCGAGGGTGTTGTCGTAAATTATATGTCCTTTGTCGGAAATCACGCTGACACGTATATCGTCAAACGGTTTGAAATCGTCGAGTCTGATATCCGGCACATCGTGTCCCTCACCAAGTTCGGTAAGGATATATGTGTTGATAAGCTGGAGCTGCTTGTCAATCTCCTCCGCCTTGAATTCCTTTTCCCTGTGATACTGAAACACGACAAAGCAACCGACCATCAGCAAGGAATATCCAAGAAGCCACACGAACAGCCGCTGCGGATAGGAGAGCTTATTCAATAAACCCATAACCGTAGCCCGAGCGAGTTGCAATATTCTTGCCGTAGATGCCGATTTTCTGGCGTATACGGGTTATGTTCACATCTACAACCCTGTCAAGCACCACAACCTCGTCGGGCCATATCTCGTTGAGTAAATCCGCGCGGGTGAAAACCTGCCCCCGGTTGGAGATTAGTTTGAGCAGTATCTCAAACTCCTTTTTGGGCATTTTCACCTCTGTCCCGTCAACCGTGCAGGTCCTGTTTTTTGCAGACAGGACCAGCCCCTTGTATGAAACAAGGTCAGAATCAGTCTTGGCAGGTGCGACATAAGCCGCCGTACGGCGAAGCACAGTCCTTATTCGGGCAAGTACAGCTTTAAGAGAATAAGGCTTCATTATATAGTCGTCAGCCCCGAGATCAAGTCCCGAAATCATATCCTCCTCAGTGTCTTTTGCTGTGCAGAATATGATGGGAACGGAGGCCGTTGCCGGATTTGACTTCATTATGCGTGCCAGTTGAGTCCCGGATATTTCCCCCATCATAATATCAAGGAGTATCAGGTCATAGGCGGCAAGGTTGAGGGCAAGAGCCTCCTCCGCGCTATACGCCATGTCAACCTGATAGCCTTCTGCTTCAAGATTGAATCCGAGGCCGTCACACAGGGCTTCCTCATCATCGACAACAAGTATCTTCTTTTTTGTTTCCATGCCGCAAAATTACTAATAATTGGTTAAATACTATCTTAATGCTCAAAAGTTTAATAAAAGTTTAATGACAGAATTAATTTCATAAAATCTAAACAAATCTGATAAACCCATGAAATATTAGTTGGCGAATTTTGCAGCGTGAATCAGAAACAAAACAACAATCACAATGAAAAAGGTAATGTCAACTTTTTGGGTCGCACTTGCTTCAAGTCTGACCATTATGGCGGCTGACAGTCCGAAATACGGACAACTTAAAGGCCGAATCCTTGACAATGAGAAGAACCCGCTGCCGGGGGCGGTGGTTATCATTGACAGCAACAAGCTGTCGACGGTTACAGATCCTGACGGCTTTTTCTCGTTTGCCAACCTTTCATCCGGGAATCATAATCTGAAAGTAACTTATATCGGTTTTCTTCCGGTCAGTAAAACAATCGTGGTTTCGGAAGAATCGACGGTTGACGACATTGTAATGTCGGATACATCACGGGAACTGAATGAAGTTGTAGTGACCGGCGTTTTCTCCGGGCAGCAGAGAGCCATAAATGCCCAGAAGAATAATATCAATATAACCAATGTGGTGTCTGCCGACCAGATTGGCAAATTCCCCGACTCGAATATCGGAGACGCTCTGAAACGTATAAGCGGTATCAATGTGCAGTATGATCAGGGCGAGGCCCGCTTCGGTCAGGTGCGCGGCACTCCGGCTGAGTTCAGTTCTGTGACAATCAACGGGTCAAGACTGCCATCGGCCGAGGGAGACATTCGCAATGTTCAGCTTGACCTTATACCGTCCGATATGATTCAGACAATAGAGGTCAGCAAGACACTTATGCCGGATCAGGACGGCGATGCTATCGGCGGTTCTATCAACCTCGTTACGAAAAATTCGCCACACAGATTTACTGTCGGAGCCGTAGCGGGAACAGGCTACAACTGGATAAGCCGTAAGGCGCAGATGAATTTCGGACTCACTCTCGGTAACCGTTTCTTCAATGACCGCTTCGGAGTGATGCTTGCGGCCTCCTATAATAATGCGCCAGCCGGATCATATAATACAGAATTTATATGGGAAAAGGATGACGACGGCAAAATCTATGTCAACGACTATCAGATAAGGCAGTATTATGTCACACGAGAGCGACAGAGCTACTCATTGTCGCTCGACTGGAAGTTCAATGACTTCAACAAGGTCTGGTTCAAGGGTATTTTCAACAACCGCAATGATTGGGAAAACCGTTACAGGACAACACTCAAAGACATTACGCCCGAAGGGAAAGCCGATGTGCGTGTCCAGACAAAAGGAGGTTCGGGTGACGAACGAAACGCCCGTCTTGAACGCCAACGGACAATGGATTTCACTTTGGGAGGTGAAAACCGTGTAGGCATCCTTGGCATGGACTGGAAACTGGGATATGCACGGGCTACGGAGAAACGCCCGAATGAGAGATACATCGACTACCGTCTCAAATCGCAGAGGTTCAGTTTCGACCTGAGTAATCCGAGAGAGCCATTTGCCACTCCCGACGAAGGATATACAATGACCTTGAATGATGACTTCTCGCTCAAAGAGCTTACACAGCAGCAGGAGGATATTGTGGAGCAGGACTTCAAGGCGGCACTGGATTTCAAGGCCCGACTTAGCGAACGCTCAAAAATCAAGTTCGGATTCAAGTTCGTGAACAAGACAAAAGATAAGGAGATAGACTATTACGAATACACTCCGCTTGACAAAAAGGCATTTAACGCAGATGCGCTTGCACATACCACAGACCAAAGTACCGACAGATTCATGCCTTCCTCAAAATATCAGGCCGGCACATTCGTTGACAAGAAATTTCTTGGCTCCCTCAATCTTGACGATTCCAATTTGTTTGAGCGAGAGCAAATTGCAGAGGAACTTGCGGGCAATTTCCATGCGAGGGAGAATGTGGCATCCGGTTATGTGCGTATTGATTCCAGACTTTCCGACCACCTTAACTTTATGGGCGGTCTGCGTGTCGAGAACACATCACTGCGTTACATAGGCAGAAATTACGATGATGAATCCAACAGCGTCTCCAAGACCGAGCCTGAGACTTCAAATTATATAAATTTCCTCCCCTCATTATTATTGAAATGGGACATCAACAAGGATTTCTTGCTGCGTGCCGGTTATAACCAGTCCATATCCCGGCCAAAATATTCCGCACTCGTTCCCGGCATGAATATCAAACGTGGCGACAATGAGATAAGGATCGGGAATCCCGGTCTGAAAGCAACGACATCTCACAATATCGACCTCAACGCTGAATATTACTGGAAATCAATCGGACTTGTGTCCGCCGGAATTTTCTATAAAAGAATAGAAGGATTCATCGTTGATGAGGTGGCTTATAACAAGGAGTATCTGGGTACTGTCTGGACTAAGTTCACACAACCTAAAAACGGTGGCAACGCTAATCTTTTCGGAGTGGAAATGGCATGGCAGCGTGATTTTAGTTTCATCACACCGGCGATGAAGTGTCTCGGACTTTACGCTACATACACCTATACCCACTCACGCATTACCGACTTCAACTTCGAGAATCGTGAAAACGAGAAAGGCCTTAGCTTGCCCGGCTCTCCCGAGCATACAGCCAATCTCTCGCTATATTTCGACAAGTGCGGTTTCTCCGCAAGAGCCTCATTCAACTATGCCTCGGCATTTATCGACGAAATGGGCGCAAGTTCGTTCTACGACCGATACTATGATGCCGTGAAATATCTGGACCTTAACGTCAGCTACACATTCGGGCGCAAAACAAAAATAACCGTATATGCCGACTGCAATAACCTCCTCAATCAGTCTCTGCGCTATTATCAAGGCAGCAAGGACTACACGATGCAGCAGGAATATTACGGAGTGAAACTCAACGGCGGTGTAAAAGTAACATTCTAAAAATACAAAACAATGATTCGTAAATTACTTATCGCGGCTTTGGCTCTCATCCCCTCTTTTGGAGCCATTGCCCAGACTGAAATCGCCAAAGGCGATGTGAACCTGATGGTAGTGTCAGACCTCGGACGCAACGGCCACTATGACCAGAAGCCTGTGGCCGCGACAATGGGCAGGATTGCGGAACAAATAGGACCCGATGCCATTCTTGCCCTTGGCGACACACATCACTACGGCGGAGTGGAAAGTGTGACAGACCCGTTGTGGATGACCAACTATGAGCTTGTCTACGACCACCCGGAGCTTATGGTGAACTGGTATCCCGTCTGCGGCAACCATGAATATCGCGGCAACACCCAAGCGGTTATCGACTATTCCGGCATATCCCGCCGCTGGGAGATGCCGGCAAGATATTACACCAAGACCTTTGAAGATGATGGGACAACTGTCAAGGTGGTATTTCTCGACACCACTCCTTTGATTGACAAATACAGGAAAAAGACCGACACATATCCCGATGCTGTGAATCAGGATACCGAAGCCCAGTTGCAATGGCTCGAAAAGACTTTGACCGAGGCGACGGAAGACTGGATCGTTGTGGTCGGTCATCATCCCATCTATGCCTATACCGACAAGTCGGAATCTGAGCGAACAGATATGCAGAAGAAAGTTGACACAATTCTGCGGAAGCACAATGTGGACATGTATATCTGCGGTCATATCCACAATTACCAGCACATCCGACGCCCGGATTCAAAAATCGACTATGTGGTCAACACATCCGGCTCCCTCACACGGACTCCGAAAGAAATCGAGGGCACCGTATTTTGCAACAATTCTCCCGGATTCTCTGTCCTGACCGCCGACAAAGAGAATCTTAAACTGAATTTGCTCGATAAAGAAGGCAAAACCATACATGTGGTAAGCCGCTCCAAATAGTGCGTGGCTTATGTGATATTCTGACAAATAACTCCAAAAACTCAGATACGTTTCATGCTCTTTCATGGAACGTATCTGACTGTGTATTCTAATAATCTAAATTTATCTAACAATGAACAAAATCCTCATTGTAGATGCCTCCGACTCCGACCGTCGGCTCATGGTTGGCTTGCTTACGCGAGCCGGCTATGAGCCGATAGCAGTCGAGACGATGGAGGCTGCAAAAGACGAGGTGGAGAAACTTCCACCGGGCGCAGTGATTGTCGCGGCGATGAAATTCGTCCGTGGCACAGCGCAGGAGTTAATCAACTGGCAGAAGACTGAGGGATACGGATTTACCGTAGCCGCCATAACACTCACTCAAAAAGGGATTATTTTGCAAACTCATATATAATGATTAACTTTGTGGAACAAATCGAAAATACAGCACAGTTCAACAATATGAAATGGCAGTTGTGCATATAGCTACGCTCAACGAATAGCACTCTCAACCAATGCTATTCAGCAATAGGTAGGCTTATCGAAGCCTGCCCTTTATTGCTTTGCCATATATCCCCATTTTACAATTTCATTTTACATTAGGCAGCGTTACACCGCATTATGTGGTGGTAGCTTGCTGTATCTTATCATATTGATTTGAACAAGTGAATTATAGCTATAAACAAATATGGCTCATCGCATATCCTGTGATGATGAGCTTTCTTATTGAACAACTGATAAATATAACCGATGCATTGTTCTTGGGGCATGTCGGTGAAATCGAACTTGGCGCATCCGCACTTGCCGGAATATGGTTCTTGGCAATCTATATGCTTGGTTTAGGGTTCAGTGTAGGGCTGCAAGTTGTAATTGCCCGACGCAACGGAGAACAAAAATACGAAGAAACCGGGAAAACGTTTTTTCAAGGCTTGTGTTTCTTACTGATACTTGCGTCATTTCTTTGTCTGTTATCAAAGTTCTTTTCTCCACTACTATTGAGGTATCTGATTACCTCTGCCGAAGTCTATAATGCAGTTATAATGTATCTGGATTGGCGTATAATAGGATTGTTCTTCTCTTTTCCGTTTCTTGCCATCCGCTCGTTTTTAGTCGGCATTACAGAAACAAGACCTCTTAATTTAGCCGCTTTGACTGCCGTATTGATGAACATCCCTCTCAACTGGCTTTTGATTTTCAGATATGATATGGGTATATCAGGAGCCGCTATCGGCTCTTCATTTGCTGAGTTGTGCTCATTGTTGATATTGGTAGCTTATATGTTTCTTGGCGTAAGAAAACACAAGTATGGTTTATCTTGGCGTATAGACATAAGAATCTTAAAAGAGGTGCTTTCTGTTTCGGTCTGGAGTATGCTCCAGTTTTTTACAAGCGTAGCCATCTGGTTCTTGTTTTTTATCGCTATTGAGAGACTGGGAGAAATCGAATTGGCGGTATCTAATATTGTAAGAAGTGTTTCCGCTTTATTCTCTGTTATAGTAACTGCGCTGGCGGCTGTCACAAGCTCTTTGGTAAGCAATTTGATTGGTGCCGGTGAAAGGAATGCAGTTATTCCGCTTTGTCATAAGATAATCCAATTGGGTCTTTATATTGGCACCCCCTTGATTATTATTGCGTTGCTCCTTCATCAATTAATTATCGGGGCTTATACTGAAAATCCGGTTGTTAAGCAAATCGCATGGCAACCATATGTGGTTATGCTTCTGAATTACTTCTTCGCACTGCCGGGTTATATTTATCTCAATGCTGTTACAGGTACCGGTGCGACAAAGACAGTATTCTTTTTTCAAGTAATCACTACTGCCGCCTATTTATTCTGCTTATGGGGATTGAGCAATCTCAATGTCCGATTGGCAACTTATTGGAGCGTGGAATATCTATATGTGATAATGCTTGGTATTCAATCTTTTATATATCTTAAATTATACAATTCAAAAAACAACAGGATATGATGAATAAAATATATCCCCGAAAGGGTGACACACAAACCGTTTATCTGAACGCGGTGGTCAAAGACCCGTCGATTGTGGTAGGTGATTACACAATTTATAATGATTTTATCTCAGATCCTCGTCAGTTCGAGCAGAATAATGTGCTGTATCATTACCCAATTAATCATGAGCGACTGATAATTGGCAAGTTTTGTTCCATTGCCTGTGGTGTAAAGTTTCTGTTCAACTGCGCCAACCATACATTAAAATCCTTGTCAACCTATACCTTCCCTCTATTTTATGAAGATTGGGAATTGGAAAAGTCAAATGTCGCCTCCGCTTGGGACAACAAAGGTGACATCGTGATAGGCAATGATGTATGGATTGGTTTTGAGGCTGTCATTCTTGCCGGTGTAAAAATCGGAGATGGTGCCATTATAGGAACAAGAGCAGTCGTAACCAAGGATGTTCCTCCTTACTCTATCGTTGGCGGCATACCGGCAAAAGTAATCCGCAAACGGTATAGCCCGGATATTATTGAGCAACTACTGTCGCTTCGGTGGTGGGATTGGACAAAGGATAGAATAAAAAGAAATCTACCATTCATTATGGCTGGGAATATTGAAAACATGACAGAATAATAAATATTACATATCTGTTTAACTTAATTATTTACTACACGATGAAGACAATTCTAATTGTAGATACCTCCGAATCTGACCGTCGGCTCATGGCGGGCTTGCTTGTCAAGTCCGGCTATGAGCCGATTGCCGTCGAGACGATGGAGGCAGCAAAAGACGAGGTGGCGAAATTGCCACCGGGAGCAGTGATTGTCACGGCGATTAAATTCGTCCGTGGCACAGCACAGGAGTTAATCAACTGGCAGAAGACGGAGGGATACGGATTCCCCGTAGTCTCCATAGTGGACAATCTCAACCCATTGGATATTGCCGATGTGATGAAAGACGGCGGTGCCGTCAACATCATTCAGCGTCCGGCAATGGACAAGTAGCTTGTTGAAACAGTGGGCAGGTATGCAAGACCGGGCAGAACAATGCTGTTGCTCCCTGACGAGCTTATCCCACGCCAAAGCGAGGCATTTGCCGGGATTGAGCGGGCAATAAGAAATATTGCCGCGACGGACGTCAATGCCGTCATCTTCGGCGAATGCGGTTCAGGGAAAGAGCAGATTGCAAAAGAGATTTACAGGCTCAGTTCGCGGTCACAAAAGCCATGCATCGTCATAGAAGCCGGCGGCGCGGCTCTGGTTGGCAACCACGACCCTGCAAATCTGCGTAGCGAAGTGCTAAACCGGATGGAAGGATACTTCAAAATAGCAAAGACTGCGGTTGTAGTGGTAACTAAAATCGTCGTTTACTGTTTACCTTTCACTGCAACATACTGTTGATTACCGCTTGTTCGCTTATCTGGTTCAGTCATTGCAATAGCTCCTTACGCAAGTAAAGGGTTAATGTATCCCTCGATAAAACTCTTCCTATCTTTCAAGCCTATATGTTCCATCATGTCGGTCAACGATCTTGGCTCACGGCAGAACTCCAGCAACATTTTAACTCGCTGTTTCTTACGAATAGTCTTATTAGCATCTTGTGGGGCATCTTGTGGGGTAGTTGTTTTTTCCTCATTATTAAGTGCTAATGTAAGGACTACATAATCCGGTCGAGTTCCTTCCTCCACAGTTGGTGTTGGAAGATTAAGATATTCCCAACCACCTACAATTTTATCAACACCGCTTTCGGCAGATTCTTTATAAATTAAACTGTTTTAGAGTTGACAAAATTATGAAATATTCCTTTTCAAGAACATTGTAGGTTACATGACCACTACATGAATTACAAGTAGGAATCTCTCTGATAATAAGTTATATAGATATTTGAATGTATACTATGATGTGAAATTCTACTTGTTTCATTACATGAATTATCCCCAGTTCGGTATATATGCGATATCTCTTCGGTTCGTTCCGTCAGGGGTTCTAACCTTTATTAAGCCCTGAGATAGAGCTTCCCTCCTTTGAAGTCTCAGACCATGTTTTGTATGCAGATAAGATGATAGTTGTGCGGATGTCTGATATTCTATACTACTTGTCGTATCGAAGTCAAAACGCCAAGGTTCGATACCCATCGTCAAAAGGTACTTTGTTACAGACGCTCTGTTCAATGGCTTTGATAACATTGGTTGCGCCCAAAATTTTTCTAACCGCTGGTTGAGCATATCACACACTTTTCCGACCGGGACAAGAGTATTTACTATCCCTGTATTTTTACTGACTCCGGTCAAGTAGTCGGCTCTTATGAGTTTTGCGCCCACTTTTACAGTTACAAACATCTCGACATGCAGAAACGGTATAATATCATACTTCATTTTTGCTGGTATCAGATATTCGAGTCTGTCGTCATATATCCTTGCAAGCGGTTTTTGCATTGCTCTCAATATCAGCCAGACAGATCCAATAATAACAGCATAAGAAAAGAAGACAACTCCGAGATAGCCGATGAATTTTTCTATACCCGCACGAGGATGTATAGTCATGAGGTAACAACCCATGACAAGCAATAATCCGGCAAGTATAATGCCAATTACCCGCCAGATACTCGGATATATGTCAGTTCGATTATTCATTGGTAATTTTCAAGTTCAACTGATAAGTCTTCAGCAAAGGTATTTACGCTAATTATTTTGCCATAGTCATTTGCAGTGATCGGAAAAACTCCTATTGATATTCCCGTTTCACAAAGATAATCAACAAGTTTGTCGGAAAAATCTTCAAGATTCAATTTTGAGCAATTATATTTATGTCCGTTGCTCATGCTTGACACAAACTTCTCCGCATACTCCTTAAATGTCCACACGGGAAACAGTCTTGTGTCTCCATCCTGAATACACATATAGCTATCATCATATGACATATACCATAGACAACCGCTGTCCGCAATCCTTTTCAGCGAGTAACTGTATCTGACTTCCGGTGATTGAGCCAATATACTGCTTATTTCTTTATCGGTCAGCTTCATATATCAATTTGTCGTTTTCTTTATAATTCCAAAACTTATGGTAGCAGTTGCCTTCCTGATCATAGTATTTCCATTCGCCGAATGGGTTACTGAAATCATCTTCCGGGTCATCAAAGTATGCAACCCTGCCCTCACATCGTATACTGCCATCGTTGTATAGATAACGAATATATGCGATAGAATCAGGCTGTCCGGTATAATCGCCAATCGGGCATATCCGTGACCGATTAAAGGATATGCTGTCTATCAATGGAGGAACATTGTAATTCTGTTCAAATTTAGAAATTCTGTTTATTGCAGCTATCGTGTCTGCGTTTACAGGATCAGGCAAATATCTGGCTCTTCAGTCCAGCAGTGATTATGATACTGCGTGAGAACACCATCCTCAGAGGTATATTCAACAACGTATTCTTTGTTGTTTAACTTGATATAGTCAAATATAATTCCGTTGTAATAATATCCTCCACCGCCTGTCTGCTTGAAGCCAACTTCCGACATCGATTCGGGCAAATGTCCGTTTGCCGATCGGAAAGAGTCTATGCGCTCGATTATTTTATCTCTGTTCTCAAGCTCTCGATCTCTTCTTTCCGCCACATTATATCCCATCAGATAAGAGGCAACAATAATCAATCCGACAACAAGAACGAAGCCGACAGCGATGGAATATGCTATTATTCTGCCTGACCTTTTCATGGCTTGACTCCTTTCAGGCAGAGCAAGAACAAAAGGCTTTGCGCCCATAGGTTATTAGAGAGGGCAAAGCCAACACACAAAATCAATATTGTATAGAGTGCTGCCATACGCAAAATTAGCGAAAATAATCGACATTGGATGTGACAAATGTCACATTTAGAACAACAAACACTGCTCTTAATGATTTGGACTCACGGTGGTGATGCGCTTCAATCCCATTGCTGAATAATTCTTGCGATATTTGGAATTGGTATCATAATCGAGTAACTCATGAATCAGAATAACGGCGTCATTTTTTGTAGGCTTTTTGATTGAGGAGTATGGCGCATATATGTTGAGCCGTCCTGCTGAATCCACTGCATAATAAATCTCATCAGTGTAAAACTTGTAGCAAGAGCTGTCGTCCAATGCCGATTGGTTCGGCATGATTGAAATACATTCGTGATTTCCTAAAAAGCCTCCGGGCTTGACATTGACATACCAATCCCGACCTTTCGCCTTGATTATTTCCGTATGACACTTTGATTTCTCAAGAAACTCCTCCTTACCGGGGAAATCCAGCGACCCGAAAGCACCACTGCCATACTCAAAAACAGTGGAATCGTTAAAGACAATTAGATTTCCCTTTGAGTTCAGACTGTCTTGTTGTTCAAGCGACAAAGGATGGTCGTAAAACCTGAACGAGTACATTCCCATTCCGATACGTCGGAATAACAATCTTGAATAACTGGAATTTGAATAGTTGTTGACATCTATGCCTATACAGCCGCAGAAATCTTCTAAAAGCCGTTTAAGTTCCTTCATATCCCGCTCGCTTAGAATATCGGATTGTGGAACCGTACCATTCTTAATTTCTACATACAGCCCGGTACTGTCGGGCAGCAAGTTCTTATATTGTGCTACGGTGCTCCTCATCCAAAAGGCATTCTCACCACGGCAATATTGAGCCATGATAAAGGCATCGCATTTGCGCGTCGGCTGATTGGCGAAGTAAATCACGGCACCGCACATCAGCAAATCGACTATATGAAACCAAAGCAATATTTTATCTGTTTTGGTTCGATGTCTGACAGCCTTTATAAATGAATATAGCCAGAATCCGGTGATGGGAATAGTTACAAAGAATATCACCAATGCCGAGACTATCATCAGCGAGAACCAAAGATCATCTGTGTCCGCCGAAGCAATCATCAATACGAGCAACCATAGCGTTACCAAGGTTACAGCTACAATACGCATGAATCTGATGAATCGCTGTCGTTTATTCATCGGTTGTCTTATTCCGTTATTCTCCATACTTAATGTTGTGGTTTAGTGCATATTGTTTAGCTTTCTCTTCATCAAACGAATCATCGAGTGGTAAAACAGCCACTCCTTCTTCAGACGTTTCTACGTTGTAGAAATCTCCGTAAATCACAATTGCCCCTAATGAATCAATCGGTATCATGGATTTTGGACGTACAAACTTATATCGCCATTTCTCAACTTCAAGCAGGCCCCTCTTCTCATAAAGAATGGCACTGTTGAAACCTATAATATCCGACGGCTCCTTCATAATGTACTTGTCTGTTTCGCAATATACAGAATCGTATGTTATGAAAGTTCCAATAATTCCGAATACCGATAACCCGATCCAACAAAATGAGTATATTTTTGATAAAGAATTATCGCGTATAAAGTAGAAGGCCATACCGGACAACGCAGCTCCCCAAAACAATAAATATCCTAAATGCCAACGAAGTTGTACCCCAGCAATTATCATGCAGAGTAACAAAGCAAGCATGATCGCATGGAATCCGACCAACAATATTTTCTGCCACCGTTTCATTGCTTGCCTCCTTTCCGATTGATGAGCCAGAGAAGTCCGCCCCAAAACAGCACGTTCGCACCGACCAACATGATATTGGTCAGTGTGTCGGGGGAGTCGAAACAGAATATCAGGCTGAACATGAATAAGAACGAACTATATTAAAATCCAAATAAAATGAGGCAAAAATTACATCCACCTTAGATTATTTGAGAATAGTCATGCCTCCGTCCGCTCTTGGGGGCGGTTTAGGCCGCCCCCGCCGCTGGGGCATCCCCTCGCCAGAAGGAGAGAGGAAGTGTTCAGACGGTGGTATCAGGTTTCGTAGAGACGAAACCGTCGATATATGAATTATTGGATGTCACAACAGCAAAAGCCTGTCTGACGAGTTTGTTTGCTACGGCAATCATGGCAACCTTGCCGGATTTTCCATTGCCTCGTAATCGTTGGTAGCATTCCTTGCACGCCTTGTTGTGCTGACTTGCTGACCATGCCGCCACATAAAGCATTGAACGCAGAGTCTCATCACCGTTACGGTTGATATGTCCCCGGATGTTTATGCTCGTGCCGGACTGCTCTATTGTTGGACAGATACCGATAAAGCGGGACAACTGCTTGGCATTGTCGAAGTAGGTAAAGCCTCCGGTGGCTATAATCAGCGCTGTGGCAAGTGTGACCCCGATACCCTTTATTGAGGTAAGGAGTTTCAGCTGCCTGTCAAACACCTCGGTCACGACCGCCTCCATTTCCTGCTGCATGTACTTGATCTGCTTCTCAAGGAACGTTATGGTCTGTTTAAGAGAATTGACACACTTCTTGTCCTTAACCGGCAGAGGTTCAAGCGATGAGAGTAGATTCTTTGTCGCTGTCAGTTGCTTCTGGAGTTGACGCAGGACTGTTTTCTTCTGCTTCAGAATCATTATCTGTTCTGATGGGAACTTATAGGGTTCAGGCTTGAACCTCTCCCCGAAATCGGCAATGAGACAAGCGTCTTTGGAATCCGTCTTGGTTACGGACATCATCACGCGGGCATAGTTCTTAATCTTCTTCGGATTGATGAGGCTTGCCCGGATGCCCGACTTGTCAAGAAGATAAAGAAGGAGGAAACAGTAGTTGCCTGTCGCCTCCATCACGCAGTGGTGGATGGCAGGGTCAAGCTTCGAGATGAACCTGCGGATGCCTTTAGCATCATTTGGGAAGGTCTCGGTACGGTAGCTTTTCCCGTGAAGGAAGGCTGCTACAAAAGTCGCTTTGCTGATGTCGATGCCTATGTATGTCATATTATCAAATCTTTTGTCAGGAACTACATCTTTTGCACTCTCGTCGCAAACACGGGGTCGGTTTCACCGCCCCAACGAACTATCCAGTCTTTAGATGTAAAAGCATGGGGACCTATCGTACTTAATGGAGTCAACCAACATGACATCTGCCTTATTCCATGCTTGAATATCCTGAAATTTGAAGTTGAAATTATTCAAAAACATTTAACCGTACAAATGTACGACATGACCGCCGCCGACGCTATGAATTTGCCAATCTGATCCATAGGCTATTTCTTTTTGTGTTTGAGCTTGATGGTTTTCTTGGCGTTGCGCTTGGGATATTTGACCTTGATTGTTACTGGGGCGTCGTATCCCTCGGCCTCGATGCGGAGAGTAGCTTCTTTTAGAGGCTTGTCATCTTTGTCTTGGAGTGCCAAGTCATAATTCCAATAAATTCGGCATGGATGTTTCTCATCAAAGTATTCCGGTGAAAGATGTTTGGAATCTTCCTCTCCGTCCTCATCAATACATACTCGCTCAATATAAAGATTATCACGATCAATCACGTTTCCTTTTTCGTCAGTCACTTTAAGGTCGAGGTAATGATTTATCTCTCGCCTTACAACCGGAGCTTCTCCCAATATGATGACCTTCATATCCATTGTCACATTGATTGGTTGTGCAATATCTGTCACGGTTGCTATTTTGGACTTGAAGCCAGCGTAAGACACCTTTATTGTATCGCCTTCTTGCGCATCTATTTCAAACTTTCCATCTATGTCGGTTGTCGTGCCTTTGCCGTTTGTCAGATTCAATACTGTTGCTCCAATCAATTCTTCAGATGCTATTGAATCGACTTTAGCCTCAAATTCATATCTGACAAAGCCCTTGACCTTTACGGAATCGACACTTGTCGCAGCTATATTGTCAGCAGGCGCGATTTTAATATCTGTCGATGTTTGTGCCTCTGTGCTAATCGACATTAGCATGGCGAGGGATGCCGCCGAGATACCGGCGAGGGCTACGGCTTTTCCGGCGATGGAGCGGGAGCGGAGTTGCTGCTCCAAGTAGCGTACCTCGGCTTCGCATTTGGGGCATGTGCCGAGGCATTCGCCCTTATAGCGACATTCCGAAGTGACAAACTCAATGTCGTTAGCCTCGGCAATCTGCCGACGTATCTCCTTCAATATCTTGCAGGTCTGCTTTCCTCGTGCCATAGTCAATTAGCAGGCAATTTGAAAATAATAGGGAGTGTCATATATGTGTTGACTTTCTTGCCATTGAGTGTCCCGGGCGTAAAATTGGGAAACAACCGCACTACACGCAACGCCTCACGGTCAAGAGCAGAATCTTTACCTCTCACAATCTTCGGTTCACAAACACGTCCCAATGTATCTACATAGAACTGCACGACCACACGACCTTGAATGCCTTCTTTTAATTGTTCTTCGGGATATTCCAAGTGTTTACCTATAAAACGTAGCATTTCTGCGGAACCTCCGGGGAACTGCGGTGACTGTTCAACACATTTGTAAATTCCTTCTTCATCAGGATTTGCTGTCGGCTCCATAGGGATTTCGCCTTGAGTTACTATGACCTCCGTTTCGTTGCTGATCTCGCCTTCTTTAACACAGTTAATCTCAGGCGTCAAACATGAGATTGAATCTTCAAACAAGGGCATTTCGCCTTCTTCTGTATCTTCTATCTCTTCAATCATTTCGGGCGATTCAATAAATTCGCCAAGAAGATCATCATTGGTCTGATTTTTTGTTGATGTGCCGCTGCACCCCGACATAAGAATCATTCCCGCCGAGATACCGGCGAGGGCTACGGCTTTTCCGGCGAGGGAACGGGAGCGGAGCTGCTGCTCAAGGTAGCGCACCTCGGCTTCGCATTTGGGGCATGTGCCGAGACAGTCGCCCTTGTAGCGACACTCCGATGTGGCGAACTCAATGCCGTTTGCCTCGGCTATCTGCCGACGAATCTCCTTCAATATCTTGCAGGTCTGTTTTCCTCGTGCCATAGTGTCAGTGTTTGCGGAGTTGGTAGGTGAATAAATCGAATCGGGTGAAGCCGAAGGTTTCAAGAGCCTTGCGGCTGTTCTCGCGGTCGGCGTCGGTGTTGTAGCCGGGTATCAGCGGTATTCGGACTATGCAGTCATTTTGCCGTCCTGCGTCGGCTATCAAGCGGAGATTTTCGAGAACAAGAGCGTTGCTCTGCCCCGTGTAGTCGCGGTAAATGTTGGGGTTCGTGTCCTTGATGTCGATAATCAGGGTGTTGACCACCGGGAGCAATGCCTCGATGTTGGCAACCGGCACATTGAGCGACGTTTCAAGATTGAGCCGCCACTCCGGTCCACACAACCCACGGAACTCGCGGATAAACTGCGGGCGCAGGCAAGGCTCTCCGCCGCCAAATGTCACGCCGCCATTGGTAGCGAGAAAATAAAGCTCGTCAATGCGGGTCTCGGCATAGAGCTGTTCCGGAGAATACTCGCGAAAACGTCCGCCGTCGCCTAACGACTGCGGGTTAAGACAATATCGGCAACTAAGCGGACAGCCGTGAAAAGCCACAAGCGTAGTGACACCATCACCATCGGTAGAAAGGCGATGCCGTGCGATACCTATTATCTTAGCCCGTTGCCTCATAAAGGGTCTAATGTATTTAATATCGCAAATTTAGCGAAAATAATCGACATTTGATGTGACAAATGACCCATAAGAATGGGAAAAACAGCGGAAAATCAGCTTAGAGCATAATTTTTCTTAGTTTTTCACATGTTGGAGTGGGGTATGGTGTTATTGCATGTCTTGCCATACTGAATATTAGATCCGTGGGGGAATGGACTGTTACTTTCCGATTGGATCTGTTGGCTTTAGCGCCCGTTGATTTTTCGTTACAAAGTTACGGCGGGCGGTGCCGACGGCAAGCGACCGCCTCCGGCTTGGCGGCATGAAAAAATCCGGCAGCCTTCCGCGATTTGTGCCAAATCGGGTATTCCCGATTTTCTCACTTGCCACACTTGCCTTACGCCCCCTGTGCCCGTCGTCTTGAATGGTATCGAAAAAATTTCCCGGACGCGAGAAGCCAAAAGGCTTCAAACAAAAGGGAGAAAGAATTAGAAACTCAAACATTTCAAGAACTATGCACAGCTTGATTTTTCAAATATCCAACTGCCCGATAGCCGAGGACAACTATATCGGCATCGACCATGTGGAAGCAGGGGAAATGGCATCAATCGACTATTGCGATGAAGTCGAGCAGTCTGAACGCAAGAGCGTTATCGACAATCTCGTAAACCGCACCCTCCCTGCAAGTATGTTCACAATCAATCCCGACGGAGAGTCGCTGACCTATGGTGGTGGCTTTACGGAATGGTGTCGGCAGTATGTGCGCTCCCTGCATGACAAGGCTATGGCAATCAACGAGGCAAACGTATTCAAGTATATCGGTGCGGCTTTTCAGTTGCAAAAGGCTATTGTCAATCCTCTCGCCACTGACATTCTCTTTGTCACTGACCTCACCGAAGGAATGGGAACAGCCGAGCGGTCGCGACAACTTATGCGCATAATAGGAGAGCTTCAAATCGGTGCAAAACTCTATATCGGGGCAATCCTTAACTATCACGGCTGATACATACGACTATGAAATTTACTGCCGAAAAAATCCCGACATGGGCGTTATGCTATCTCATTAACGGAGACGCAAGCGGTCTCGGAAATATTCAATTGTGCCGAACATCATAGGTTCCCATGCTCCATCCAAAGAATACTTTACCTGCATACACTCTATTGGATTCTCATGGTTATCATCCCCCCAGACATAGGTTTCTGTGGTTTCAGCGGAAACCCACATGCGTATTAGCTCAGACCTATCCTTAGGTTCGTCTTCGCTACAAGCTGACATGATAAAACATGCAACCATAAAAATTATTATCAATAACTTGTTAATATCCTTCTGGTTATTATTGTTAAATGAAATTTCTCTCATATCAGCACTGCTATTTCATTATAGCCGAAGATGCCCCGGATTGTTCGCCAACCTCATTTCCACGTTGTACTTTCTTGCCGTAACCGAATGTATAGGTCACCGAAATGTTCAAGCGACGATGAAAGCTGTTTCCATCGACAAATCGTGTTTCTGAATATAACGGAGTTGATAATGTATTGGTGGCACATAGCCAGTCATTGCGAAATATATTCATTGCGCTGACACGTATATTCCAGTTTGAACGACTCCATCCTGCGAGAATCTGATAGAAGTCACGATCTTTATAGACTACACCACGATTGCCTTGAACCATAAGATTTCTTGTTTGATATGAAGCCTGAAAATAGAAATTCCCAAGATAATATGTCGCAGAAGCGTTACAAGTAAATGGAGTACGTGTTATGTCGAACAATCCGGTCATGCGATAGAATGACACAGACGGAGAGGCCGCAAGCTGTAGATTGCCGTTAAACAACTTGTAATTGAATGATATGCCGATTTGAGTACGGTTATAGTCACCGTCAGTTTCAAAACCTCGTAGCAATGCTGTTCCGTTATTGTATGGCTTGTAAACAGGTACATACAGATTGTATTCTCCGAAGTATTGGGCAAAAGCCGAAGCTGAAAATTTATTAGACGGCATCCAGTTATAGGACAAATTTAACGTAATCTGTCGTGACAGTCCGAGATCCGGATTTCCTGTATAATACAATAGTTCGTTTTGCTGAAGAATATTGGGTGTTTTTTCACTTGCACCGGGATAGTTTGCCCCGAAGTGAAAATATGCTCTGAAAGAATGCTTTTGGGATGGAGAAAATCCGGCTGACAGATTTATGAGCGGATATACCTCGGAAATGGATTGGTCGTTAATCCTGTTTCTCTCCCATTGTAGTGCGACATCAGTACTCACATTCCATATGTTATTGGAAAAATTGTAACCGAGTGCAGCACCGGCATAAGTGTCTGAAAAATCATTTTTATATGGTGAAGTACCGAAATAGCTTACATCATTTGATGTCGAGCCAAACCATGCCCGTAAAAAGGCATTTTGCCGGTCGGTGATTGCCTTGTATAGAGTAGCACTTCCTCTTAATTGCCAGACGTTTTCCTCGGATTCATTCATAATACCATCATTATCAGCAGAGGTCTTATAACGATATGAATAATCCGTATGTCCGTAATTTATTCCCGGAGATATGCTTAGATGAAAATTGCGCGGCAAAATGAAATAGTAATTACCTGACCATACAAGATAACGACTCGTATAAGGCTCGCTCCGTTCATATGAATACTTACCGGACTGTTCTGGTTCATACGACAAATTACCTACGGTTTCGGCTATCGGTGACTGGTCAAAATTAAAACCGATTGTATTTGCAATCTGCACTTTATCGGAATCATAGATAGCCCTGAATGTTACAGGGTACTGATTATACTTGAAGTGAGAATAATCGAATATTTCGTCACGCCTCATATGATAAGGTTCTCCAACGTTGTTTTCAAGAGTATAGTCTCCTATGATTGACGTTCCGGAGTGTTTTACGTCATGGTTGGACGCGCCGGCATATAAATCGTAAGTCATTCTTTTGTATGCGAATTTGGAATATACAGAGGCTCTGCTTGACAGCTTTCCGGCAAGGAAATTTTCGCTTACTGTCGCTTTAGTATAGCCTCCATATTCATATTTCTGCATAATAAAGTTGACAACATGCTCGTTGCCTTGAAAACGTGGGTCGGTTGGAAAATCAAGATACTCCACACGGCGAACATCAGCAGTTCGGATACCTTCTATTTCTTCTGCCGATGCGGGTATATAGTTTATATAGACTGCAACATTCTGTCCGCTTGAGGTTGTAACAGCATTGTCCACAAGATTGATATTGATTTGTGGAATCGCAAGCTGACGCAGAAGATCAATCGCATTTTGTGCAGATGATTTTTGCTTTCCATTTGGAATATATGTTGAAGTAGATGCTCCGGTCCGTTGCATCTGTGCTTCAACAATGACCTCGTTAAGCTCTTTTGCTTCTATTGAGTCTTTTTTTTCAGTTTGACCAAATGCAAATATGGATGAAGCCAAAGCTATGAAAAAGATTGTTCCTCTCATTGTAGAATATGTAATCATATACATATTACCAAATTATTGGTGTTGGTTTGAAACAGACTGCACACTTTTTGTGCGCATTTGAGGAAAACGGATTTAAGACCTGCTCTTTATTCATTGTGCTACAAATTTCCAGAACACTTCGTCGCCGTTAGGATGCAACACAGGATCTTGATATGAATTATATACCCACAAATCTTTAGCTGTCAGTTTGTCAATCAACCAGAAACGCTCGGATTTGTCAATGTATATCACAGCAAAATTATCAGTGGTAAAAGTCCAACGAAAATAAACAGGTTCTCCGTTGATACTTCCATCTTCCCATTTTACCCACTTGTATGAGCCGGTACCATTAGCATTGAATTTATATACCCAACCTTCTTTCTGAAATTCATTCGGTTCAAAGTTAGGCGTATGCTCATAGGTCTGTTTCCACTCTACGCCGGTAAGGAGATTTATTATCTCTTTTTGGTCGGTGTCATAATAACCTGTGCGTTCTTCACACGAAGCAAGAAACACACAGGCTAATATACTTATAAGAATCTGTATTTGTTTCATTCGGATATTCCAACTGTTACAGTGCCGTTTCCAGTTAGGGACTTGCCCTGAATGTTAAGATATTCACCATCAGCCTCCGGCAATTCCATAGAATAATTGTATGGCAGTGTATTCATACCTAATCCGACTATAAGGATTGTACCCTTATTAGCTTTGTCAGATGTTACAAAAGAGATTTGTGATACATAAAACGTGGATGTATTACCGGAACTTACGGTAAGCTGTTTGTCATTTCCCATAGAGAAAAATCCGGTTCGGCAAATATCATCGCCTGACACCGACAGCCGGGCCACTGTTTTTCCGCCCATCTTATCTGACTGAACTTTTGACAGACGCATTGTCCCTCCGCCATTGTTCCGTACCAATCCCGATGTCCGGATTGTGTATATCACACTGACATTCTCGGCATTTCTATATGCTTCTATAAGATTGTTCGCCTGCTCCATTTCACGCTCAAACCGAGACCGGTTTATGGAGCTGACCTCCAACAGTTGTTCCCGTGAGCGGTTGACAACATAGTCGGTTGCCGTAACTTTCTTGTCAGGATTGATAGAGAACAGTCCTGAGCTACTGTTAACCTCGACAAACTGCGAAAGCACTTCGGCATCCGCCTCATAAGCCCTTATCGGGGTTGGTTCGTTGAAAACTGTGTTGTCATCACTGCAAGCCGTTATCAAGAGGGCGGTGCCAATCAAGGAGGTAAGAATCAGTTTATTCATAACCTATAGCCAATTATTCCACTGACTCGGTGGAGAGATTAATTAAAGAAAACGTGAGCCAACTATGCCACGTCTAAACTGATGGTCGTAGGAAACCTTTGATGCAGATGTAACAATAGTGACCCACGCTATATGCGTGAGAACCACTATGCTATCTCTTGCATAATATGAAAATTTCCTACGTTTTCAGTTTACAAGATAAGCATAACGCTTCTTATTTTATCAAAATGTCGTGGAAAGGCTATACCATTCCGACTGCAAATTTAACCAAAATATCTGAAACCTAAGCTATAATCGCCGAAAAATTAGTAACTTTGCTGTCAAATACGCGCAAAAATGACAAAAGAAGAACATATCCCGGAAACTACTGAATCAAAACTCTATGATGATGTGTGTGCCATCATTGAAGACACTCGTTATCGTGTGGCTGTGTATGTCAACTCCGAAGCGTGTCGTATGAACTGGCATGTGGGTATGCGAATCAAGGAGGATGTGCTGCACAATGCCCGCGCTGAATATGGCAAACAGGTAGTAAAACACCTTGCCAAGAGACTTGTCAAGAGGTATGGCAGCGGATGGGGATTCAAGAAACTGCAACATTGTCTACGCGCTGCGTATACTTTTTCGGAGGCTGAGATTGACTACGCAGTGCGTAGACAATTGAGTTGGACACATCTTCGTTCACTGATGTTTGTCGAGAACGAACTCGCCCGAAAATTCTATATGGAGATGTGTCGGTTGGAGAAATGGCCGACCCGCACTCTTGATGAGAAAATCGACTCGCAACTCTATGAGCGGACTGCCATCAGTCGCAGACCTGAAGAAATCATCAAGGCTGAACTTGACACGATGAAGGATACCGACCGAATACACCCTGACCTTGTGTTCAGGAGCAGTTATTTCCTCGACCTTGTTGGACTGCCTGACGTATTCAGCGAGAGCGACCTCGAAACAGCTATCCTTAACCAGATCCAGCAGTTCATAAAAGAATTCGGCTCTGACTTTGCTTTTGTTGACCGTCAGAAAAGGATCCCGGTTGACGGCACCGTCTATAAACTTGATTTATTGTTCTACCACCGAGGATTACACCGGCTGGTAGCGATTGATCTGAAACTGGGACGCTTCAAACCGGAACATGAAGGACAGATGTTGTTGTATCTGCGTTATCTCAACCGCAATGACCGCAGAGAGGGAGAAGAAGCACCTATTGGACTAATCCTATGCTCCGAAGGGAACACAGAGCATATCGAATACCTGATACTCGAAGAGGATTCTCCGGTAAAAGTAGCCCAATATTACACAAAATTACCCGACAAGAAACTTCTCTCCGAAAAACTGCAAAGAGCCATCGCCATCGCCAAAGAATATCAGCGAAACAAGGAAATCAGTGACGGCGAACCGTCAGAAGAATAGAACAAAGTCGAATTAAAAATCCCTAACAAACACATAAAATACTTAAATCACCTCTAATTCTCTTCTCCATTTTGCTCGTTTAGTACACTATTAACGCGAGTTCGGGATAAGGAACACCATAAAAAAGTTGAATCGGCAGCTTGAAAAAGCTGTCGATTCTTTTGGTAATATCACTGATATTTAGTAATTTAGAGGAACAAACAATAAATACTGTATCATGATTACCGAAAGTAAAGTTACTGAAATTTTTTGTATTGCAGATGATTTCTGCAAGGAATTTGATGGTGAGATCACGGCTCTTTCATTTAAGATTGCGTTGCATTCTCAAAGATTGTGCTATTTTATAGTGGGAAGATGTCCCGATGGACAGAATTATATTTTTGATTATTAGTGAAATAAGTGTAAGTAAAATTTGGCCAAGTGACAGATTTTTAGTAATTTTATAGGTAAAAATCAGTTAGTTATACTAAAAATGGAGCCGCTTGACCAAAACCGTTCGATTGACGCGCATAAGCTCAATCATACCACAAAAGTACTAAATAAATTTGTTCCAGAGGGCAGTATTCTGGAACGACTTATGAATTTTGCCGCCTCAGTTCCCGATTTTCGCAGATGCGACAAAGGAAACCTCCGACACCGACTCCAGGACATCATCATACTGATGATACTCGGACGGACGTGCGGGCATGTCGGACGTTCCGATATAATGGAATTCGGCAATCACAATCTAAACAAATTCCGTAAAATGGGTATGCTGAAGAATGGGGTACCTTCGGAAGCAACCCTTTGCCGTGTTGAGAACGGCATTGATGATTTAGCCATGGCAGACAGGATGCGGGAGTTTGCCGGGAACTTCCATGAAGAACTGCTTGATGCATGCCGTGACAAGGAGATAATCTGTGTGGACGGCAAGGCGGAGCGTGGCACCGTTCAGGAAAACGGGCGCAATCCGGATATCGTATCCGCTTATTCGTACAACACCGGCATTACAATCGCAACGGAGGCATGCCAGGAAAAGAGCAATGAGATAAAGGCAGTTCCTATACTAATCGACAAAATCGACATATCCGGAAGGATTGTAACCGCCGATGCCATGTCAATGCAAAAGGATATAATCGAAAGAATAAGGACAAAAGGCGGAGATTTTCTGATAGAACTCAAAGCCAATCAACGGTCGCTGCGCTACGGGGTTGAGGACAGCCTCAAGGAACATATCCCTTTGTGTTCATATACTGAAGGTCCTGAGCTTGGCCATGGGAGGATCGAGACAAGAACCTACAACATATATGACGGTCTTGAAATAATTGCCGACAGGGAAAAATGGGGCGGAAACATGACAATCATTGAATACAAGTCGTCCACAATCAAAAAGTCTACAGGAGTGTGTACTTCTGAAAAACGGCTGTATGTAAGCAGCCTGCCTACGGACACGCCCAGACTGGGCGCAATAGTACGTAACCATTGGTCTATAGAAAGCATGCACTGGGGCCTTGATGTAAATCTGATGCAGGACAAGGTGAAGCGCAAGTCGGCAAAAGCCGCTCGCAACCTTGACACAATACAAAGAATGGTCTTCTCCGTATTTTCCATATGGAAAGGATTGCGTAAAAAGCGATCTGACAAGAAAAAAGGCGTGGCAGAGCTTATGCGCCATGTCTCAATGAGCTTTACCCGATTGATGCGGTTTCTTTGTCAAAAATGAAAAAAATATGATTTTCATAAAAAGATAAATGCCTGAAATACAATTACACAAATTTACCCGATTCGTACTGAATCGGGTAAGGGGGCTTTTGTCGTTATTTTGTGCTTAAATGAAAGAGCCGTGTGGTGAGATGGCAAAAAATGCACTTCCTTCCACAACTGACACTCCAAAACGGAAAAGAAAGCGCATGATGTCAGATGCCGAGGTCATCACGATTCTGATCTGTTTCCACTTCAATTCGTACCGAAATTTCAAGCACTATTATCTGGGATGTGTGCGCATTCACTGGAAGCATCTGTTTCCGCAGACATTCTCCTACAACCGCTTCGTGGAGGTCATGCCCCGATGTTTTGTGGCTATGACCATGTTCCTGCGGCTCGCGTGTTTCGGAGAGTGCACGGGGATAAGTTTTGTGGACAGCACCTGCATTCCGGTCATACACAACAAACGCCAGTTCAGCATGAAGGTATTCAAGGATATTGCTGCCAAAGGGAAGAGTACGATGGGATGGTATGTCGGCTTCAAACTGCATCTGCTATGCAACGAAAAAGGAGAGCTGATCAACTTTGTACTGACACGCGCCAATGTGGATGACCGCAATGAGTCAGTCATTGACACGCTGACTGACAAGGTGCTCGGAAAACTATACGCTGACAAGGGATATATATCGCAGTCTCTTTTCGGGCATCTTTGGGATGACGGCATACATATTGTGACAGGTCTTCGCTCGAACATGAAACAGCGTCTCATGCCGTTCTATGACAGGATGATGCTTCGTAAAAGGAGCATCATCGAATCCATAAACGACATGCTGAAGAATGTGGCGCAGCTCGTCCACTCCCGCCATCGTAGTGTACACAACTTCCTCATGAACCTGCTTGCGGCAATGGGTGCGTATTGTTTCTTCGCCACAAAGCCGGAAGTGAACTTTGACTTTGAGGTACCCGAGTCAAACGGGCAGCTTGTCCTCTGGGATTAACACCAAACTGTACAAATAAATCAGGCGACCTTGAAAGGCCGCCCAATACTCTATGTCTTTTGCTTGGTTGAAAAACATAAAGTTCTTATCCCGAACTCGCGTTATTAGTACACATTGCGCACTGTTATATTCTTGTATAACAATAATATATAAGGGCGTAACAACTGTGCCAAAGTTAGTGTGCTAAATCGGAACTAACAAATGCTATCTTTGGCTAATGGCTGGAGCTTGGATTTGTGCTAAACCATTCTAAATATGAAAGTTATAAAATTGCTAACAGTTGGGCGACAGTCGCTTGCAGACACGAAAAAGGGCCACAAACTCATATTGAATTTGTGACCCTTCAGTGATCCGCCTGGAGCCCTGTAGTTCCGACGCTGTACAGTGAGTATCAATGAGTTATCTCGGTTAGCACCAACCGACTCACTTATCTATCACGCTCATACTTCAATGTTCTTCACCGAATTTCAAAATCCAGTATTGCAAATTTACTAATTCTTTTCCAATTGCCAATACCTCAGACTGTTAAAAATTATGGGATTCTTTATCAGTGATTTCCATAGTCGTTTTTTACTTTACAAAACAACTTTCCCTCGTTTCTCTGCTTCTTTGATTGCTACAATATGATCGAATAAGGTGCTGAACTTCTCATAAAACTTTTCATCAATCTTCTTTTTTTTGCAATCTTCCTCCAATTTACTTTTGAGGCCATCTTTACTCTTTATTGTATCAAGAGAGGTAAATGACAAAATATCACTAGTGTCTCTTAAAAAGTGTTAATCAAATTCGAGGTCAAGAGTTGGATGGCAATTTGCTATTTGTGCTGGCTCCGGTTCTGGAGTCAACAAGTCCTTGATATGCTCCTTGACAATCAGGGAGCTGCCGAGGATTCTCATGACTTCGTAGATGTTTCTTTCAAGTTTCATTTTATGTTCGATTATTGCGACAACGCAGTAAGTGCATATAGCCGCATAAATTTGTATTCTGACGGATGTCTCGGAATTACCCCAGAATGTGGTGACTCTAAGGTGCTGTTTGATCCATTTGAAGAAAAGCTCCACCTGCCATCGGTTCTTGTAAAGGAACACAATCTGTTCGGCAGACAGGAAGAAATTATTTGTGTAAAAAACAAAACTTCTCTTCAGGTCAGGGATATACGCTACAATACGTCTAATCCGGGAAGGGTAATTGGATGCATTGCGTCTACCGGTAAACCTTACGGTATAATCTTGAAGAATGTTTCCATTCTCGGGCATGTCCAGACCATCCTCGACAATGAACTTCGGCTTAGCCTTCTCTCTTATGACAAAGAAGGCTCCATGTTCCTCAATCTTATGAAGCCTATCCAAGTCCCAGTATCCACGGTCGAAGATATAACCGGCCAACGGTTCATAATCAATGATATCCATCGCATTTACATCATGAACCGAGGCATTGGTGATGTTTATCATAACTGGAATCTGCGTCACTATATCAAGTTGGGTATGCAGTTTAATGCCGGACTTGGTGCTTCTGAACTTTGCCCAGTCATAAACACTCATGCAAAGGTCAATCGTGGAGGAATCGAACGCATAGAACTTGCCGCCGATACAAAATTCCCGGTCTATACGGGCTTCCTGAGCCAGCACAATCATATGGTTGGCGAACTCCTCGAACACATGCCAATCACGATTGGTATTGCATCTGGAGAGAATATTACGGTCTACCGCTTCTTTGCCAAATCCGAGATGAAAGGATTTCTTGCGATGTGCTGTAGTGATATCCGAGAGTTCACGGAGACTTCGACATCCGAGCAGTTGACCGAATATAAGGACAAGCAACTGTCCCCAATAAGACAACTGCCATCCGAGGGTTCTGTCCTCAACCTTATTTTTGGTACGATGCTCCATGATTCTTTCAAATTTGCGTTTTGGCAAAAAGTCAACAATCTGGCTAAAAATGTATCGTCCTGCATTCATGAAAAATTGGGGAACCGAGTTTTAAGGCTCCAACCCCAATATAATCATTTGAAAAGTGCGACAAGGTTTGCAGGCCTGAAAATCGCGTAACCAACATGAATACAGAGTTTAACAATTTCGCATTAACAGATTTTAAGAGACGCCAGTGACAAAATATATTTACGAAACAATTTACATGTAAAATAGTCCTCAACATTAAAGTTCTCGATATTTTTTCTACGCGCGTATGGAGGATAAAATGAGAACCACGTACGTTGATTCTTGCGAGCCTTACCAAAATTCTTGATATCCCATTTTGCTTTTTTACCTAACGAACATGGAATAACTTGGTTCATACTTTTTACGCCGGCATCATCTCCATCAAATAAGGCAATAACTGTTTGTCCATCTTTTGGCGTAAATTTTTGTGCAAATGCTTTCACATTGGATGCTCCCCCACAAGGAATGAATTCAAATGACAAGTTAGCGTATCTCCCACTTTTTTTGAAATACTTGAGTGCGGCAGATATGAATGTTTCATCAGTTGGACCTTCTACTATTAATATATCATCATGAGATGAAAGAAAAAGATTCTGCTTTTGAGAAGTCCAAATACCACTTGTTAATCTTTCAACAAGGTTAACGATATCTTTATCTATAATCTTAGCATTACCATTTTCATCCTTATCAAGCATGACAATTGCACCTTTTGTCTTTTCTTCAAATGATGCTGTTAGAGTAGGTGAATGTGAAGTTATTACGTTGCTGCGATGACTCATGTGATCAAACATTTCCCTTAACTCGCTCTTCCTTGATATGTGTATATGGCTGTCAGGTTCATCCATTAATACTATAGTTTGCTCATCTGAAATTGCCTCTAAGATGAACAATATAACCATCATCTTCTTTTCTCCCTCACTTAAAAACGCGGACTCTATTCCACCATTAAATGAAATGTTTAAAGTATCTATAACTTGACTAGTACCCATATACTTATTAAATAGCACACGAGCATCATCATCATTAGGATTGAATTTGGAAATGTCATTGGAAGATATGCTAGGACTGTCCCCAAATAAAGCACGAAGTTGGCGAATGAATAGTGTAATTTGATTCTCCTTTCGCCATTTACTAAGTTTTGCTATATTAAATTTTAGCTCAATTGAATCTAGAGAAGTTGAAGCTATTCCTAATTTTTCTTCAAGAAACTTATCAAAAGCATTATTAACATCTCGTGTGGCTAGCATACATAATAATATGTATTTCCACATAGTTCTATCAATGTATATCATAGATAAAACGTTGGGCGATTCAGCTGTACGTACACTCTCTAAATACTCTTCATTAGCTTTTTTATAGTAGTTATCCCACATTCGAGTGTCTTCACCGCTGTAGTTACATACTATTCGATTTGGATAAATCATATCCGCATCCGTTACCACAATATTATTTTTTTTATATTCGGTCGTAGCAGTCGCTTTATCATGCTTTATTCGATATGTAATGTCATTGATCTCATAACGTAGCACAAAGCTAAACATGAAATCTGTAGAATGTCTCAATAACGTGAAAAAAACACTGCTTAAAGCTTCTAATATATTCGTCTTTCCTGTGCCATTATTGCCAATAATCACATATGTATCATTGGTCGAATTAAAACTTAAATTTAGTCCATTGAGGTTTCTGAATTCAGAGGTGATTTTCAAAGTTAAGAGCTTCATATTAAGAGAAAATCATGTTGTTGAAATATTCTATATTTTTTTGCATCTGTTCTTCTAAAGACTTTTGAGTTTTCCGAATCTCTAAAATCTTTGCAGTAAGGTTACGTTGCTCTTCAATTGACGGTAAAGCTATCAATGTATTTTCAAATACTTTTTGAGATAATCTTCTTCTTCCTGTAGTTCCACTACTAGAATTAGAGAATTGATTCAGAATAGCTTCATTCGTTAGTACTAATTCTAAATACTCCGGAAGTATCTGTGTCGTATCGATATCATAAACTAGAAAATCTGGAGTAACAATAGCACCTTCTAAAGATGAGTCCACAATGCCAAATGCTGCACTTTTGCCGTCTATTTTAGAAATAATGAATTGCCCTTCTTTTACGCGGGTTTGACGTTTGGTACCTATCAGATTACCTAATATAGTATCACGTTCTTGAATACCTTTGTTGAATAGTTTTACTGTTAATCTAGTGTATTCAATATTAGGCTCAACATATATAATATTTTTGCTCAATGATACTATATTTCCAATCCTTACTTTCCTAAATGAAGGATTAAAATTAATATTAGTAGTGTCAAAAACAGACTTAACACTCCAATTAGATAAATCTGAACGATTTACAATTTTAGTATATGTCATGCTTGATTGAACCTCTCCACATAGCCAAGAGGAAACTTCTTTAGCAGCTATCGGCAATTCTTCATTGTTCGAAGGTAAGCCTGTAGAAGAAATTCCAGCGTCATTTACTTTTGTAACTGATAATAAATAGTCCTTCTCTGGCATCTCGCCATCCTTGAACTTCTCAATAAAGACAAGGCTTGGTTTTATGTTAGCACCAGATGACAAGAACACATCGGCAGGTATTGATGTTATGTTGAGTATTTTAGCCCGAGATTCGATAAACTTACGAACACGATCCAATGCAGGGTTATCCAACACTCCTTCAGGTAACACAATACCAGCTCTTTTTCCTGGCTTTAGCAGGTTTATACAACGCTCAATGAATAAAATTTCTGTGCTATTGTTATTTATTTCATATAGTTCTAATATACGCTTTCCGAGTTTCTTATCTTTTCCAATTTCTTGTGCATATTTTATAATAGGAGTGTATACTTTACTAATGTATTCATTCCCATATAACTCCTCATATAAAGTTTTTTCTCTATCAGTGGGAATATCAGAATTGGTAATACGCATGTCTTTTTCCACATGAGCTCCGAAAGGCGGATTTATAAGAATCACATCAAAGTTATTGTCATAAACTCCTCCAACATTAATGAGACCATCGTGCAGATAAACTCCTACATGCCCGTCACCATGCATAATCATATTCATTTTTGAAGTACGTGCCATACGAGCATTGGCATCCACGCCAAAAAAATAGTCATGACAAAGTTTGTGATAACGACTACCTTCTTTTGTCTTATCACACTCACTTAGCAAATTGTTTATTTTACATTGTTTTTCTGGCTCTGAAAGATTCTGATTATCCATCAACGCTGTAATCTGTTTGTGGATATCTTGATCTATCTGATTCTGTACATGTTCAAATGCTTTTATAAGAAAACCTCCACTTCCACAGCATGGGTCACACACTTTATCACCTTCCTTTACATTAAGCACTTCAACCATATAATTTACTACAGTCCTAGGAGTAAAAAACTGTCCTAATTCTCCTCGGAATGTTTTACCTAAGAATAGTTCAAATGCAATACCCTTAATATCGTCAGAAGTGTCATATAACTCAACACTGCTTAATTCCTCTAATATGAGCAAGAAGCTTTCTCTGCGAATTCTTATTTTATCTTCTGTTTCAAAAAGACCGTCTGTTGAGTATGTTCTCTTAACTTCATTAAATAGATACTGAATATAATCTACCTCGCCAGTATATGATAGTTCATCTTTTATGAATTTATCCTTACTATATACGAGTTCATCTTTTGCATCACGTTCATAAAGCATTGTCTAGTCCGGAAAAGTGTTGACCGTCAGATTCAACATTTTTTAGTAAAATGTGTGAAGAAAACAAAAAATTCTGGGACGAATCTCAGATTTCGGCAATCAATGCCTGGCACAGCAGCGGAAAAAGTTTCAGTCAGATTGACGAGGAATACAATTTTGCGGTCGGGACATTGTTTACAATAGTAAATGCAATCCCGGACTATCGCGGCACACGGTCAAGCATCAGCAAATGGCTGCGCCGCATGACGGGAGCATTAATTCCCGGCTCCGGATGCCGGACAACAAAGGCCATATCGTCCCTGGCAACTCCGGCACAAACGACAAAAAAGAAAGGAATGACAAAGAAAACCTCTCCCACTACCAGGCTCACGGATACCGAGCAGACCATACTGGATCTAACACGCAAGTTAAACGCCGCCACCAGAAAGATAGAGAAACTGGAGGCTGACAGGAAAAAGGCAGAGCTGCGTGAAGAGTTCCAGAGTGGTGTCATCGCCGAATACAAGAAGCTTGTAAAGCCTGCGCAGTCAAAAAAATCAACTACCAAGTAGCCATGCGCTTGCGCATGTCCCGTGACCTGAGTGTCAGCGAGGCATGCGGGTTGCTTGGGGTGACTAAACAAGCGTGGTATGCCTTTTTCAAAAGGTCGTTCAAGGATGCCATTGACGAAGACCGCATCCTGGAATGCGTTCGCTCGATACGAGAGGATCTTCCGGCACTCGGAGTCAGAAAGATGAAGGACAGGTTACGTAAGGAGTTCTGTCTCGACATAGGCCGTGACCGCCTGTTCGATATCATGAACAGGCATAATCTTCTGATACGTCCCCGAGTCCGCAGGACAAGGACAACCTTCTCCGATCACGGAATGAAGGTCTATCCGGATCTACGGAAAGACTTCGCGCCTGATGACATAAACCAGTTGTGGGTAAGCGACATAACATATATATGGCTTCCTGATCAGAATACATTTTACTATCTGTTTCTGATTACGGATGCCTATTCGAAGAAAATAGTGGGATGGGAGATTGCCGATAACATGCGGCATGAGAACGCCATGACGGCATTGAAGATGGCTTTCAGGCAATGCAGGAGAGGTCAGCATCCCATACACCACTCGGACAAGGGACTTCAGTATTGTGCCAAACCCTACGTGGAAATGCTTCGTAGACGCCACGCCCGAATCAGCATGACGGAAGGGCACGACCCACGTAACAACGGAATTGCCGAAAGGGTAAACGGCATACTTAAAGAGGAGTTTCTGAAGCATATGGACGTAAGGAAGGACAACATACGGCAGGTGCTGGAGGATGTAATCAACACTTACCATACCCGCCGACCGCACCTCAGTCTCGGCATGCTGACTCCCGATGAAGTGCATCGCGGAGCGGTACCCGGACGTAAGCTCTGGAAAAAATATTACCTGAAATCTGCATGAGTCAAGATTTTTCAGTACTTTTGCATACCCCAACCGACGGGACTGACGGTGATTGCACTGCAAGTCTCAAAAATCCCCGGGGCATCGAGCCCGGAGGATTTTACCCCAACCTCGGGGATCTCAGGCTCATACCTGCATGTCTCCACAGTCTTCGGACTGTTTAACATTCATTCATAATCTCAAACCCTCTGACCCGTCAATATTTTTCAGGACGCCACACATCTTTATGAATAAGATTTTACTTATCTCATCAAATGCAGCTTCTGGTGATAGCTTATCAACATTGCGTATAATGTTATGACAACGAGTTAAGGTTTTCAAAAATTTATCTTTTGAATAACCTCGTACTTTATTTACAAATAAATTTAGATTTTGGTCAGAAACAATATCTTGTGCCGTGGGGAAATCGCTAATACGCTCTATTTTTAGAGGCCTGGCATTTCGGTCAATATAAAAGACTTTTGTTTCCTTAAGATTATGAGCGACATAAAACGCCATATCATTTAAAACCGCTTGTTTATATTGCTCAAAATAATCTTCTGCTTTAATTTTTATATGCTCAGCCCTACATGCAACAAGAACATAAATATCAGGGGTAAGTCCAGATTTCTTATCATCTGGACTACGCCATATTGCAATATCCGCAACTGAAGTTGGAGATACTTTTACATTAAACTCCATTTGTTCTGGTAAATACCCATAAGAGTCTACCAAACGTTGGAAAAAAGTTTCAGCCAACTTCTGCTTACTCTGATTGATATCTGTTTTCATTGAGTCGAGGTCCGTTTTTATTCTATTTGCGAAGTATCAACATAGACTATACAATACTCCCAATTAACCGCAAAGATACTACTATTTTGCCGCATCTGCAACTTAATACGTCTTGATTTAGGACTATTGTCAGACATATTGTACTCTCCATGTTTTTTATACGTTTACTAATATCCATTAATATTTACAGAATATCCCTGTCTATTATTTGAAGCTTAGCTTGCGAGGGTTCTTCGTAGGCATTGCAGGCGGCAAGATAGTTCTTTAACTCCGTGAAGTCTGTACCATATAGGTTATCGCTGAACTGATGGAGTTTGGTCATTACGTTGATGTATGCCAATGGGTCCTTGTGGCGTGTCAGTTTTCGTAAGGCAAGGATATAATCCTCTCGGAATACCGTAGGGACTATGATACGCGACTGGTCGGCACGGACAAGTTCGGCGTTCATCATCACACGGGCGATACGACCGTTACCATCGTTGAACGGATGCACTTCGCTAATCATGAACATCATGAAGATTGCACGCGCAAACGGGTCGGTCAATGCAGCATAATATTTGAAACCCTGCGATAGCGTGCCTTTCACAAGTTGATGATCCACGAATTCCGTCATACCGGCACGATTGTTTTTCATTTTGAAGATACCGGGATTCATATGCGGTCGTCCTTCGAGCAATATGCTGTGGCGGTGACTCAAGATTGCAAACAGCTCTTTGGGCGATGTTGGTGTTTTCATCATCTCAGCACGGCTTGACAATACCTTGAATGTACCGAGAATGTCATGCGAATCCTCATCTCGTCGCGGCATAGGGATACCAGAGTCAACAATCGCCTTAGCCTCGTCAATCTCAAACTCTGTTCCCTCGATATAGTTTGAGAAATAACTCTCGAAGAATGAGAAGAGGCGGAAGGATTCTTCATCGGTGTTGCGATTGTTACGAATGACAAAATAACGGTCTTTGATAGCGTCGAACAACACCTCAAACAACTCAACCCTTGTTTTGTCGAAAGGATTGCCTGCGGCAAGAGTCTTCGCCGAGTCGGTTGACAGCACCTTAGCATCGTGAGTCGATAGCAGTGACGAGATGATATTATTTATCTTGGCAAATTCGGTCTGCATACCCAATTCCTCAGCAACAGATCTCAATTCATCACAGTATTCGTTCAGTCGGTCCTCACCTCCTGTCAGTAGTATTTGTTCAAGTTTGTTTTCGATTACACTTATAGGCAACACACGCGACTCATCACCGGATTTGCGTGACACCTGCATATTCTCCAGCATATAGCGGTATTCGCCGGAAATGTGCATACCCATAAATGGAATATCGCGTGATGTCGCTTTCGGACCTTTGACAAAGTTAAGTGTGATACCCGGCAGGTCTGTCACTCGTCTTGTCGTGGAATTGGTAAGAAAGAAACCGCCTGTAGCAGTCGGGCGCATCTCCTTCGCGCTTCGATGGCTGATTAGGGCATTCGGATAACGATACACAAGAATATCCATCAGGTTACGACGCACGATATTATCCAGACTGTCTATAAGATTAGTCGTATAAATGCGTGGCGCAACCTTACGCAGCTCACCGTCCTTCTCCTTCTTGCTGAGTACACGGGAAACATTCGGGTCTGAAGAACCGAATATAATCTCTTTTTGGGTGTCAACTTTAACTGCCATACAAAAATCACGATTAAGAGAATGCAAAGGTACAAAAAATGCGATTATAACCGCGATTTTTTACAAAAAACTGAGTTTAGAGCCTATTTATCGAATATATCATATGGCTTACTCCTGACGTTATTGTCGGTCTTGACGACAATCCAATCTGCTGTTACCACTTTTCCTGTCGCTCTGCTTATGTGTTCAATACAATACTCCCGTTCAATTATATTGAACAATACTATATTTTTGAACAAAAACATTTGTGCGTTTCGGGATTGTTCATTAAATTTGCGGTGTTCAATAAAATTGAACACGCTATGATAATTGAACAAATGAGCAATCAAGAGATATTAAATAGGGCTGTCGCTGCTTTGAATAGCAATCTTTACCGTGAGAAAGCCACGGTAGATTACGACGGAGATATTCCTTGCCTTAACTTAATGGGCAAGCGTTTCCGTTGTGTCGTAAACCCAAATCTTACGCTTGGGGAAATGACTGAAAAATGTATTCCTATCGACAAGGAGGAGAGGATTCTTTATGTTACCATCAATGCCACCCAAAAAATGCTGGAACTTGCAAAGCTCCCAGATGTTAATGTATTGGACTGCGCAGGGAATTTCAATATCCAGTACCAACTGAAGAATGGTAATGTCGTGCTGATGCTTGCCAACAAAGGCGAAAAGCCGATTGAAGAAAATATACCAAAAGCCTATCCGATATTTTTGGAGAAAGGGTTGAAGGTTATTTTCTATCTGTTATTGGACAAGAAAAATATTGGTCGTCCTTATCGTGACATAATGGATGCTACTGGTGTGGCAATCGGAACTGTCAAGAATATTATCGACGGATTGGTCTATCAGCAGTTCGCACGTATTGAAGGAAACAAACGCTTTCTTACGAATGCTGACAGGTTGCTTATGCTATGGGCGACTAATTATGGGCAGATTCTGAAACCCAAACTATTGCATACACGTTTCGCATTCCGCAATGAAGAAAAACGTAAGAACTGGAAGGAAATGACGCTCCCTGACGGGATGATATGGGGCGGAGAACCGGCTGCTGCTCTTACGGATGGATTTCTTACTCCAGGTGAGTTTGCTATATATACTGATGTCCCTGTTGCAACCCTTATGAAAACTGGTGCAGTTATTCCTGATACAGACGGAGACATTACCGTATATGACAAATTTTGGGCTGGAGAAGATGCTGCAAATGTAACTCCGGCAATACTGACATACGCGGATTTGATGGATACGGCGAATGGTCGTTGCATCGAGGCTGCACAAAAGATAAAGGAAAATGAGCTTAAATATCTCCTCTGAAAAGATAGACAATCCGCTGCTGATTGAGTTGCTGCGTCAGCTTAATCGGACTTTTTCAAAAATCGGAAGCGACTTCTTTGTCATTGGCGCAACTGCCCGTGATATAATATTGCATGTCCTTGCCAATACATCGGCAAGGAGAAAGACAAAAGACCTTGATATTGCCATAGCTGTAACCGGCTGGGACAAATATAATGAAATATGTCAGGCATTGATAGCTGACGGGCTTGAAAAGTCCACACATCAAGCTCAACGATTCTACTTCGGCGATTATGAAGTGGATATTGTGCCTTACGGCGCGGTGGCGAGAGATGATGACAATATCTATTGGCCGCCGGAAGAAACGATAGCTATGTCTGTCAAAGGATTCGACGAGGTGTTGAGCGAGGCAATCATGGTAAGCATAGACAATGAGTTTGAAATCAGGATTGCTTCATTACACGGGCTGTTTTTATTGAAACTCAATGCTTGGCTCGACCGCAATATCGGCACCAATAAGGATGCCGAAGATATGTGGTACATAGTGGACAATTACTATTTCGCCAATGAGGAACGGGGTATTCATCCGGAAGTATATGAAGTTGACAACTTTGACCTCACTGTCGGTGGAGCTTATTGGATGGCGCATGATATTGCCGATTTGTTATCTCAGGAACAGATTGCCTATTATGCAGACATTCTCCGCAATGAGATAGAACGTGAGGAAGATAGCCGACTTGTGGTTCAGATCCTTGAAACGAACAGGTCTGTCACTTCCTCTGATGTGCTTAAAGTCTTACAAACCATTTCAGATGTATTCTCAAAAAGATTGACAGATGATTGATGTTGAAGTATTCTCGAAAGCCGGTATCGGGAAACATAACGAGGATTACGTTTTACACACGGAGATTGCACCCGATATATCGTTGTTTGTCGTTTGTGATGGGATGGGTGGATTGTCTTATGGCGCGGATGCGTCAAAAATTATTGTCCATAGCATCGAGAATTATCTGAGGCAAGACCTCTGTATTCACAATCCGGAACAATCCATAATAAATGCTTTACTCTCCGCCAATGATGAGTTGGCGAAGGAGTGTGTCCGTCTCAAATCAAAGATGGGTGGATCAGTTGCTCTAGCCTTATTTGTGGGGAATGCCTGTTACTATACTTGGTTAGGAGATGTGAGAATATACCTTGCAACCGAAGGTAAAATAGAATTGCTGACGAAAGACCATTTAGCGATTGAAGGCAATCACTCATTCCTCTCCAGTTGTATAAACGGCAAGGATTTCCGCCATATCCCTGAGGTCGGAGAGTTGGCAATAAGCAGTGGCGATGAAGTCTATATCGCTACTGACGGATACTATCTTCATAATGAAATGGGGGCGATGATAGAATCAGTAATTACAGCCGATGATGATGCAACCTTTGTTTGTATTAGACTGAAGTAGTTTCATCAATAGTTCGTTAAAAAATTATTCATAGGCTAAGCGGCATCAACCGTCAAGCCAAAGAGTTCTTTGACAAGTTTAGCATTTAAAGTCTTGTTCGGGTCAATTCCGCTCAGGTCAAAAAATCTTTTTATGAAATGAGCGTTGACCATCAGAGACTTAATTTGACCAATAGAAAAGGGCATATTCGTCTGCTTCCTGAGCACCTTGGTGATGTTGACAGCGGCAAACGAAGCGTTGTAAGCAAAATCCAAAGCTTTTTCATCACGAGCCTGACAATCGAGCAGTCCGGTGAACTGATGGCCGTCGCGGAAACAGAACTCAATCTGAAACCGTGTCCGGTAAATGTCATAGACATCTTTGCCGCAGACAGAGGTATCGGTCGAGAAATACAGTCGGTGTCCACCTCCGGGCAGATAATGGATTACCAGCCGTACTTTCTGCTTCAGAGACTTGCACCATGCCACAAGTTCAAAAGCCTCGCCTTCCTCGGGATCGATGTCAAGCCTGGTCATCCTGCATTTGTCGGGATTTGCAAAATCAATCTTGCCGTCCTTGGTCTTAGGCCGTCCTCTTTTACCGGTGCGCGGTCCTTCGTAGATGTAATACAGCACGGCATTGGAACGCAGACGGCTTATCAGAGAAAAACCGATTTCTTTCAGCCCCTCGACAAACGGCAGTACGGAGAAGGCGGCATCGGCAACGAGCAATGAAGTGATTTTCAGCAAATCTGTTCTGTACTTCTTCAATACAGACAGATACCACTGATTGAGAGTCATATTCTTTCCTTCAAGTTCAGTGGCGTTCAGAGTCTGCACGGCCCGGAGCATCATTGCATCCTTGATGTCTGCATCCACCACGGCGATACCGAGTATCTCAAGGCCATGCTTGACAGCCGAGGCGCAGCCTGACCAGAACCGGCCTATATGGTCTGTCTTTTTGCCCGCTTTGGCAACGAAGCTCGGATCTATGGCGATAGCCAGTCGTTTCATGCCGTACTGGAAACGGTCGGCGGCGAGGTTCATGTTAAAGCACAGCCAGTCGAAATCCTTACGGAAAGTCTGACGGTATCGCTGTTCACCACGTCGTCCGTAACGTCCGAGTTGAAGAAAATTTATCTTTCGCGGTATGCACATGATTAAAATCAGTATCTCGATGATGTTTGCTATGAAAGTTTTGTTTAACTTTGTAGCGCAACCGAAGAATGCCCTCCGGCAGATGCCCTCATATTGGTCAAGTAGTTCGAAAATCAGCATGTCTTTAAGTGTCTTGGAATAACCTTAAAGTTACTGAAATTCAGCGACTTGACCAAATTTTAGTGTTAATTTTTATGCTAAACATCAGATTTTTAATGGATTAAACACCTGGCTCCTCGGAGCCGTTAACAAACTCTCAAAAAATAACCGAAGTATTGTTCATAGAATCATACTAAATAATTAGGGTGTTCAGTTCTATGTTCCAAAATTAACTCGCATTATTGAGTGTCCTGGAACGCAGAACCACCCGATTCGGAGATAGATTCTCCTTGGCCCAGAGATCTATATCCTTGAGTTTAACATTGGCCAAGCGTACTTTGAAATTATGTTTTTTGGCGTCAGAATAAACAACGATTTTTGGATATAACGGCAACATTAAAATCATACGAGTGAACCCGTTAAGTTTATTGGAAGATACCTTTGATTTCAATATACCGAATTCAGATTCAATTATGTCCGAGGAAATGTTTCGTATCTGCCTGCTGTCATTAAGCACAGCAGCCTGTCGTTTGAAATAATCCAGCATTCTGAGACCGACACAAGCCCGCCTGTTGGTGGCGTTGCCGATTAGATTCCGGATGATATGACGCTGACAAAGGGCGTTGGTTCTGAGTCCAAACCCTTCACGCTTGCAAAGTGTTTCAAGATAGGTTACGGACTCGACGCAGACACCAAGTTCGTCAATGAGGTCTCTATACTGAAGGAGAAAAGAATAAGCTTCCTTCATGTCGTCATCCAGGGAATCAAGACAACCAAGCATTTTCTGACCCCACGTGACCCATTCACGAAGATTCATGAACCGAGCCATGGCACGCATATTGGGAGGCAGAAGCCATGCCTTGTCGGTGAGATGATATTGCAGTCTGATCTTTCCGAGTTTTTCGGTAAGAGACACAAACTCAGGATCCTTTCCATAGACATGCTTCATGCAGTTGCCCAATGTGTGGCTTATGTCAAGATGATGGGCAATGCCTGCATCCTTAAAGCCGCCTACGAGATTATGCGCACCGTCGGATATTCCGTATTCAGGAGAACCTCCGGTTTTATCAGAGGCCTTTTCAATGGCCTCCTTGACATAATCCCGTTTGAAGCATTTTCCGATGTGCATACCCAATACAGAGACATCATCATGATTCAGTGGTTTGCCTGTATGTTCGGCAGGAACACCCAGCACTACAAGAAGTTTCTCCTTGTTAATCATGATGCTTTCATCAATTATGTGGGCATACTTACGTCCTTGGGGTGCATCCTCCTCATAGACGGATAGTCCAAGCTTGCGAACCCAGTTGGCTACAGAGTTGTAGCATGGAAGCTTTCCCAATGGGTCACCAATAACCTCCTCAAAGATCCTTATTATGGATATGACGGTTCGCAGTCCGCATCCGGTCCTCACATAGATCAGCACGCAAAGCATTATTAGCTGAATAGAGAATCTATGTCCGGGAACAGGCTCGAAAGCAACTTGCGTTGTTCTTCGCTCACGGTTATCGTCGGCACGTCTTTTTTTTTGAGTTCTTTCTTCAAATCTGAGATTTTGGCTTTGTCAGCCTCCTTCTGAGATTTAAGTCTGGCATTCTCTTTACGAAGACGTTTCAGTTCCTCTTCCGGGGTTTCTTTTGGGGTGTCTGAACCTGATTTTCTCATTGCTTTTTAGTTGATTATTAGGCTATAAAGATACTAAAAACAATGAATTATCCAAATTTTCAATGTACTCTTTTGCGCTAAAAATCAATATTTCTAAGCACGTGTTTTTATTAATATTTCAGGTGTTTTGAATGACGTTTTTCGGAACATCAAACTGAACACCCTACTAAATAATGTATATATAATTTTAAGTGTTGAGCAACATAATGTCTGGATTTGATACCTCAAGTCAGATCTTGCCCATATATCGTGCTATTGAGTAAGTACCCTTGCATGAGGAATTTGCCAGCGAGGATGTTGTATCTATTCATATACATAAAATAACACGCAAAGATTCACAATATTTGATTATCGGCAATAATATTAAGCACTATTTGCAAAATGACTTGAATTGCAATCTCGGATATACTTCCACCGTATGTTAACTCCTATGATGAGGTTGTGTGAATTAAAAGCCTATTAACGCGAGTTCGGGATAAGGAACACCATAAAAAGTTGAATCAGCAGCTTGAAAAAGCTGCCGATTCTTTTGGTAATATCACTGATATTTAGTAATTAATTTAGAGGTATCGAACAATAAATACTGTATCATGATTACCGAAAGTAAAGTTACTGAAATTTTTTGTATTGCAGATGATTTCTGCAAAGAATTTGAGGGTGAGATGGCAAAAAATGCGCTTCCGTCCACAACTGACACTCCAAAACGGAAAAGAAAGCGCATGATGTCGGATGCCGAGGTCATCACGATTCTGATCTGTTTCCACTTCAATTCGTACCGAAACTTCAAGCACTATTATCTGGGATGTGTGCGCATTCACTGGAAGCATCTGTTTCCGCAGACATTCTCCTACAACCGCTTCGTGGAGGTCATGCCCCGATGTTTTGTGGCTATGACCATGTTCCTGCGGCTCGCGTGTTTCGGAGAGTGCACGGGGATAAGTTTTGTGGACAGCACCTGCATTCCGGTCATACACAACAAACGCCGGTTCAGCATTAAGGTATTCAAGGATATTGCTGCCAAAGGGAAGAGTACGATGGGATGGTATGTCGGCTTCAAACTGCATCTGCTATGCAACGAAAAAGGAGAGCTGATCAACTTTGTACTGACACGCGCCAATGTGGACGACCGCAATGAGGCAGTCATCGACACGCTGACTGACAGGGTGTTTGGAAAACTATACGCTGACAAGGGATATATATCGCAGTCTCTTTTCGGGCATCTTTGGGATGACGGCATACATATTGTGACAGGTCTTCGCTCGAACATGAAACAGCGTCTCATGCCGTTCTATGACAGGATGATGCTTCGTAAAAGGAGCATCATCGAATCCATAAACGACATGCTGAAGAATGTGGCGCAGCTCGTCCACTCCCGCCATCGTAGTGTACACAACTTCCTCATGAACCTGCTTGCGGCAATGGGTGCGTATTGTTTCTTCGCCACAAAGCCGGAAGTGAACTTTGACTTTGAGGTTCCCGAGTCAAGCGGGCAGCTTGTCCTCTGGGATTAACACCAAACTGTACAAATAAATCAGGCGACCTTGAAAGGCCGCCCAATACTCTATGTCTTTTGCTTGGTTGAAAAACATAAAGTTCTTATCCCGAACTCGCGTTGAAATAAAAATTTATCGGAATGTTAGGGTCTCGTTTGTCATGACATAGTACATTTGCCAAAGCTTCTCGGTCAGGATGATGATAGATTGCACCATTGGTCGATATGATGTAGTTTTGGCAGTCAATCATATCCAATAACTCATTGCTAATGTTTTGTGCACTTCCGTGGTGAGGCATTTTTACGTAATCCACTTTAAGCGGCTTATCCGGAGAATATCCCATCTCCGTCAGGCCTTCGACGATGTCGTCCGGAAAAGTATCCCCAAGCATTAAGATGGAAAAATCATCACATGAGATAATAAGGGATATGGATGAAGCATTGGAGGCATCACTGAATTTTCCAAAGTCACATTTTCTTTTCGTTCTCGTAGCCAACGTCTTCATATCCGTTTTCAGATCGTTGTTGAAATCTCTTGCGCACACGTCAACGTTTTGTTCAACTTTGTCATAACCTATCTCGTCGCGGTATCTTTCGACAAACGCTTGCAACGTCTTACATGACGGCCCGACTATGTGTATATCGGCGAATGGTATGTTGCAAGTCTGATATCCACAAATGTCATTCCTCCAGATAGTCTTTCCTGCATCCTGAAGCTTTACCAGTGTTTCGGATAATCGGTATGCCTTGCGTGCAGATAGATTGCAATCCAAATTTATCTCCACGTTAGGAGCACAGTTAGCCCATATTTCTTTCACGGGAAACGGATTATCATTCAGATGATTTTTGATATACTCCTTGATTCCCATCAGATGGTCATCATCTGGGTGAGTCAATACCATAAGGTCAACAGTCTTGATATTTTTTATTTCAGAGAGGAAACGATTTTTTTGAGAATTTATGCCGTAGCCGCCGTCTATAACAATTATGCCTTTATTTTCCCCCTTTCTACAATGCAGGATAAAGGCATCTCCGAACTGTGCTTTTATAAAATGTATATATCCTTTTCCCATGATTCATCTGCTTAAGACACAAAGATATATAGCTATCTAAATAAATTTTTGTAAGTATTGAAGATATTTCATCAGTTTACATAAAACTGAATTATTAGTCATAATTTAGAGCAAAAGCATCTTGATAAGATATAGGTGAGCGGGTGTCTTTATTCTCAATCCAACCTTTTTCAAGATGGCTCGTCTGAGATATTTCTCCAGCACTCATATTTGAGAACAACGCACAAACTTTCTCAATAGTGCTTAACTCGGACTCGTTGAGTATATTTTCAGTATTCTCGATTGCTTCCAACTTAATACCACTCTGTCCGCTTGGATAAACAAATTCTTCCATATCAATACCGGGGAGGGAGCTGTATAACGTACCCCATTGTTCAGGAACTGGACCAAATGGCAAAGCCTTATATGTAATGCCGGTTATGCCATATCCATGATTCTTGTAGTGAATGTAATCAACATAGAACAGCAGTTTATTCATTTTAGTTACAAAGGTCGAACCGATAGTCGAGATAATCAATCGGACCACATTAGCAACCTTATCGGTAGATAGAGAGCGAAAACCTGTATATTCAGACGGCTGTACGATAGGCTTGTAATCACCGTCCGCGGTCTCCACTTTCTTTCTGATCCGTTGATACTCCTGTTCGCTCATCTCGGATTTTGATGCCTCAACAAATGACATGAATACATCCTTCTCTCGAGCTGCGATGATTGTACGTGCATTTGAGACACTCGGCACCTCACCATCTTCATACATACGATATTGGTTTATGCCGAAACCAAGTATCTGTGCCATTTTTGCAGCGGACAAACCATAGTGTTCCCTTAATCCGGAAATCTCATCCGGGAAAGGAATTCCATGTTTGGCGCGATATTGATTATACACTTGAAAAATATTCGCCTCATCCATTTCGGTGGTTGTCCACATCTCTCCGTTTTCATCAATGATTCCGGTGTGGATGTAGGAATATTCCTCCTTTCGGAAAGTAGTGGTTCTTACTTCCTGAAAGTATTTTTCTCCTGGTAACAGCTTATTGTTTTCCATCGCCTTTATTCTTTAATGGGTAAGACATTGGATGTTCTGCCTTATGAAATGAAATACATATCGTATGGGAGTTAGGCTTCCCAAGAGTAATCTTGATATAGACTTCGTTTCCTCTCACATCTTTGCCGAATACCCACATTTCACCTTGATTATTCAAAGCATCCACAATCGGACCTTCAGAATAATCATAACAGTTAAGGTTCATAATGACCTCCATTCGTTGATTAGGGGTAATACCCAACTCAATGAGGCTATTCTGGTTTTTCTGACGGTCATCACGAAAACGTATTCCGAAGATTTTGACCTTCAGACTAAAATCCTCTAAGAATTTCTCGACTTGCTCCTTTGTAATCATAGTGCAAAGATAATAAATCTTTACCAATAATACAACTTTATCGTTGCATTTGCAGGGCAACCGCATCAGAATCCATAATTTTTAAGAAGCGTTATCAAATATTTAGGATTCCAGGAAGCGCATCTGAGTCTCTTTCTCACGCTTAACTTATCCTGCGTATGCGTCGCGATCTGGAGTGCAAGTTTCCTGAGCAATGACAGATTCTGGGCGGCATTCTTTTTTCGGGCGCGGCATTTGTCCTCCTTGAACGTGACATCGAGATGCCGGTGCAGTCCGTTTTCAATACCCCAGTGCCCTCTGGCGAGCTCGCCGTAATATTGTGCAAGCGGGAAATCCTCGTCACTTATATAATATCTTGTCTGCACCTCGGTTCGTCCTCCTTCGCTTACATGCACCCGTTCAGTCTCGACACAGACCAGTGTCCGGAGATTCTTCCAGCGACCAAATATCTCCTTGTCCTCCATCATATCGGCGGGATATATGGACACAGCCCTTGTCTCCACCCTTGCGTGTTCCTTCTCGGTGACGGAATATGTGGATGTCGGTTGGTTGTATTTGATAACATCCTGTATCTCAGAAAGCAACCCCGCCTGGTTCTCTTTCACCGCAAGAAAGTAATGGGCGTTCTTTCCAACTATTTTCTCGGCGATGTCAACCTGGGTGCCCATAGCGTCAATGCTGACCACGGCTCCGTCTATCACGAGCCTGTCAAGCATTCTCGGAATGGCAGGTATCTCATTTTCCTTGTCCCGGACTTTCTCCTGCCCAAGCAATAACGAATTCTCTGTCACCCATGCGTGCAGAAGATAATCCCCTTTCGGCCCTTTTTGTCCCGGCGCAGTCCCGCACTCCTTTTTTCCGTCTATCGCTATCTGCTTCTCGTTCATGACGTCCATGATTCTTTTGCCATGCTCGACTACGCATTGCCTGACATAATCCGTCGTCAATCAGTATATACTGGTTGTAGATATGGTTGCACGGCAGAAGCAGACCCACGGGAGAGGCGAAGCTCAATCTGCAATCCGAGCGGTCAGTCGATAACCGCTCATAACGGTTATCAGTGCTGACCTTTCCGGGCAGATCATCAGTATCTGAAAGTGTATGCAGGCACAGCATCTTGTCGCCGATACGCATTTCTTTCGGTGACAGGTCGATATCCTCCAGACAGTTGACATTACCCATCGACAGCGACAGATACTTTTCTATGATACCGGAAGTTGTGTCTGTACCGATTATCTCATCGTCACCCATTCGGCGCAGCGTTATATAGCCGGTGTCGTTGATAATGCGCTCGAACTGCCCGACAGCTTCCATGAAGCCCACAATCATCTCGTGATTGAGTTCCTTCGGAGTGATACGCCCACGGCAGAGAGTGGAGAAATTGGATTGCTGGCGCAGACGCTCCTTTGTGGTCTTTGTCAGGAACAGGTAGCACTTGTGCGCCAGATACGGACGCTCGTTGAAGTGGCGTTCAAAACTGCGGTCAAGAAAACTCAAATTATCTTTTTGCAGTTCCGGCTTATAGTTCTCAGACACGAACCAGTCCTGCTTGTGCGCCACCGAATAATGCGGCAGCACTTTGATCGCCTTGCACCATGCGGCGTGCATGGCTTCGTATTCCTGCGATGTTACGGTGAACAGTTCCGGGAGGCTGACCTCGAAGGCCACCGTTATATCGGCGTCCTTCGAGATGATGCAGCCGTGTTCCACGGCGAGCAACGGCAGTTTGCTTTCCAGCGTTGTGGCTTTCAGTGTATTTCTCATTTGCGACCTCCCTTCATTATATTGCGCACACGCAGACGGTTGATGATATAGCGTGGGCGGTACTTCACCAATGTGAGTTTCATAAGCCCGTACTGCCCGTACTTGCCGTTAAGGTGGAAGGTGTACCACACCAGAGCCGACGCGCTCACGGCACCGAAGCCTATGCACAGGCCCTGCTGTACACCGCACATATAGAGTACCACGAACAGAATGAAATCGGTTATCAGACCTCCTGCGAAGATGAACAGGTACTGAGCTTTCAGCCCCTTGTATTCCACCGTCCTGCCTATGCCCTTGTTGATAGGATATTCCATTGACGTAGCGGGTTTAGAGGAAGAAAGAGCGAAGGATTGTGGCGGCTACCACAAGGAATATACAGGCACCGAACCAAGAGGCGGCGGTTTTCGATGTGTCGGGATCGCCGGAGCTGAACTTTCCATAGACCTTGACACCTCCGATAAGACCCACCATCGCGCCGATGGCATAGATCAGTTTCGTCGCGGGGTCGAAATAGGAGGTCATCATCGAGGTAGCCTCGTTGATACCCGCCAGACCGTTGCCAGCGGCGTAGAGGTTGGCTGCACACAGCAAAAGTGTGAGCATCATCGCCATAGGGCGACGCATAACGGGAGCGTTCATAAACTCCACGATACGTTTATAGAGCGACTTGAAGAAATCAGTCATAAATAAAATGGGGTTTGGATTGTGGATAAAGTGGTGGTCAGTGAAAGATATTGAAGTCGATTGCATCAATATCGGTAGTGTCGATGTCGGCATGGAAGACAATCTTTTTCTTCGGCGCGGCATCATCGGATTTTTCAGGAGGATTGTCATTCTCCTCCGTCGTATCCGGGAGCTGGCACTCGATCATCAGAATGCGCTTGCGCACGACCGGGTCGAGTTTGACATACTCTATAATCTCCGTGCCTTCAAGTTCGGGGAGGACACGGCGGGCAATCTTCTCGTCCTCGTCTGTGTGTGGCTTGTCTTTCAGCACCTTCATTGTCGATTGCAGTTCGTCGAAGTCAATGCCCTCGGCGTTGGCCTCCGCCGGAGGCGGAGTCTCTCCCGTAAGCTCGCTCACTGAATGAGTGGAGAATATCTCGTCCAGTTTATCGACAGGAACTTGAACCGTCGGCTTTTCTTCAGGAATGTCGGGGAATCCGGCATCGGCAGGTGTGCCGATTTCCTTGATTATCAGCGGCACCACCTCCTTTGCAGCCTCCGTTGCGGCTTCCTTCGCTATCTCTCGGAAAGAATCCAAAAACTGACCGACATTGAAATTGCTTTTGCCGATTACCTCAGTCGGGGCTTCGGCAGCCCCGTCCGGATCAGGCGGCGCGGATTTCTCCACAGCGTCGGCTGCTTCCTTGCCGACGGGAGATGCCTCCGGCTTTATCAGGACTTTCCTGATGAGCCATACATTGCTTGCGAGCAATGCGATAATCAACAGCGTCTCCATCAGAAAAGGCTTTGGCTGTTTTCATCATACAGACCTTCCATTACCTCGCGGTTATTGGCGAAGTGGTCGATGATTATCTCGGAGACGTATGAGCCGATGGACATACCGCTTTTGCGGAATCTGTCAGCCATTCGGCTGAGTACGGCGTGTACTTCGGGGTAGATATACACTTTGGTGTTGGAACAGATAATGCCGGGCTTCAGAAATTTGGCGGCATATCGTTTACGTTCCTCTGCGGCCCTGACTTCAATGTCAGCGACCGGGGTCACATTGATTGTGACAAGTGGTGATTTGGGCATAGCTGGTTAGGGTTTAAGTTGGTTGATAACATCGGCATACTCCTCTAAATGGGCTGCCAGCACATTGTTGATAAATGCCTCCAGTGAGCATACGCGACCCTTCTTGCGGCAGAACAGAATCTGACGGATCTTCCATTCAATCTCCGGGTCAATCTCTGTCGTAATATATTTGACTTGTGGCGCGGCATATGTATTGTTATATATGAATCGTTCCATATATTCTTGGATTCGATTCGTGAAAGATGGATTCCCCTTTTTATCGGGTGATATATCGGTAGTCGATGGTCTGTCTGAGCCTGTTTGTGTTGAGGATTCCGGATTACCTCGGCCAGACTTCCGGACTATCAGATAATTTCTGCCAGAAGAAGTTGATACTGATGGTGATTTGGGCATAGCTGATTATAGTTTGGGGTTGATGACGTCGGCGTACTCCTCGAAGTGAGCGGCCAGCACGTTGTTGATATACGATTTGAGGGAACAAGAACCGTTCTCGAAAGCGATCAGCCTCTTTATCTTGCCGATTATAACTGGGTCTATCTCCACCATAAGGAATTTGACCTGTGGGCGCAGATAAGTTGTTCTCGTTATAAACCGTTCCCTGAACAGTCGTTCGCGCTCTTCATCGGAAGATGATTGCTCAGAACTTGATTTAACGGATAAGGCGGATTCCGCTTTCTTTTCCGTTGAACCGGCTGTATCCGGCAGGGGACTTTCTTTCGGCTTCCTGTTCAGCGATGACAGCGAGGAGGGCTCCTCCCGGAAAGACCTGATGAATTCATCGGGGTCGATTTCAGACTCATACTTCTTTGCCATAGCGGTCAGAGTTTGAGTAAGCCGAGGAGTTCGTCGGTGAGTTCAGGGAGCCGGGTCCCTTTGAGAAGCGTCCTGTCGGGAGGCATCACCGTGGAGCGGAACACAGCGCGGTTAAGGGTCTTTGACCCCTCGCGGCGATACTTCTTGGTATCGGGAATCTTTGTCTTCATGGTCTGAAGCCCGTATTCCTCAAACACCGCCTCATACTGGTCGTAGAGGTCGGTCTTCTCGCGGGCATCGACAAGATTCCAGAGCATATACATCTGCTTTACCGATGTGCGTCCGGTGGTAAGCCACTCCTGTATCTTCAGGGCGAAGGCGAGCGAGCTTTCAAGTATCACCTTGTCGGCGGCCACAGGTACAATCACGGTATCCATACAGTTGAGTATGTTTACGACACCATGGTTGTTGACCGTGCCGGGGAGGTCGAAGAAAACGATGTCGATTTCATTGCCGCCCTCGACGATTTCACGCACCTTCCGCATGGCTTCCTCCGGCTTTGCCGTCAGAAGCGGATAAGGCGCGAGCTTGGTCTGGCGCATATTATCGGAAAAAAGTTTCTTGAACTGGGGACTGCACTCAATCAGGTCTCTGTCGCGCTGCCGCATCTCCTCGATGCTGAACTGCGGGTAGTCACAGTCTACGACAAGGACTTTCAGCCCCTTCACATAGTAGAGGTAACTCGCCGCAAGAACGGTCAGAGTCGTTTTGCCCGCTCCACCTTTCTGGGTGGAGAAAGCGACAAATTTAGGGTCTGCCATAAATAAAATTTGAAAATGGATGTAGTGGTGACTGCATAGCGGTGGCCGTCAGCGTGACTCCTGACACGTATAGACCGGGCTTCTATCGGCGCGAAGCGGTGCCGGCACAGGCTATGCTTGGGATGACAGCTTTCCATGCCGCATGGAGCGACCTTCCTCCGCTGTCAGGAGGGCATCGGCTAAGTAAGCCGGAAAAGGTTGGATCTGTCAGTCATTGTTCGGTTCGGGTTTGGATGTGGAACTTAGCGGTGCTTTATATCTACCGTCCGTAGCCATCAAGCCTTGAAGTCATGAAGCCTTGAAGTTATGAACTATAGATAAATATATTTGTCATTCAAACAATAGATAATATTACAGGTAAATCAATCTTTAAGACAATCTAATTATCGTTCATTAAGCAGTTCCATTTCTATATCTATAAGTTGAACTGTAAGGAAGGATATAGATTTGTCTGTAATCAGGCATGCCTGTCAATAATACCAATGTTCTAAAGACAGATTGAAAATCATACTTGCAGTTCAATGGATAGTTCTATAATAAAGTCTGTAAGTTGAACTCCTTGAAGGCAGGTTTAACTGTCAATCTCTACACAAAGAAACAAATAAATTTCCAATTTGTCAAATCGGAAAATAATCCAATTCCCTGTGATTCCGCCGTTTGTCCGGCTATGTCCAAGTATGTCCGGCTATGTCCAAATTTTTTGCCAAAACTTTTAACATTTCAACTTCGATTTTTTTTACAGCCGGAGTCATATCAGTCCGGACTGTGATACGGTATGCCGTTTTTTCTCGTGCTTTTTACAGCCGGTGTTAGGATTTACGCGATTATTTTCGTAAATTTATGGAAGCATTACGGCAACATGACACCGCCGCGCCGTTGAAATCACGGTAATCACGCCATCGGGACATCACCGGGCAGCCCCGATACAGACACCACCGTATTTCATAATAGGAAAGGATGTTCACATGAACACTGCAAGTTATGTTTCCCGGCACACGAATCGAAGATTGTGCCACGGAAAACACTTGCAATGTAAACATTGGGAAGATTCACTCCGAAGTCGTAAATCCATACGATGGGCTGCGCCGCCTTATGCTGCCGCAATGCGGTTACACCACTTAAATCCACTTTTTATGACCCAAATTACCAGCCGGGGCGGACGACGCCCCAAGACCGATCCGTCGGTCAACCGCTATGTAGTGCGGTTCAACGCAGAGGAAAACGCACGTTTCCTCGCCATGTTCGAGCGTTCCGGGCTTGAAAGCAAGGGAGCGTTCATAAAGAATTTCATCTTCCAGAAGCCTTTTAAGGTATATACCATCGATGAGAACACCCGCGTGTTCATCGACAAGCTCTCATCGCTGAACTCACTTTTCAGGACTCTGGGGGTCTCATACGACAACGTGATCAAGACCCTCCGTGAAAATTTCACCGAGAAGAAGGCTATGTCGGCTCTCTATAAACTGGAGAAGCTGACGATTGAACTCATCAAGGTCAACAGCGAGATTGTGGCACTCGCGCAGAGGTTCGATGAACAATGGTCGCTAAAATCTCGATAGGCAATTCCCTGTACGGCGCGCTAAACTACAACGGCGAGAAAATCAACAAGGAACGGGGACGGGTGCTTGACACCAACAAGATTTTCAATGACGGTAGCGGCACGGTTGACATCCGCCGTGCCTACGAGGACTTCATGCGCTGGATACCCACATCGTCACGCACCGAGCGTCCGATGATGCACATCTCGCTAAATCCACACCCCGACGACCGGTTGAGTGATACCGACTTCACTCGCCTTGCCCACGACTATATGCAGATGATGGGCTTCGCCGATATGCCATATCTCATAGTGAAGCACGAAGACATAGACCGCCACCACGTCCATATCGTCGCCCTGCGTGTCGGCACTGACGGACGCTGTATCTCAGACCGCAACAACTTCTACAAGAACAAGAAGGTGTGCCGCGAGCTGGAGCAGAAATACGGGCTGAAGGTTGCCGAGCGCGAGAAAATCACTCCGGATATGCCGATCAGGAAGATTGACCCTGACGGAGATTTGAAACGTCAGGTGGCCAATACTGTGAAGATGGTCGGTATGCGCTACAAATTCCAGACCCTCGGCGAATACAACGCCATACTCTCACTGTATAATGTGAAGTGCGAGCCTGCCGACGGCAGGGTAAACGGACGCGAGTATCACGGTCTTGTCTATTTCGTGACTGACGATGACGGCAAGGTTATCGCCAATCCGTTCAAGGCTTCGAGACTTGGCAAGTTTGCAGGGAGGGAGGCGATAGAGGGACGCTTCGGGCGCGCCAAAGAAAGGATTGATCCCGCTCCGACGAAACAGACGGTTGCCGAGGTCCTTGCCGCAGCCACAGGCAAGGATGATTTCGTTGCCAAGCTGAAGGAAAGACATATAGATGTCGTGTTCCGTTACACAGACGAGGGCAGAATCTACGGGGCTACATTTATCGACCACAACACGAGAGGCGTCGCATAAGCGTCAGGGGGAAAGCCAAAGTCAGACTGCCGCAGCACCGTCACGAGACAGCCTCGGTGACACCGATTTCACACTTCCGGGACTCGACCTGTTCCAGCCGGGAATGGCTGTCAATCCGGACGAGGAGGAATTCCGACGCCGTATGCAGCGTAAGAAAAAGAAGGGTCACAGACCGAAGTTTTAACTCCCAAATTACATTTTTATGAGCCAACAAGAGGACGACCTCAGAGCGTTGGCAAAGATTATGGACTTCCTGCGGGCGGTCAGTATAGTGCTGGTTGTCGCCAACCTGTACTGGTTCACCCGCGTGGAAACTGTCGAGAGCGGCTGGTTCTATTCGACCGTCCATAAGATCTGCGCCAACTTCAACCGCACCTGCGGACTTTTCAGCACCACTTTCAATGCCAAACTGTTCGCGCTCCTGCTGCTTGGGCTATCATGCTTCGGCACCAGAGGAGTAAGGAGCGAGAACATCTCATGGCGGCATATCGGCGTAACACTCGCCATAGGCTGTGTACTGTTTCTTCTGAACTGGTGGACACTCGACATCGGTATGCGCTACACATATATAATAAGCACCGTTGCCGGTTACATCTGCCTGCTGATGGGCGGAATATGGGCTGGTCGTATGCTGAAAAACAATATGATGGACGACCGCTTCAACGACGAGAACGAGAGCTTCATGCAGGAAACAAAACTTATGGATAATCAATACTCTATAAACCTGCCGACCAGATTCTACTATCAGAAGAAATGGCACAAGGGCTGGATAAACGTCGTCAACCCTTTCAGAGCCACCATCGTGTTGGGTACTCCCGGTTCGGGCAAGTCGTATGCCGTCATAAATTCCTTTATCAAACAGATGATAGAGAAGGGTTACAGCGGATATATCTATGACTTCAAGAGTCCGGATCTAAGCATGATAGCCTACAACCATCTGCTCAATCACAAGGAGGGATATGGCAAGGTCAAGCCGAAATTCTATATGATAAATTTCGATGACCCTGAACGGAGCCACCGGTGCAATCCTATTCACCCCGATTTTATGAGCGATATCGCCGACGCATACGAGAGCGCGTACACTAGAATGCTCAACCTCAATAAGTCGTGGGTGAGCAAGCAGGGCGATTTCTTTGTGGAGTCACCGATTGTACTGTTCGCCGCGATAATATGGTATCTCCGCATTTACAAGGGAGGAAAGTATTGCACCTTCCCCCATGCCATAGAGTTGCTCAACCGCCGTTATGAAGACTTGTTCCCCATCCTCACCAGCTACCCGGAACTGGAAAACTACCTTTCGCCCTTCATGGACGCATGGCAGGGAGGCGCAGCGGAGCAGTTGATGGGGCAAATCGCATCGGCGAAAATCCCGCTTTCGCGTATGATTTCGCCTCAGTTATACTGGGTTATGACCGGCGATGATTTCACTCTCGACATCAACAATCCGAAAGAGCCTAAAATATTATGTGTCGGCAATAATCCCGACCGCCAGAATATCTATGGCGCGGCACTGGGCCTATACAACTCCCGTATAGTGAAAATTATCAACAAGAAAGGTATGCTGAAAAGCGGAGTGCTGATTGATGAACTTCCGACGATATATTTCAAGGGGCTTGACCAGCTTATTGCCACAGCTCGAAGCAACAGGGTTGCAGTGTGCCTCGGCTTTCAGGATTTCTCGCAGCTCAAACGCGACTACGGCGACAAGGAGGCGGCGGTAGTGATGAACACCGTCGGAAACATCTTTTCCGGGCAGGTCGTTGGAGAAACCGCCAAGACACTCTCCGAGCGTTTCGGCAAGGTTCTCCAGAAACGTCAGTCAATATCCATCAACCGTCAGGACGTGAGCCATTCTTTCAACACGCAGATGGACAGCCTCATTCCTCCGAGCAAGATTTCCACTCTCACGCAGGGTATGTTCGTCGGGGCGGTCTGTGACAATATCGACGAGCGCATAGATCAGAAGATATTTCATGCCAAGATAGTGATTGACAGAGCGAAGGTCAAGGCGGAAACAGACCGCTACAAACCTATTCCGATACTCACAGACTTCCACGACGACACCCCCGACAAGTCGCGCATGAAGGCTATAATCCAACGCAACTATGAACAGGTGAAAGCCGACGTGATACAGATAATATCCGATGAGAAACAGCGTATCATGGCAGACCCGGAACTCCGGCACCTGTTCATGCCAAAGTAAATTACAACCACCACTAAACTATCCACAATCATGTTAGAATCAGACCGAAGCCTTACAGACTTCAATTTTTATTATTTCTATCTGTTGAACTATCTCCAGTCCAACAGATATCAGGTTGACCCTGAACACCCGCAGATAATCACCAACTCCATCGCGGCACTTGAAACATTCGAGGACGCGCGCCGTAACGGCGCGGAAGTGGAGGAGGCTATGGAGATGGCAATCCCGGAACTTTTCACCAATATAGGGGAATCGGAGTATGACATTGTTTCCGGACTCATACTTGACAACTTCGGTGACACCATCGACCTTGACAGCGAGGTTGCGGTGGAATACTGGACAAATCAGGTGATGACCGACATTCCCGACCTGTTTGACGGTTTCGACCGTCAGGCTATTGGCGTGGACGCTCTCGAAATGGAGCAGAAGGAGGCAGAAATTGTAGGCAAAATCGTAATCTATCTTCTCGACAATGGCTTACAATAAGTTGCAGACAATGCGCGACAATATCAATGCCATCCGCTGTGCGTTTCAGATCGGTGTTGAAAAGCGCGCTCCAGACCCAATAGAGAGGGTTGTACTCGGCAGGTACTCCGGCTTCGGCGGGTTGAAATGTATCCTCAATGATGCAAACGAGCTTGCCGATGCCGCCAAGTGGAGCAAATCGGATATAGAGCTGTTCGCGCCGACGGTGGAACTGCGCCGTATGATTCATGACTATTCGCTCAATGACAAGGAGTTCAACTGTTATATGGAATCGCTGAAAGCCTCTGTGCTGACAGCATTCTATACGCCACAGCCGATTGTTGACGCCGTTTCCGACGCGCTGAAAGATGCCGGGGTCGATGTCAAAAGATTTTTGGAACCATCGGCCGGTCAGGGTGTTTTCGTGGATTCGTTTCTGCGCAATTATCCCGGCTCGGAGGTGTTATCGTTTGAAAAGGATTTGCTGACAGGCAAAATCTTACAGGCTCTGCACCCGTCAACCACTGTGAATATAGAAGGCTTTGAGAAAATAGATCCCGATTTCAACGGATACTTCGACGTGGTTGCATCCAATGTTCCTTTTGGAGATTTCGCTGTGGCTGACCCCGTGTATGCGACAAGCAAGGAGATTGGCTACCGTCAGGCGGCAAAGTCGTTGCACAACTACTTCTTTCTCAAAGGTCTTGACCAAGTGAGAGAGGGCGGATTGGTTGCCTTTATCGCATCGCAGGGTGTAATGAACGCCGCTTCGCCCTTTATAAGAATGGAGTTAGTGAAGCAGGCTGACCTCGTGGCTGCTCTGCGTTTGCCCAACAACACTTTCAGCGACAACGCCGGAACAGATGTTGGATCAGACCTTATCATCTTGCAGAAGCACACCGGGAAGAAAGCATTGTCGGCTGATGAAGAGTTTTTCATTCAGTCGGTTGTTGACCGTGGCACGAAAGTTCCGGGCAACAAGTTCTTTCAGGCGTTTCCGCAGAATGTAATATGCACCGATGCGAAAGTCTGCACTGACCAGTATGGCAAACCGGCTATCGTCTATACCCACAAGGACGGTATCGATGGTATTGCCCGTGACCTGCATGACGCTTTAACCCTGTCATTCCGTCTGCGCCTGAATCTGGAACTGTATAATTCCAACGGCATAAAGCCGCCTACGCCTGATCCCATCACCCCGACACCAAAGAAAACTCCGAAGGCGGAAAAGAAGTCGAGCCTCACCAATACGCCTCTGATGCAACAGTATCAGGAAATGAAAAAGAAACATCCCGATGCTGTACTGCTGTTTAGAGTGGGCGATTTCTATGAGATATTCGGCGAGGATGCGGTAAAAGCGTCGGAGATTTTGGGTATTACCCTGACCCGCAGAGCCAACGGCAGTGACAAATATATCGAGCTTGCCGGATTCCCGCATCATGTGCTCGACACCTACCTGCCCAAACTCGTAAGAGCCGGGCAACGTGTGGCAATATGTGAGCAGCTCGAAGACCCGAAGCTGACAAAGACCGCCAAGCAGAAAGTGGTCGAGACGGTTACGACTAACCAGCCACCTAAGGTTGAGACTAAGCCGGCACCCAAGCCGGAGCCGGTCAAGGAGATAGAAACCGACGGCAGTCCCAATTATTCCGACAATCCCGACCCGCGTCTGTTCGCCTATAACCTTTTCGGGGAACTGGAGCCGAGGGACACGCCAAAACACCAGCGTACTGCTGTGCCAAAGAAAGAGAAGGAAAAGCCGGTCGAAAAGCCGAAACCGTGGGCTGACGCCAAACCGTTGCCGACAAATAAATTCCGACCGCTCACTGACAAGGAGCTGGAATTTTACGGTTCTCTGAACTGGGACGATAATCCGCCTATCAACGGGTTCTACGAGGCTATGATGTCAATCGCATACGCCCAGCTTGCGGAGCGTGAGCGTCAGGCGGCTGAAAAAGAAGCAGACAAGGATTATAAATCCGAAACTATCGTCGAGGGCGGCACTGTAATCGAGAAAACCGAAGGCGTTTTCATACCAGGCAGACAGCCAAGAGTGGCGGCACAGAAGCCGGAGAAAGCCGAGGTCGATATGTCGCCTCGTCCTTTCTCGGAGGACATTCAGTTTTTTCACCACAACGGCAGTATGGTGGTGCAGGACGGTCTTGTGGGCTTCCTCTCGGAAGTACGCAAGAACAGCGCGACATTCAACCCGTTGGAGTTGAAACCGGAACAGACGAAGCGCGCCATGCTCTATGTCACGCTGTCGGAAACGTATCAGCAACTCTACAACTATGAAGCTGAGACACATGAACCGTCGGAACATCTGCGCGAACACCTCAATCAGTATTATGATGAGTTTGTGGAGAAATACGGCAACCTCAATGAGAAAAAGAATGTAAAATTTATCCTCATGGATGCCAACGGCAGGGACGCACTGGCATTGGAGCGGGGCGAGAACGGTCGGTTTGTCAAGGCTGACATTTTCGACCATCCGGTGTCATTCGCCGTTGACGAGGTTACTTCTGTGGAGACCCCGCTGGAGGCACTGACAGCATCGCTCAATAAATATGGTGTCGTCAACCTTGAATATATGTCAAGTCTGGTCGATATGGACGAATCCGCGCTTACCGAAAATCTGTCGGGCCACATATATTATAATCCTCTTGTCAGCAGCTATGAGGTCAAAGACCGTTTCATAGCCGGAAATGTAGTGGCAAAAGCCGATAATGTCAGGGCATGGATTGACCATGAGGAAGAACGGATAAAGGATTTCCCCGGATATGACGGTATAGAACCTTTCATAGCCTTGTCGAAAGATTCCCTCAAAGCGTTGGAGGAGGCCCGGCCCCGCCGTATCGAGTTCGACGAGCTGGACTTCAATTTCGGTGAGCGATGGATACCGACAGGCATATACTCCGCCTATATGTCGTACCTCTACCATACCGATGTGAAGATTGCATATTCTGCCTCTATGGATGAATACTCGGCAGAGGCGAGTCGCAAGAATGTGACCATCTGGGAGGAATTCTGCGTAAGGGGCCACTATCGCACCTACGACGGCATGAACCTGTTGAAACACGCTCTGCACAATACTGTCCCTGACATAAAGAAATCAATCGGCAAGGATGAGAACGGCAACGACATCAAGGTGCCTGACAGCGAGGCGATCCAACTTGCCAATACCAAGATTGAGGAGATACGCAACGGATTCGGCGAATGGCTTGAAGCCCAGTCGCCGGAGTTCAAGAATCGTCTTGTGGACTTGTACAATGACAAGTTCAACTGCTTCGTGCGTCCCCGCTACGATGGCTCACACCAGACATTCCCGGATTTGAACATGAAACTTCTCGGTGACCGCTACGGAATCAGCTCGATTTATCAGTCACAGAAGGACTGTATCTGGATGCTGAAACAGAACGGAGGCGGTATATGTGATTTCGAGGTCGGCTGTGGCAAAACGCTGATAATGTGTATTGCGGCGCATGAAATGAAACGTCTTGGACTGGCTCACAAGCCTATGATTATCGGGCTGAAAGCCAATGTCGCCGAGATAGCTATGACATATCAGTCAGCCTATCCCAATGCCCGGATACTGTTTGCCGATGAAAAGAGTTTCAAGGCTGACAACCGCGTAAATTTCTTCAATCAGATCAAGAACAACGATTATGACTGCGTGATAATGTCGCACGACCAGTTCGGCAAGATACCGCAGTCGCCGGAAATGCAGCAGCAAATCCTTCAGGCGGAGCTTGATACGGTTGAGGAGAATCTTGAAGTGCTGAAACAGCAGGGCCACGATGTTAGTCGTGGTATGCTCAAAGGCTTAATCAAGCGTAAGGAAAACCTGACCGCCAAGATTGCCACCATTCAGTACCAGATGGAGCAGAACAAGGACGCAGTCGTTGACTTCAAGCAGATGGGTATCGACCATATATTCGTTGACGAGTCGCATCAGTTCAAGAACCTTATGTTCAACACCCGACATGACCGAGTGGCGGGATTAGGCAACTCGGAAGGCTCACAACGTGCGCTCAATCTTCTCTACGCCATACGCACCATTCAGGAGCGGACTGGCAAAGACCTCGGTGCTACTTTTCTCAGCGGTACGACAATCAGCAACTCGCTCACCGAATTGTACCTGTTGTTCAAGTATCTGCGCCCGAAAGAGCTTGAAAGGCAGGATATACGGTGCATCGACGCATGGCTGGCGATTTTCGCAAAGAAAACAACCGACTTCGAGTTTAATGTCACCAATAGAATTGTACAGAAAGAGCGTTTCCGTTACTTTATCAAAGTGCCGGAGCTTGCGGCATTCTACAACGAGATAACGGATTACCGCACGGCGGAGGATGTGGGCGTTGACCGTCCTGCTAAGAACGAGATACTGCATAACATCCCTCCCACACCGCAACAGGAGGCGTTCATCGAGAAACTGATGAAGTTTGCCGAGAGTGGCGATGCTACTATACTCGGCAGAGCACCACTTTCTGAAACGGAGGAAAAGGCGAAGATGCTTATTGCCACGGACTATGCCCGAAAAATGGCTCTTGACATGAGGCTTATCTCTGCTGCATACGATGACAATCCCGACAACAAAGCCTCGCACTGCGCCCGGATGATTGCCGAGTATTACCGCAAATACGATGAGCAGCGGGGTACTCAGTTTGTGTTCAGCGACCTCAGTACCTACAAGCCCGGCGAATGGAACATCTATTCCGAAATCAAGCGCAAACTGATTGAGGATTACGGTATTCCGGCGCATGAGATACGTTTCATTCAGGAGTGTAAAACCGAAAGGTCGAGGAAGGCTGTGATAGAGGCGATGAACAGCGGTGACGTGCGCGTGCTTTTCGGTTCGACGAGTATGCTCGGCACGGGAGTAAACGCCCAGCGCAGGGCTGTCGCCGTCCATGAACTGGAATGCCCGTGGCGTCCCAGCGACTTGGAACAACGCGAGGGTCGTGCAATCCGCGCCGGCAACGAGATTGCCAAACTCTATGCCGACAATAAGGTGGATGTCATCATCTATGCCGTGGAGAAATCGCTGGACTCCTACAAGTTCAACCTTCTCCACTGCAAGGCGACATTCATCCGCCAGCTCAAGCGTGGCGCGCTCGGAGCGAGAACAATCGACGAGGGTGCGATGGACGAGCAGAACGGCATGAACTTCTCGGAGTATATGGCTATCCTCAGCGGCAACACCGACCTTCTCGAAAAGGCGAAACTTGAAAAGCGCATAGCCTCGCTGGAGAGTGAACGCAAATCATTCGGCAATGGGCGCGCTGATTCCGAGTCAAAGTTGCAGATGATTACCCACGACATAGCCAACAACGAGTCTATCATATCTCAGATGAAAGCAGACTATGCCCGCTATGAGGAAGTGGTACAGCGTGACAAGGACGGCAACCCGATAAACAACCTCACCATCGACACCTGTCAGCTTACCGAAGAGAAGAACATGGGTATCCACCTGCAAGGACTGGCGCAGCGTAGCGACACACATGGTCAGTACCAGCGTGTCGGCGAGGTCTATGGTTTCCCCATCAGCATCATCTCGGAGCGTAATCTTGTTGACGGGAAGGAGACCGTTCAGAACCGCTTTGTGGTCGAAGGCAACCTGAAATACAAGTACAACAATGGCTTCATAGCCATGAGCGACACCCACGCCGCCTGCATGAACTTCGTAAACGCACTGGAGAAGATACCCGGTATCATCGCCCAGTATGAGGAACGAACCGCCAGACTCAAAGCCGACGTTCCCCAGCTCGAAGCCATCATCGCCAAGACATGGGGCAAGGAGGACGAGTTGAAGCAACTCAAATCCGAACTCGCCGCCCTCGACCGCAAAATCACAGCCGAACTGGCACCCAAAAAGGAGGAACAAGACGGCGAGGAAGTCAAACGAGATGAAGATCCACAGCAATCACAGAGAGTCGATAACCCGGCTCAATCCTCAGGCTCAAAGGAGTCGATGGTGGCGGAACCTCAATCGCTCTACAAACCCCATGTTTCGACTTTTCGCCCGGCTTATCGTCCTCCCGGATTATGACACCGAAAGACAGGCAACCCCGACATCACTACCGAGGTTGTCTGTCTTTGTTGTTCGCCCGACATGGGCATAATCTAACGGGTGTGAAAGATATGAGGGAGCACTACTTTCACTATCCTACACTTACGGAATATTACGAGAAACTGCATCCGCGTTAAGAACCGCCGTATGCCGAACGGCACGTACGGTGGTGTGAGAGGTCGGTAAACACGAAAGCAGGAGATAAACACCTGCGATTAGTAGTGTTTACCTCCTACTTGATTATGTAGGATTAAGCTGTTTTATTTTATAATCGGTTCATTTCATCTTCTCGCACTGCTTTACCTTTATACTTACCTTTGGCAGCATTAACTGTATATCGAATAGTAAGCGACACATATTGCGAAGCTCCTTTTATGTCTGATCTATAGTCTACTGTATTGGAATAAGTATCAAATTTTTGCTTACACGTTCCGAAGATGTCATTGGCTGACAGTGTAAAAGTCCAATTTCGATAACTTTTGTTTAGTGTCAATGCCATTTGCCATGTCCCGCGGGAATATGTGGTGGATGTATTGCCGGTTCCAAGATAAAACGCTGATAGATAGGCATAGATTCCCGCAGGCAAATCGAATCTGTTATTCAGGGATAACTGATAGAACGGTTTATTATATTTCCTGATTGGGTTACCGTATTTCAAATTTTGAAGCAATAAAACGCCTTGAATAGTCGGATGCCAGAACTTGATATTAAATCCTTGTGAAGCGACAATCTGCCATGTGTCATAGTCCGGTAGATTGACATTGGTTCTTACATTTGCATTAAGTCCGGCATCATATTGATATACGCTTCCGATTGCATTTTCAGAGCGTATATATGTCCCTTGAAAGATAAAACTTCGGTAGTATAATGAAACACCTATATTGTGGGTTCTTGAAGCAACTAATCCCGGGTTGCCTGTTTCCCACAGGGTTGGTGTGACGTATGCAAAATTGTTATCAAGCAATGAATATGACGGGCGGCTGACTTTAGCTCTGTAGTACATTGTTAAGTTAACAGGCGATTTGAACTGGATTCCTAAATTGGGAAGAAAATCATGGTATTTTCTTGAAAGATTATTGTCAAGAGTCTCATCTCTCCAATAACGCGAATCTGTGGTTTCATATCGGACACCTCCGTAAATGTTCCATTTTGGACTTATGCCCCAATCAAACGAAACAAAATATGCTTGCAGATTCTGACGGACTATATCAGATGAAGACATTGTAAACATATCAGATAGTCCGTGACTGGTAAAACTTTGGTCGTTTTTTGTATAGGCATATTCCGCTCCAGCCTCGACCTCGATGTCGCCGAGTTTTCTATCTATTCTCAGTTTGGCACCAAAATAATCGTGATTCGACTTATTACTGTTTGTTATGATTCTTTCGGTTTCTTCCTCCTTTGCATCCCAACATGATGTATTTTCTCCGAACATATAGTCAAAATCTGCGCGCAAACCGATAGACAGTGGCAGTTTGAAATCGCCAAAGGCATTGATATAATGGTCGAAAGTCTTAGCGTCAAGTGATGTTGTTGATGTAATGTCACTTATTGGCAGCACATCGGTCGAAGAATTACCCTCAGAGGTAAATTTACTTTTAGGTGTGCGGCTGAAGATATACTTTATGCCTGCGGAGTTTTTCCCGAAGTCATAGTTTAAGCCACCGTCTGCTGTCAACGACTGACTACGCTTCTTTGCCGTTTCATCAGAGAGTGTTGTAAGGGTTTCCTCTGCATCTGAGGTTCTTTTGAATATTTCTGCATAATGTCGCGTCTGCTTAAAGCCATCCCAGCCATAAGATATGTCACCGAAAACGGTCAAGCCCTTATCGTTATGATATTGTAGATTGGCACCGACTGATTCCGACCATTCTTCGGAAGCTGTCACATTTCCTTTGCCGGAAACATACAATCCGGCGAGTGGCTGTTTTGTTTTAATGAGGATTACAGCAGACACATCGGAGCCATATTCTGCGGCCGGATTAGTGATGATTTCCACTGATGCGAGGTCAGAAGATTTCAGAGTGTTCAATTCAAATGAACTCATCATTTTCCTCCCGTTGATATATATCAGGGGAGCACCTTTACCGAGAACAGAAATACTACCTGCCGAGCCGTCGATAAGAGGCATCTGCATAATTGCGTCAGTGGCGCTCCCGATTTTTGAAAGTGGGTTGCCTGACATAGACACTTTAAGTCCGCGAGTCGTAGGTTTGGTGAACTTTCTTTGGGCGGTTACAACAACCTCTTCGAGATCCCTCTGAGTAAGAAGGGAATCAAGAGAATCCTGTGCGTAGATGCCTATGGGCATTGCAAGCAGGAACGAGATAATCAGTATGATTCTTTCCATATATAAACGGTTTTTGTTTCTGCCGCAAAGTTAGTGCTGACAGCCATAACCGTCTATATATCAAGTCGGACAATAGTGTGACACAAGTCGAATGTCACGCTTTTGTCCCAAAAATGGCATCAAAAACAGCTTGAGGAAGCTTTTGTTTGATTCTGCTCTTGCGTCGGCGGAGTGCATCCTCGCTTGACCCGAAAGCCACAGATGCAACCTCTTTCGAGAATCCGACATAGATTATTGAGCAATACAACACATCGCCAGATGTCATGTCCGGATATAGTTGCCGGAGGTTTGAACATACATCTGCAAACTGCCCGATCACCCCTTCCAGAATCTCCTTGACTGTGGTTTTGTCTATTGCATCAGAATCCCGTTTCAGGTTCAGTTGTTTCAACCGACTATATACCGGCTTACGCATGAAAAGTTCTTTATTCAGTCTCAATTTTTTAATAATCTCGGGCTGAACATCGGCATTCACTTCGTTGGCAGGCGTGTCGCCTTCATTATGAGATTCTGTAAGCTGAGCTATTCTAAGATTTAGCTTTAATATTTGTTCGTTCAACTCAATCTGCTTCCTCATCATAAGCCTGCGCTTAACTCCTGCAAAAAGAAATGCCGATAATATAATGATGACACATAAGCCGATTATGACGGTAATCTCTCTATTCCTCTTCTCTTTATCAAGTTTAGATGTAAACTCCAGCTCTGTTTTTGAAAGTTTTTCATCAAAACTTATCGAGTCAATCTTGTTCTTTATTTCGTCAATCGAATCACGATATTCAAGAGCTGATTCATACCTTCCTTCCCCTATTTCAATGGCATATAAATTATGATATCGGGAAAGTCGGCCATATAAATTCAAATCTATTACACTCTGCTCTTCAAGCAGTTCCTTTGCCTTGTCAAAACTCTTATAGCCAATAAGATAATTCAATCTGGCGTTTGCCAATTCAATTTTTAGTACGCTATCACTGCCAACAGCACGATCCATATTGTCAAGTATCTCATGCGCTTCATCCATATTTCCGATCTGGATGTATGCACTTGCAAGATTAATTCCCGCCATGACTTCGGTATATCTTAATCCGGAGACATGGCTTATATCCTGACATTCCTTAAGATAAATCAAAATCGAATCATTGTCGGATATAGTCAGACACCTGTTCCACAACGCATAACTCTCATATTCCTTGCCACATTCACGTGCGACAGCCAATGCTTTCCTAAAATAGTCATCAGCCTTATCCTTTTTGAAGTCTGAATAATATATACTTCCGATACGAGATAACACCTTATATTTCAACGTGTCGGGCGTCGTTACATCGAGATTGTTCTCAAGTTCAAAAAGCTGTGTAAGCGCATCATCTTTTTTATTCTCTGAAATTAAATCTTCAGCCCTTTGTAGTCCACGATATATTTCAGCTTTATGGCTACCGTTACAAGCCACTAACAGCAAAAACATCGCTAATGCTGCTATAAATTTTTTATGGAAATTGTGCAATCCCATGCTTATCCAAAATGCAAGATTTATAATCGATGATATAGATGCTCTGATAAGACGAGTGCGAAAACGCCTCAGCCGAGCGGATATATTCATTCACACGGCTGTAATCAAGTTCCTCCGGGAGCCTGATCTCGTTATCGGGTATGAAGAAATCGTCTGCTCTGTATGTCATCATCTATCTCCGGTATTACAGCCGACAAAATTTTTACAAAGTTAATAAAATTATGGGACACATCTTGGCTTTAAGGGCGGTAAGTTGCGCTATGACTCAGTAAGTTTACCGGTGAGTTTACTGGTTAGTCAAAGAATATGCGTCGAAGTAGCAAAAACTGTTGTATGCACTATCGTTATTTGTAGTCCAGCTGGATACAGAGGTCTTATATCCATGCGCAGAGGGTCTTGGGGGCTATCTCAAGCTCTTTCGCGGCGCGGCGCTTGTTGCCGTTGTTGTTCTGGATAGCCAATTTCACTTTCCGCTGCTTGTCAGATTTGTTGTCTGTGTAATAATGTTTCTGCCTCGAAAGCCTCTAATGCCGAGAAAATTAGCTAACTTTGTAGCACTTATGGCAAAGTTCAACGCATTTGAAGAAGCTATTGATTTCTCGTTCATGAGAGAGTTATGCGAGAAACACGGGACGCCACGGCATTATCGCCGTGGTGAGTATTTCGCACGCACTGGCGAAGTCATAAAGAATGTCGGCTGGATTGTGTCTGGCGGTTTCAAACATTCTCTTATTGATAAAGCTGGAAATGCCAAAGCTGTGGGATTCGTTTTCGAGGGTTCCATACTTGCCAACTATCTCAGCGCGACACACGGCAAGCAGCTGCCTACCGATATAATTGCTTTGGAGGAATCGGACGTGCTCGTAATCCCCGCCTCAATGATCCGGGAGCGGCTGATGTCTGATCCGACTCTTTATATCAGATTTTTGGATGCCTTGTTTGAGCAGGCGTATGAACACATGCTGAATGATTACCGCTCGACGCCGGAGCAGCGTTACCGCCAGTTGCTTTCACGCTATCCCCGTCTGTTTGATGTCGTCTCTCTCGGTGAGATTGCCACTTACCTCAATATCTCGCGCCGCCAGCTTCATCGCATACGCGAAACCATAGCCGCCGAGACCGCCAAAGAGGACAAATCCAACGAATAATACCCCGAAAAAGCGATTTTTTCAGTCCGCTGTGACATTTGTCACAGCTTTTGTCGTTTATTATATGTTACTTTGTAAGATTTAACGGCTGACTGAATATGAATAACAAGGTCGACGATTTTTTCTTTGCCGGAAATGCGGTGAGCGGCGAACCCGATTACGGGCTTGCCGACACTTTCGTGCGCACTGCCGAGGCGTTTGCCAACGCCACCTACCAGAGTGTCTATATCATTGACTATTTCCGCAAGAATTTCCTGTATGTGTCGCCCAATTCGTTGTTTCTATGTGGTATGTCGCCCGAGGCTGTCAAGGAGTTGGGCTATCAATTCTACCTCGACCATGTGCCTACCGATGAAGTCGGTATGCTGTTAGAGATAAATCAGGCGGGCTTTTCGTTCATAAACAGGATACCGCCTGCCGAAAGGAAGAAATACACCATATCCTACGATTTCCACATAGTCAACGGTCACGAAAAACTCCTTATCAATCATAAACTGACCGGACTTGCCTATCAGCCCGACGGATCCGTGTGGCTCGGACTCTCGGTTGTGTCGCTGTCCACTCATTCCAATGCCGGACAAATCACCATGCACTGCCGCGACAGAGCCGGATATTGGGAATATGACCTCTCTTTACACCGATGGGAGGAACAGGCAGCTCCCGTCCTTAACGAAACGGAAAAAGCGATACTGACGCTTTCCATTCAAGGCTTGACAATCAATGCCATCGCCGAGAAAATACACCTCGCAGTTGACTCTGTGAAATCCGCCCGACGTAGATTGTTTGAGAAACTGGAGGTAAACAACATCTCAGAGGCGATTTCCTATGCTACCAATTACAAGCTCCTTTAATTAACATCGTTGACTATGGTCGAGAGATAGAACTTCGGATATGTCTTGACTTCGTTTCCGGCGGTGATTGCTACCAACAGATGTGCTGCCATTGCGGTCATGGTGTATTCGCCGACCGATGAACTGACTTCGGGCGATGCAATCCATTTCATTGCGCAGTCAACCCAGCCATTGCCGGGAACATTCCAGAACCGGCAGTATCCGCTCGTATAGTCAAGCATAGCCTTTACCGTGTCATCATCAGCTTTCGCCTCAACAAAATGCGGCAGTCGCCTTTCAGGCATTACGACCGTGACGCAACCGCCTATACCAAAGTTGAAAGCGCAAATCACTGGCACCGATATATTATAGCAATGAGCAATCACTTCCCGGCAGGCTTCCTTCTCTGTTGTGCAGGTGCATATTACTATATCACATAAGTCGAGCTTTGAGCAATCCGACATGACAACAATGTCCTCGAAGCCCAGCTTCCGTATTGCCTCGGCTATCAGGTCAACAGCCATACTGCCTATAACGGCAACTTTAGTACCACCGATTTTCTGTTTCAACTCGGTTGAAAGACCGCCTGATTTTTCCATAATCATTATTATTTGCAGCAAAATTAGGCGTTCAACACTGAATCTTATGCACACTTTTGTGTGCAAATGCCCTCTCGAAGCCTCTGCGACCCTCAAATGCACACAAAAGTGTGCAGGCCATCTCACTCTGACATCTTAAATTTGCAACGATAATTATTATCACATTTTCGTAAAGAAACAGATGAAATTATGAAAGTTTCAGCTTTTGTTCTATTGCACAAGAAACATTCCATTGAGTCAGTCAGTGGGAATAATTATCGCATGATGAAAAGAGCACTTTTATATATTGTTATTTTAATGTGCTTCACAACATCAAGTGCTCAAATCATTGAAACAGGAGAATCCAATCCTGTATGGGGCGTTCGTGCGGCTTTTGATGTAAATCTGCCGGGAAAGATACACGGCAATGTAATAGATGACCGAATGTTCCGCAACGGTACAGGAGTAACTGTAGGCACCGTGTGTAATATCTTTCTTGGAAAGAAATTCTATCTTGAACCGGCTGTTTCATTGTTTTATGATACTTACTCCTATAAAGGAGTAACAATTACTGGTATTAATTATGAAGAAAGTGATCCGACTGTATATAAGTTTGGTATCCGTATTCCAGTTGTTGTGGGATATAGTATCTGTTTAACCGACCGAATTTCCATAGCTCCATTCACAGGGCCTGAAATGACTTATTCTTTTGCCGGGGCAATGAAAATACGAACTATATTAAAATCCAAATAAAATGAGGCAAAAATTACATCCACCTTAGATTATTTGAGAATAGTCATGCCTCCGTCCGCTCTTGGGGGCGGTTTAGGCCGCCCCCGCCGCTGGGGCATCCCCTCGCCAGAAGGAGAGAGGAAGTGTTCAGACGGTGGTATCAGGTTTCGTAGAGACGAAACCGTCGATATATGAATTATTGGATGTCACAACAGCAAAAGCCTGTCTGACGAGTTTGTTTGCTACGGCAATCATGGCAACCTTGCCGGATTTTCCATTGCCTCGTAATCGTTGGTAGCATTCCTTGCACGCCTTGTTGTGCTGACTTGCTGACCATGCCGCCACATAAAGCATTGAACGCAGAGTCTCATCACCGTTACGGTTGATATGTCCCCGGATGTTTATGCTCGTGCCGGACTGCTCTATTGTTGGACAGATACCGATAAAGCGGGACAACTGCTTGGCATTGTCGAAGTAGGTAAAGCCTCCGGTGGCTATAATCAGCGCTGTGGCAAGTGTGACCCCGATACCCTTTATTGAGGTAAGGAGTTTCAGCTGCCTGTCAAACACCTCGGTCACGACCGCCTCCATTTCCTGCTGCATGTACTTGATCTGCTTCTCAAGGAACGTTATGGTCTGTTTAAGAGAATTGACACACTTCTTGTCCTTAACCGGCAGAGGTTCAAGCGATGAGAGTAGATTCTTTGTCGCTGTCAGTTGCTTCTGGAGCTGACGCAGGACTGTTTTCTTCTGCTTCAGAATCATTATCTGTTCTGATGGGAACTTATAGGGTTCAGGCTTGAACCTCTCCCCGAAATCGGCAATGAGACAAGCGTCTTTGGAATCCGTCTTGGTTACGGACATCATCACGCGGGCATAGTTCTTAATCTTCTTCGGATTGATGAGGCTTGCCCGGATGCCCGACTTGTCAAGAAGATAAAGAAGGAGGAAACAGTAGTTGCCTGTCGCCTCCATCACGCAGTGGTGGATGGCAGGGTCAAGCTTCGAGATGAACCTGCGGATGCCTTTAGCATCATTTGGGAAGGTCTCGGTACGGTAGCTTTTCCCGTGAAGGAAGGCTGCTACAAAAGTCGCTTTGCTGATGTCGATGCCTATGTATGTCATATTATCAAATCTTTTGTCAGGAACTACATCTTTTGCACTCTCGTCGCAAACACGGGTCGGTTTCACCGCCCCAACGAACTATCCAGTCTTTAGATGTAAAAGCATGGGGACCTATCGTACTTAATGGAGTCAACCAACATGACATCTGCCTTATTCCATGCTTGAATATCCTGAAATTTGAAGTTGAAATTATTCAAAAACATTTAACCGTACAAATGTACGACATGATAAAGAAAAGCTCGAACTTGATGATACATCAATATTCAGCAAGTTTGGTAATCAACGCCGCTTTGAATGTGGTTGGAAAATTGGAGTCTCGTTTTTTACAGGTATGTGGAGCTTTAATATTGACGGTACAATCGGACTGACAAACCTTATGACCAACGGTACAAGATTTCACGAAAATCGTGGCAGCGTAAGCCTTACCCGTTATTTCTAATTGCTAATTTCCAAAATACATTATGCGAAAAATTCTTTTTTGTTTTTTTATGATAATGTCCTCATCGATAAGCAATGCTCAGTCATACGACGAGCAACTTGTCGCCGCAATGAATTCCGGTGATTGGTTTGCGTTGGATTCCATATACAATGCAACTCCAAAAGACTCTATATCAGATTTTATCGAGGTGTATTCACGATGCTTGATTGGCAACCGCCTTAATCGTCCCGATGTTTCTATTCCGGCGTTCACAGAATTATTCAATGAACAATCATCGCAACTTGACCTGAACAATATCCTAAATTCGGCGATGATGTTTGCAATGGATTTGAGTAGAGTCGGAGATAATGTTACAGCCGGAGCTGTATTAAATTCAGTGCTTAACAGTACAAAGCAATATCAGGACTCTGTGACAATAAGTGCTTTTCAACGACAAATCAATCAATACACGGCATTAACTCATTACAAGCCATATACAATACAATTCGAGGCTGAGAATGGTGTCATTCCATTTACGATAGCTTCAGTCGGTAAAGACGGACACGAATCTGTGTTGATGCGACTTAATGAGTCTTATATCAATGGAATCAAAACAGATATAACATTTGATACCGGAGCTGCTGTAAATGTAATATCGGATTCATTAGCCCTGAAACTCAATCTTATTTCTCTTGATGATAGTGGCAATGTCGCAGGCATTGGGCTGGCTTCAGGCAAGTTGGCGATGGCAAAGGAATTTAAAATCGGCAATATAACTATTATGGATGTTCCGTTTTTGGTTATGAATATAACTTCCAATAACGAGGAAGCGGATCAGTTTATGGACTGTTTCAATATTGTGGTAGGTAGTGAATTGATGCTACGTCTTAAAGATTTGACACTTGATTTTGTAGATAGACGCATCTACATACCTGCAACTCCCCCTTTCAAAACAGACATTCCTTCAAATATTTGTTTTTCGTCTCAAATGAATTTATTGACAAAAGGAGTTATTCACAATAATCCGATGCTGATGTGCATTGATTCCGGCGATACTTCTTTTGGTTCGTTAGGAAGCAAATTCTATGATAAAAACAAAGAATATATTTCATCACTGGCGTCTCTTAAAATCTGTTAATGCGAAATTGTTAAACTCTGTATTCATGTTGGTTACGCGATTTTCAGGCCTGCAAACCTTGTCGCACTTTTCAAATGATTATATTGGGGTTGGAGCCTTAAAACTCGGTTCCCCAATTTTTCATGAATGCAGGACGATACATTTTTAGCCAGATTGTTGACTTTTTGCCAAAACGCAAATTTGAAAGAATCATGGAGCATCGTACCAAAAATAAGGTTGAGGACAGAACCCTCGGATGGCAGTTGTCTTATTGGGGACAGTTGCTTGTCCTTATATTCGGTCAACTGCTCGGATGTCGAAGTCTCCGTGAACTCTCGGATATCACTACAGCACATCGCAAGAAATCCTTTCATCTCGGATTTGGCAAAGAAGCGGTAGACCGTAATATTCTCTCCAGATGCAATACCAATCGTGATTGGCATGTGTTCGAGGAGTTCGCCAACCATATGATTGTGCTGGCTCAGGAAGCCCGTATAGACCGGGAATTTTGTATCGGCGGCAAGTTCTATGCGTTCGATTCCTCCACGATTGACCTTTGCATGAGTGTTTATGACTGGGCAAAGTTCAGAAGCACCAAGTCCGGCATTAAACTGCATACCCAACTTGATATAGTGACGCAGATTCCAGTTATGATAAACATCACCAATGCCTCGGTTCATGATGTAAATGCGATGGATATCATTGATTATGAACCGTTGGCCGGTTATATCTTCGACCGTGGATACTGGGACTTGGATAGGCTTCATAAGATTGAGGAACATGGAGCCTTCTTTGTCATAAGAGAGAAGGCTAAGCCGAAGTTCATTGTCGAGGATGGTCTGGACATGCCCGAGAATGGAAACATTCTTCAAGATTATACCGTAAGGTTTACCGGTAGACGCAATGCATCCAATTACCCTTCCCGGATTAGACGTATTGTAGCGTATATCCCTGACCTGAAGAGAAGTTTTGTTTTTTACACAAATAATTTCTTCCTGTCTGCCGAACAGATTGTGTTCCTTTACAAGAACCGATGGCAGGTGGAGCTTTTCTTCAAATGGATCAAACAGCACCTTAGAGTCACCACATTCTGGGGTAATTCCGAGACATCCGTCAGAATACAAATTTATGCGGCTATATGCACTTACTGCGTTGTCGCAATAATCGAACATAAAATGAAACTTGAAAGAAACATCTACGAAGTCATGAGAATCCTCGGCAGCTCCCTGCTTGTCAAGGAGCATATCAAGGACTTGTTGACTCCAGAACCGGAGCCAGCACAAATAGCAAATTGCCATCCAACTCTTGACCTCGAATTTGATTAACACTTTTTAAGAGACACTAGTGATATTTCATCAAATTTTAAGACGGAAACAATCCGTACAGCAGGTATCGGCGGAGTACATTTGTCAGAATGTTATAAAGTGTCAGGGCTGAAACTCACACTTGGCAACAATTCAGTTATCATTCCCCATATAAATGTGTTATTGCAAGACTCTCCAAACGGGTATGACTGCAATTTGGGATTAAAGACGTTAATGCTGTTTGACAAAATAAGGTTTAACCTTGTGGATTTCGTGCTTACAGCAGAGCCATCACAGCGCGACCTTATAGAGTGTAGCAATTGAGGTTATTTATAGACAACGAAATATAAAAACATAATCTTTTTTAGATAAGTAACCTTGGTAAATTTGAAGTTGAACATTCTAACCTAAATCATGTAAATAAATATTGATATGAAGAAGTATTTGCTAATGATGGGAATCCTCATTTTCATCCTTACAGGCTGCAAGTCAGATGAACCTGCCAATGAACTGACGATCGACGATTTATTGTATTCCTCATGGAACGGCCAACAAGCAGAAACTATGGAGAACGGTGACGTACAAACGATAAATTTCATAATACTCTTTACTACAGCTAAAGAGGGCGGGGTGACTTTCTTAAATTCCGCCGGAGTGCCGATACAGAACTTCCCTATTCATTATAGGATTGAAGGAGGCTTCTTTTACTTAAAAGGCGCATTCAATGGTGACTATAAAGTATTAAAGCATTCCGATAATCTTATAGAAATGGAAGCATATCTTCCAAATCATAGTTTAATAACACTAACTCGAAAGAATTAATAAGGTATCAGAGGTCAATAAGCAACAAAGGGACAGATTTTGACCTTATTGAATCATTAACTTTGATTAAAATGAAAAGGATTATCATTTCTTTGGCTGTACTGTTATGGGCAATTGTCGCCTTTGCAGAAGACAGTGAATCTATTATGTTGCCTTCCGACCGCAACCACTTGACTGTAAGTATAGGGTACGATGCGTCAATTCCGGGGAATTGGAAACTGAATAACGGCTCATCCAAGATGTTTAAGTCCGGTAGCGGTATCAGTGTCGGAGCAGATTATATGATGCTTATTGGAAATAACGTCTTCTTTGAACCCGGTGCTCGATTCTTTATAGACAATTATAGCTACAATAATATTACAATTGGAGACGGTATTCCAGAAGAACCGTCAAAAATGTATGATCCGCCAGTGCGAAAAATAGGATTTCGTATCCCACTGACAGTAGGATACAAATTTGATATTTTCAAAAAAGGTAGTCTACTTCTGTCAACCGGACCAGAACCTATTATTGGTTTGTCTGCCCGCACAAAGGTGGATGAAGATCAAACTGAGATATTTGAGGAAGATATGTATAAGGGACTAATGCGTCGTTTCGATGTCGCTTGGGATATTCGCGCAGCTGTAATTATCAATCGCTTCCGCGTAGACTTAACTGGCGCATTCGGGTTACTTGATCTTATAAAGACCGATGCCAAAATGCATGAATATCGAATCAGCATTGGACTTGGATATATTTTCTGAAAGAAAGTCTAATAAGTCTAATTGCGGAAAGCAGAATCAGTAAAAGAATAGGCAGCTACAATGCTTATAAATCTGGAATATTCAACTCTTTGAAATAAGATAGAAACAGCTAATCATACATAGACAGCGCAGGCAGGCGATTTTTGGAATCGTCTGCCTGCATGGTGTCAGAGGCCCGGGGTGCGAAACGACGGGCGGGGTGTGTATGTCGGGGGTTGGTAGCGTTGCAGTGGCTCGGCAACAAGATACCCAGCAATATCAAAATTCATGCACACTTTTGTGTGCAAATGCCTCCGCACCCCTCAAATGCACACAAAAGTGTGCAGGCAATCTCAACCCAATACCATAAATTTGTAACGATAATTACGAAATGTATTAAGTGAAAACAATAGTAAATAGACATATAATTATTTTAAGTACAATCATCTCGTTTGTAATTCTTCTTGGTGCCTGTTCATCGGCGCATCGGGTTAATGGCTGGTATCAGGTAGCCGACAGTCCGAAGAACAAGATTGAAGGGAAGGCTATTGTTACCACTAAGGACTTTGCTACGGTGTCGCTCGACACAGTTACATCGCCTGATATAGCAATAATCGAGGGAAAACTGAAAACAGAAAAGGCGCAGAAGTGGGCAGACGCTACAGAAAGCAGAATCGGCAAAAGGATAGGCTTCGTATTCAACGACTCTGTAATAATGGCACCGACCATCAACTGCCGCATCGAAAGCGGGGGCTTCACAATCAATAGCCCCGACAAAGCTCTGATACTCGAAATATACAAAACGATAAATGAACTCTGAAAGAAAACAGCTAATCATACAAACAACAATTCGGTCCTCGGCAGCTTTGTTGGGGACTGTTAATGAATAACCTCAAATGTTTAATTACAATCTTATGAACAAGGTACTCATTGTTGATGCCTCCGAATCTGACCGTCGGCTTATGGCGGGCTTGCTTGTCAAGTCCGGCAATGAGCCGATTGCCGTCGAGACGATGGAGGCGGCAACGAAGAGAGTTATCTCTTTAACAATAATTAACTACACACTATAGTTATAACTACGCAGGGCAACCGCATCAGAATCCATAATTTTTAAGAAGCGTTATCAAATATTTAGGATTCCAGGAAGCGCATCTGAGTCTCTTTCTCACGCTTAACTTATCCTGCGTATGCGTCGCGATCTGGAGTGCAAGTTTCCTGAGCAATGACAGATTCTGGGCGGCATTCTTTTTTCGGGCGCGGCATTTGTCCTCCTTGAACGTGACATCGAGATGCCGGTGCAGTCCGTTTTCAATACCCCAGTGCCCTCTGGCGAGCTCGCCGTAATATTGTGCAAGCGGGAAATCCTCGTTACTTATATAATAGGGTGTTCAGTTTGATGTTCCGAAAAACGTCATTCAAAACACCTGAAATATTAATAAAAACACGTGCTTAGAAATATTGATTTTTAGCGCAAAAGAGTACATTGAAAATTTGGATAATTCATTGTTTTTTAGTATCTTTATAGCCTAATAATCAACTAAAAAGCAATGAGAAAATCAGGTTCAGACACCCCAAAAGAAACCCCGGAAGAGGAACTGAAACGTCTTCGTAAAGAGAATGCCAGACTTAAATCTCAGAAGGAGGCTGACAAAGCCAAAATCTCAGATTTGAAGAAAGAACTCAAAAAAAAAGACGTGCCGACGATAACCGTGAGCGAAGAACAACGCAAGTTGCTTTCGAGCCTGTTCCCGGACATAGATTCTCTATTCAGCTAATAATGCTTTGCGTGCTGATCTATGTGAGGACCGGATGCGGACTGCGAACCGTCATATCCATAATAAGGATCTTTGAGGAGGTTATTGGTGACCCATTGGGAAAGCTTCCATGCTACAACTCTGTAGCCAACTGGGTTCGCAAGCTTGGACTATCCGTCTATGAGGAGGATGCACCCCAAGGACGTAAGTATGCCCACATAATTGATGAAAGCATCATGATTAACAAGGAGAAACTTCTTGTAGTGCTGGGTGTTCCTGCCGAACATACAGGCAAACCACTGAATCATGATGATGTCTCTGTATTGGGTATGCACATCGGAAAATGCTTCAAACGGGATTATGTCAAGGAGGCCATTGAAAAGGCCTCTGATAAAACCGGAGGTTCTCCTGAATACGGAATATCCGACGGTGCGCATAATCTCGTAGGCGGCTTTAAGGATGCAGGCATTGCCCATCATCTTGACATAAGCCACACATTGGGCAACTGCATGAAGCATGTCTATGGAAAGGATCCTGAGTTTGTGTCTCTTACCGAAAAACTCGGAAAGATCAGACTGCAATATCATCTCACCGACAAGGCATGGCTTCTGCCTCCCAATATGCGTGCCATGGCTCGGTTCATGAATCTTCGTGAATGGGTCACGTGGGGTCAGAAAATGCTTGGTTGTCTTGATTCCCTGGATGACGACATGAAGGAAGCTTATTCTTTTCTCCTTCAGTATAGAGACCTCATTGACGAACTTGGTGTCTGCGTCGAGTCCGTAACCTATCTTGAAACACTTTGCAAGCGTGAAGGGTTTGGACTCAGAACCAACGCCCTTTGTCAGCGTCATATCATCCGGAATCTAATCGGCAACGCCACCAACAGGCGGGCTTGTGTCGGTCTCAGAATGCTGGATTATTTCAAACGACAGGCTGCTGTGCTTAATGACAGCAGGCAGATACGAAACATTTCCTCGGACATAATTGAATCTGAATTCGGTATATTGAAATCAAAGGTATCTTCCAATAAACTTAACGGGTTCACTCGTATGATTTTAATGTTGCCGTTATATCCAAAAATCGTTGTTTATTCTGACGCCAAAAAACATAATTTCAAAGTACGCTTGGCCAATGTTAAACTCAAGGATATAGATCTCTGGGCCAAGGAGAATCTATCTCCGAATCGGGTGGTTCTGCGTTCCAGGACACTCAATAATGCGAGTTAATTTTGGAACATAGAACTGAACACCCTAATTATATAATATCTTGTCTGCACCTCGGTTCGTCCTCCTTCGCTTACATGCACCCGTTCAGTCTCGACACAGACCAGTGTCCGGAGATTCTTCCAGCGACCGAATATCTCCTTGTCCTCCATCATATCGGCGGGATATATGGACACAGCCCTTGTCTCCACCCTTGCGTGTTCCTTCTCGGTGACGGAATATGTGGATGTCGGTTGGTTGTATTTGATAACATCCTGTATCTCAGAAAGCAACCCCGACCCATGCGTGCAGAAGATAATCCCCTTTCGGCCCTTTTTGTCCCGGCGCAGTCCCGCACTCCTTTTTTCCGTCTATCGCTATCTGCTTCTCGTTCATGACGTCCATGATTCTTTTGCCATGCTCGACTACGCATTGCCTGACATAATCCGTACCGAGTGCCGCAAACAGCCTCTCGAATGTGTCCCGCGACGGATTCCGGTCTGTATACGGCAATAGCCCGAATTCCCTGGACCGGTGTTCTGCGAACATGGCCATATCGGGGTAGTCCTCTCCTCCACATAGATATGTCAGAAGTGCTATCGCCATTAAATCCCCGGGTTCATAAGTGCATTGATCTATCTTTCGCGGATCCTTAACTCCGTCAAATATCGTTATAAGCATGTTTCTCATGCCTATAAAATAATGCCTTCACGCCCGATGTCAAGACCATGTCACGCGAGTTCGGGATAAGAACTTTATGTTTTTCAACCAAGCAAAAGACATAGAGTATTGGGCGGCCTTTCAAGGTCGCCTGATTTATTTGTACAGTTTGGTGTTAATCCCAGAGGACAAGCTGCCCGTTTGACTCGGGAACCTCAAAGTCAAAGTTCACTTCCGGCTTTGTGGCGAAGAAACAATACGCACCCATTGCCGCAAGCAGGTTCATGAGGAAGTTGTGTACACTACGATGGCGGGAGTGGACGAGCTGCGCCACATTCTTCAGCATGTCGTTTATGGATTCGATGATGCTCCTTTTACGAAGCATCATCCTGTCATAGAACGGCATGAGACGCTGTTTCATGTTCGAGCGAAGACCTGTCACAATATGTATGCCGTCATCCCAAAGATGCCCGAAAAGAGACTGCGATATATATCCCTTGTCAGCGTATAGTTTTCCAAACACCCTGTCAGTCAGCGTGTCGATGACTGCCTCATTGCGGTCGTCCACATTGGCGCGTGTCAGTACAAAGTTGATCAGCTCTCCTTTTTCGTTACATAGCAGATGCAGTTTGAAGCCGACATACCATCCCATCGTACTCTTCCCTTTGGCAGCAATATCCTTGAATACCTTCATGCTGAACTGGCGTTTGTTGTGTATGACCGGAATGCAGGTGCTGTCCACAAAACTTATCCCCGTGCACTCTCCGAAACACGCGAGCCGCAGGAACATGGTCATAGCCACAAAACATCGGGGCATGACCTCCACGAAGCGGTTGTAGGAGAATGTCTGCGGAAACAGATGCTTCCAGTGAATGCGCACACATCCCAGATAATAGTGCTTGAAGTTTCGGTACGAATTGAAGTGGAAACAGATCAGAATCGTGATGACCTCGGCATCCGACATCATGCGCTTTCTTTTCCGTTTTGGAGTGTCAGTTGTGGAAGGAAGTGCATTTTTTGCCATCTCACCCTCAAATTCTTTGCAGAAATCATCTGCAATACAAAAAATTTCAGTAACTTTACTTTCGGTAATCATGATACAGTATTTATTTATTGATACCTCTAAATTACTAAATATCAGTGATATTACCAAAAGAATCGGCAACTTTTTCAAGCTGCCGATTCAACTTTTTATGGTGTTCCTTATCCCGAACTCGCGTATGTCGATTTAATAATGCCTAAATCTTTATAATTTTTGTAGATTCCGATGCGGTTGCCCTGATAACTACGTAACATAGTTGTATCTTTGCGGCATCAATACTTTATATATGGAAAAACTGACTGCCAAAGAAGAAGAAGTGCTTGGCCTATTCTGGAAGAAAGGTCCGCTCTATGTAAGAGAGATAGTGGAGCTTTATGAGGATCCCAAACCTCATTTCAACACTATCTCAACCATAGTGCGTGCTCTTGAAGAAAAGGGATATGTCGGTCATACTCCCAAAGGAAAATCCTATCAATATTATGCTATTGTTGCTGAGGAAGACATGGGAAAGAAATCCCTGTCCTCAATCGTGGGACGATATTTCAAAAATTCATACCTCCGTGTTGTCTCCTCATTGGTTGAAGATGGCAATATTCCTGTAGAGGACCTAAGGAAATTGCTTGACGAAGTAGAAAAATCCCATAACAATAAAACAGAATGAATATGGGCGGACTTTTATCATACTCTCTATCCGTTTCGGTTTTTATTCTTATGCTATACCCTGTGTTGCATCAGATAATAAACCGTAGCCGCCATTTTCGCTTCAACAGATTGGCTGTTATTACCGGGCTTCTGCTGTCGCTTGCTTTGCCATGTATTCTTGATTCAACGCTAATTTCACTACCGTCGGAGACGGTTGTCACAAATGTGGATTCTGTGATGAATATGAATTCTACGTTGTCTGTAATGAAAACGACGAGCGTAGAGAACGATTCAGTACCTGCTTTCCCATGGCTTTCCATTGTTCTTATTGTCTATCTCTCAGGCATAGTCGTTTTATCTTGCCGTGAAATAATATCATTCCTGCGCTTGTTCAGAATGATTGCTGTCAGTGAGAAAAAGAGAATAGATGGGGTTACAATCTGTCGTATAGCAGATGATGTCATCGCGCCTTTCAGTTGGGGCAACTATATCTTCATGCAAGATACTGAATTAGATAACTCATCGTGCATCTATATCCACGAAAAGGCACATACCGTCCAACGGCATTGGATTGACGTACTCTTTGCCGACCTGTTTTGTATCCTGCTATGGTATAATCCCTTCGCATGGATGACAAGACAACTTATGAAACTCAATCATGAGTTTGAGGCAGACGAGGCGGTTATCAATTCAGGAATAGAAACATACGATTACCAAAGATTGCTGGTGGTCAAAGCGATGGGCAACATATCTATTCCGATAGCAAATAGTTTTGCAGCAGATAAGCGCAGTTTTCGTAAAAGAGTTCTTATAATGAGCAAGAAGCGTCCGTCAAGGAAGACCATGCCGATTGCACTCTGCGCAATTCCAGCTGTCGCTCTTGCAGGTACGGCATTGTCAATGCCTGTTTCATCCCGTTTTCTTTCAGAAATAATAGGTTATAGTCTTCGCGAAGAACTATTATCAGAAGAAACGCAACCGGGCTCTATGCCTCAAGTTCTGGATTTAGAGTCTAACCCATCAAAACCGGAGACCGAAACACATACAGTTATCCCTTCTCCTTTTGAGGACCAAAAACCTTTGGCGGATATTATCCGATTTTCTGTTGAAACAATCCAACCTGATAAAGACACTAAAGTAAATATTGAGATTGTGGTAGATGAGGATGGAAGAGTCAAGGATGTTTCAGCCGATACTCCGGACGGAGCAGAAGTTGCTGCCGCTATAAGTCGAAATTTTAACGGCGTAAGGCTTGAACAGATGATCGACAGTGGCCAACCGTTAGAAGTCCACTTTGTAGTTCCGGTTCAACTGAAGAAAAAGGAGTAATTAGAATAATACATATTATTTGATTGGATGCCAAATCATTGGCACCCAGCCATATCCTTACCCTTATGAAACAGGCTTCAATTATACTGTTAATGGTATTTTACGCTGTGCTGCAATGTTTTAGCCAGAGTGTTATAAGCGGTGTTGTCAAAAACGTCGAAGGTGCTGCTGTGGACTTTGTCAGTGTGATTGCATCGTCGTCAAATGCTCCTAAAACCATCTTGGCTTCTGCCTTCACCGATGAAAACGGCAAGTTTCAAATGTCGGTTAAAAGCGAGAGCGACAGCCTCATTCTCAAAGCGTCGAGCGTCGAGATTGCTCCGACGGAGATTACAGTGCCCAACCGCACAGGCAACTATGAAATCATTGTGGAGAACCGCGCCGTCGAACTGAAAGAGGTCGTTGTAAAGTCAAAGAAAGTCTATTCCCACGGCGACACCATCAACTATAATGTCGGCTCTTTCCTCTCGCAAACAGACCAATCTATTGCTGATGTTTTAAGGAAAATGCCGGGCATAACGGTTTCGGATGCCGGACAGGTGTCCTATCAGGGCAAACCTATCAAGAACTTTTACATCGAAGGCCTTGACCTTATGAAAGGGCATTACGGCATTGCCACCAACAATATCGACCCCAACAACATCGCCACAGTGCAGGTACTTGAAAACCATCAGGACATCAAGGCACTCAAAGGGCTACGCCCGGAGGAACAAGCCTCAATCAACCTGCGGCTCAAAGAGGGTGTCAAAGGTGTGTTCAATCTCATTGCAACACTCGGAGGCGGCTATGGCGATGAAGGATTGTGGAACAACTCCGCAATAGCAACGTATTTCCGACGCAACAGCCAGTTTCTTGCGACATACAAGGGCAACAACACCGGCGAAGACTTGTCGCAGGAACTGTATTCCTTCGACAACGATTATTCGCGCACAAGCAATATATCGACAATCTCCATGCCATCGGCTCCGGGTATTGACAAGCGTTTCTATTATTTCAACCGCTCACACAACGCTACATTCAATAATGTATATCGTGTAGGCAAATCGGGCGAGTTTGGTATCAACGCCGCCTATCTGAACGACCGCGACACGAGGCAGAGTCATTCGGCGACCACCAATTACCTGCCCGACGGCGGAGTGAACACCGTTGACGAAATAATGAACGGTACAGCACGTATGCAGAAAGCATATGGCGACCTTACATATATGAACAACGGCGATGAAAGCTATCTCAAAGAGCAGTTGAAATTTGATTGGAGCACAACCGATGCCGACAGCCGTATTGTAGCCGGAGGCGACAATGTAAGCCAGATTGGTAAGACCGACACTTACCGCCTGCTCAACAAATTTCACATGACGCACCGCAATACCTCCGACCGTGGATTTGAGATTTCGTCGCTTGTCAATTTGGAAAAACGTCCGCACAGCCTGTCTGTTTCTCCCAATCTGTTCCCCGACATCATACCAAGCGATATGCTGTATCAGCACGTGGACTTCCGCAATATTTCCACCGAGAACAGTGCGGGATTACTGTCTGTATTCAAGGTCGGCAATTTCACCTTGCACCCCTCGGCGATAGTCAACTATCATCACAATTCACTCGAAAGCCGGCTTGATGCAACAAACAATGACCTGACGCTCGACTATCTCGATGCCGGTATCGGAGCAGAAGTGATGTTCAATACTCGCAAAATCCATGCCTCGCTATATCTGCCAATGAAATACCGCCTGTTCCGGCTGAACAACAGACTTGACGGCGACATTACCGACAAAAACCGTTTCCGAGTCGAGCCGTCATTCAACTTTACATATAAATTCAACAGCAGTCATAACCTCAAAGCATCAGCAATGCTGAATTATATGACACCCTCGATTGAAACGTTGTATTCCGGGCACATACTGACATCTTACCGCCAGTTGTCGGCTTACGACGTGGCAGGGCTGTACGAAGGCATGAATCAGTTTTACTCGTTAGGCTACGATTTCAAGAATATTCTTTCTATGAACGCGAGTTCGGGATAAGGAACACCATAAAAAAGTTGAATCGGCAGCTTGAAAAAGCTGTCGATTCTTTTGGGTTCGCCCGACATGGGCATAATCTAACGGGTGTAAGTCCCGAGCGCGCCCCGATAGCGGGAAGCGCATAGTCCGAGGCAACGGTGTCTGCCGCGAGGAGAATCGGAAGGAAGCCAAGGACAAAAGTCTGGCTCCACGCACAGAAATTTGATACAAGGCTCAAAGTCAGAGGGTAAGGTTGCTTAACAAGCCAAAGCCCGAAAGCTATCCGGACTGACGAGAGTAAATCAAGGGAGTATAAGACTGAAAGATTATGTTCTTAATCGGGGAGGTCTGTGGGGCGAGCCGTAAGGCAAGCAGTAACAACGAACCCACAGAAGTCAGCAGATGCCATAGTAGTCGTCGCCTTAAAGCTCGTGGGCGGCGATGAAGGGCAAAACTTAACCACACGAGCAAAACTTTATTTTACCCGATGAAAGGAGAAAAGCCGAAAACACAAGAAAGCTGCCCTCGGAAGAATAGCGCGGAACGCGAAAGGTATGAGGGAGCGCCTACTTTGATTGGGATAGTTGGAGATCACGGCTCTTTCATTTAAGATCGGCCGAAGTTTACAGAAATAGTGGTATTTTATAGCGAAAATGTCTACCTTTGCACATAGCGATGCCGAAGCACCGCCTTCGGTGTTTCTTTATCATAAGATTTTAATTTTAAAAGAGGCGGAGTGGCTGTGAAGGCTCTTCCGCCTCGATTTTCGCTACGCGAAAATACGCATTATTTGCCTGATATGCAACATTTTCGACTTAATATATATTAAAAAGAAACATCGTTTTTACCCTACGGGCAGCATCATGGACAGACTGGTTGATTTTGCCTCGTCAGTGCCCGATTTCCGCAGAACAGGCAAAGGAAACCACCGTCACAGACTCCGTGATATCATAATGCTGATGGTACTTGGCCGTGCCTCTGGATTTGTCGGCCGTGCCGATATAATTGCTTTCGGCAAACACAATATCAAAAGGTTCCGCAAAATGGGGATGTTGAAAAATGGGGTGCCGTCCGAAGCGACCCTTTGCCGAGTGGATAACGGCATCAATGACTGCGCCATGGCCGACAGGATGCAGGAATTTGTCGAAGTGTTTCATGCCCAGTTGCGGAGCCGATCCTGGCGGGAGATAATCTGTGTTGACGGCAAGGCCGAGCGGGGCACAGTTCTGGCGAACGGGCGAAATCCTGATATCGTGTCGGCTTACTCGTTCAACACAGGCATAACGCTGGCTACAGAGGCCTGTCAGGAGAAAAGCAATGAAATAAAGGCAGTCCCACAGCTTATCGACAAACTCGATATTGCCGGAAAGATTGTGACAGCCGACGCCATGGCCATGCAAAAGGACATCATAGACAGGATAAGGGGTAAAGGTGCGGATTTTCTCATTGAGCTCAAGGCCAACCAGCCTTCGCTGCGTTACGGAGTGGAAGACAGACTCAAAGAGTATAAGCCGCTATATTCTTATACGGAAGGTCCCGAACTCGGTCATGGAAGAATCGAGACAAGAACATACAACATATATGACGGACTCGAAATTATTGCCGACAAGGAGAAATGGGGCGGAAACATGACGATTATAGAGTACGAGGCCGAGACCGTCAGAAAGACGACCGCAAAACATACACGTGAAAAACGTCTGTATGTAAGCAGTCTGCCGGCAGACACTCCTTTCCTGGGTTCCATTGTGCGCCATCACTGGTCGATAGAAAGTATGCATTGGGGACTGGATGTAAATCTGCTGCAAGACAAGGTGAAGCGCAAGTCGGCAAAGGCCGCCCGCAACCTTGACACAATCCAAAGAATGGTCTACTCTGTATTTTCTATATGGAAAGGGTTGCGCAAAAAGCGATCTGACAAAAGAAAAGGCGTGGCAGAGCTTATGCGTCATGTCTCGATGAGCTTTACCCGATTGATGCGGTTTCTTTACCAAAAATGAAAATAAATCTGATTTTCAGAAAAAGATAACTACCTGAAATACAATCATGGAAATTTACCCGATTCTCAACAAACCGGGTAAGGGAAAATATGTCTTTATTTTTATCTTAAATGAAAGAGCCGTGGTTGGAGATGAACTCGTAGAAGTGCAACTATCGTCAGACAGGATGTTGGAATACATCCTCACTCCCGACAACCTTAACAGAGCATACCGACAAGTCAATGTCAACAAGGGGAGCGGAGGAATCGACAGAATGGAGGTGGAACAACTGCTTCCGTATCTGCGTGAACACAAGGATGAGCTGACTGAAAGTCTGCTGGACGGACGCTACCGCCCCAATCCCGTAAGGAGGGTAGATATACCCAAGGAGGGAGGAAAGACGCGACAACTCGGCATACCGACAGTAGTTGACCGCGTAATCCAGCAATCCATAGCCCAGGTGCTGAGCCTGGTGTACGAACCGAAATTCTCGGAGACAAGCTACGGCTTCCGACCGAGACGGAGCGCACACCAAGCCCTGCAAAAGACGCAGGAAATCATCAATGACGGCTATAAATACTGCGTGGGTGTGACCTGGAAAGTCACATGATTGATTGTTAAACAATGATATCCAAAGAGTTGAATATTGAATTAACCCGCTGTTCCGTCAGCGGTAGCCTACCGTGAGGTGCGTTTCCAGCAATGGGACGTGCCAAGCTCACTGGGACAACGTACACTTTCAGTAATGACAAGACGTAACCGCGAGGGGAGTCAAGAACGGTTAGTATCGTACCGTTGAGTGGCCAGGCTGGATAGTATGGTTAACGTAAGTGAACTGTCTTTAGCCATCGTAAGGTTTGAAGGAGCCAAAGATACTGAGCGCTCTCACCAAAATGGTAAGCAGTCGGATAACCCTGCCCACGTTAGGGTTACACGGACAAAGCACTGCCGGTGGAGTTGACAGAACCTAACCTATCCTTTGTCAATCATGTGGAACAGGGCAAGCCTGTATCTCTCTCATGGCAACATGAGTAAGCGAGCCGCAAGGTGAGCCGAACGGGGTGCAGGTATGAGATAACGGAAAAAGCGAATGCCGTCCTGTAATGGGACGGATACGGATTGACCTCATTGCCATGTATGGCAGAGAGCCACATCATCCGACACGAAAGTGGGCAGACTTCCGTATAAGGTAACTCTTTACAAGATAACTTTTAGAACTTTTTAAAGTAGAAAGCAAATGAACGAATCGAAAGAAACGTGTGCGCCTACTGACAAGGGGCAGACAACTTGGGACGGGATAGACTGGCCCAAGTGCGAAGCCTTTGTCCGAAAGCTACAAGCGCGTATTGTAAAGGCTCAGAAAGAAGGCAGACATAACAAGGTGAAAGCCTTGCAATGGATGCTTACTCACTCTTTTTACGCCAAGGCATTGGCCGTAAAAAGGGTTACTTCCAACAAAGGGAAGAACACGTCTGGAGTGGACAAACAGCTTTGGGACTCTCCCAAGCGAAAATTCAAAGCAATCAGTGAACTCAAACGCAGAGGCTACAGACCGCAGCCCCTCCGCAGAGTACACATCAAGAAAAAGAACGGCAAACTCAGACCGTTGGGAATACCGACCATGAAAGACCGCGCTATGCAGGCTCTTTATCTCATGGCTCTTGAACCGATAGCCGAGACGACAGGTGACAGATTTTCCTATGGTTTCCGAAAGAAGCGTAGAACAATGGATGCCATCCGTCAAATCGACACGGTGCTGAACCGTGGGCATTCTCCACAATGGATTTTGGAGGGTGATATAAAAGGCTGCTTCGACCACATAAGTCACGAATGGTTACTCGCCAACATCCCAATGGATAAGGCGATACTCAAAAAATGGCTCAAATGTGGAGCGGTGTTCAATGGTAAATTGTTCCCGACGGAAGAGGGTACTCCCCAAGGCGGTATAATATCACCGACACTTGCAAACATGACGCTTGACGGACTACAACCATTGCTCGCCGAAAGATTTAAGAAAATCTTCCGTAACTATAAGACCACCAACTTCAAAGTGAACCTTATCCGTTACGCAGATGACTTTGTAATCACAGGATTAAGCAAGGAACTTCTTGAAAACGAGGTAAAACCTGTCGTTATAGAGTTCCTCAAAGAAAGGGGTCTGACCCTTTCCGAAGAGAAAACAAAGATAACTCATATCAATGACGGCTTCGACTTCCTCGGATTCAATATAAGAAAGTTCGGCAAACGATTGTACACATCCCCATCCAAAGATGCAAGGAAACGTTTCAAAGCGAAAGTTTCCGACATCATATTGGGACACAAAATGTGTAGACAAGAGTCTCTGATTAGAATGCTCAATCCTGTAATCACAGGCTGGAGCAACTACTACCGTTACGGAGCATCAACCGATGCTTTTCATGACTGCGACAATCACATTTTCAATATGACATGGAAATGGGCACTCAGACGCCATCCAAAGAAAACGAGACCTTGGGTGGCTAAGAGATATTGGCACGAAATCCGTGGCAGGAAATGGACTTTCGCATGGAAATATGCGTCAAAAAGCAGGAAAGAGAATTACTTGACCCTTAAACGGTTGTCGGACGTACACTATACGCCTTACAAACAAATAAAGGGCGATGCCAATCCCTTTGACCCTGTCTGTGATGACTATTTCTATCAGCGACAGGCGCAGAGAATGCTTGAATCACTCAAAGGACGTAAGACACTCTTATATTTGTGGAACAGACAGAACCGGATTTGTCCGTTTTGTGGCAAGGAAATAGACCATACGAAAGCATGGAACGTCAACGAAATATCTGTTGGCGGTTCAATCGTAAGGCAACTTGTACACAATCTCTGTTATAAGCGACACAAACGAAACAGTTGAAAGTATGAGCCGATTTCTAACAACAAATAGAAATATTGAGTTGCTTGAGCCGTATGAGGGGAAACTCTCACGTACGGTTCTTAGGGGAGAAAGGGGCAGCAATGCCCCCGCCTTACCCGATGTTCAGAAGCAGGGTGACTTCTTTGTTGAATCTCCAATCGTACTGTTCGCAGCAATTATATGGTTTTTACGCATATACAAGGATGGAGAGTATTGTACATTTCCACACGCCATTGAATTTCTATGTCGCAGATATGAGGATATTTTCCCTATCCTTACCAGCTATCCCGACTTGGAAAACTACCTGTCTCCATTTATGGACGCATGGCTCGGAGGTGCGGCGGAACAGTTGGCCGGCCAGATTGCATCGGCAAAGATACCGCTGTCCCGAATGATTTCGCCACAGTTGTATTGGGTGATGACCGGCAACGATTTTACTCTCGACATCAACAATCCCAAAGAACCGAAGATTTTGTGTGTCGGCAATAATCCTGACCGCCAGAATATATATGGTGCAGCGCTGGGTCTATACAACAGCCGAATTGTAAAGCTGATCAACAAGAAGGGCATGCTGAAGTCAGGCGTAATAATTGACGAGCTGCCAACGATTTTCTTCAAGGGCCTCGACAATCTCATAGCTACCGCCCGAAGCAACAAGGTGGCTGTGTGTCTCGGCTTTCAGGATTTTTCCCAGTTGGAGCGCGACTACGGAAAACCGGAGGCTGCCGTGGTGATGAACACCGTCGGCAATATCTTCTCCGGGCAAGTCGTAGGCTCGACCGCCAAGACACTTTCCGAGCGTTTCGGTAAGGTGTTGCAGAAACGACAGTCATTGTCCATCAATCGTCAGGATGTAAGTCACTCCTTCAATACCCAGATGGACAGCCTTATACCCCCAAGCAAGATTTCAACTCTCACTCAGGGGTTCTTTGTCGGAGCCGTAAGCGATAATCTGACTGAGCGCATTGATCAAAAAATATTCCATGCTGAGATTGTAGTTGACAGCAAAAAGGTTGATGCTGAAATGAAAGCCTATGAGCCGATTCCAATTCTAACCGATTTCAAGGACCCGACGCCAGACAAGCGTCAGATGAAGGCTGATATTCAGGCTAACTATGAGAAAGTAAAACAGGATGTCCGCGATATTGTAAGCGATGAGCTTGCCCGTATTGCCGCAAATCCGAAACTCAGACACCTCCTTCAGCAGAAGAGGTGACACCACAAATCCACAACATTATAATGACTAATAATTTTAGCAGTCGAGGTTATGACCTTGACTATTACAATCTGTTCCTGCGCAATTATTTATCGGAGCACAGATTCCCGGAAGCTGATGATGATACTTTCATTGCGACAAGGGCGGAGAAAGCCTATGATGTTTTTGTAGCATCGCGACTGGCTGGAGATGAATATTACATTTCAAGTGAAAAAGCAATGGCTGCTCTTTATGAGAGCCTTGAAATCTCAGCCTATGATTTTGTCAGCGAGATATTGATGGACGAATTTACTGACCAGATTTCATTAGAGGAAGAATCCATTGAATTTTGGACATACACGTTCCTTGAAGAACTGGCACCGGAGTTCAAGGGAATAGAGCTAAGTAATGAATGGCTTGACACTTCTGAAGGGGCGGTTTTTAGACTTATCATCATAGGCCGCATAACATTATTCTTTGAGAAATATGGCCTTTAACCGATTACAGACTATGCGCGACAACATCAAGGCTATACGGATGGCGTTTAGCCTCGGTGTCAAGGGGCGCGGGGCGCAGACTGCCGAGGAGATTGCTGTGCTGCGCAAGTATGCCGGTTTTGGCGGGTTGAAGTGTATTCTCAACGATGCCAACGAGCTGGCGGATGCTGCCAAGTGGAGCAAATCGGATATTGAACTGTTTGCACCGACGGTTGAGCTGCGTCGCCTGATTCACGATTATTCGCATGACGACATGGAGTTTAACCGCTATATGGAGTCGCTCAAAGCGTCAACGCTGACCGCCTTCTATACCGACAACCGTATTGTGGATGCAATATCCGACTCGCTGAAATATCAGAGTGTCGAGATAAAAAGTTTTCTTGAACCCTCTGCCGGTCAGGGCGCTTTCATTGACTCTTTCCTGCGCAATGACAGATTCCCCGGTGCCGAAGTCCTTGCATACGAAAAGGATTTGCTCACTGGCAAAATCTTGTCGGCATTACACCCGTCTATTCTGACCCGTATAGAGGGTTTCGAGAAGATAGAGAGTGACTTCAACGGCTATTTCGATGTTGCCGCTTCCAATGTTCCTTTCGGAGATTTTGCGGTTGCAGACCCTGCGTATGCCGTTAGTAAGGAGATTGGCTACCGTCAGGCTTCCAAGTCGTTGCACAATTACTTCTTTCTCAAAGGTCTTGACCAAGTGAGAGAAGGCGGTCTGATCGCCTTTATCACATCGCAGGGTGTGATGAACGCTGCTAGTCCCTTTATCCGCATGGAGCTTGTGAAAAAGGCTGACCTCGTGGCGGCTCTACGTCTGCCCAACAACACTTTCTCCGATAACGCCGGAACTGATGTAGGCTCTGACCTGATTATTTTCCAGAAGCATACCGGAAAGAAGGCGTTGTCGGCTGATGAAGAGTTTTTCATTCAGTCGGTCGTTGACCGGGGAACGAAGGTGCCGGGCAACAAGTTCTTTCAGGCTTTTCCTCAGAATGTAATCTGCACTGATGCAAAGGTTGGCACTGACCAGTATGGCAAACCGGCTATCGTGTACCACCATGACGGAGGTATCAACGGTATTGCCGAGGAATTGCGCAAGGCACTCGACGAGTCATTGCACCTGCGCCTGAATCTGGAATTGTATAATTCCAACGGTATTAAGCCGCCTACGCCAGACCCTATTACGCCAACTCCTACGCCTACACCCAAGCAGGAGGCGAAGGTGGAAAAGAAGTCGAGCCTCACGAATACGCCTCTGATGCAGCAGTATCAAGAGATGAAAAAGAAACATCCCGATGCTGTGCTTCTTTTCCGAGTTGGCGACTTCTATGAGATATTCGGCAAGGATGCCGTCACTGCCTCGGAGATTTTGGGTATAACCCTGACTCGTCGCCAGACCGGTATTGACAGCCGCATAGAATTGGCTGGTTTCCCGCATCATGCCCTCGACACTTATCTGCCCAAACTTGTACGGGCCGGTAAACGTGTGGCAATATGCGAACAGTTGGAAGACCCGAAACTGAAAAAGACTCCCAAGCAGAAGGTGGTCGAGACGGTTACACCTAATCAGCTGCCAAAAGCGGAGCCTAAGACCGAACCAAAACCTGAGCCCGAACCGGCTCCAACTCCAGCCCCCGCTACCGTAGAGCCTCCGAAGGTTGAACCTGCCAAAGAGATTGAAACTGACGGTAGTCCCGATTACACAGATAATCCGGATCCTCGCTTGTATGCCTACAATCTTTTCGGCGAATTGGAGCCTATCGGCAAGCCTCGCCGTCAGCCGAAACCTGCTGAGGATGCACCAAAACCGAAACCGAGTGTCGAAGTCAAGGACATACCCGTCAAAAAATTACGTCCGTTAAGTGAAAAGGAATTGGAGTTTTACGGCTCTCTCAACTGGGAAGACAATCCTCCTATCAATGGATTCTATGAAACCATGATGTCGATAGCCCATCGTCAGTTGGAGGAAATGCGTCTTGAACGTGAGGCGGAAGAAGCAGCCAAACAAGCCGCCGCCAATGGCGAGACTATCCAAGAAGGTGGTACCACAATCCAACGTACCGAAGGCGATTTCGTTCCCGGTCAACGCTCTACCATCAAGGCAGAGCCTGTCAAGGTCGATATGTCGCCCCGTCCTTTCTTGGAGGATATTCAGTTCTTCCACCATAACGGCAGTATGGTGGTGCAGGACGGTATGGTAGGTTTCCTCTCGGAAGTCCGCAAGAACAGCGCGACATTCAATCCGTTGGCGTTGAAGCCTGAACAGGCAAAACGAGCCATGCTCTATGTAACCCTGTCGGAGACATACCAGCAACTCTACAACTACGAGGCTGAGACACATGAGGCAAGTGCCGAACTGCGCGAACACCTCAATCAGTATTACGACGAGTTTGTAGAGAAATATGGTAATCTCAACGAGAAACAGAATGTGAGATTTATATTGATGGACGCGAATGGCAGGGATGCACTTGCATTGGAGCGCGGCGAAAACGGTCGCTTTGTCAAGGCTGATATTTTCGACCATCCGGTTTCATTCGCCATTGACGAGGTTACTTCGGTAGATACTCCTATGGAGGCTCTGTCCGCTTCACTCAATAAATATGGTGAGGTCAATCTCGAATATATGTCGGGGCTGGTGGATATGGATAAGGATTCCTTGGTGGATAACCTCGAAGGACACATCTATTATAATCCATTAGTCGAAAACTACGAGATTAAAGACCGCTTCATCGCCGGCAATGTCGTGGCGAAAGCCAACGATGTAAGGGCATGGATTGACCGGGAGGAAGAGCGCATCAAGAATTTCCCCGGTTATGACGGGGTTGAACCGTTCGTAGCCATGTCGAAGGACTCCCTCAAAGCGTTGGAGGAAGCCCGGCCACGCCGTATCGAGTTCGATGAGCTTGATTTCAACTTCGGTGAGCGATGGATTCCCACGGGTATATATTCGGCATATATGTCGTACCTGTTCCACACCGATGTGAAGATAGCCTATTCTTCCTCAATGGATGAATACTCGGCAGAGGCGAGCCGCAAGAACATGACCATCTGGGAAGAGTTCTGCGTAAGAGGCTATTACCGCACCTACGACGGTATGAACCTGCTGAAGCACGCCCTGCACAACACCGTTCCCGACATCAAGAAGTCAGCCGGAAAGGACGACAACGGCAACGACATAAAGGTGCCGGATAACGAGGCAATCCAACTCGCCAACACAAAGATTGACGAGATACGAAACGGATTCAGCGAGTGGCTTGAAGCCCAGTCACCAGAGTTCAAGGAAAAACTCGTTGACCTCTACAATGACAAGTTCAACTGCTTCGTCCGTCCGCAGTATGACGGCAGTCACCAGACCTTCCCTGACCTCAATATGAAATTATTGGGTGACAGGTATGGAATCCGCTCCATATATCAAAGTCAGATGGACTGTATATGGATGCTGAAACAGAATGGAGGTGGCGTGTGCGACCACGAGGTAGGGACGGGTAAAACACTGATAATGTGCATTGCAGCGCATGAAATGAAGCGTCTCGGACTGGCACATAAGCCGATGATCATTGGTCTTAAAGCCAATGTAGCCGAGATTGCCATGACCTATCAGTCGGCTTACCCCAATGCCCGTATCCTGTTTGCCGATGAAAAGAGTTTCAAGGCAGACAACCGTGTCAACTTCTTCAACCAGATAAAGAACAACGACTATGATTGCGTGATAATGTCTCACGACCAGTTCGGCAAGATACCGCAGTCGCCGGAGATGCAGCAGCAAATCCTTCAGGCTGAACTTGATACTGTTGAGGAGAACCTTGAAGTGGTTAAGCAGCAGGGGCATGATGTGTCGCGTGGTATGCTCAAAGGTCTGATAAAACGAAAGGAGAATCTTACCGCCAAGATAGCGACCATTCAGTACCAGATGGATCAGAATCGCGACAATGTTGTGGACTTCAAACAGATGGGTATCGACCACATCTTCGTTGATGAATCGCATCAGTTCAAGAACCTCATGTTCAACACCCGCCATGATAGAGTGGCTGGGTTAGGCAACTCGGAAGGCTCGCAACGTGCGCTGAATCTTCTCTATGCAATCCGTACTATTCAAGAGAGAACCGGTAAGGATTTGGGCGCGACATTCCTGTCGGGTACTACAATCAGTAACTCGCTTACTGAATTGTATCTGTTGTTCAAGTATCTACGTCCGAATGAGCTTGAAAGGCAGGATATACGCTGCTTCGACGCATGGGCTGCAATCTTTGCCAAGAAGACCACTGATTTTGAGTTCAATGTCACAAATCATATAGTCCAGAAGGAGAGATTCAGGTTCTTTATCAAGGTGCCGGAACTTGCGGCATTCTACAATGAGATAACGGATTACCGTACTGCCGAAGATGTTGGAGTTGATAGACCGATGAAGAACGAGATTCTTCATAATATCCCGCCGACGCCCCAGCAGGAAGCCTTCATCGAGAAACTGATGAAGTTTGCCGAGAGTGGCGATGCTACCATATTGGGACGCGCACCGTTATCTGAAACCGAGGAAAAGGCAAAGATGCTCATTGCCACGGACTATGCCCGCAAGATGGCTCTTGATATGCGTATGATTGACCCCAATGCCGAGGATGACCCCAACAACAAAGCCTCGCACTGTGCCAAGATGATAGCTGAGTATTACAGAAAATACGATGTCCAGCGTGGTACACAGTTTGTTTTCAGTGATTTGGGAACATATAAGCCCGGCGAATGGAATGTCTATTCCGAAATCAAGCGCAAGCTGATAGAGGATTATGGTATTCCGGCTCATGAAATACGCTTCATTCAGGAGTGTAAGACTGAGCGTAGCCGCAAGGCAGTCATCGAGGCGATGAACAGTGGCGATGTGAGAGTTTTGTTCGGTTCGACAACAATGTTGGGTACCGGAGTCAATGCACAGCAGCGGTGTGTCGCGGTCCATCACCTCGATACACCCTGGCGTCCAAGCGATTTGCAACAGCGTGACGGTCGGGCAGTTAGAGCCGGCAACGAGATTGCCAAGTTATACGCTGATAATAAGGTGGATGTAATCATCTACGCAGTTGAGAAGTCTCTTGATTCCTACAAGTTCAATCTTCTTCACTGCAAGGCGACATTCATCGACCAGCTCAAATCCGGCGCACTCGGAGCGAGAACAATCGACGAGGGTGCAATGGACGAGAAAAACGGCATGAACTTCTCGGAGTATATGGCTATTCTCAGCGGCAACACCGACCTGTTGGAGAAAGCCAAGTTAGAGAAACGTATCGCGGCACTGGAATCTGAGCGCAAAGCCCACAACAAGGGCATTTCCGACTCCAAGTTCAGACTCCAGACTATCAGCCACGACATTGCCAACAACGAGGCGGCAATAAGTCGTATGAAAGAGGACGCTACCCGGTATGCTTCGGTCGTTCAGCGGGACAAAGACGGCAACCCCGTCAACAATCTCACTATCGACACCTGCAATCTCCGAGACGAGCAGAATATGGGTATCCACCTGCAAGGGTTGGCGATGAAAACCGACACGCACGGTCAGTACAAGCGCATCGGAGAGGTCTATGGCTTCCCCATCAGCATTATCTCGGAGCGCACAGTCGTTGACGGCAAAGAGTCAGTCCAAAACCGTTTTGTAGTAGAAGGCAACTATAAATACAAGTACAACAACGGTTTCATCGCCATGAGCGACACCCACGCCGCCTGCATGAACTTCGTCAACGCACTGGAGAAGATACCCGGTATCATCGCCCAGTATGAGGAACGCACCGCCAAACTTAAAGCCGACGTTCCCCAGCTCGAAGCCATCGTCGCCAAGCAGTGGGGCAAAGAGGACGAGTTGAAGCAACTCAAATCCGACCTCGCAGCCCTCGACCGCAAAATCACCGCCGCCCTCGCTCCCAAGAAAGAGGAACAGGACGGAGATGAGAACAAGCCGCATCCCGATACCCAAAGGGTCGAAGTAAGAGATAACCCGTCTCAGGCAACCGGCCCGAAGGAAACAATGGTTGCCGAACCTGCGTCTCCCGGTTATCGCCAGCGAGAACCGTTAAGTTCCCGCATAATAATCGGAGGCTGTGGAGCCACTCCGCCCGTAGGGTTTCGCGCCGCCGGCCCCAAACTTTGAGAATATGTCAGCCCGCCATGACAGCGAATGAAATTCATTGTCATGGCGAGCTGATATTATTTATATCCAACAGGTATCCCATGAATATTCATTTGCTTGTATATCATACTCCGTGAGAATCCACAGGCCCTTGCAACTTTTGCAATACATCCCTTATGATCACGGATAAGGGCTTCAAGTCCCTCCCGGGTATCCGGCAGGGATACCTTCAGGAAATCATCCTGTTCAGAAGTGATGAGTGACAGATCTCCGACTCCGATTTCCCTCATTCTGGCTGTTGAGATGGCAGACTCCATGATCATGCTCATTTCCTCGATATTCGCCGGCCAAGCATAGTTCCTTATCAGTTTCTCGGCAGCGGATGTGAAGGTCATTCCTTTGCCACGTCCCTTGGCGCAATGTAGCTCCACCATGGCTTTTGCCATTGTCACAAGCTCATCCCGGTATTTTGCCAGCGGGCTTATGGACATTGTTGTATTCATCAGAAGATTATACAGTCTGGCTGACACTTTGTTGGCTGAGACCAGTTCCGGCAAAGACTTGTTTGTTGCAAAGATTATCCTTCCCTCGAACCTGACCATATGGCCTGTCTCGGGATTACGGCACAAACCTCTTTCAAACACATCCACAAGCACTTCCTGCGCCATAGGGGACATATGTGTGAAAGAGCGGAAGTAAACAGTGCCCTTGTTGGCTTCGCCGAACAATGCTTCAAAGTTCTCCCTCAAAGCTTGTCTGTTGGACTGGCAGTCCCTGTTCTCTCGATATGCGTAGTCAAATTTCTGGCGTGGATTACAGTCAAGCACCAGAAAATTGTAAGCGACACGATTGCTCATACAATGTACCAGCAATGCAAGAGGCTCTTTGCCTACACCTTTCGCCCCTTGCAGCAAGACGGGACATTCCATTGCAGACTTCTTTCCGATAATGCGTCTGAGTTCCTTTTGTCCGACGGTTATGTCCCTTACCCATGTCATGTCCGGATGGTTTATGCTTATCGAGAATATGACCTTGGTGAGATGGTCTATATCGGCATGGTCGTAATAAAACCTCTGGTCAATACCTTGGCAGTATATGTTTTTGATAAGGTTGGGAATGTCAGTACGCATATAGCCGTGGGTCTTGAATGAACCGGGCATATGCGCCTTGGCCCAGTGGATGAGTCTTCTGCCGCTACCCTCGAAGTTGGTCAGGTCAGCTATAAGAGAATCAAACTGACGGGTCCTGAGCATCTTTTTTGCTTCGGTGATATTGTTTACGGTCTCGAAAGCATCACCGAATTTTCGCAATGTCTTCGAGTAATCGGCAATGCTCTCATCCGACGCGCTGTACAGCAATATTTTCTGCACCCCGTGGCAGTCTGAGGCAGGTTCTTGTGGGATTGTCTTGCGGGGACGTGACATTTATGGAATTTATATATCTGTTAAATCATACTATTGCATTTAAAGAGAAACAACTCTAACAATCAAATAGTTGTCCGCCATAATGATTTTAACATTCAGATTGATTCACATAATAAAAGTGTAGTCAGATGTGTTTTTGAATTTTCAGTGTCACTTTGTAACACCTTAACAGACAGAATAAAATACAAACACATCCAGCCGCTGTCGTGTTTGGATTTCGCAAACGGGCGACAAATTAGTCCGCCGGATTAAAGTTACTTCAAAAACTATGGATATGACATTCACCCTCCTGAAAACCCGGTTCTTCCTGAATCTTGAAGACGGGAATGAAACCGACATGAAAGCGCACTATGAGGATATGCGCTCCATAATCGTCTCATTCGTCCACAGTTCGCTGAACTGGCGTGAGATACATACCGGACTTACCATGTTCATCTCGGAAGTCTCCCATATCATCGGAGACACCATCGGGAAGAAACTAAGGGGATACGCGGCCCGTATCCTTGAAATAGCCAAGGGGCTGCTTCGACAGCTGGAGCTGTTAGTGGAGAATGGCGTCACAACGTCATGCGAGACCGGAGAGCCGAAGTGTGAGGAATCACCGAAGGTTGAAAAGAAGGTCAGACTGTCATCTAAATACACCGCCGTATGTGAAATCATCAATATGATAATCTCCATGAAGATGATCAACGGCGGCAATATAACGAGCAATGAGATTATCAGCCGGGTGCATCGTCTGTTCGGTCTGGATTATCCTTCGGACAAATATTACAAAACCCGGGGCGAAATCATACGCAGAAGTCCCGAAGACGGAGACAGAGCGTATTTCCTGATGGCAGCTGTAAGAACACTTAACTGCGAGTATGCCAACGCATAATACCCGATTTAACTACCGAATACTACCGATAAAAACGATAAATATCAAGCCTTACGGATATAACGTAAAAAATAAACAGCTGAAATACAGCAACAAAATAAATTCTAAAAATTTTTTGAAATTTATCTTTCGGTACTATTGAAATACTCTATTAACCGCCGGATTTTTACCTGCTAACTTTGCAACATCAAACAAAAAGAACCCGAAAATATGGATATGACAAAACCACCACCACAACCTCCGGTCAACAACCAGCCATATCAGAAATGGATAATGGACACATTTGGAATTGCAATATTCCTGTTGTCAAAAATCGCCAACTCTCTGGGTGAACTGGTAGCCAAGACAAACCGGGTGCGGCTGAGCTACAAAGGCAAGACCATAATAATGGTGCAGGACATAGCAATAGGCCTTAACCTGAGTACAAGGACAATTAAACGTTACCGCAGCGATGAGAAACTGAAATATTATATCAGTCTTGACGGACATACGGTATTTACACCCAGGAACAGTTCGATGAATTTATCGAAAAGAACTTCGTCCATTCCGATGACCCGAGAGCCACCGATATAAAGGATAGAATCAAACAGAACGCCAATAAAGGCGTAAACTCAAAAACAAAATAATTTATGGAACAACTCCAAGACCAGGAGGTGCTGATTGCCCGCAACAACGAGACGGGACAGGTAGGCGCGGTCGTCGGTCAGAATCCCGACGGCACCCCGAAGATGGCAGACGCAAAGACTGCCAAGTTGAGCGACCTCGTTAAGTTCAACAAGGGGCAGAACCCCCTCGAAGCGTTCATGTCAAACTTCATCCGTCAGGCAAAGAACCCCTCTCTGTTCGGATTCTTCAAACTCCCCGCCGACCGCTATGACGCAATTGCTCCCGCAATGGCCGACCTTATCCAAGACCCGGTGTCAAACGGCGAGATGCTCAAACCTTACGAAGTAGATGTGAAGTCTGTGGCTCAGACGCAATCGCAAGAACAGACCCCGGTGCAGGAACCGGAGGTAAACCCTCAGCCCGAGCCTGACAATGTACAGAGCCAACCGGAGGCGGCAGCCACGGCGATTAAGGCAGCTCCTATCGACCCCAACAAAATTGATTGGGCAACCATCGAAAAGGAGTGGGGCGTGACACGTCAGCAGCTCGAACAGAACGGAGACCTCCGGCAGATGATTTACAATCACAAGTCTCCGAATCTCGTCCGAATTGCCCCCGTGCTCGATGGACAGCGCATAGAGGCGGATGCCAAACTTTCGTTCAAGCATAATCCTGACGGAAGTATCACTCTTTCGCCCCATTTCATGAAGAGTCGTCCCAATCTTGAACAGGAGTATCGTGGCTATACATTCACAGAGCAGGACAAGGCTCAGCTGCGCAAGACCGGCAACCTCGGTAAAGCCGTTGACCTCGTTGACCCGAAGACAGGAGAAGTACAAAAATGTATTGTCAGCCTTGACAAACTGACCAACGAGATTGAGAGCCAGACGGTGGATGGCACCTATATAAAGCCGAAAATCGCCAATATCGAGCTGACAATGAGAGAAATCGGAATCCTGAAAAACGGTGGCATTCTGCCCAAGAAGTTTGTAGAACTCGCCGACGGTCGAAAATTCTATGCTGACCTTCAGTATAGCGTCGAGAAGCGCGATGTCGGATTCAATTCCGAACCTTACCGCAAGGAGAATCAGGAACTCCGCAATAAGGATGCTCAGACCCAGGCACCTGAAGGTGACAAGCAGACACAGGGCAACTGGCTCGACAAGGACGGCAACATCAAGCGTCTGCACCAGTGGTGCAAGATTCCGCTGGACGAGCAGAAACAGGCCGACTACATGCCGGCAAACTTGTCCGTGTAGGAGAAAGCAAGGATAAGTTCGGCAACGACTGCATCATCTATGTTCAGTTTGACCCGCAGAAGGGGCAGCCGGAGACCACCCGCGAATATCCTGACCGCAGCAAAGTCGTCGGCATCGCCGAGGAAAGCAAGACTCAGCTGTCCGTCAACAACGACGGTCAGACCAACGAGGCGACAAAGAATATCCGAGAGCCGCTCCGTAAGGGTCAGACTGAACCCAACAACGAGACCCAGCAGAAGGAGCAAAAGAAGTCCAAAGGTCCAGAATCTGATTCACCACTATCCGCAATATTGAAATAATCTGACTGCCGCTATGTCGCGTGCGCAAGCGATATTTCCGGTATCCCTCCCGCCCGACATGGGAGGTCGCGAACTCCCCGTGTCATTCATCACCACTCAATCCGAGATTCATCTCTCTCCAAGGTTGCAACGGCGACCGCTCAAAAAAATATTCACCTCAAAAAATACTGACATGAAAGTCATAATTACAGAAACCACCGCCGTGGCTTCCGCCATCGCTCGCGCCCTCAACGTCAACAACAAAGTATCCGCTCCCGGCGTTTTCTACGACGCCAAGACAGCCGTCATCACTGTCCCCAAGGACTTTATCGCGCCCTATGGCGTCGGAGTACTCCCTGGCAAGGACGCTCTCCCCATAGTGCCTGAGCGATACTCCTACGGCCTGCGCGTCACACGTGGCGAACCCGGACGCAACGGTATCTCCGCCGAAGATCAGGCATACGCCGATTATATCGGAGATCTCAT
>PDYJ01000772.1_pt1 | contig 173204 bp, 141 predicted proteins | sample 1430841 | NCBI WGS metagenome assembly PDYJ01 (sample SAMN07237672, study PRJNA390542) | Gut metagenome, whole genome shotgun sequencing project. | isolation source: fecal pellets | host: Mus musculus | place: USA: New York, NY | collected 2016-10
GACGGCGCAGTTCAACCGTAGGCGCAAACAGCTCAATGTCGCTCTTGCTCCACTTGGCGGCATCGGCAAGTTCGTTGGCGTCCTGCAAGATACATTTCAGCCCGCCGAATCCGGCATACTTGCGCAGTATCTCCCTTTCAAGCGCATTTTCCGCGTTGCGATGTTCAACATCAAGGCGCAGGGCAAGCCTTATGGCATTGATGTTGTCGCGCATGGTCTGGAGCCGGTTATAACTCATATCCGTCAAGTATTTCGGATATTTCTCCCAGCAGTTCGGTCAGCATCGGCTGGTGTGTTTCGCGGTCAAGGAAATCGCCGTTGACCTCATAGCGGTCAAGAATGTCATGCACGCTTTTCTTTGTGAGCAGATGCACGGCGAAATCGGGCCAGTATTCTTCAGGCAGCCGTGTCCACAGGCTTTCCTCTATGACGCTGTAAACAATGTCATAGCGGGACACATACAGTCCGGCAAGGAGTGTGCGCATAGCCATTTCCTGTGCCATAACCGGGTCATGACCTTCAAGGCGCAGGGTTACAAACGTGTCGTATGCCTCGTCAACACGGGCATCTACAAATTTCTTATTGGTGTACTGGGGAAAATAATGGTCACGCAGATGACCCAGAAGATAGACGCGGTAGCCGTCCATCTCCCGTAATTCAACATTTTGTTTCATCGGGTTCTTGGAATAGTGGTTTGCCGGCGTCCTATGTGTCTTTCAATGGGATATAAGAAAAGGACACCGGGTATCCCTCCCGATGTCCAACCACTAAATCCAAGTCATAAATTTGAAACAAAAACATTATGACGTTGAATTGAGTGCAAAGTTAACAAATAAATCGGAATCGGGCGGGATAAATGGTGTTAATTTGTGTATGGATCAAGCGGTTCAGGGCTTGTGTGTCGGTTATGCGAAAGCGTCAATCACGCTTTTAACAATAAGGTTGTAGAGTTTTTCCTCGTCGCGGCTGAGGTCGGTGGGGTGTAGCCCGGTGGTTACAATACCGAAGCCGTTGTAGATACATTCTCCATCGCGGAAGTTGCGGAAGTTGTGGCGGCGCGGCATACGGATCCGTCTGGCCTCCTTGCCCCACTTGCTGTTGTAGCGAAGATTTTTCTTGTTTCGGAGCATCAGTTTCCACACGCCGAAAGGAATGGTGTTCTGCACCGTGAACGGATAGGATATAAGTTTCTTCGCGTACAGTGTGTAGGCGGTCTGCATGGTCTTCATGTGGTCGAAGTCCAGCTCAACCGCGGCTTTAAGGAGCATCAGCGGCATATTGAGAAGCGGCTGGCAGTCGGTTATGCGCATGGCATTTTTGTCCATCGTGAGGATAGTGCCGACTTCGGGCGGTTCAACACCGATTCTTTCGGCATCGGCGGTTGACACTTCCACGGGCATTTCCTCCATGATGCAGGCGCCTTTGAGTTCCACATTTTCTTTCGACTTCTCCACCAGACGGTTGTAGATCTCATTGTCGAGCCATTCCTCGTATTCCCTGCGGTTCTGCGGCCCGTGGATTACTCCGTGACGGATTGCCCCCTTTGTGAGAATGGGGAGCCATGCCCTGCGCACTGCCACCGGAACGGCGATGAAATAGTAGAGGTTGAGAAAGTCGAAATCGCCGTATTTCTCTGGTGACATTGCGTTGACGACCGTGTGGCTCATTCCCCAGAGAGCCTTGATTGTGGCGAGCTGTTTCCTGTCCTGCTCGGTTTTCTTGTAGCCAACCAGCTCATCATAGTCGCGCATGGCGAACTTGAAGTTGTGGGCATACACCTGTCGGCTGTTCATTGTCGTGGAGAGCACGAAATTCTCTGACGGGGAGAAGGTCGCCTCTATGACCCCGCCGTTTGTCCATGTCACGGCGTAGCCGTTGCCGAGGTAGTAGCCTTCGTGTTTTTCGTTTGCGCCGATTGCTCTGGCGATGGTGTCAGCCGTGAGTTCATGGTCGGTCACGACTGTTATAAGATTTTTCTGTTTCATATTTATGAATTTTATCGGGTGGATAATTTTGGAGATAGTGGTTTTGCGGCAACAACATCGGGAGTTCCGGACCTCCCTGATGTCATTTCAGCGGATTTTGGTTACAGCTTCGGGCCTTTGGGCTTGCGCTGCTGTTTCGCCTGATTCTCGTCTTTCGGCGCGGTCTGGTATTTCTGGAGCGGTTCGGCAACATGCTTGGTCGCCTCATTCGTCAGTCCGTCATTGTTGACCGCCTTCTGAGTCTTTGACTCTTCAGCGACCTTGACGCGGGGATCGTTTGAGTGATGTAGTCGGACGTTGCTTTTCAGGATTGAACTGGAGATAAGACGGTGCATTTCTGCCCTGCTTGTCAACCATGTTTGTCATTTCGACAACCTTGCCGGCAGTGTGTAGTCAGCCTGCTGTTTGCGGCGTCATAGGAACGCCAGCCCATTTTGTGATGGGGCTTGATGTTGCCGTCCTTTGTCAGCCACGAGGACTGTTGCTGACCCTGACTGTTTCCCTGCTGCTGGCTCTGCTCCTGTCGTCGCACGCCGCCGGGTACAAACTCGACGCCCTTGCGGTCGGCCGACACTTGCAACACCACATTGTAGGTCTTGCCGTTCTTGTCGGTAATCTGTTTAGGCGGAGGGCTTTACCCTTCTTCAGTTCGCTTATTTCAGCCATAGTCAGCTTTGTCTGCCCGATGGTGTCCTTGAATGAACACGGCCTTTACGGGCACCGACACAATCTCGTTGGTTAGACGGTCAACGCTGACATAGGAGGGCTTGACTTCCCCGGTGGCTTTGTCAACAAGGTCAACGACCTTGCCCAGATTGCCGGTTGTTTTCAGAGCCTCTTTATCTTCCTTTGTGAACTTGTACCCCTCAAACTCTTGGTCGAGTTTTGGGCTCGCGGTGTATGAAATGGGGCACCACCTTCACATTGCCGTCGGCATCGGTTCTGAAAGAGAGTCGTGCGTCAATCGGGAATTTCTCCCCTCCGAAATTGGGCGTGACGGTCACAATCTGCGACTTGCGGTTGTAGAGCATCTCGCGGAGGTCGCCCGACTTTTCAAGCTGGTCGCGGTCTATGCCCCATTTCTTCTTGAGCATCGTCCAGTCGATTTTGCTTTCGTCGATGGCGTGATACTTTGGCTGTTCAGTCTGTGCAGCCTGTTCCTCCACCGGCTTTTGCGCCTGAGTGTCGGTTGCATTGTTCTCCTGAGCCTGTTCCTTGATGTTGGTCTGCGTCTGCTGAGGGACATCGACCTTGAAATCTTTGAGAATCTCAGCATTTGTTTCGGGTCTTTTATAAAGTCACACATAGCCATGCCAACACAATCGTAACGGTCGGCAGGAACTTTGAAGAATCCGAACATTGTTGGGTTCTTGCATTGTCTGACAAAATTTGACAAGAACGCTTCCAGCGGATTTTGTCCTTTCTTAAATTTTACGAGATCCTCCAGTGTGACGAACATTGGATCGGTGATTTTGGGTGTGCCGTCCTCATTGAGTCCGGTCACTGCGCCTACCTGCCCGGTTTCGTTGTTCCGGACAATCAGCACTTCTTCAGTCTGGTCTTTTGCCATAATTAAAAGAATTTTGGGTTAGAAACTTGCGCCGTTGCCGACGCGATTATTAATTGTGTGTATGGATTATCTGTGCGTTGCGGGTTGCGAACAATTCTATTATATCCGCCTTGCGGTAGCGGATAGTGCAGTTTGTACCCTCACCGGTCTGTGTATAGGGCAATTTGCCCGACATACGGTAATTGTAGAGGGTTTTGCGTGATACATGGTATCTGGCGCGTACCTGCTTGTCAGTCCATGTATCTTCGTCCGGGTCAAGTATGCCGAAGCCCTGAAAAGCCTCCATCACGGTTTTGGCAACTGACTCGATACGGCTGTCAACACCGGTTCTTATCGCCTGTACCTCTGCTCTCAGTTCGGAAAGCATCTGGCATACCATCGTAAATTCTGCTGACTTCATGAGAGATATTTTTGAGGTTCAACCATAGAGTTTGTTTCAGTGGACTTTTTCAAGTCCGTTCCGGGCATCTGACGGGATAGTTTCGTGCCGGAGATTATCAGCGTTTTTGTTTCCATTTTATTTTTGGGGTTTAGTGTTACGCTGCGAAGTTCGGCAGAAATCAAAATCCGCGTCGGGTACGTTCCTGGAACGTTCCTACTTTTTTTAACTTTCATTAAGAGGTTTAGCCTTTTTTCTTGCTTTAGGCAGGGGTATAGGCGTCACTCCATCGGCTTTTATGTCTATTAGCCGATGTGCTTTAATGAAAGCCTGTTTTAAGTGGGAATTAAATCCTGAACGGGGTATATATTTGCCTCGGATTTGGTTCGATTCGCGTTGCAACCCGAACCAGACAGTCGTCAATTTTGGTTCGGTTCCGCGTGCTACCCGAACCAGATTGAGCGGCTGGAGTAATGTTTATCCGTCGTGGATTTGACATAGAAACAACCGTAATATGGCTGTTTGTTTATGACAATTTTTCAAGTTGGGTAATGTTGGGTAATCGGTGTGTAACCGTGGGAAATCGCTCATTTTCAGTAATCTTTTTTCGCAGTCGGAATGTTACACGGACAAAGCGACTGCCCCGATATATCCCAAACAGGCACAGCTATCCCCGGCTCATAAAAATATGATGATGGCAACCCATAGTCCGGAATATGGATTGCCATTGCTGTATTCAGGGCAAAGTATCAAACCACTAATCCAAGGTTATATTTATGGAATACATCACCATTGAACGCAGCGTCTTTGACGCTATGGTCGCCACTCTTGCCGAGTGCCGTTCAATTCTTGGCAAAGCAATCAGACGCTTGTCAGGGAATGAGCGGCAGGAGTGGATAGACAATATTTCGGCTCAGTCAATACTTCGCCGTTCACAGCGCGGCATGACACTACTCCGAATGGAAGGCAAGATCGGATACTCAATAATTGAGGGCAAGGTTTATTATCCGGCAGGCGAGATTGGACGGCTACTCTATAATTGCAAGGTTGATTATGAGTGATAATACATCCAAATTAAGCAAGGAAGAACAGCATGAAGTATTCAAGATACTTTCTGAAATCAAGAGCTGTTCTAAAGAGTTGGCAGAACGCTCTCGCCCTATGTTTGACGGCAACCGCTTTCTCTCGGACTCCGAACTTGCCCGACGGCTTGGTGTGAGTAAGTCAACACTCGCCAACTATCGCCTTAAAGGGATATTCGGTTATTATTCCCTTGAAGGCAAAATCCTGTATGCGACACCGAAATTGAGGACTACCTCAAAGAGAACTACCACCCACCTTACCGATAAGGTAATCCAACGGCAACGCCCCCGATAATCCATTGAGAATTACCGGGGGCGTTAGCCATGTCATCACTGTTTTGTCGGACTTTTTACGCAGAAAAAACCGACAAAATCAGATTTTCATTTTGTGTTTTTGATGAGTTTTGCTTTGTTAAATTGATTAACAAAAACGGTCAAACCACATTTTCAAGCATTTCAAAACCATCTACTCCCACGTTTTCAAGCATTTCAACGGGTGCCTATTTCCACGTTTACGAGGGGTACACATTATCCCGCTCCACTCAGTTTATCTGACACAAATGCCATTTGCGTATATTCCCGATGCTCTAATACATATTTACAAAGCCTATTAACCCGAAGATTATGGATAGCCGCTCCACTTTATCCAAATACCGTATCAAAGGAATTTACGGATATTATTCTCTCTGAAGGAAAATAATATATGCTGATCGTGATATAGAAGAATACATCAAAAACAACTATCACTCGCCATATAGATGACAATCTTACAGCACGTAACCCCGATAATCACAATGAGGGTTATCGGGGCTTAAACATCCCTAATTCTCCTTAGTTGCTATCACCAATTATCATATGGTTTTATCGAAGTATTTGCAATCTCTATTATGAAATGCAGGATATGTGCCCTCAAGAATATCTACAATGATTTTATTCATAATAGGGTTTTCTATAGCGCCTGAAACAAAACTAACCTCATTCCCGTGAAGTTTATCAATTTTCATCTGAATAATCTGATCGGCATCGCAAACTACAGCAAGGTTTGGATTATGTGTCACCATGATGATTTGCCTCTTACGCTTGGCAGCCTTGATGAAGTGTACAAGATACCGATATACACTTTCATTATCAAGGTTCTCTTCTGGTTGGTCTATAATCAGAGGTTTGTCATCCATGTCAATAAATAGATATAAAAGCAGTAGCAAAGCACCTCTTTCTCCAGGAGACAAAGAGGACAAGGGCTTTCCATTCATTTTAAGCTGGAAGAATGGATGGACATAGTCCATACAATAAATAAAATCGTATAGCTCTTGCTGTGTATGACCTTTCTTTAATTGGTTCTCTACTGAACGAAAATCATTATTGTCATCACGTTTGTCATAGAGTAGATCGCTGTTGATTAGGTTGGCAAAGGCAACAATAGATAGAATATCAGACATATCCACACTGTCAATATTTGATTTTATCCGAGCTTGCCCCTGTTCCTTGCCGTAGTAAGATCCTGAAGCCTGCTGACTTACGAAATCAAAAAATCTATCTCCAAAATTCCTAAGAGAGAAAGTTGAGTCAAATTCAATAGGATAATCTTTTAATTCCTCATGATAGTCCTCAATAAACTTTACAACAGGAGCAAAAAGATTTTCATAGGTCTCAAGGACCTGATGTTTCTTTTGCATCAAGTCTTTTACCAAATCCTCTCTTTTCTCGATTTTCTGAGATAGTTCTTTATTTAGATTATGTTCGATATAATCAATACGACTTTGAAGATACTTTATTGAACCTTCCTTTTCAGGAGTACCGGTAATATCTTCTAACAATTTCTCCCACTCCAGCTTTTCCTTTAGATATTTCTGATACTCAAGTTCTGGAGCACTAAGTTTTTGCTTTGCAAGATTCAATTTCTCAGATTCAAGAAGGTATTGCTTTCGTAAGCTTCCTGATTTATCTTCATTCAAATGATTGTCTATTTCATCAACTCTCTCGGACAACTCTTTAAGCTTGGAAGATATTAAATCCGGTGTATAGGTCACATTCAATACTGAATCAATATTGAGATTGTTTTTTTCATACAGCAATCTCAATTCTTGCTTGACTGCCTCTATTTGTAATGTTAGTCTATCAATACGTTCTTTACTAGCCTTTAAGTCCTGAATTGTTTTAACCTTTTCTTCTTTCTCACTTTCCAAAGCCTGTAAAGAAATTTCCATCATTTTACAAGATTCATTCAACTTGTCAATTTCCTCCTGAATCTTTTTGGCCTCCGGATCTTCATCAACTGATGGTTTTGCAACTTCCTTTGGTTTTGCAGATTGGACATTGCTTAATTGGCTTTGCTTGTAAGCTAACTCATTTGCAAGTGTATCTCGGTAAGCAGGAGTCCGCATGGCTTCCATTGCTATAATCTCTCGATTGATTTCTCTAATTCGGGATTGAATATCACTGCATGCATCAGCATTTTCTTTTGTCAGGTAATTAATAATTTCATCCAAATCATTATAACCATATCTTTGAGCTGGGGCTAAGTACTGAAATATTATCTTCTTTAATTCGCTCTCGAACTTTTGATCGTCCTCAGTTGTACAAAGAGTTTCCAAGAAGTTTTGTGGAATATATTTAACTCGCTCAGGCTTGGTCGCCTCCGTTGACATATCTAATGTTTTGATAGTTGATGAAGAGTTATCAACCCATTGGATATACGCTTCGGTTTGCTTAGAACGATTGTATGGTTTTGGCATTCTGAACTTTGCAGGTGTCAAAAATGCCCAGTTCTGATTTGTAGAGTCAGCACATAACGCAATAATATCAGTAAGGGCACTCTTGCCGCTCCCCTTATTACCAATAATTGCGACTAAGCCTGGATTTAATTGAATTCTAATACTATCGAACCACTTTTCAGGCATAGTGGCACCCGAAATACGTCGAATCTCTAAAGACCGAATAAATTTATCTGGATTTCTTTTTATTCTTGCTAAAATTTCAGGTTCTTCAAATGATATTCGTTCCGGTTCAGCAAGAATTTGTCTCAATCCTTCAAATGTCAAATCTGCTTTTATCCAGCATGCATTAGTTCCGACCTCGCTTACTTCATGAGCATCGGAAGTTGTTATAGATGGTTTCCTAAATGTTTTTTGATAAAATCCAGCTTCCTTAGGTTTCGTTAAATCACAAATATCAATATAACCATCCCTAAAAAGCTCTTCTTTTACTGGGCCTAATGAATCTTCAATCGAAACATTTTTTTTAGATTTACCTTCATGCTTCATTTCTTCATCAATACTGTTTGACTTTGAACCTGCATGAACTGTTACGATTCCTCCATATTTATGGATTAGATTGGCTGCGTCCTTAAAGTTCACCTGTACGCGAAACATCCCATCCTTAAAGTAAGATGCCTCTGGCAATCCATCTTGTTTGAGGGATTCTCGACCAATTTGTATTATTCTTGAGCGAGATATACCCAATTGATTAAGAACGTTTTCCTTTAAAAATTCTGATGTAAGAGTTATTCCATTGAACTCATCAGGGAAAAGACCTATCATATGGACAGATGCCCTCCCATATTCAGTCCTAAATTCAACCCCGGAAATTACTGTTACGCCGGCGTCTTTCGCCAGCGTTTTCATCATATCTACATTATCAACTGTATGATGATCTGTTATAGCGATACACTTTATATTTTTTGCTATAGCTTCATCCAATATATCCTGACAGGAACCCTTACCGTCAGAAGCATCAGTATGAAGATGTAGATCCCATTTATTCCATAGTGATCCTATAGGATTATTCATAGTTTTAAGTTGCTTTTTTGTTTGATTCTTCGCTCGTTCTAACTTATCTATATCATTATTAAGAATAGGTCAATATTGACTGAATCCTAAATAATTAATCTCTCAGGCACCCGATTGGTATTATTTTCACACCGTCCTCGCGTGTATATGCCATTTCTCCGCCCGTTAAGACAATAAGCAAGTCCGGTTCACGAAGTTTAATTTGCTTCTCCGCCATATTCTTTTCCGTTATAAGATGTTTGATTTCAATGAGGTGCTTTGCCCCGTCCTCAATCTCGCGACTACCAAGTTTGCATTCGATTAACGCATATCGTCCGTCATCAAGGTGCAATACGGCATCAGCTTCAAGTCCAAGACGGTCATGGTAATATGACAATCGCCCACCCAGTGCCTGCGAATATGCTCGGAGGTCACGAAAACACAGACACTCGAATATGAATCCGAAGGTGTTCAAATCAAGTTCCAGACTTTCTGGTGACGCACCTAACGCGGCCACCGCAATAGAGGGGTCAACAAAACAACGTTTCTTGCCGGTTCGGATAACAGTCTTGGAACGAATAGCAGGGGACCATGCCTCTATATCATCAATTACAAAGAGCTTCTCCAAAGCACATACATAATCATCAAATGTAGGCATGGATATTCCTTCCATTTCTTCAGATACATCAGCAAGCATGGAGGTTTTCTTTGCTAAAGTACAGATATTTCGTGCGTAGGATCGAAGAATGAGCCTTGCCAATGCAGGATTTCTTCGCGTTTTATCAACTCTTGAAATATCCTCATTACATATCACATCAATATAGTCTTTAGCAATCAGTAACTTAGCTTTGGTGCTCATCTCATCGAGAGAAGCGGGCCACCCGCCACGGCAGGCAGCAAAAATCAGTTGCTCAATAGATAATTGTGAAATTTCACCATCAATCTCATAGTCCGCCTCATTAAATAATCGCCCCAAAGAGATAGAGCCATTGGATTCAAGAGACTCGAACAGGCTCATAGGGTACATAGCCATTTTGGTAATGCGACCTGTTCCCGTGTGCATTATTTCCTCATCATCTATTACTGTCGAACCAGTCAGAATAAACTGTCCCTTCTCTCTGCGTTCATCAACCGCATGGCGAACTGCATCCCATATTACTGGGGCAACCTGCCATTCATCAATAAGCCGAGGCGTTGCACCCTTGAGTAATAACGATGGCTTTGTTTGAGCGGCAGCCAAATATCCCGCCCGACGGTCAGGATCCTGCATCTTAATAACACTTCCCGCCCGACGTTCTGCAGTAGTTGTCTTGCCACACCACTTGGGTCCAGCTATCTGTACGGCGCCGAAAGCCTCAAGCCTCAAATCAAGAGTCTTGTCGGCAATTCTATTCAGATACTTCATCTCTTTCATAATCACCTACAAAATTAGGGATTAAATCTGACACCACCAAATTATTTTGTGTTTTTGAATTATTTTGTTTTGTGATTTTGAAATAAATCACTTTGTTAAATTGAATTAACACAAGCCTGATATTTGGTGGAGTGGAAATAAATTCGTAACTTTGCAATCACAGAGAACTTTTAGAATAAGGGAAGATGTTGCGAAGGTGTTAGATTGCCGGAGCAAAACGCCCCAAATCGCTAAAATATAGCAGTGTAGTCAACGGAGTTTTTCTCCTTTAGATAGCCGGTAATTATCTGATAATCAAATTGATACTATATTCAGAACAATTCTGGTGGCACCACAAAAGACCGCTAATTCTCAATGAGTTAGCGGTCTTTTATTCAACTACACCCCTCCGAGTCACCACAAAAGTCACCACGCCCACGCTAACGCGCTGAAATATCGCTTATTATGCGTGTTACAACAAGCACATATCTTTTATTACGATGGCTTAATATGCTGATAATCAGTATATCTTTCAAATTTATCCAAATCCATTCAGGCACATTCAACCCCACACCACCGCCTTACAGCCCCAAACCTTAACAGACTTTAACTATATTCCGACGATAAAAAGGTGGTGACCTCAGCCAAAATTTCGCCGGGTCACCACGTTCAAATCTGAAATTATGTTAAATATTTGGTTTGGGTGGCGCGATTTTCAACAGTGAACCAGAACTGTCAGCACCATAGACAAGCGATGATTTTATAATTTGTTTTTTCGGTGAGTTTCCAAATAATTGAGGCTCTGAATGGCAAGGCATTGAGAAAAAATCGTTAAATTTGCGGTTGGATAGGCGTTGTCTGTCCGCGACATTTTGGAAAAAAGAAGCGTTATGCGTCTTGCAAACTGAAAACCTGAGAAACTTTTAGTTTTGATGCAAGAGATAGCATAGTGGTTCTCACGCATATAGCGTGGGCTGCTATTGTTACATCTGCATCATTGGTTTTCTCAGGACCATCAGTTTGGACGTGCATAGTCGGCTCGCGCTTTTCATCTAATATAACAGCCGTTTTTGAGCTGACTGCGGCGATTTTGGAAGAATTTGGCAGAATTATTCAATTCATATAGGTCGCAGGTCAATCTCGCCGGTCTCATAGAACTATGCGAGGGTGAGGGTAAGCCTGTAATTTACGAGAAGGGTGAGTACCTGCTTCATCAAGGTGATATTGAGAGGCATATATCCCTTGTGAAATCGGGCTATTGTCGATACACCTGTCTGAAATCTGATGGCAGTGAAGCGGTGGTTGGTCTTGCCATGACAGGTGAATTTGTTACCGACTTCAATAATGGCGTAAGGAGGATTCCTGCATTAGCATCACAAGTGGCTTCCGTGCGGACTGAGGTGCTTCAACTTCCATTCGTATATGCGTTGGATAAATTGTGTCAATCCGAGCCAAATTTTCTTTACACAGCATCAGACGCTCTTTTTCGGATGTGTTACACCCGCTTTCTTGATTTGTATATACTCTCTCCGGCAGAACGATATTGCAAATTCATTGATGCTTACCCCGATATCGCCTCGACAATCAAGGCCAAGGAACTGGCTTCATATCTCCAAATCTCTCATCAGCACCTTCTGCGAATCAAAAAATCGCAGGGAAAAGGAGATAAAAGCGACTGAATTGAACATTTGTTCAATTCCAAATGGTAGATTATGGCGAAATTTGCAACTCAAACTGTATTGAATATGCAAAACCGAATCATCACATCAATATTCTGCGCAACACTTACGATTGCGGCGATGGCGCAGACTGAGGTATCAGACAGCATCAAGACACAGAATCTTGACGAGGTTGTTGTGGAGGCGCAAATGCAACGCACTTCACCAACCTCGACAACCTATATTCCAACCGGCAAGCAAAAGAACGCCTCACAAAATGCAGTCGATCTTTTACGACAGATGGCTATACCGCAAATCCAAATAAATCCTGTCAGCGAAGCAGTTACTGACAATGCTGGCGGCGAAGTGGCTATTTTTATAAATTACCTCGAAGCATCAAGGGAGGAAATGGAAGGGCTGCGGACTCCCGACGTGAAAAAAGTCGAGTATCTTGAATTTCCTACTGACCCTCGTTTCCGAGGAGCTCAGCGTGTAATTAATATTATTGTTCAGGAATATGCTTATGGTGGTTACACAAAGCTGACAACAAACGAAAACTTCCTTGTCGGCTTTTCAAGCCGCAACAACATTTTCTCAAAGTTCTCTTACAAGAAAATGACTTACGACCTTTATGTTGGAGCCAACAATTGGAATAACCACCATATCGGAAACAATGTAAAAGGAATCTATTCGCTCAAAGATGCTGACGGTAAGGATTATCAGCTAATCCGAACAGAAACCCTTGATGACTCGCATTACAAGCAGAATCAGTATCCTGTAACTTTTCGTGCTACATACGCCTCGGAGAAAATACAGATACGCAATACAGTTGGTTTTACACATTTAGATATCCCTGTTTATGACCAGCGAGGTAATCTTACCTATCAACCTGGAAGTGAGCAAAACTATACTTTCAACAGGAGCAATCCAAATCGCAACAACTCTTTGGCCTATCAAGGCTCTTTCTTTTTCTCATTGCCTAAACAGTTTTCGATAGATATTTCACCGCGTTTCAATTACACGCATAGCAACGACAATCTTTCGTATTCTACATCAAATTCTCCTGAAATAGTCCGTAATGCCCGTGAGAACGCTTACAACTATAGAGTTGACGCTTATTTGCAAAAGCGCATAGGAAAAAAGCATACTGCTATGCTTGGAGTTAACGGCGGTGACAACATCAATCGGCTACGTTATTCCGGGACAAACAGCTATTATGACCGCTTCCACAATGCGTTTGCCGCCGGTATGCTATGCTATAATTTTCAGACCCAAAAGATAAGCCTCTATGCTGATGCCGGAGTTTGTTGGGAAGGGAGTGATATTAACGGGGAAAAATATAATGACACATATCCGTTCACACATATCAATCTTCGTTTCTCGCCAAACTCCAAAAATGCTTTTTCTGCTTATTTCCAATATGCCACCAATAGCCCGGGTATAAACCAGAAGGCATCAGATATTCTGCAAGAAAATGAATATATGTATATAACCGGTAATCCGCTGCTTAAAAACAGCAGACATGTAACACTAAATGTTGCCTATACATGGATGCCGACAAACGCTTTCGGCATGAGCGCTTTTAGTAATTTTTTGGAATACTTTGACCGACAGATTATAATATATGAGCCATATAATAACGGTCAGGCTCTCATCAGAAACTACCACAACAGTGGCAATTATATCAAAGAGGAAATAGGACTTGCCGCAAACTGGAAACTGCTCAGAGGGAAACTTCAACTCTATGCAAGCCCCAAACAGTCTTTCTACAAATCTACCGGCATATATAATAAGTCGTATAATCCCTTCACTATAACAGCCCAAGCGACATATTATCTCAACAGTTTCTACTTTCAGGCATATTATCAGTCACCCGGTAAGCAGATGTTCACCTCATCACCGCAAATTTACAAAGATAGAAACTTTCACAGCCTTACAGTGGGCTGGGCTAACTCCGACTGGAATGTCAGGGTAATGGCGGCAAACTTTTTTAATAAAGGTTGGAACAGTGCAGATATAGTTACAGAATCGCCGCTATACACTGAATATAGAGAAAACATCGGTACATCATCCCACTTTCGTATCAATATAACTGCGACTTATACATTTGGTTACGGCAAAAAAGTGCAGCGTGGCAACGAAGTTGGAGAACAGTCAGGCGCGAACTCCGCGATAATTAAATAGGAATATGAATATTTTGATTATAGGAGCTTCATCCGGCATTGGTCATAATCTATGGGAGCATTATGTTTCATCGGGGCATAACGTCATAGTTGTCGGCAGAAGGAGAGAATTGTTGGACGATATGGAACGAAATTGTCCTGAACATACACTGCCGGTTTTATGTGATATTTCTCAAGTGGACTCATTTGATAACGCCTGGGAAAATATCATTTGCAAACATAGCCGCATTGATCTGGCTATTGTTTGCGCGGGAATTGGAGAACTTAATCCGAAGTTGGATGTTGAGACAGAGCTGTCCACTCTTTCTGTGAACGTGATGGGCTGGGCTAATACCGTAGCATCAATTTACAGGCTCTTTGAACGGCAGAAATCAGGTCATCTTGTTACCATCACCTCTGTTGGTGGATTACAGCCTACTCCTATTGCCCCATCATATAGTGCATCAAAGGCATTTCAGATAAATTACACGAAATCTTTGCAGAACAAAACCAAAGGAACGGATATAATTGTCACAGAGATTCGTCCCGGACTGGTTGATACCCGTATGGCAAAAGGAGAAGGTCTATTCTGGGTAATGCCTCTTGATAAGGTCTGTCGAAAAATAATCAAGGCCATTGACAAGAAGCAAAAAAGGCTTATTGTCACTCGCCGATGGCGAATAATAAATTTTGCATTAAAACATCTGATATAAACATAAATCCACCGAAAGAAGCGCTTTTCTCTCGGTGGATTTTTAGATTAGTGTAGTTTTGGCCCTTTTCGTCGCAGTTTTGCTTTCTGCTCGTCACGGAAACGGTGCAAAGCCTCTTCGATGCTCATGCCCGGGTGCAATTCAAGGAAGTGCTTGAAGTCGTCGGGTATTCCTCTGTCGTGAGCGAAACCTTGTTCTTCAGGAATGTTTCCACCGAGAGAAGGCGATGATAGGCGGATTCCGGCACTCGGCGATGACGATGCTGAGGATTGCTTTGCTGCCAGTTGTCGCAGGAAGGCTTCCGGAATCTTGTGGTCGGAGGGATATGTACGGCTCATTACGGGTTCTCGTTTGTCGAAATCGTACCAAATCCAATGGTTGATTGGCACAACGCCTCCGGGGTCACAGATTCCGATGCTGATGAACTTGCCTTCCTGATATGCTTGTTGTTTAAGTCGGTCAATCTTTATGCCGCATACTATATCCGGCAATGGCGGGATAACAATAGGCTCCGGCTGCTTTGATTTAGGCTGTGACTGCCGTTGCGGTTTAGGCTGTGGTTCGGTTCCGGGTTGAGTCTTTGCCGCTTGCTGTTTCTCTCGGCGAGCCTTGAACTTCAATTCAAGATTCTCGCGGCTGAAAAATGGATCGAGTTTCCTGTACCAGAATTCATGTCTGCCTGTGCAGTAATACAGGTTCGTTTTCCCTGATTGGCCGGTCTTTTCCTTGACTGTTATACCCTGCCGCTTAAGAGCAATGAGAAACGAGTTCCAGTCCTGAATCTCCGGACGGATGTACACTCCGGCTATATTGTGGACAAGCGGGTAACGGATTTTATCTTTTCCCCGCAGTTTTGAAACATCTGTATTAAGTTTGCTCTTGCCTTGCGTAAGACGGTGTTTCAGATTGAGAGCCTTGCAGACGCGCTCATTCTTCTTGAAGTTGGTGGTCTGCGTCAGAATCTTTCCGTCATAGTCAACTCTGCTGAAAACGATATGACAGTGCGGATGCGCCTTGTCAAAATGTCGTACCACAATGTATGGGGTATTGGTCAGCCCCATCTGCCTCATATATTCCTGCGCCACCTCGGCCATAAGTTCGTCCGTCATCTTCGGAGCATCGTCTGGATGAAAGTCGAGTGATATATGACCGACCGGGTCTTTGACTGGTTTACGCTGTCGCGACGGTCGGGCGATGTCGTCAGCCATAGCCTTGCGGCCTTCATATATCCTTATGTCGCCGGAGGAAGACAGGAGTTTCCAGTCTTTGGAAAGATGGTCGATTATATCCTCACTGCCATTACTCTCATATTTTCTTTCATCGGCTTTCAGACCTTTCGACTGCTCCTTATAGAGCTTCTCTTCGAGCTTGCGGCGGGTGACATAATCGACACATCCGCCAAATCCTGAGCCGCTTATTATATATGCTATCATAGGAAATTAGGAACTTAATTTTGCGAAAAGTTCGCGGAATTGGCTGAGGCAGTATTGCACATCGCGGGCCATGGCGTCGAGTCCGCGCTGATGGCAGAGACGCAGAAGCTGATTGAAATTGTTGCTCATGCCGGAGAGATTGCGGGCGATTCTCATTTCTGACTCATCGAGTCGTGGAACAATGTGAGGATTGAGCGTCACCGATCGTATATATTCGCTGACATTTTTCATTCCCGTGCGCTTGACATTGGCAAGCAGGAGGGTGTTTTCAGCCTCGTTGTATCGCGTGTGCCGGACGTAGGACTGACGTTCTTCTTCCGGCAAGGCGGGACGGCCGTTGCGGTGTCCTGCCTTGAGATTCGATTTGCGGGTCGGGGATTTCGGTTTCATTGGCGTGGGTGGATTGAGGGTTTGAAAATGGAGGGGCAAAGCGGATTCGTTACACCGGTGTACCGGTCCACCCGGTGTAATGGAGGGTGGCGAGGGGAGCAACATGGTTGCGACGATTTTTGTATCACAAAAATCTAACCTCAATTTTAGTTTAAGGTATATTAATGCTGATTATCAATGATATAATTATATGAAGATGTACTAAATTCGTACTAAATAGAGAGCTGTCCGAAAACGCATAGAAACGAATTATAGATAATTTGCTGTCGTTAACTTTATTTATTTGCCTTGATTTTCTTCTTTCGGTGGTAAGGTTGGTGTAGGGATATGGGCTGGTGAAAAGAAAAATTTAGGTGGGCATTTCTCTTTTGCATCGCATATATTTATAGGTTTGGTTCGGTTTATATATCTATATATAGAACCAAACCAAACTTATTTTTGCCCAGCCTATTGACTCGCAACACAAAAAGTCGTAACTTTGCAATTGATTGGGAGTAATCCCATCACGACATTTTGAAAAATAAGAAGCGTTATGCTTATCTCTTGAGAGTGGAAACCTGAGAAACTTCGACAGAGCAAGAGTAGCATAGTGGTTCTCACGCTATGGCGTGGGCTGCTATTGTTACATCTGCTCACAGGCTTTCTCAGGGCCTCCATTCTAAGACGTGGCATTGCAGTTCCACGCTTTGTGTTTTAATTAGTCTGCTTAAGGAGTTGCAAGTAGAACAACATCAACCAATCGAACCCCTGCGATATGAAAACGAAATCCTTGATTATTACTCTTGTTGCCCTTATAGGATTATGTTCTTGTGGACAATCCAAAGAAGAAAAGGCACAAGAAATGGCAGCTAATTATCTTAAAGGTGTTTTATATCATTTTGATAGTTATGAACCACTGCAAACAAAAGTTGATAGTTCTTTTGTTGCGCTATCAACGGATAGGGAGGCAATTGAACTCACATTGGATATGTTGAAGCTTTTTCAATCAGCACAGGAGTATGCAGATAAAATCGAAAGTGCTGAAAGTTCTATGGAGATTTGGTCTCCGAGTGGATATTCATCAGCATATAGTAAGGGGGAATACCGCAGGGCAAAAGAAGAACGAGATAACAATCAACGACTTTTGGATAAGACAAAAGACCGAATCCAAAACCAATTCTCCAAAATAAAAAGCAGACAATCCTATTTGGAAGCAGAGGCTTTGTTGAAGATTGGGGATTTTAACGGGTGGAAAGTATATCACAAATTCAAAAGCCTCAATGGGGCAGGAACTCTTGATTTATTCGGAGAATATGTATTCTTTTGTGATGAGGATTTTAATGAGAAGTCTGCATATCCAAAAGAAGATTATGAGGCAATCTCAAAAGTTATGATCGCAATATCATCGTCGAACGATATTTCTGATATGATTGAGAAGGTCCAAGAAGAAATTTACTAATCCCATAGCACGTTATGATAATCAAAAAACGCCCTATTATCACTTGGTTGCTTAATCCTGACACACCTGGATTTCAGGAGGGTTTGACGTTCGCCGCTCCTCAAAATAGAGAGAACTATGAAATTCTCAATGAAGAGTTGAAACATTTAAAGGAAATACGAGCGATGAAACCCAAATGGGGATTGCCTGAACTTGTAATGCCTTCCTTCGAAAGAGTTATGGAGAAAAGCGCACCAGCTTTTGAAAAAATCATGCCGGATTTATTCAAAGAGTTTAGCGAAACGGATGAGTGTGGTATTCTTATACTTCGTAACAATGAAACCTTAGTTTATGGTTTTGGCGACAATCAATTGAATATTTGGTTCTTTAATGAACAAAACGGACATAGTATGTTCCATTTCTCTGCCGGATATGAATTTGTTGATGGACAGCCCAAATTATTAATGACTGACTCAATTTTATATGATGATAACTTGTTGGCTGGTACTATTCAACATCGCATTGATGAAATTGGAATTCGACTTCGCTTTATTGCCGTATATTTAGCCGTTAAGAAATATATAAAAGTCGAGACTCTAATTATTCCTCAAGGCACATTTACTGCGGTTGCTGGAACGCCACTTGAATATGTAGAAAAGAAGAAGGTTATCAATCAATGTGGTCAGGAAGTCATTGTTATGGATTCAAAATGGTTCAAGAAGATAATCAATGACAATGACATTCCTGTTAGAGGTTTCTTTCGCATGCAGAATAAGAAGAATCCCGAGGGAGTATGGTACAAAGAACTTATTTTTGTAGATCCATTTATCCGTCATGGTTATCACAGAAATGCCAAAATTGAAGATGACATATAACAACAATTTTTATTATGAGGAAATTTATACTCTTAACATTTGCGCTGCTCTGTGCATTAAGCTCTTCGGCACAGGGTGAGACTTCGACAAGTAACAAGAATGACTCTATATCTTCATATATAGCAACAATACTTGAGGATATAGATATGAGAATTCTCAAGAGTGAAGCAAATGACCGATATAAATTCTATCCAACAGAGAACATATATAACTTTCTTAAATTGGATACACGAACTGGGAGAATAGAGCAAGTTCAATGGTCTTTGGACACCGATAAGGAAGGGTCTGTTTCTATTAACAATGAAGACCTCTCATGGAGCAGTGGCAGTTTGTTTGAACTTTATCCAACACAGAATATGTATCAATTCCTTCTGCTGGATAAGACTAATGGCAGAGCGTGGCATGTCCAATGGGGAATGAAAGATAAGGAAAGATGGATGCGAAGGATTTATTAATCAGAAGGGTTAATCTTAGTTGAGTACAATTTGTTTTCCAAAAGGTATTCAATAATCCTCGGATTCCAAAGGTTGACCTTTGGCTCATTCGGGATATTTTCAGCGTTGACTTGTCAATGCGGCTTGGAAAATTCCCTAATGAGCTAAGGAATTTCCTGTCGGTGTAATTTCCATGACGGTGTTGTGGTTGTATTTCGCATTGGCTTTGATATTGATTTACGGAATGACTGAATGATTAGATGATTAGTCACTCAGTCATTTTGTCATTTAAATGATTAATCATTCAGTCATCAATTCATCGAACCATTTAATCATCCGGATGATTGGTCACTTTGTCATTCAGTCATTTCATCATTGATGTTATAGGGCATTACTGGGTGATGAGGTTGTGGAGCGTTTTGGGATTACAGGTAATACCTAAGCATAAACTCGCTCCACCCTAAAACGACCTCCTATGGCAATGAGAAAAACAAAGAGCGGTCACGGCAGTGACTGCGGTTTCGGCGGTGGCTTTTCGGAGAAAAAGGAATCCCGAAACATATCCTTGCACTCCTTTTTTTCTCATCGTCATAATGACGATAGTCAGTGTAATGACAGTATTCGTTTAAGTCAACACATCCACTGCAATGACTGTAGCAATTTAGTGATTATATCCGACCGTCGGGAGAGAGCCTTTTGAGGTAGTCAGAAGGTATCTTGCCGATTACGAAAATCCGATTTTTCTCATTATCCCCCTTGCATTCTTTGCACTTTTGCACAATCAAGGGTCAGCTTCATCAAGGAATAAGGGTGTGTGGTATCTGTGTTATTTCAATATTACCCCGTGGCATTTTTGACACTTTGGCATTTTCAAAGTGTGCAAGAATGCAAGGTGTGCAATGGGATAATTCCTGAAAAATATTGACTGACACCGCCACACTATCTGCATTTCCTGCATTTTCAAGTTCCAAAATGCGGATAATGCAGAAAATGCGAGCGTTTTTCATCGTTTTTTTCTTTTCTATGCCCTCATATATTGTCTTGGTTCGGATCTGCCCTATATATACACCCCCGTACTGAACCAAACCAAAATTCATAGATGATGACCGCCGGAAAAAAGAAGAACCCTCCGATGTCGGTCGGAGAGTTCCAAAAGTGCCAAAGTGTCAAAAATGCCACGGTGTAAAATCTACACGCTGACCGCCTCGCAGTCATAGTCAAGGTCGCCGAGGCTGTTGATTGCGTCCTGCTTCTGCTGGTCTATGACGTGTAGATATTTCTCGGTCATCTTGATGCTTGAATGTCCCATTAGAGAGGCAACAGTCTTGATGTTCGCTCCTGCACCAAGCACATTTACAGCGAAACTGTGGCGGGCGCAATGCCATGTGATAGTCTTGTTGATTCCTGCTGCCTTTACCCATTTCTGCAAGCGTGTGATTGCGGTTGTGCGGTAGCAGGTGATATTGAATATTTTTTCGGAAGTGTGTTGTATAGGATTCCCGATGAGTTTCAGCAGCGTCGGACTTAATGGGATTGTGACACCGCTGTGTGCGCTACGCCCCTCGGTCTTTTGTTGGTTGAATCGGAGTATCTTTGCCGAGAAATCGACATTGGCGTATGTGAGGCTCACGGTGTCACACCAGCGTATGCCGGTGAAACAGCAAAAGAGAAATGCTCGTTGCAGTGCCGTGTCCTCACCCTCGTAATGAGTGGCGGCAAGGCGTTTGATTTCATCCATTGTCAGTATCTCTTTTTTCAGCGTGTTCACGTCACGGTGGATTACGATTCCTTTGCACGGATTCTTTTTCATCAGTCCTTCTTCTATCGCATGGAGAATTACGGTTCGGAACATATAGTATGACTTATGCGCTCCCTCTCCTTTGGCGACTTTCTTCAGATAGTCTGTGAAACTCGTCACCATTTCGGGTGTAATCAATTCCATGCGCAGAAACGATGTGTAACGTTGGAAGCGTGGTGTAGCCTCAAGGAATCTCATAAAGCGGTTGTAAGAGGTCTTGTAGGTAGTTCTCACTGGCTTTGAATACAACTCGTTCTCCCAATGTTTGCGGAAGTATTTGATAAAGTCGTTCTCACCGTCCTTTTTCAGTCGGTATCCCTCACGGTCTTCGAGAAATTCCTGCTCACGCTCAAACCGTATCTTCTCGGCGAGTGCGAGAGTATTCTTGTTTTGGGTACGTTCCTGCTGGTTGCGAGGGTGTAGCCATATATAGAGGTTCAGCACCTCTCGTTTGCGGATATGCTTGATTCTATATTTCGGTTTTCCTTTCATCGCCCCCTCGGTATAGAGGACATGGTTGCCGTTTTCATCAAGCACCGGGGTTTCGTTGCGTCCGAGATAATACTCCAACGCAAGGCTTGCCCGACCGTCCTGCAATTCGGACTGCACGAGTTTCGGGTTCTGTTTGTTCTTGCTTTCTACTTTAGCCATAAGTGATTATCTTTGTTTGATGCAAAGGTAATGAGGCGTAATCAAACGTGAAAACGGCTCACAACAGATATTAACAATCTAATCGTAATAATTGTGTACTAAATGCGAAAATAAGGGTAAATTAAGGCAAAAGCATAGAAATACTTTGCGATATAACTATTTGAAAATGAATGGCAATGAATGTATTTGAATGTCAGTGAATATATGGCAAAATACTAACCTCGCTTTGCCCCTCCATTACCCCTGTGGATGAATACCACCGCGCCCTGAATCACATAGATTTCAGATTCTTAATTTCTCACCTGAGAGTTTGCGGTTGATAAGTTCGCGGTTATCGTCAAAGAACGCTTTAAGAATGTTGATGACGATATGTGACGGTGCGAGATTCGGTACACCACTCACTCGTGCGAGTTTCTCCAGAGAGTCGCGAAGTTCGAGAGGAAGAAACACCGGTTTCTTCTCGCCGAGACTGACGATGCGGAAGTATTTTCGGGACAATTCCTCGAAATCGGCATCGACCTTTTTGGCACTGATGCGGGACTTCTTCGATTGTTCCACGGCGTCGGTCTGCTCAGCCGTGATCGGTATATCCGAGTTGTTTCCGGTTGTCATGACCTCGGATGAGGTCTTGCGTTCGCTCTCAGAGTCACTTGGAGGAGCATCCTTCGGCATGACCTCCGGATTCTCATTCGCTTTGGTTCTCGATGGAGACTTTGCTTTTTTTTCGGCGGTGTAACCGTTGTATCGGTACACTGGTGTCCCTGTTCCACCATATTTTTCGGTTTTTGAGTTCCTGATGCCTTGGATTGCTGAGGCTCTGATTGGTCAGAGTCTCGATTGCCTGACTGATTAGTCAGCATGGTATTTTTGAATTTCTTGAATTCCTCGCCATGCTCGCGGATGAACTCTTCGAGGTTTACGGGTTCCCATCTGACGGAGCCGGGATTTAATATTAACCCGGGAAACGGAGAGGTCTTGCTATGGTAGTCCCAAGGTATAGAATATTCCTTGATGACTGCCTCCTCTTTTTTGCGTCTTTCTGCTTCCGCTTTGGATTTTTCCGCTCCTTGTCGGAGAAATTTCTCGGCATCGAATTTATTGGCTCTTGATTCACTCTTGGGTGCAGACTGAGCCGCACCCGTCCGATTGACGTACTGACGCGCCTCGGACTCTGAGCCGATAATAGTAGGCTCGGCAAACCGGCCTGAAGTATTTTTATCCATATATTACTGGGGATTTGTGGCCACTGAGAAAGAATCCCAGCGACCGGGTGAAGTGTTGAATTTGATAAACTGATGAATTGGAGTGCTATCTATGGCTATGTCGGCGTGTTATCCATTCATCATTGTTTCATCACTATTTTATGGGCAGTGAGAAGAAAATTTTGGCTATGGAAAAGAGAAATTGCTTTTCTCTCGGTGCCACTTTTTTCTCATTGCCTTTAGAGATTGTCTAAAAATTAGTGCGAAATAATGTTATTAGGCATAACAAACCCTCAATCAGAGTGTTGAAGGAGAGAAGGCTAATATTACGCACGAAATCAATCTCTATCAGACACATCTGACCGAAGGTCAGTGGTCTTATATAAACAAAGAATTCCTTGAAAATGATAGACTCAAGAGAAAATATTCACTACAATCAGTTTTTGAAGCTATCCTCTACCTATTGGTCAGCGGTTGTCAATGGCGAAGGTTGCCTCACGACTATCCCGCGTGGAAAAGTGTCTATTATTACTACCATAAATGGAGACAAGAGGGTCGTGTCGAGCATTTACTTGAGAAACTCGTCAGAAAGATACGTCGCAAACGCGGCCAGGCATCAAGTCCGAGTGTTGGCGCGATGGATGCCCAAAGTGTCAAATGGGGTAGCCGACATGGAGATAACGGATATGACGGCAACAAAAAAGTCAAGGGTGTCAAAAGGAATATCATCACCGACCGCAATGGCTTCATCCTTGCGAGGAAAGTATGTAACGCCGGTATTCACGATTCAAGAATGGCTCATGATCTATGCGGACTGGCGGATGATGTATGGGAAGACCTGCGCAAGGTATTGTCCGACCGAGGGTATCGGGGAGACGTGGACAAAGACATTGAAAAAGACTTCGGCATCGAGCTTGAGGTATCCAATACCCCCAATGGAGTTAAGGGATTCCTGCCAAAGCCACTCAGATGGGTGGTTGAGAGGACTTTCGCATGGCTTGATTCTTGCCGCAGACTCGCCCGGAACTATGAGATACTGAATGAATCAGCGGAAGAAATGATTGATTTCGCTGCCATAAAATTTTTAATCAATAAAATTTAGACAATCTCTTAGAATACATACCCGAGACCAATGCTGACACGGTATTCATGCATCCGCACATCCGTCTTAATTATATCAAGCATTCCTATGGCACCTGTTACATCAACCCGGAAACAATCGATAATTATAGCTGCACGAATATCCCAAGCTACATCGAAACGACGCATTAGCTTCTCATACATATTTTCTTCAAATATCTCCGTTTGATCTTCATCAAACTTTGTGCGGGCAGACAACCCAATAATAGGTTCTGGCCCGGTTGACAGAAACAGGCTACCTTTTTTGACAATATCAAATTTGTATCCCATCGTCAAAGGGATACGAAATCCTATTTTTCGCACTGGCGGGCCGTAAACATTTAACAGTTCTTCCGGAGAACTGTTTCCTATGGTAATATTTTCGTAGCGGTAGTTATCAATAAAGAACCGAGCACCGGGTTCAAAGAAGAAGTTGTTGCTAATAAGTAACATATAATCTGTTCCGACACTGATGCCGCTTCCGGGCTTAAACATTTTGACTGAGCCGTTGTCAAGTTTCCATTTTCCCGGGATGGCGGCATCGTATGCTACGGTTAAAGTCCAGTGGTTGCGGTCGGAAGGTAGAATCTCTCCGTCAAGGTTCTGCGCTTTGACGGATAAAAGAGAAAAAACGATTAAAAATGAGAGGATGATTCGTTCCATAAGTTATTTAGTGATAATTCTCCGAAGCCGGAGGAAAATGTTTGAGTTTTATAAGATATGCAATCAAAAGCAACAAATATTGAACACTCCTCGGTTCCGAAAGTTGGTCCAAGGGAATCAGGCACACTGAAATTTGTTTTGATCGCTCCATTTACAAGCTGGTATATCCCTTCCTCCATTTCAGTCCAGCCTATCACACCTTCAGGATGGCAGAGCTGGTATGTGACCCCTTTAGGCAGGTTCTGTTTCTCGAAATGCACGTTCAGGATACCTTGAGTGGAATTTTTGCTTTCGGAGTTGATAATCTCGATTGATGTCGCTTCTGCTACAACCTCACCATTGGCTTGTATTGTAACCGGAGCCGTAACCCCGTCCATCACCTTGATGGCGCGGTCAAAGGTTATTCCGATTTCTTCGAGAGGATAGACAAACGGCTTGTCGGATTTGATAGTGTATGACACCGGCCACATTATCGGGGCAGTTGTGTCGGTATTCCCTGCATATAGGGCTTGCAAGCCTAATAGGGTACATACGATTGTGATGAGTGGTTTTGTTCTCATAGGCATAAGTGTTCCATGTTTTAGTTTGAAGGTCCTCCTTCTTTATTTTCAGTATGTCCTGGAGAGGCTATGCCAATCCGAATGCAAATATATAACGCGAGTTCGGGATAAGGAACACCATAAAAAGTTGAATCGGCAGCTTGAAAAAGTTGCCGATTCTTTTGGTAATATCACTGATATTTAGTAATTTAGAGGTATCAATAAATAAATACTGTATCATGATTACCGAAAGTAAAGTTACTGAAATTTTTTGTATTGCAGATGATTTCTGCAAAGAATTTGAGGGTGAGATGGCAAAAAATGCACTTCCTTCCACAACTGACACTCCAAAACGGAAAAGAAAGCGCATGATGTCGGATGCCGAGGTCATCACGATTCTGATCTGTTTCCACTTCAATTCGTACCGAAACTTCAAGCACTATTATCTGGGATGTGTGCGCATTCACTGGAAGCATCTGTTTCCGCAGACATTCTCCTACAACCGCTTCGTGGAGGTCATGCCCCGATGTTTTGTGGCTATGACCATGTTCCTGCGGCTCGCGTGTTTCGGAGAGTGCACGGGGATAAGTTTTGTGGACAGCACCTGCATTCCGGTCATACACAACAAACGCCAGTTCAGCATGAAGGTATTCAAGGATATTGCTGCCAAAGGGAAGAGTACGATGGGATGGTATGTCGGCTTCAAACTGCATCTGCTATGTAACGAAAAAGGAGAGCTGATCAACTTTGTACTGACACGCGCCAATGTGGACGACCGCAATGAGGCAGTCATCGACACGCTGACTGACAGGGTGTTTGGAAAACTATACGCTGACAAGGGATATATATCGCAGTCTCTTTTCGGGCATCTTTGGGATGACGGCATACATATTGTGACAGGTCTTCGCTCGAACATGAAACAGCGTCTCATGCCGTTCTATGACAGGATGATGCTTCGTAAAAGGAGCATCATCGAATCCATAAACGACATGCTGAAGAATGTGGCGCAGCTCGTCCACTCCCGCCATCGTAGTGTACACAACTTCCTCATGAACCTGCTTGCGGCAATGGGTGCGTATTGTTTCTTCGCCACAAAGCCGGAAGTGAACTTTGACTTTGAGGTTCCCGAGTCAAACGGGCAGCTTGTCCTCTGGGATTAACACCAAACTGTACAAATAAATCAGGCGACCTTGAAAGGCCGCCCAATACTCTATGTCTTTTGCTTGGTTGAAAAACATAAAGTTCTTATCCCGAACTCGCGTATATATATAAATCGCGAGATTTATGCACCGGCAGGATAAAGAAACACGGCTCTTTCATTTAAGATCGGCCGAAGTTTACAGAAATAGTGGTATTTTATAGCGAAAATGTCTACCTTTGCACATAGCGATGCCGAAGCACCGCCTTCGGTGTTTCTTTATCATAAGATTTTAATTTTAAAAGAGGCGGAGTGGCTGTGAAGGCTCTTCCGCCTCGATTTTCGCTACGCGAAAATACGCATTATTTGCCTGATATGCAACATTTTCGACTTAATATATATTAAAAAGAAACATCGTTTTTACCCTACGGGCAGCATCATGGACAGACTGGTTGATTTTGCCTCGTCAGTGCCCGATTTCCGCAGAACAGGCAAAGGAAACCACCGTCACAGACTCCGTGATATCATAATGCTGATGGTACTTGGCCGTGCCTCTGGATTTGTCGGCCGTGCCGATATAATTGCTTTCGGCAAACACAATATCAAAAGGTTCCGCAAAATGGGGATGTTGAAAAATGGGGTGCCGTCCGAAGCGACCCTTTGCCGAGTGGATAACGGCATCAATGACTGCGCCATGGCCGACAGGATGCAGGAATTTGTCGAAGTGTTTCATGCCCAGTTGCGGAGCCGATCCTGGCGGGAGATAATCTGTGTTGACGGCAAGGCCGAGCGGGGCACAGTTCTGGCGAACGGGCGAAATCCTGATATCGTGTCGGCTTACTCGTTCAACACAGGCATAACGCTGGCTACAGAGGCCTGTCAGGAGAAAAGCAATGAAATAAAGGCAGTCCCACAGCTTATCGACAAACTCGATATTGCCGGAAAGATTGTGACAGCCGACGCCATGGCCATGCAAAAGGACATCATAGACAGGATAAGGGGTAAAGGTGCGGATTTTCTCATTGAGCTCAAGGCCAACCAGCCTTCGCTGCGTTACGGAGTGGAAGACAGACTCAAAGAGTATAAGCCGCTATATTCTTATACGGAAGGTCCCGAACTCGGTCATGGAAGAATCGAGACAAGAACATACAACATATATGACGGACTCGAAATTATTGCCGACAAGGAGAAATGGGGCGGAAACATGACGATTATAGAGTACGAGGCCGAGACCGTCAGAAAGACGACCGCAAAACATACACGTGAAAAACGTCTGTATGTAAGCAGTCTGCCGGCAGACACTCCTTTCCTGGGTTCCATTGTGCGCCATCACTGGTCGATAGAAAGTATGCATTGGGGACTGGATGTAAATCTGCTGCAAGACAAGGTGAAGCGCAAGTCGGCAAAGGCCGCCCGCAACCTTGACACAATCCAAAGAATGGTCTACTCTGTATTTTCTATATGGAAAGGGTTGCGCAAAAAGCGATCTGACAAAAGAAAAGGCGTGGCAGAGCTTATGCGTCATGTCTCGATGAGCTTTACCCGATTGATGCGGTTTCTTTACCAAAAATGAAAATAAATCTGATTTTCAGAAAAAGATAACTACCTGAAATACAATCATGGAAATTTACCCGATTCTCAACAAACCGGGTAAGGGAAAATATGTCTTTATTTTTATCTTAAATGAAAGAGCCGTGTAAAGAAATGATGTTTCTTTAGAGGAAAGATACTTAAAAACCGCGATGTAAGCTCTATGTGCCGGTTTTTTCGTTAAATCTGCAAATGGATAGTCCTCGTACTGTCCACGATATTCTAATAATCTGCCCGTAAGGACTTATGGGCAAAAAGTAAAAATAACAATGGAAATGAAATTTTGTCAGAGCTGCGGTATGCCGCTCGCCAGTGGGGTTCTCGGCACAAATTCGGATGGCACGCCCAACGAGGATTACTGCATCTACTGCTACAAAGACGGTAAGTTCGTGCAAGATATGACAATGGAGCAGATGATTGACCACTGCGCACAGTTCACCGACGAGATAAACAAAAACTCTGGTCAGAATCTTACAGTCGAGCAGATGAAAGAGCAGATACGCCAATTCTTCCCGCTTCTCAAGCGTTGGAAAAATTGAATAGTGAGATTATAAGCCGATATAAAGGTATGCAGCAATGGAAAGTCGCAAAGTAATCTTGGATTCCGTTGCGGCAGGGATATACGTCGGATGTGGAATTTACCTTTGGTATCGTCTGTTGCTTTTCTTGCCGGAACGTGGCTATTCTTCGACATTAAGGAAGTATGGTTTATCATATACGCCTCTGTCTATTTACGCGAGTTCGGGATAAGAACTTTATGTTTTTCAACCAAGCAAAAGACATAGAGTATTGGGCGGCCTTTCAAGGTCGCCTGATTTATTTGTACAGTTTGGTGTTAATCCCAGAGGACAAGCTGCCCGTTTGACTCGGGTACCTCAAAGTCAAAGTTCACTTCCGGCTTTGTGGCGAAGAAACAATACGCACCCATTGCCGCAAGCAGGTTCATGAGGAAGTTGTGTACACTACGATGGCGGGAGTGGACGAGCTGCGCCACATTCTTCAGCATGTCGTTTATGGATTCGATGATGCTCCTTTTACGAAGCATCATCCTGTCATAGAACGGCATGAGACGCTGTTTCATGTTCGAGCGAAGACCTGTCACAATATGTATGCCGTCATCCCAAAGATGCCCGAAAAGAGACTGCGATATATATCCCTTGTCAGCGTATAGTTTTCCGAGCACCTTGTCAGTCAGCGTGTCGATGACTGACTCATTGCGGTCATCCACATTGGCGCGTGTCAGTACAAAGTTGATCAGCTCTCCTTTTTCGTTGCATAGCAGATGCAGTTTGAAGCCGACATACCATCCCATCGTACTCTTCCCTTTGGCAGCAATATCCTTGAATACCTTCATGCTGAACTGGCGTTTGTTGTGTATGACCGGAATGCAGGTGCTGTCCACAAAACTTATCCCCGTGCACTCTCCGAAACACGCGAGCCGCAGGAACATGGTCATAGCCACAAAACATCGGGGCATGACCTCCACGAAGCGGTTGTAGGAGAATGTCTGCGGAAACAGATGCTTCCAGTGAATGCGCACACATCCCAGATAATAGTGCTTGAAGTTTCGGTACGAATTGAAGTGGAAACAGATCAGAATCGTGATGACCTCGGCATCCGACATCATGCGCTTTCTTTTCCGTTTTGGAGTGTCAGTTGTGGACGGAAGTGCATTTTTTGCCATCTCACCATCAAATTCCTTGCAGAAATCATCTGCAATACAAAAAATTTCAGTAACTTTACTTTCGGTAATCATGATACAGTATTTATTGTTTGTTCCTCTAAATTACTAAATATCAGTGATATTACCAAAAGAATCGACAGCTTTTTCAAGCTGCCGATTCAACTTTTTTATGGTGTTCCTTATCCCGAACTCGCGTTATTTGATTATCGCATGGATGGTAATGGGGATAAGCAGATGTCTGAATAACAGAAATATTCAAAACAATTAATGGTATGCCGTATATATCAATAGAAATCGGGCAGTTGACCTCAGAACAGAAGAAACAGCTGATTGAACGCCTGACAGCAACCGCCTCTGAGATAACCCATATCCCGGAACAGTCCTTCACTGTCATCATCAAGGAATATGACTCTGATTATTCAATAGATTATGCGATAGAAGATAATGTAAACGTCCTAAAACAATGTCAAGTATATAATTTGCCCTATGTATTGATTGACACTGAGTATGATGTCGATATTTCACTTCCATAAATAGATTTCAGATTATGAATGTAAAGGCAGAGTTGCAGCGATTTGCCGAAAACAGCGCAAACTTGCGTTTTAATGACGTAAATATTGAGCCTGAGATGATACAGGCTATCATGATAAACGAAGTTGTGCCCATTGATTATGACGATGATTTCTATGGAAAACTCGATTCGGCATACATGTCGACTGCTATTCCACTGTTCCAAAAAGCCGGTATTGAAGTAAACAGCATTCATGATATATTGAACCTTGGCATTTATATTACAAACGCTGTCAAGACTCCTAAATCGGAATACGCTGTTTCAAAGGAGAGTATTGAAGAAAGTCTGCCGGCTCTTGAACGTGAAATTCAATTGTTTCCCAATCTCAAGGTTATCATGCTGATGGGGGATGTTGCAAAAAAGCGTTCAACATTATCAGCAAGAAAGCATCCCGAAAAAATGCCGTCCCAAGTATATCTACCAACAAATTGCGCAATACCGAGATTTTCTATAAAGGGACACGTATCATGCCCTCTTACATTATGATAGGTCAGAACATTTTGATTGAAAAGTCAAAATTCGAGATGGCGTCGGAGGATATAGCAACGATGTATAAACTGATAAACCCAAAATGAAGGACGGCAAGATTTATCCAAGAACCGGTGATATACAAGGTTATGATGGTTAGAGGTGTGTGAGGCTGAAATCAAATATGTCTGCCTGTATGCCACACACATAAGCGTGCCTTTCTTATAGTCGTAGTCGCCGCAACCGTATTTCAGTCCTATGACCTCCTCGTCATCACGGAGAAAGATTCCATATATATCATAGTCATTCAAACTTTGGCGTATGGGGGAGACTTCTGCATAGTCAATCACGCTGGCCAACGGATGCCAGTCAGTCTGTCCTGCCCACGAACTGTAGACAGACGGTCTGTTTACTTTTAGAATCTTGCTCATAACCAGATTACCGTTGCGATTTACATACGCAAAGATACTAAAAGTATCCATATTAAGAGCACGCTCTTAGGGCAAATCAGTGAAATTGGTATGGATTGCCGTATATCGAATACGCCTGTGTATATATTCCGGAGTAATTTTGCATTACATAAAAATCAGATATATGGATACGAAAATACTTCTCCTCGCAGGAGGCATACCGCAAGCATATCGCTTCGCCTCATTCCGGAAATACAAACAGGGGACGCTTCACATGGTCAAAAGCCTTGTGCTCGACGATGTGACGCCATTGAACCCTAATAATCAGATAACAAACTTTATTCTTGAAAAATGAATCGTATAATAACCGCAATTGTATTTAGCATAATAACATTCGCATCTATTATGGCACAACAGAAAATAGTACAGACAGCAGGCCGCCAGCAGCTTGGCGACTTTGCCCCGGAGTTCGCACACCTCAATGACGACATCCTCTTTGGCGAGGTATGGAGCCGAAACGACCTCCTTTCTCTGCGCGACCGTAGCCTCGTGACAATCACTTCGCTCATTTCGATGGGCATAACCGACAATTCGCTGAAATATCATCTCTCCACAGCGAAACAGAACGGCATCTCCCGTACCGAGATAGCCGAGATTATCACTCATATTGCCTTCTATGCCGGCTGGCCCAAGGCATGGGCTGCGTTCAACCTCGCAAAAGAGGTGTGTAACGACGACATCAAAGGGGACGATGCAAAAGCAGAGTTTGCACGCTCCATGATATTCCCTATCGGTGAACCCAACACGACATATGCCAAATATTTCTCAGGCAGCAGCTACCTTGCACCTATTTCAACAGAACAGATTCCGTTCTTCAATGTGACATTCGAGCCGGGCTGTCGTAACAACTGGCATATCCACAAGGCAGAAAGAGGGGGAGGGCAGATGCTCGTGGGCGTTGCCGGACGCGGCTGGTATCAGGAGGAAGGGAAACCGGCGGTTGAAATACTCCCCGGCACCGTAATCCACATCCCCGCCAACACAAAGCATTGGCATGGAGCTGCAAAGGATGCCTGGTTCGCCCATCTCGCTTTTGAAGTGCCGGGAGAAAAATCGGAAAATGTATGGCTCGAACCGGTCAGCGATGAAGAATACAACATACTTGAATCACGATGAGACCTCTATACTCGGTAAAACAATTATAAATTCGAATAAGCAAATGATGAAAAAACTGACATTCCTTCTAATAGCCATGGCTGCATTTGTATTTGCTGCCTGTGCATCTGCAGAAAAGAAGAGTTCGTCGTCCGACGGCGAGGCTAAAACTCTGGTGGCCTATTTCTCGGCTCAGGGACATACGAAGGCTCTTGCTGAAAAGATTGCGGCCGCAGCCGGAGCCGATTTGTTTGAAATCGTGCCGGCAGACCCTTATACGGAGGCTGACCTTGACGGATGGAACGACAGCGCCCGTGGCACACGGGAATCAAAAGACCGCACCACACGTCCTCAGGTTAAAAGCAAGGTGGAGAACTTCGCTCAGTATGACACCATCTATCTTGGTTTCCCGATCTGGTGGTTTACGGCGCCCACAATTGTAAACACATTTCTGGAGCAGTATAATACTGATGGGAAAGTCATAATCCCCTTTGCCACTTCAGGCGGAAGTGAAATAGGAGAAACTGAAAAAGACCTGAAAGTATCGGCCCCAAATGCCGTTTTCCTTCCGGGAAAAGTTCTGAATAATGCTACTGAGCAGCAAGTCAAATACTGGATAGGCACTGTTGAAAGAAAGGGCAACAAATAACTGAACAATCGATTATTCGGCATAATGACAACAAAAGAATTTATCGACATAATGAATTCCGGCGAGACCGTCAAGGCGGGGTCTCCGGTATTTGCAAAGATGCATGAATTGAGTCAGGAGGGAATCCGCCTGACCCTTCAGCTCAACACAGCTTATCACAATAATGAGGAAATAGTGTCTCTGATGTCGGAGCTTACCGGCGGACAGGTGCATGAAAGTTTCAGATTGTTCCCTCCGTTCTATACAGATTGCGGCAAGAATATACACATGGGAAAGAGGGTCTTCATTAATTCCGGCTGCAGGTTTCAGGATCAGGGAGGAATCTATATAGGTGATGATGTGCTTGTGGGGCATAATTGCGTCATTGCCACACTTAATCATGAAATGGACCCCGACAGGCGTGCCGACCTCATGCCGGCTCCTGTGAGAATCGGCAATAAGGTGTGGATAGGGGCCAATGCGACAATCCTTCAGGGTGTGACAATAGGGGAGGGCGCTGTCATTGCCGCCGGGGCTGTTGTTGACAAGGATGTGCCGCCACGCGCTGTGGTCGGTGGCGTCCCTGCAAAAGTTTTGAAATATATATAAACAACATACTTGGAAATGAAAAAAGTATTGGTAATATCCACCAGTCTGTGTGGGGTAAGTAATTCTCATGAACTCGCCAAATCCTTTGCAAAAGGCGCGGAAGCGGCCGGTAATGAGGTTGAGTTGATAACACTCCATAATAAGGAAATCAAATTCTGTATAGGGTGCCTGAAATGTCAGGACACAGGTAAATGTGTAATCAGCGATGATGTTGCGGAAATCATGTCTAAGCTGCATGATGCCGACGTTGTATGCTTCGCCACCCCAATCTATTACTACGAGATGAGCGGGCTGATGAAAACTCTGCTCGACAGACTTAATCCTTTATATGGGAGCGACTACAGGTTTACCGGCATATATCTTATGACCAGTGCCGCCGAGGATATGCCGGAGGTGCCTGAGCGTGCCGTCTCCGGTCTAAATGGCTGGATTGAGTGCTTCGAGCGAGCCGGGTATGCGGGCGGCGTGTTTGCAGGCGGCGTTACAGCGCCCGGAGACATCAAAGGCCATCCGAGCTTAGCCAAAGCTTACGATATGGGCAAAAATGTATGACGGCTGGGAGAATAGGAGACCTGCCTCAGTCGTTGCCTGTGTCAAATCTCGGCTTCTGATCCGCTATTACATAACTGAAAGAGGTCTGCACCGGTAAATCCGGGTGCAGACCTCTTAATTATAAGCAGATCTCTTAATTATAAAGGGAGAGAAGAGGTTACTTCTTTATCATGACTGTGGAGCTGGTTTCGCCGTTCTTGTAGACAGTTACAATCACGTTGAGACCATTCTGCGGAGCAGTCAGGCGGGTGCCGTCGATGCTGTAGTATCTTACCTCTACGATTTCTGAGAGCGGAGGCATCACGGTTTCCACGCCGAGAGTCGAGGGCTCATATTTCACTCTCATGTAGGGGAGAGTCTCCACAGCTGGCTCGGGCGTATCGTGGAGAGTTATGATAGTCTTGCCGGGCAGCGAGGGGAAGTGGCGGAAAGCCATCTGGATGCGGGTGTTGCCGCCATAGGGCTCTGCCACATTGTTTGTGAGCTGGAAGAGGAAGTTGCCGCCGTTGTAGGTATAGGGTGAGTCGAAGGGGATTGTCAGCTCCCAGTTTTCGGCATCTGCCATCTCGCCGGTCATCACGGGGGTAAGACCCTTCACGCGGTCGGCTATGCTGAACGTGTCGGTCTCGCCGGCTTCGGCAGTCACGTCGGGGCAGGTGAACGTATAGTCGGGGATGGAGGTCGGGAAGAATGTTACGCTCTCAATGTCGGCACCCTTGAGCGTTTCCATCAGCTCGGCGGGATAGAGCATTGTGGCGGTCACCTCGGTTTCACCATACTGCATGAGTGCGGTCACATAGGGCCCTGCGAAAGAAGATGCAGAGGGGGAGCCGATATATTTCACGTAGTCGGCTTCGGCTGCTACCGGTATCTTCACCTCGCCGGCAGAGGTGCTGACGGTGATGACGCCTTCATATTCGCCAGCTTTGTCAGCCCGGAACACTACGGGAATCTCCACGGTGGCAAACTTAGAGGGGAGCACGGTCACCTCAGGCATAAGGGGTTCGAAGCATCCGTCGCCCTTGACGCCGGTGATCTCTATCGATGTGGTGGAGAGATTTCTAACGGCAACGACGTCGGAGACGGGTTCTCCCACAGGAGCAAGCATCTTGTAGGCAGGCTGCACATGGAAGTGGTGGGCGCCGGCATCTTCAATCACAAGCGAGAGCTCGCGAAGGATAGTGCGGTCATAGGCCGAATAGATCTCATCTTTCGTGTCGCGCACATGCATCAGCTCCACGCGGTATTCGCCGGCCTGCACGGGCAGAGTCACATCCATATTCTCATTGTGAGCCACTTCAGAGTGCACAGTCTCGCCGTTGAATCTGATAGCGAATCCGTCATAAGTGGGTTCGGCGCAGGTGGCGCCTTTGAGGCTGAAGAGGCCGATTTTGCCTTCGGGCACACTGAAATTCAGCGTGAGAGTCGACATGGAGTTATGGATGCCGGTGTTTGTGCTGACTGCGGCGCCATCTTCCATGGCCCAGGGGTATTCGGTCTTGCTGTCGAAAGTGATCAGCTCCTTTCCTGCGGTGACGATAGCCGAGAAGTCGGGCACGGCGTCGGCCTTTGCGGTTACGGGAATCTCAAGGTCATTGCCGTCGGAGTATATGCGTATCACGGCATTGTAGTCGCCGGCCTCCTCGGTGGTGAATTCCACCGTGAGTGTGGTGCTTTCACCGGCAGTGATGTTGCCGGCCTCGGGAGAGATTGAGAAGTGGCCGTCGCCCCCTTCCACGATAGCCGAGTATTCGCAGTCGTCGCCGAGAGTAAGGATATTAAACGAGCGGGTGTACTCGTAGCCGTTGGCTGAGACTGTGCCGAAATCTACATTTTCTACAGATGAAGTGATTTCAGCGCCTTCTATCTGCGCTATAAACTTGGAGTCGGCGCGGAAGAAAGAGAGTATGCCGTAGTTTTCGAAACTCCATGTAGACCATACACCGAAGTCGCTGTCGGGGGTGATGGTGCGGCCATCTTCGCTGATAGTCAGGGTGAGCTCGTCGAGAGTCTCGGTCTGCTTCATCTCTCCGTTGACCTTGCCGGCCACGAGCCAGTAGCGGTTGTTGTAATACACGGGATAAAAGTCGAGCGAATTCTCGTCATAACCGGCCAGTGTGCCGATGTTGACGTTCTTCCATGTCGGGATATGAATCTTATTCCCCTCGATGCGGCCTTCAATTACCTGAGGCAGAGGGTAATCGCTGTGTTCGGGGAGCAGATGCTTGAACGTGGCTTTGCCGCCGGTGGTGAGGGTTATCTCTACGGGATAGTTGTGTACGGTGCCGGCAGAGGCTGAATATGAACCCTCGTCGTCGAGGTAGGAGTTTACGATGGCGTTGAATACGATGGGAGAGTCATTATATTTTCCGGCAGTGAGCCTCATGTTTCCTATCATGGCAGATTCAGTGAGGGCGTCGGCGGGAGTCTTCACTTTGACGAAGATGAAAGCGGGAGTCCCCTTGGCCATATCATAGTGGAAAGTGCCTTTCTCGCCGGCGGGAATCTTGGCCAGGTCTGTCTCGTTCATGGTCACAGTGATTTCCGAAGAGCCGGCTTCGTAGTCAAACGAGAGGTTGGAGTCTTCCTTCGGGCTGAGCGAGAGCATCATCACGGCGTCGGTCGTTGATGCGGCCGCATTGCCGTTGATGTTGTAGAAGCCCTCAGCCGAGAGGGGGCTTACAGTGGCATTGGGCAAGAGTCCTTCCCACGAAGCCACCTCCTCGATGCGGAGATTGCCTACCTTTAAGAAACCGTCGGAGTAATTTCCGCTGCTAAGAACCCATTCTACCGAGCGGTTGCCGCCGGGGATAATGTAGCTCACCGAGTGCTGCAGGCGGCCGCTGTAGTCATACATTCTGCGGCCTTCGATTGACATGCCTAAGTGGTCGTAGATGTCGATATTCATATCGATGTCATAAGTGATGCGCTTGGGCTTGTTGCCTGAGAATGTGGCCTTGAGCACAGATGTCGCACCATTTTTGGTGGAGTTGCATACGGCAAATCCGTCTACGAGGCGCCAGGGTTCTCCGGAGCCGTTCTCCCACGTGATCTTGGAGGCGTCGCCTTCGGTGACGATTGCAGAGAAGTCGGTGGGGATGGTCTCGGCTGTGCCAGTCATTGTTATATGCTCCTCCTTGTCGCCGACCTTTACGGTGAGCGCGGCGTTGTATTCGCCTGCTTCAGAGGGATTGAAAGTGACGTTTACGGTCTGTTTGCCGCTCGCTTCTACAGTGCCTGAGGCGGGAGTGGCGATGAATGCAGGAGAATCGGAAGAGACGGTGAAGTCTATCGGCTCGTCGCCTGTTGACTTGATGGTGAACTTGCGAGATACCTCCTTGGAGGTGAATATTGTGCCGAAGTCAAGCTCTGAGTCGCTCAGCTCCCAGAGAGCGCCGCTCGCCATGCGTGAGAAATTCATGCCTCCGGAGCAGGCGGCAGAGCATGCCCAGAAGCCGAATAAGTCGGAATAATCGATGACGCCCGCCACGGAGATACCCTTCTCAAGACGGGTCTCGATGGTGGAATAGTCGTCGCTCACGTAGAGCTTCAGCTCGGGCTGAGCCTCGGGTATGCTCGACATGAAATTGTCGTCATATTCTATTTTGCCTACACGCAGGTAGATGTCCATGCCGAGATTTTCGAATATGCCCAGCTTGGTGGCGTTATCCTCACCGGCGAGACCGGCGCAGGGGATAGTGATGACGCCGTCGGCGAAGGGTGCCTCGATCATGTCAGCCACAAAGCCGTATTCAGCATTGGCCGCGAAGCCGCCGAAGTTTTCAATTTTCACCTTTCCGGCCGCGGGGTCGAAAGTGAAGACAGCGTTATATGCAGGCGAGAGCATGGTAGAGGCGCAGGAGTAGAGGCTCTTGATTTCGCCTTCTGCAGCAGCAGCGGCCGCGCGTGGACCGGCCTCGAATGTAGCCGAGGTCTTGGCCATCGTCTCGAGTTTAACTCTCGGGAAAGATGCCCCTATGTCTTTCTTCGCATTGAGCGAGGAGTCTTGTCGCGGTAAGGCTGCGCCGGCTGCCAAAGACACTATTGCCGCGCCGGCTGCCAGAATTGTAGAGACTTTCATATTAATAGAAGATTATAGTTGGGTATTATAAATGAAGTGGTAGTGCTCAGATGGTTATCTTGCGGGTGACGGTGGCTCCGGAGCCGGTGGTCACTCTGACGATGTAGATGCCCGGAACGAGAGCGCGGAGGCCTGTGGGGCGGCCGTCGATGGTGAATACTTCAGCCGAAGAGTAATCGCCGCTGATGCTTATGTTGCCTGCCTCGGCGGAGATTGCTACAGCTTCGTCGCCGGTGGCGCCGATGCCTGCGGTGATTGTGGCCTGACGGGCATATGGCAGGGGGAGCGAGAAGCATTGCAGCACGCGGCGATAGGAGGGCGACTCGGGGTCGGCGTCGGTGAGGAATGCGGTCAGGCGGCAGTCGCCGGTCTTCCAGGCTGTGTCGAAGGCGAGCTGCGCCTTGAGGCTGAAGCTGCGGTCAGGGCCGATGGCTACGGCCTCGCCCCATGCGGCGCCCGTGGCGCGTAACATGTTGTGGTGTATGTAGTCTTTGCCGGCGCCGGCCTGCATTATAGCCGCCACATTGTCTTCGGTGAGGAAGAGGGTCAGCGCCATGTCTACGTCGTTGTCGGCGGTGCCGCAGGCTTCGATCTCTACGAGGCCGTTGACCGGGTCGATGGCCGGGCGGAAGGAGAGGCTTGCCCCGGCCGGCTGATTCATTGCCGCCTCAATGCGCGAGCGGATCTGCTCTTCGGTAGATGGCACGAGGTCGACGCAGCCGGAGAAGGGGGTGCGGTCGGTCATCATCATCGGCGAATAGCGCTTGCCGGAATAGAATGATTCATACTGCTTGCTTGCCTCGACTGTGAAATAGTCGTAGGCCGAGCCGGCATGATGCACGGCGAGGGCTACTCTGAAGGCTTCGGGCATCGAGGCCAGTACGGCATGAATCTTGTCGGAGGCTGCCGGGCAGTTGTTACAGAATTCGTTGGAGAATTCCTCGAGGAGCACATTTCGCTGCAGATACGGGGCGTCGGCCACGGCTATCATGGCCTGACGGATGCGGGGTGAGGCGAGGGGATTGCCGTTGGCTGCCGTGACGCTCACAGTGGCCGGCGAGGCTTCGCAGCTCCCTGCGAGGGGAAGAGTGAGGAAGACCGAGCCCTTTCCGCGCGGCTCCACCGGTTCGAAGGCAGCTGTCCCCTCGGCGCGGCCGGAGATATGGCTGATTTCATAGCTCAGTGATGAGAGCGGATCAAGGCCTGTGTTTACGAAATCCAGCCGGATGTAGGCGTCAGTGCCGGTCTCTGCTACTGGATATTCCGGAGTCACGGCGCTCAAGGTGATGTCGTGGGAGGCAAGGTTCTCACCCTCCACTACGGCCTCCACGCTCAGCTCGCCGGGGCAGGAGGCAGAGATGTCGGTCCAGCCGTTTCCATCATTGAGCATCAGTATGCCGGGGTTTTCCGAGGGGATTACCGAGATTACGTTGCACTTCGAGAGCTGGGTGAATGAGTAGCCTATGTAGAGTTGATCGCCGGTGATGAGAAGCGGCTCCGCGAGTGTGGCTTCATTCCAGCCGCTTTTCAGGTCGGCTTTGGCTATTTCTATGCTGCGTAGCGGAGTCTCGCCCGGGGCGGAGGCTACCCATACTTTCACTCCGTCGAGCTTGAGTCTTGATACTATGCCGACTCTCAGGGTAGTGATTTCGTTTCCGGCCAGAGGTGTAAGTTCATCGGAGGTGAAGAGTGTGGCCACGCCCACGGTGGCTTTGCCCTCGATTGTGGGCGACGCCTTTGAGGCTGTCTCGCCGCCACAGCGCGAGAGCATGACGGAACCGGCTGAGGCGGTCATGCCGGCGGTGGCCAGAATCATGAGGAGGATAAGTCGTGGTAGAAATTGTTTCATATTTTGTGAATGTTGTTTGCCACAAAGTTAGTATATAAAGCCTTAAAAACAGATGTTTTGAGGCTTTGCAGATGTGTGGGTTTCGGATATAGGTACAAAAAAACCGCCCTGATGAAGCGGTTTCCGAAAATATCGTCATTGAGGCGGGCTGCTTATTCCCCACCTGTTTCCATGCTTATCTTGCGGTAATCCTTTGGCGAAAGGCCTGTGACGCGCTTGAAAGTAGCTGAAAATGTGCTGCGCGTCTTGAAGCCCACGCTCTCTCCTATGGCCTCGATAGTGAGGTTGGAGTATTTACCGGAGGTGGAGGCAAGGCGCCTCATGGCTTCTCGCACACGGAACCGGGACAGGAGCACCGGCAGAGTCTCATCCTCCGAGCCGGAGAGCGCAGCCGAGAGGTAGCGCGTATTGGAGTCGCAGAGGGCGGCGAGGCGTGATGAATTGAAGTCGGGCGAGAAAATCTCGTCGCTCTCCATCACCTCGAGAATCTTGCGCCGTAGCTCTCTCATGTATTCCGAGTCGGGGGAGAGTTTGCCTTTCTGCTCCGTGGCCCCGCTCTTCACCGGCAGCTCCGGGTCATCTCCGTTGGCATCGGTCTCGGCAGTTGTCGGAACTCCGGCAGTCTCCCCGGGGGCAAGCAGGTCGCGCTCGCTGAGGGCAAGGAGCTCGCGGTTGCGCTTATACAGCTCTTCGTTTGATGATTTCAGCTGCCGGTTCTTGTAAATGATCCAGATCATGAGCAGGATCACCACGGCGAGGGCCACGCAGATGCAGGTCAGGATGCGGCGGTGGAAGGTCTGCGCCTCGGTCATGCGGGTAATCTGGGTGGTTAATTCCTGTCGTTCGTGAGAGGCTGTGAGGTTTTTCACGGCGGTCAGCTTCTGGGTGGCGAAGATAGAGTCGCTCATCTCCAGATATTTCATCTTGTAGAGCTGCGCCGAGTCGGACATCCCGGCTTCGGCGTAATAATCGGCCATGCGCTGATAGACCATAGCCTCTACATCCTGATTTGCACCTATCGCGGAGTCCTGCAGGATCAGGCGGAGCCTGTCGGCGGCCTGCGCAGGCTTGCCGTTATGCTGGAGTATGCGCGAGATCATGAAGTCGGCGTTATAGGCGTATCGCTCGCCGAGATGAATCGATCCAACGGAGTCTTTCGCTTGCTCAAACCATCTTCCGGCCATCTTGTCGCCTCTGTCGGCGCTTAGCAGACCGTAGTAGACGTTACGTGTATATGGCGTGAGCGGATGAGAGCGGGGGAGGGTGTCGCTGCCGAGCGCGGCGAGCTCATCGCGCATTGGGGCTATCAATCCTTGTTCGTTGTAGTAGACATCGGCCAGATCGATGAAGGCCATCATCATCAGGTCGGAGAAGCCGTTGCGTTTCGCGCTGTTAAAAGCTTTCTTATACATCTGCGATGCCTCGCGATAGTCTTTGTAGATAGAATAGACGTTGCCTATATTGAGGTCGTTCATGCAGGCAATGCGGGTAAGCCCCTCCTTCTCCGCAATATCATTGGAAGAAAGGAAAGCCGAGTAGGCTGCCGGATAATCCTGAAAGAAGAAGAAATGCACGTAGCCGGCGTTGGTGAGCGCCTTTGCGCATATCTGTTGCTCCTCTTTGGAGAGGTTGTTGCTTCCGTAGCCGCGTGCCGCGAGGGCGAAATAGGCAAGCGCGCTGTCGGGCATCTCTTTTTTGATAAACGATGTCCCTTTTTCGAACAGCTCTTGCCTTGATTTCGAGCTGTTATCCTCGAAAAACTGCTTTGGTTCCGCGCGCAGCTGTATGACGCAGATTATGAGCAGAGCCGTGAAGAGGACGAGGAGTATGTATCTTGTTATTTTCAATTTATTCAGTAGTGAGAGGCAATGTAGCGGCGGGAAGAAATGCTGAGGGCAGTCCCGGTCGCTATCCCTTACGCTGCAAAAATACTACTTTATTCTGACAATTAAGAAATAGAATGTTTTTTTAACATTTGCAGAGCCGCCTCTCCGTAGTTTTTTCAGTGCGGCTGTGTCATAAGAGCGCGTTCCGCGGCGTTGCTATTGGAATTCGGCTTGTATTTCACCCTTTCTGACAAACAAACGCTTCCTCAATCTCAAGATTCAAGAGGAAACGTTTTTTGTCGAGACCTCCGGTGTAGCCGCCGATAGTGGCATTTGCCGCCACTACCCGATGACATGGAACTATAATCGGGACAGGGTTTCTGCCGCATGCGCCGGCCACAGCTCTTGTGGCTTTGGGATTGCCGACCCGGATTGCCAAATCTTTATAACTGATGGTGGAACCATAGGGAATGGTTTTCAGACATTCCCACACGTCCTTTTGAAACGGAGTGCCATTGAGCTGCAAGGGGAGGTCAAAGCAGGTTAGTTTTCTGTTGAGGTATGCGTCAATCTGTCGTGTCGCTTCTCTGAGAAGAGAGAGGTCAGCCTTGTCGCCACATTCATCCGAACTCTCCGTCGCAACAGGGCTGTCAATCCACTTGCACTTTACAATATATCCACCTTCGGCAGACAAGCAGATGTCTCCGGCCATTGTCTTATGAACGATGCTTTCCATGCCAACTGATTTTTGATATATGCTTTGTTGTTGCCTGATTCGAAGTAAAGTCAAAATCTCGCTCAACTTTATGAAAACATGAGATTCTGTTCAGTTGCCGCCTTAGCCCGTTTGCGGTCAATTCTTTTCACAATGCATATGCTGCCTTCGTATAGCAGCCACATGGGGAACGATACAGCCAAAAGGGTCATCACGTCGCTTGTGGGGGTTATGATGGCGGCCGCTATGAGGATAATCACAATTGCATGCTTGCGATAGGTTTGCATGAATGCGGAATTGAGCATACCCATTTTTGCGAAAAACCAGCATAGCGCCGGCATCTCGAACACGACACCCATAGCGAGGCACATCATTACGAGTGTTCCCATGTAAGATTCGAGGGATATCATGTTCACAACATCGCTTGCTACTTGATATGTGCCGAGAAATCTGAATGTTAACGGAAAAATCAGATAATAACTCACCCCTACGCCAATCATGAACATCACATATCCCGCGCCCGAGACATTCAATGCGTAACGACGTTCGTTGTCGTATAGCGCCGGCGACACAAACCGGAATATCTCATATAAGATGTAGGGAGATGCACACAGCACCCCGGCACACATGGCAGTCTTCATGTGAATCATGAATTGCTGTGCCAGCCCGGTGTTGATAAGTTGCACTGAGAATTCATCCCCCTCCGGGGCGGAGAAGATGCTGCCAAGGCTCTGCAGCATCCTGTAGGTTATGAAATCGTTGTCCTTGGGAGCGAGCGCCACGGAGAACAGAGCCTCCTTAAAGATAAATGCCACGATTCCACAAGCAGCCGACACTGCGATTATCCTGATCAGAACGGAGCGTAAAACGTCGAGATGGTCCCAGAAACTTTGAGTGCCCGAGTTTTTGCTCATTTTTTTTGCTCGTCGTCGGGTGTTGACTGGAGGTCTTTCTCAATGCCGTTCATTCCCTCTTTAAAAGAGCGCACGCCTTTGCCGAGCCCTTTCATAAGCTCCGGAATTTTCTTGCCGCCAAAGAAAAGAAGCACAACCAATGCTATCAGTAAAATCTCCTGCATGCCGAGACCACCTATAAAGCCAAGAGTCATAATTATAATGTCATTATATTGTCGCTATTAATAATGTTATTTAAACGAAAACATGTCGCCTGTTATTGCGCCATGTTGCGAACTTGAGCGGCGCATAAGGCGTTTTTTAATTCAAATAGTTTTTAATGTGAAAATGTCGGAAATGTAAATAATGGAAGTAATGCGATATTTCGTTTTTTTGGTAAAGACCGGGATGTTTGTAATATGCACAGGATGCCGGCGTTATTAAATTAAATGATTTGTAAATCGAGGTCGCGGTTATATCCGTGAGAAATCATTTTTGTAGATTCATAAACCGATTCCACATAGATGAAACATATGAAAAGAGCACAAATTGCATTAATTGCGGCGATTATGGTTATGGCTCTATGCACCACGCTCAAGGCAGGGGCGCAACTTCGCTACGGATTCAGATTCAGTGGAGAGTTCGCATCGGCCTCTTTAAAAGGTGCCGATGGCTATGCCGTTGACAACAAGAGCGGTTTTAGCGGTGGCCTTGCCCTGGAATATCAAATGCCGTCTAACGGATTTGCCGTAGATATTGCCGCCTTATACACGCGCTATAACACCCGTCTTAAAGCTCCCGAGGGGAGGTTGAGCAGCTTCGGGCGCAACTTCATAGAGGTGCCGGTGCATTTTAAATATAAGTTCTGGCTCAAGCCGGTGCATGAGCTTGCAGCCCCGTTCATCTATGCCGGGCCCTCTTTTCTTTTTCGTCTTGACCACGATGGCTCCATTCCTTTGGCGACAGATCGTGTCCAGCCCGGATGGGATGTGGGCATAGGGTTTGATATTGTGAATTTTATCCAGATTTCAGGTGGATATCGTTTTGGCCTTGGCAATGCAGTGAATTCATGGGCTTTACAGCAGGAGCCGGTGCTCCGGACAAATGGCTGGAATGTGGCCGCTACTATCCTCTTTGATTTTTGAATTCAGGGATTGCGGGCATGTCTTGAAGGCATATTAAGCACCATATTAATAGAGTGAAACTAATTAGAAGATATTATGGATACAAACAGATTTATTAAACGGCTAACCGAGATTGTGGAAGAATATATCTCTGATGAAGAGGCTTATAGCGATGATGTGCAGCTTGAAGTCAACACACAGACATGGGATATGGAGATAGCCGACCCGGATAATGACATTCCCGGCTGTGACTATTGGCCTATGATGGATCTTGTGAGAATGAGTTCCGGAAATGCCGGCCAATGGGAGCCTGACCCTGAAGCCATAGCAGAGGTGGCAGCTGAATATGTATTCACGGAATAAGGGTCCGGGCGAAAGGGCGGCGTATAGCCCCTTGCAATTCAATTATATCGAATAATAAAAACAGGGATGACGTCCTCGCGGATTCATCCCTGTTTTTATTCAGATTCAGGGGAAATGAGCCATTATGGCTATTATTTTTCCCGGAATGTCTGAATTTGCCGGCAAGATTTGCCGACAGATTCCAATGTACCATTATTCAACCAAACATTCATCAGCCGTTTGAAAAAACGTTGAAAGTTGTTTCTCATGGCTGACGGCAAAAGTTTGCTGAATCACACAGCAACCTTGCAGTAATTTATCTATCCTTATGAAGCATTTAAGGCCCGGCCTGTTCTTCACAGAAAAGACGGAGCTGAAGAAAAGGTTTCATAAAAGAAACCAACTCTACCTTGTATTTTCCTTTTGAATTGATGCAAAATTAATAAAAATTTTTAATATAAAAGACTTTTGCAAATAAAAATCCATAAAATGAGTTAAAAATATACTTTAGGCGTGATGTTGCTTTATTTTGAATATCAGGTGACTATTTGACATCATTAGGTCATTCGGCATGGGGGAGAAGGGGTGATGATGTTTACATATGAAAGTATTTTAAGCACTTTTATTTCATAAATAGGATAATTTATTTGCTGATTAGTGAAAAAAGTTTTAATTTTGAGGCCATAACTATTGCGGAGTCTTTTATTTTATCATAAGATTCCGACCATGAATCTAACTCAGTAATCAATCAGATGTTGGCACGCTACATATATGGATTATCAGGCAAACGCAATCGATATGGGTTGACTGCGCATGATTCCGGATGTAAAACTTTGAAGTTTTTAGTGACATTTGCCGTCGTTTTTTATGCTATGGCCGCGAATGCGTTGGGGCTGAAGATGATCAAGGGATTTCCCAACACTCCGCTTTCATCGGCAAAAGTGTGGAATATCTGCACCTATGGCGATGGCTGGGCTTTTTTCGCAGCGCAAGACGGCATGTTGCAGTATGACGGGTCGTCAGTATTGCGTTTTGACCTTAACAACCGTCATCCGTTGCGTTCTGTGAATCTTGATTCAGTGAGCGGGCGTTTATATGCCGGCGGCATAAACGAATTCGGATATTTCGAGCCGTCGCCCCGGCATTCGCTGGAGTATGTTTGCCTGAGCGACAGCGTGGGCAACGACCGTCATATAGGGAACATATGGGGAATATATTCTGAAGATGGCAAGACAACGGCTCAGGGGGATGCCGGCATATTGGTGTATGACTCCGGCAAGCGCAGCCACATTCTTATCGACACCGGATGCAAGCTCGATTGCTCTGCTATGGCGGATGGCGTGCTTTGGCTTGGCACCGACAAAGGGTTGAAGTTTCTTCTTGGCAACAGAGTGGTTGACGCTCCCGGCGCGGAATTGCTTGAGGGGGCGCGTATTCGAGCAATCTTTCCTTACGAAGGCGATATTCTTGTTGTAACTGCCGGCAACGGAGTTTATCGCTACGACAGGCAAAGGCTTGTAAGGCTCGAACCTGTGTCGGCAGCCGCATTGAGGCTGGGGGAGGTGTTCAGCGCCGACTTCAGAGGAAGAATGCTGGCTTTAGGCAGCATCGACTATGGCGTGGGTGTGGTTGACATTCATACGGGCGACATGAAAGTGTATGACGAAAACAGCGGGCTTGAGAATAACACCGTGCTGTCTGTGAAATTCGACATGCGCGGCGACCTTTGGGCCGCGCTCGACCCGGGTGTGGCTCATATTTTGCTGACCATGCCGATAGAGACATTCAATAACTGCGGACTTCCGATAGGGTCGGGGTATGTGCTTGCGGAAACTGAAAACAAATTGTATCTCGGCACTAACAGAGGACTTTTTTATGTGGCTTTCAGCCCCGGGGCAGATTTGAAGAAATCGGAATTTCATTCTGTGGCCGGTATGCGCGGACAAGTATGGGGGCTTTCAAAAGTGGGTGACGACCTTTTTTGCTCACACGACCGCGGGCTCTTTGTGGTCAAAGACGGAGTCGCCTCAAAAGTGGGAGACTTGAACGGAGTGTGGGATGTGCAGCAATTTCTGAAAGACCCGGATAGAATGTATGCAGGCACATACTTCGGGGTTGATGTGCTTGGAAAGAGAGCCGGCATATGGGAGAAAGAATGTCATTTGGCCGGCTATGACGGCAGTTGCTATAATTTTGTGCAGGAATCGGCTGTGAGGCTGTGGACTGCCGACGGCGATGAAGGTGTCTACAGGCTTCATGTTGACACTGCCGACATGAAAGTGGTGAGGAGGCAGAATTTCAAACTTACTTCAGACGGTTTCCCGCTTACATCCGACATATCATTAAGCAGGATTGACAACGATGTGTGTTTTGCCACTCCATTCGGAATATATCGCTATGATTCCAAGAGCGATGAAATCATTCCTGACGAGCGGTTGTCATTGCTTCTCGGCACCCCCCGCAATGTCAGAAGAGTGAAGAAGAAAGATGGCTGGCTTTATGCACTGACCGACCGTGAACTGAGGCGTGCTGACCCGGCCGGAATTCTTCAGATGCGGCGCATCTCTTTGTATCCTCCCGCACAGCGCCCTATGCACGATGGGGAACTGCTCTTTTGTGTGGCCTCTGACCGTGTGGCTTATCCCACTCCAAACGGTTATGTGTTTTTTGACTTTTCAGATGACGTGTGGAGCAGTGGCGGCGATTCCATATTTAAGCCTCTTCCGAAGTCTCGGATTTCCCGTGTGGCTGTCTCTGCAATGAAAGATTCCACTATCTATCAAGGTAATTTTTTAGGAAAGAAAGATAATCTTAACGCGAGTTCGGGATAAGGAACACCATAAAAAAGTTGAATCGGCAGCTTGAAAAAGCTGCCGATTCTTTTGGTAATATCACTGATATTTAGTAATTTAGAGGAACAAACAATAAATACTGTATCATGATTACCGAAAGTAAAGTTACTGAAATTTTTTGTATTGCAGATGATTTCTGCAAGGAATTTGATGGTGAGATGGCAAAAAATGCACTTCCGTCCACAACTGACACTCCAAAACGGAAAAGAAAGCGCATGATGTCGGATGCCGAGGTCATCACGATTCTGATCTGTTTCCACTTCAATTCGTACCGAAACTTCAAGCACTATTATCTGGGATGTGTGCGCATTCACTGGAAGCATCTGTTTCCGCAGACATTCTCCTACAACCGCTTCGTGGAGGTCATGCCCCGATGTTTTGTGGCTATGACCATGTTCCTGCGGCTCGCGTGTTTCGGAGAGTGCACGGGGATAAGTTTTGTGGACAGCACCTGCATTCCGGTCATACACAACAAACGCCGGTTCAGCATGAAGGTATTCAAGGATATTGCTGCCAAAGGGAAGAGTACGATGGGATGGTATGTCGGCTTCAAACTGCATCTGCTATGTAACGAAAAAGGAGAGCTGATCAACTTTGTACTGACACGCGCCAATGTGGACGACCGCAATGAGGCAGTCATCGACACGCTGACTGACAGGGTGTTTGGAAAACTATACGCTGACAAGGGATATATATCGCAGTCTCTTTTCGGGCATCTTTGGGATGACGGCATACATATTGTGACAGGTCTTCGCTCGAACATGAAACAGCGTCTCATGCCGTTCTATGACAGGATGATGCTTCGTAAAAGGAGCATCATCGAATCCATAAACGACATGCTGAAGAATGTGGCGCAGCTCGTCCACTCCCGCCATCGTAGTGTACACAACTTCCTCATGAACCTGCTTGCGGCAATGGGTGCGTATTGTTTCTTCGCCACAAAGCCGGAAGTGAACTTTGACTTTGAGGTTCCCGAGTCAAACGGGCAGCTTGTCCTCTGGGATTAACACCAAACTGTACAAATAAATCAGGCGACCTTGAAAGGCCGCCCAATACTCTATGTCTTTTGCTTGGTTGAAAAACATAAAGTTCTTATCCCGAACTCGCGTTCTTAGGCTGCGTTATGCGGAAAACTCCATAAAAATAGAATTCGGAAGCATAGAGGAGTCTGCGTCGGGCATACGCTACAGCTGCCGGTTGAATGGTGGGAAATGGAGTTCGCCGTCAGCGTCCGGAATAAAAGAATACACTAATCTCAAAGAGGGGGATTATTTCTTTGAAGTGAAGGCCATAGGTGTTGACGGGAGGGAAAGCGTGGATTCTATAAGATTTTCGGTGTCTCCTCCCTGGTGGCGCTCAATATGGGCAATTGCCTGCTATCTTGTGTTGTCGGCTTTTATGGCATGGGGAATAGTGCTTCTTGAGCGCCGTCGTGTCAACCGGCGTCAGCAAGCACTGTTGAAAGAGAAAGACGCCGAGCTTGCCCGTCAGCAGGTTGACTTTGAATGGGAGTCGAAACTGAAAGATCATAAGATTGTGGCCTTGCAGAAGGAGCAGCTTGACAAGGAGCTCCGGCACAAGGCGCAGGAGATGGCCGATGTGATGATGAGTCTAACTCATAAGAACGAAACCTTGCAGACGGTGAAACGTGAGCTGCAGAACATATTGCCGCTTCTTCCGCGATCTTCTTCCGAGGCCCGGAAGGCAATTGTGGATCTGCAGGGGAAAGTCACTGTCGATCTCAAAAGTGATGATGTGCTTAAAAGAGTGGAAGAAGAGTTTGACCTTGTTCATAATGATTTCATTAAAAAATTGCGTGAGAGTTATCCCGACCTTACAAACAATGAGATTCTGATGTGTGCCTATCTTAAACTTAATCTTTCGACAAAAGAGATAGCCCCTCTTTTAAATATTTCGGTGAGAGGCGTGGAGACAATGAGATATAGAATCAGAAAGAAATTTAATCTTGAAAGAGAGGAAAATCTAAATGATTTTCTTTCAAAGAGGGGATGAAGTGTTAATGATGCGTATAGTTATATGGTTGATAAATGGCCATATAGTTGATATTGGCGTATTAGTGACGTATGTTAAAATTTGGGATGACGTAATAAAAAATGTTTCCTGCGCTTGCATGATTTTGCAAAACACACTACATTTGCAACCGAAATGCGACATTGCCGCTTCAAAAAGAAAAGAGCGGCGGGAGTGTGCTGACCTACATCGTTCTCTGCCGGGCAGAGAACGCAACCAAAGCGAAACTAACCAAACTAAACCAGAAATACTCATGAACAGAACAGCATTGATATCGATAATTCTTTTTATGGTGTTTGCCACCCAGTCATTGGCTTCGTGCGGAAGTAATGGAGATGACCCGGCTCCTGTGAAACCGGGGAGCGTGACCGTGAATGTCTCGCCCGAGAATCTTGTTGCGGATGCCGCCGCTTCGGAATTGTCGCTTTCAGTCACGGCAGATGCCGACTGGTCAATTTCCACAAACGCGCAGTGGGTGTCGGTGCGTCCGTCAGGAGGGCTGAAAAATGAAACCACCGTTGTGAGAGTGTCTGTTTCAAAGAATGCAGAACTCAGCGAGCGCAAGGCGTCATTGCAGATTAAGTCGAGAGGGGAGAATGTAAAGACTATTGAACTTGTGCAGTATCCCGAATACGATGCAAAAGTGTCGGCATCGTCGCTCACATTCGGAGGACAGAAGTCTTTGGCTTCAATAACAGTGTCGTCAAACACTGAATGGTCCATCTTGTCTTCCGCAGGCTGGATTGCAGTATCTCCTTCTAAAGGTGAGGCCGGCGAAACAGACGTCACAGTCAAGGTAGAGGCAAATGAAACACAATCTACCAGAGAGGGAGCACTCGTTTTGAAATGCGGCGACAAGTCGACTGAGATAAAAGTGGCGCAGCTCAGCGATGAGATTGTCGTGCCCGAGGGCTACACAATGGTATGGAACGATGAATTCAATGAAGGCACAGTGCCCGGCAGTGACTGGGTGCATGAAAACTGGGCGGCAGGACACGTCAACAATGAATTGCAGACTTACACAGGCAAAGAGATAGACGGCAAGCGAACTTTGGAAGTGAAAGACGGATTTCTCCATATCAATTGCTTCAAAGGAAGCGACGGCAAAATCTATTCAGGCAGAATCAACGCCCGTCCGTCGGAAGGATGGCTTTACGGATATGTCGAGGCCCGCATATGCCTTCCAGAAGGGAAGGGCACATGGCCGGCATTCTGGATGATGCCTTCCAATGTGGACTGGAACACTAATCCTTGGCCATATTGTGGAGAAATCGACATCATGGAAGAGGTGGGCGCCGATCCGAACCAGGTTTCGTCGTCATTACACACAGGCAACTATAATCACACCAAAAACACCCAGAAGACTCATGCCATGAACTGCCCCGGCGCGGAAGGGGAATTCCACATCTACGCTCTTGAATGGACAGCCGACGAAATCACGACCTATGTCGACGGCAAGGTGCAGCTGAAGGTGACTAAGAGCCAGATGGGCACTGACCATGCAGACTGGCCTTTCCATTACGCCTTCTATCCTATTCTCAATCTTGCCTGGGGAGGCGACTGGGGAGGATACAAGGGTGTGGACGAAAGCGCTCTTCCGGTGACAATGAAAGTGGATTATGTGAGAATATTCCAAAAGCAATAATCCTTGTGGCAGCCGGCAGGCCATATCGACTGATTTATAATCCCGACATGATTCCGGCAAGGCAGTGACTCATACTGCCGGATTTATGACAGCATTAGATTCAGATAAACTACAAATACTAACTTAACCAATGAACAGATGAAAAAGTTAACCTTATTTCTCATCGCAATCATGACATGTCTGGGAGTCAGCGCCCAGAATGTCAGCGTATCCGGCACGGTGGTGTCAGCCGCCGACGGAGAGCCTCTGATTGGCGCATCAGTGATGGTGAAGGGTTCCTCTACAGGAACTGCCACCGACATTGACGGTAATTTCAACCTTCAGGCTCCGGATGGAAAAACTCTTGTAATCTCGTATGTGGGCTACACTGCTCAGGAATTGAAAGTGAATGGAGCCATGAGCGGCATAGAAATCCGCCTTGTGGAAGATTCACAAGTGCTTGACGACGTTGTGGTTGTGGGCTATGGCACTCAGAAAAAGAGCGTCGTGACAGCCGCTATCTCAAAAATTGACGAAGATAAGCTTGCCGCTTCCGCCCCTGTGCGTGTCGACAATGCATTGAAGGGTCTAACCTCAGGTGTGACTGTTACATCTTCTTCCGGTCAGCCAGGAGCTGCCGCCCAGGTGCGCATCCGCGGTATCGGCACAATCAACAATTCCAACCCGCTTTATATTGTAGACGGTATGCCGATTGAAGGCGGACTTGACTATCTTAATCCTACCGACATCAAATCTATCGAGGTGCTTAAGGATGCAGCTTCAGGTGCTGTTTACGGTGCGCGTGCGGCCAACGGCGTTGTTCTCGTGACCACTAAGAACGGCAGCAAAGGCAAAACCACAGTCACTTATGATTTCTCTTACGGATGGCAGACCGCCTCTAAACACCGCAAGGTGCTCAACGCCACGGAGTATGCCGTGATGATGAACGAAGGCAGCCTCAACTCAGGTGTGGCCGCTCCATATGCCAACCCTTATTCATATGGCGAAGGCTTTGACTGGCAGAATGCTGTTTTCAATGACAATGCGCCGGTGATGAATCATCAGGTGTCGATGTCGGGCGCTTCTGATAAAGTTAACTACTACCTTTCTCTCGGCTATTATAAGCAGGACGGTATTGTGGGCGGCAACTTCGGCAGGTCTAACTATAACCGTTTAACTCTCCGTTCAAACAATATTTACACCCTGTTTGATGCTTCTGCAAAGCGCAGCTGGCTTAATAAACTGACGGTGACAACCAATCTCTCTTATGCCCGCATCAAGAGCACCGGCATCGAGACTAACTCCACATGGGGCTCTCCTCTCGGTTCGGCTCTGTCAATATCTCCTATGCTGACTCCATATGCAGAAGGTGATTTCCTCACACAGCAGCAGGCGTATTATGCCACCAACACAGAATACATCCCGATGTATTCTGCCGATGGCCGACTCCTTCTCAACCCTGAGGCATTCGGCAACTATCAGGAGATGTCAAACCCTATTGCCAATATGTCGCTTCCGGCATCATGGGAATGGAGCCATAAATTTGTGGGCAACTTCATCGGAGAACTTCAAATCTGGGACAATCTCAAATATCGCATCAGCTATGGCGCAGACCTCGGATTCTGGGGCAGCGACGGCTACACTAAGGAGTATTACCTGCGCTCAGGTGCCACTCAGAAATTCTCTTCTGCATGGGCCAACAGCGAGAAGGGTGTGACCTGGCAGCTCGAAAACATTCTGAGCTATGACAAGACTATTGGCGACCACGACTTTGCCATCCTTCTCGGCCAGTCGGCTAAAGCCAGCCACGGTGACTATATTTCTGCATCAAGAAATCATATCATAGACTATAACAAGCCGTATATCGACGCATCGTCGGGTCTTGCCGAGAATGGCGACATGAGCGCCGGCGGTGCTCCCCGAATTGAAGCAAAGCTTGCCTCTCTCTTTGCCCGTGCAAGCTACAACTACGCAGGGCGCTACATGGCTCAGTTCACAATCCGTCGTGACGGAAGCTCGCGTTTCGGCTCAAATAATCACTGGGCCACTTTCCCCTCATTCTCTTTAGGCTGGAACATCACAAGCGAGCCTTGGCTTGAGAAGCGTCCCACATGGTGGAACACTACCAAAGTCCGTTTCAGCTGGGGTAAGAACGGCAACGAGAATATCGGCGACCTTCTCTTCGTGGCGCTTGCAAACGCAGGCAACAATGCTATCTTCGGAAGCAGCGAGAACATAGTGAACGGCACAAAGGCGTCAATCCTTCCCAATGCCAATCTTCGCTGGGAGGAGAGCCAGCAGACAGACATAGGTATCGACTTCGGATTCCTCAATAATTCTCTTACATTCACCATCGACTACTATAAGAAGAAAACCAACGGCATGCTTATGAACATGCAGGTCCCCGCTTATGTGGGCGAGTCTGTGCCTGTGGGCAACGTGGGCAAGATGGAGAACAGCGGCGTGGAGATGGAAATCAACTATCGCCACACATTTGGAGACTTCTCATTCGGTGTTGGCGGCAACCTCACATATCTGAAGAATAAACTTATTGACTACGGCAATGCTGAAGGCTGGGCTAATCTCGACTCTTTCCAGGGCACAGGCTCTATATCCCGCGCGGAAAATGGTCTTCCTTTCCCCTTCTTCTATGGATACAAGACTGATGGAATTATCCAGAATCAGGCTGAGGCTGACGAATATAACGCAAAATACAGCGGAGGCTATTTCATTGATGCTGTTCCCGGCGACGTGCGTTTCGTAGACGTGAACGGCGACGGAAGCATCACGGAAGACGACCGCACCATGATTGGCAAAGGTATGCCCGACTGGACTTACGGCTTCAATGTGAATGCAAGCTGGAAAGGCTTTACTCTCAGCGCAATGTTCCAGGGCGTATGGGGCAACCAGATTTATGACGCCACTCGCCGAACCGACGCGCGCGCCTCAAACCTTCCTGCATGGATGCTCAACCGCTGGACAGGCGAGGGCACTTCCAACCGTATCCCGCGCTTTGTAATCGCCGACCCGCGCAACTGGGCTTCTTCCGACCTTCTCGTGCATGACGGCGACTACTTCCGCCTCAAAAACATCATGCTCTCTTATCAGATTCCTCAGAACCTGACCCGCAGATTCTTCGTTGAGAGCCTCCGGGTGTTTGTATCGGCCGAAAATCTCTTCACCTGCACCAAGTATCATGGCTTCGACCCGGAAATCTCTTCAGGCGGCACTTCCCTCGGCATAGACTACGGTGTGTATCCGCAGCCGAGAATATGGACAGTGGGCTTCAATATTCAGTTCTAAATCAGATGACAATTGACATGCTCAATTAATTATTTAGAAAGTTTTAAATGACAATAAAAATGAAACTATATAATAAAATATTCACACTCGGTCTTGTTGCCTCCGCCATGGCAATGACAGGATGCTCCAACAGTTTCCTCGACATAGAAGACCCCACACGCACGCTTATCGGTGAATACATGAGCACTGACGAGCATATACAGGAGGCCGTGGTGGCCGCTTACGACCCTCTTCACTGGCCAGACTGGGCTATGGACGAATATAACCCTGTCAATATCATGAGCGACATCATGGCCGACGACCTGTGGGTTGGCGGATCTGATGCCAATGACAATGCCAACTGGCACCGCATGATGAATTTCGAGGCTCGCCCCAATGCTGTGATTGCAGGGCTTTGGACAGATGCCTATTCCGGTGTGAAGCGATGCAATGATGTGCTCGCATACATCGAAAAGGAAATCGCCGGCATGACTCCGGAGAAGAAAGCATATTATGAAGCTCAGGCCCGTGTGCTCCGTGTGTATTATTACAACTGGCTTTGGAAGTTCTGGGGGAATGTGGTTTACTATGAAACAAACTTTGAAGGCGCCCCTTATCTCGGCACGCAGTACAAGGCTGATGAAGTCTATGGCTTCATGATGGCAGACCTTGAGGCCGCTCTTGCTCTTGACGCGCTCCCCATGAAAGAGACAGCTGAAAATCTGGGCAGGGTGACGAAGGCAATGGCCTACATGCTTTATGCAGAAATAGCCATGTATCAGAATGACGAGGAGCGTATGCGCAAGTCGTTCACCTATATGAAGGAGATTATCGACTCCGGCAAGTATGCCTTGAATCCCGATTATACAAATATCTTCAAGGAGAGCGGAGAATGGACAGATGAATCAATCTTTGAGGTGAATTATAAGGATGACAACGCAATCCGCGACTGGGACAGCCCGCTTGCGGCAGGCGGCACCGTGCTTCCCACTCTTATCAGCCCCAATAACTGGCCCGGCGGAACCGACGGACATGATGGTGGCTGGGGATTCTGCCCTGTGCGACAGGAAACTTTTGACCGCTATGAAGATGGCGACACTCGTCGCGACGCAACTTGCTGGAATGCAGGAGCCGTGGGCGCGTCATACAATGTGCGTTATCAAGACACCGGCCTTTTCCTTGAGAAGTATTGCGCCCATACAGGCGACAATGCCGACCAGAAGGCATCTTCAGAACTTAACTGGAACAACAATCTTAGAATCTATCGCTATTCAGAGACTCTTCTCAATGCCGCCGAGCTTATTGTGCGCGGCTATGGCTCAGGAGATGCCCAGGGCTATCTCGACCAGGTGCGCTCACGCGCCGGAGTAGGCACAATTCCGGCGAGTCTTGAAAACATCACTGAAGAGCGTCACCTTGAGTTTGTAGGCGAGGGGAAGCGCTATTGGGATGTGGTTCGTCTCGGCATAGCTTCTCAGGTGCTTGTGCCTGACCAGTATGGCTACCGCACCAACACCTGGAGTCAGAAGAACAAATATCTCCCCATTCCGCAGAGTGAAATCGACAAGGCAATGGGCACACTCACTCAGAATGAATATTGATTCACCCGCTAAACAAAAATAACAACATGAATACAAAATCATCATATATCTTCAGGGCTGCCGCGCTGGCGGGTGCGTTTATCGCGCTGACAGGCTGTACGGAAGATACCTACGACACCGTCTCAGAAGCCGGAATCCCGCAAGCCAGCGACTACAATATTGTAGTGAAAGTAGACCAGGAGACAAACCAGTTCACACTTAATATCGACAATCCTGTAGGCGTATATCCTGTGTGGAAAATCTACACCAAGGCAAACCCGGTTATCTCTACACGCGACGGATATTCCGACATAATCGTGCCTGCCGGAGACTATGAGGTGGAGATGCAGGTGGGAAACCGCAACGGCATATCTGAGGGTGTTCGCACAGCCACTATACACATTGAGAACACTAAGATTGATTTCACTCCTTACATGCGCAATCTTACGGATGGCTCGTCGAAGGAGTGGCATATCGATGGCTCCGCACCGGGCCATCTCGGGTGTGGCCCCGCCGGCAGCGAGGGCCTTGAATGGTGGAGTGCGGCTCCCAACGACAAGAAAGACTGGGGCGTGTATGACAACAAGATGATCTTCGCCGACAATGGCGGAACTCAGAGCGGACTTTACACATATGATCCTGGCGAAAGCGGAACAATCTACGTCAATACCGGAATCACCGACCTCCCGCCGTATTCAAGTTCCAATACCAATGATGGGCAGGACTATTGCGCTCCCGCAGAAATCCAGGCTGACCGCAGGTTTGAACTGGTGGCTGACGGAGCCGACTTGGTAATGGTTCTTCCTGAAGGCACGCTTTTCGGTTATCTGCCGAATGTGGAATTCTATAATAATCCTCGCCTGAAGGTTCATTCAATAAGCAAGAACAAGATTGAAGTGTCTTGCACCAACAACGACATCGCATGGCATTATATTCTTGCGCCGTTTGAGGCCGCAGAACCTGTGTTCACAGGTTTCAAGTATGACAGCGAGTTTAACATGTGGAAGAATGCTTCGGTTTCACTCGGGTCTACATTTTTTGCAAATAATGACTGGGGCGGCATCGATCAGCCTGAGGTGACTGTCACAAATGAAAAGATTTTTTTCCATACCCCGGCAGATATGGGCGGCAGCCAGTGGCAGGGCCAGGTGCATGTGGCCACCGACATCGTGCTTTCTGCTGAAGAGACGTATGACTTTTCAATATTTGTAAATGCACCTGTCGACAGCAAGGTGACTGTGAAGCCTCATCCGGATGGTAATGACAACGAGTTTCTCTATGCAGACATCGTGGACTTTGCCGCAGACGGTTCATGTTTCTATCTCAGCGATGTGGCAGGTTTCGACGGAACGCTTGTGCTGACTCTCGACTTTGCCGGAAATCCTGACACTGACTTTGAAATCAGCAACATAGTTATCAAGAAGCATTCCGATGATGACGGAACAGTGCTTCCGAGTGAACCTGATGAGCCGGAAGCACCGGTGACATGGGTTGATGTCAACAGCGAAGACAATATGTTCTTTGGATGTGAATACACCACAGAATTTTACTATGCCCCGGGATGGGCGCAGATTGCCGACCCTGAAATGACCGCCGATGGCAATTCATTCACATTGTCGCTTCCGGAGGCAACCACCGACCAATGGCAGGCACAGTTCAAGCTTCACACGAACCTTGCCACAAGTGCAGACAAGGCATATGATTTCCGTGTTACTTTCACTTCAGATCAAAGTATTCCCGGCGTGACCTATAAGTGTGTGAAATCAGGAGGGGGAGATAATGACAATATCTTCTATATGGCTGACCGTGTGGAAGTGCCGGCTTATGATGAGGTGACTTATAAGTGGGTGAATCTTCCCGGCCAGGATATCGACAAACTTTCAGTTGTGCTTGACTTCGGTGGAAATCCCGCCGGCACAGAGGTGACAGTGAAAGATATCATAATCCAGGAACACAGGGATTGATCTGACAAGACCCTAAGGGGTCATAATAGGTAAAAAAGCTAAGGTTTTCAAATATATATTTAGGTCTTTAAGGAGCCCTCGCCTCGTTTTACAGACGGGGGCTCCAATCTTTTACACTTTGTTTAGCAACTTGAAATCATGAACGTAATAAAAAACTCGATAATATCCGGTGTGTCCGCAATGTTGCTTGCATCGGTTTCGTGGAGTTGCGCGGGTCAGGCTGATGCCGCGAAGGAGGAGGTTAAGTTCGTGCAGGTTAAAGGCCATGATTTGGTAAAGCCCGATGGAAGCAAGCTTTTCATTGTCGGAACAAATCTTGGCAACTGGCTTAATCCGGAAGGTTACATGTTCGGCTTCCAGCGCATGAACGCGCCACGCCAGATCAATGACCTTTTCTGTCATCTTGTCGGACCTGACAAAACCGCAGAATTCTGGAAGCAGTTTAAAGACAACTATATAACCAAGGCAGACATTGACTATATCGCGTCTACCGGCGCCAACACAATCCGCCTGCCGTTTCATTACAAACTCTTCACAGATGAAGACTACATGGGGCTTACATCCGGCCAGGATGGTTTTGCAAGGGTAGACAGCGTGGTGAGCTGGTGTCGCGCCAACGACCTTTATCTCATTCTTGACATGCATGATGCCCCCGGCGGTCAAACCGGAGACAATATCGACGATTCTTATGGCTATCCGTGGCTTCTTGAAAGCGAGAAGTCGCAGAAACAGTTCTGCGACATATGGCAGACGATTGCGGATTATTATAAGGACGAGCCGGTGATTCTCGGCTATGAACTGATAAACGAGCCTGTTGCCACATATTTCGATAATCAGGATGAACTCAATGCCAAGCTCGAGCCCCTCCACAAAAGGGCTGTGGCGGCGATTCGTGAGGTTGACAAGAACCATGTGATCCTTATCGGCGCCCCACAGTGGAACAGCAATTTCGAGCCGCTGAAAGACACGGAATATGACCCGCAGCTGATGTTCACCTGCCATCGCTATGGAGGCGACGCCACAGCTCCGGCAATTCAGTCGTATATCGACTTTCGCGACAAGAGCGGCCGCCCGATGTTTATGGGAGAGATAGGGCATAACACGGATGAATGGCAGGCTGATTTTGTGAAGGTTATGAAGGATAACAATATAGGCTACACATTCTGGCCTTATAAGAAGCGAGACAACAGCTGCATGATGGGCATTCAGATGCCGGAAGAGTGGGAAGAGGTGGTAAGGTTTGCTGAAGGCCCTCACCACACTTTTGCAGAGGTGCGGGAAGCCAAGCCAGACAGGGTAAAGGCGCAGGTGGCTCTCGACAAGTTCATAGAGCAGTGCAAGCACGAAAACTGTGTGCCTCAGGAAGGCTACATAACATCTATGGGTCTGAAAGTGCCCGGAAAGTAATGCCGGATTATAGGTATAGTTTTAATGACATGAATAAAACACTCTAACATTAAATCCTGTCATAAACATAGATTTATTCGGGGCAATATAATAATCTCATGCTACACATCTGAGAACATGTAAGCCGGATGTGTAATCCCGGAGGCAAATTGAGAAACTTGCTTCCGGGAAATTTTTTAGCAAGTCTATGGCAACCGCCCTCTAAAAGAAGGTATGTAGGGAAGGTCAGGAATTCAATTTTGCTTTTATGCGGCTGCGCAGAGTGCGTATTGCGTTTGGCCCGACACCGAAAATTGTTTGGATTTCAGCATCTGTTTTCCCTTCATGAGTGAGAATCATGAAGAGTTTGTTTTTGGATGTCAAATCGGAATATAATGTCTCAAGAGAGGCCATATATGCCCCCTCGACAATTGAATAGTATTCCACACAGTCATCGAGGTCACGTTTCTTCCAATTCACAATAGACTTTCCTTCCATTATCTCTCTGAATCTTGTTATGCCGTTTGCATATATTTCAGTTTGACGGCTTTTAAGTTCCGATAGTTTCTTATTAAGGCGTGCAATCTCGTCAGTACGTTCCTTTGTGGCGGTTTCCGCATTTTGTTGCAATTCTTCGATTCGGCGGCTTAGCGCATCTTCCATCATGTGATTGCGCATCATCTCTTCTTTTAATTTGGCGTGACGGTAAAAGAAATATATTCGCATTATAATTGTAAGTAACACTGCCACGATTATCCCCATTGTAAGAAGCCTTATTCTGTTAAGGCTGAGCATCTGTTCATATTCGTGTTCCACTTTCATCTGCTCCGCGTGTACACTTCCCTCTTCGCGCCGTTTACTAATGGTGTCGCGTACGGACATCAGCGAATCAGCCGCTATGCATGCGCTTTCAAAATCTCCTATATCTCGCCTCATATGGAAGATGTTATCTAAAATCTGTTCTTTCAGAGGCATGCTGGCAGTGTTTAGCGCTTTTCTCCATAAAGAGTCGGCAATCTGCAGTTGGCCTTCGCGGGCATACACATATGCAAGATTGGCAATAGCAGCATTTATGGGTTTCAGGGAAATCGATTTTTCGTAGAATTCCTTGGCAATATTAATATCCGAGTCTTTGAACATAAACCCGAGGTTGTTGTACATCCGAGCCTTTTGCTTTGTGTTCAGAGCCGGTGCGTAGCGCATGGAGCTCTTCATGGTGTCGATTGCTTCTTTTAGTCTTCCAAATTCCAGTATGGCCGCACCTTGAAAAGAAATTGCGCGATAGATATTGACTGAATCATTCGTCAGCATTGCATAGCGGCGGGTGCGGTGTGCATATTCGAGAGCAGTGTCACGATTTCCGTAATAATAATTTACAAGAAAAAGCAGGGTTGCAATCTGATGTTGCAGTAATGTGTCGGTGGTTTTATCCGTGAGTTTTTCCGCCTTTTTAAGGGCGCCTGCGGCCATGTGCACATTGCCCGACGCATAAGCTGTTTTTGCCTGATAATAATAGGCGAGTGCTGCTCGCTCGTGTTGTCGTTCGGAGTGAAACTGTTCGGCATACTCCTCCATTTTATGCGGAGAAATGTCGGAGTCTCCTTTTTCCGCTCTTATAATGGCGGAAAGGAAACTGTTGTCGGAATTATTTCGGGCGCAGTCATCATCAATATTTCCGTTTAGAACGGCTTTCTCTTCAAGTGTGAGTCGTTTTTCTTCTTGTCTTTGGCAAGAGAAAATGCCTAATGACGCTAAGGAAATAAAGATTCCGGCCAGAATTACACGAATACTTATAGTGAGGTCCATGCGTTGTGATCTTATTGGAAGTGAGGTTTTGCCTTATCTCGGGTGAGTAGCCAATATGGACACAAATATAACACCTTTTTTTTACATCTCATCCGTGAAGGGTCAATTAAATGTTACAATTTGAGGTTGATAATTTACAGATTAAAGATATTAATATAAATGTTATCAGTGTGTTATGTGGTTTGAAAAATGTAACAAGGTAAAGATTTAAATGCAGTTTTGTTATTGAAGGTTATTAAAAATTTTCTTACATTTGTAGGTAGAAGAGAAACTGTCAATGCCGCTCATTGCCGGTGTCATAATTCCGTATAACATTTAACTTAATAAATATTCATTATTAACCTGACGTTTCTATGAGAAAGTATTATTATCTATTCTCGCTCTTTTCTGCAGTCACGGTAGCTCTTGGAGTTGCCGCTGCAATAGTGGCAGACCGCCCCGTGAGACCTTTGGCTAAACAGGTTTCGTCCGAGCGTCCCGCAGGAGTGCCCACAAGCCTTGAAGTGGCAGATCTTCCCTCGGTTTTTCGTAAGTCGTCTGTGGCGACGCCGGGCCGGGGTGTGTCAAAGGTTAACAGAGCGGCAGCGCGTGATGTGTCGTTTGGCGGTGCTCTTCACTATTCTTCGGCATGGACCGAGAGCAGCGCTTATGGTCTTTATTCATTTAAATCCAATCCGGGAAGCAATGAAAAGGTGTCATTGATTTCGGAATACTATTTCTTTGAGAAAGGGAATGGCGCAGTTTATGACAATGCCATACATGTGGTTGACTTCAGTGAGTGGGAAGGCGTAGTGTCTGTGAACTACAACAAGGTTAATATACTCACAGGAGAGTATGTTGATTATGAATCTATGCCGGATTTGTCTTTCTATACATATGATTGCGACTATGATCCTCTTACAGGCGGCGTAATAGGATGTTTCTCAAATGCTGACAATTCTGCCGTGGAGCTGGCTATGGTGGATTATGACACTCGTGCCCGCAAGACAATAAGCAAACTTCCCGACATCCTTTTTGCAGTTGGCGTCAACAGCAAGGGAGAGGTGTATGGCATAGACGGCGGTGGCGTTCTGCGCAAATATGACCGCAATGATGGCTCTTCTACAGAAATTTTTTCTACAGGCTTGATCCCAAGCTATATGCAGTCGGCAACATTTGACCGTGAGACAGATTTGATGTATTGGGCTTTCACTAATGGCTCTGAAAGTGCATTATATGAAATCGATGTGACTGTTCCATCAATTACAAAACTTTACGATTTCGACAATAGCGAAGAGTTTACTTGTATCTATGTTCAGGAGGAATTCAATGGCGATGTTCCGGGCGTGGCAGATGGATTGTCGCTTGATTTCGGAGCAGGTGTGTCAGGTTCGGCCACTTTTACACTTCCGTCTGTAAGCGCCTCCGGTGAGAGCCTTGGCGGAAATGTGGAATGGGCGCTTTATGCCAACGGTGTAATGAAGGCCGAAGGGAAAGGTAATCCGGGCGATGTTGTTAAGACTCGTGAGTTTACAGCTGAGGAAGGTGAAAACTGGTTTGTTGTGAAATGCTCGAATGAGGCCGGTGAGTCTGCTCCGTTGAAAGTGCGCCGCTGGATTGGCAAAGGACAGACAGAGGCACCTTCCAATCTTTCTACTGAAGTGAATGGCACTAAGGTTTCACTAAATTGGAATGCACCGGAGAAGGGCGTGCTCGATGCGTATTTTGAGCCATCGGAGCTTACTTATACGGTCACACGTTATCCGGAAGGGAAGGTTATTGCCGAGAATATTTCTCAGACCTCTTTAGAAGACAGCATGTCAATTACAAATCCGATAATTGTATGGTATGGAATAACCGCAAATAATGTAGGGTATAACAGTGATGAGGCGGTCAGCACTAAAATACATGTAGGGGATGTTTTCAGTGCGCCGTGGTATGAAGATTTTGAGAATCCCGACAACTTTGAATTCTTTACAGTCATTGACTCAAATAATGACGGACGTATATGGATGGTTGGTCTGCATCAGGGACTCAATCCTACAGGTTTTGCTTTCTGCAACACCAACAAATATGGCCTTCAGGGCATAGAATATAGTGATGACTGGCTTTTGTCGCCGGAGATTGAACTCAGTGCGGATGATATTTATGAATTTGATTGCAAAGTATGGAGCGCGTGGGGCACGGCGGAAGAGATGGAAGTGGCGTTGGGTCAGGGAGATGACCCGACTGCTGCAGGCAAGTATGAGATGATAATTGAGCGCACACAGATTACACGCGTTTATGAAGATGCCCATTATTTTGCCAGAACATGGATACCGGCATCCGACGGACGTTACAGGGTGGCATTCCATGGAGTGACAGGAATAAACGGAAGCAATATCAATATTGATGAACTGCATCTGTATTCAGTTGGAAAGGCCGGCGGGCCTGCAGCTGTGGCAGACTTGACTGCAGTTCCTGATGCCAAAGGTGAAATCGGTGTGACTTTATCATTCACAACGCCTTCTCGCAATGCTGCAGACACGGATGCTGTGGCAGAACTGTCGAAAGTAGAGATTTTTCGTGACGGCGTAGTGGCCGGAGAATTTAATAATGTGAAGGCCGGTCAGTCATTGACATGGCATGACGATAACGCGGCCGAAGGCTCCAACACTTATCGTGTGGTTTGCTATTCCGGCGGTCTCAAGGGAATGTATGCCGAGGTACAGGCGTTTGCCGGATTTGATTTGCCGGCAAATCCGCTTAATCTCATGACCACAGACAAGGGGGATCGCCTTGAAATCACATGGGACGCTTCCGGCAATGTCGGTAAGAATGGAGGCTATGTTGATATTGATGAAGTTACATATACTGTCTATGCCATAGAGGGAATGTATGCGCAGCCGATAGCGGAGAACCTCAAGGAGACCACATATGTGGTTTCTAATACCGCAACCGGACCTCAGTCCCGTGTCATTTATGGAGTGGCGGCAATATGGGATGACTTGCTGGGAGATATTGAGGTTTCCAACACAGCAATTGTAGGCAAGCCTCATGCATTGCCATTTATGGAGACTTTCAATATGGCTAAGTGTAATAATGAAGGATGGGAACAGCCCGGCGATATAGAGCATAGATTCTATACTGATCCTGATGTCAGCTGTGATGCCGGCAGCACGTCTATGGGATGGGCTCCTGCTGTCGGTTATCGTGAAGCATGGCTGAATTCCGGAAAAATTGCTCCTGGCAATGCTGAAAATCTTAATCTTATCTTTGACTGGATGACTGCTCCTGAAGCAAATACAGTTATTGAGGTCATCGGAGTGGTTGATGCAAGTAATACAGTGGCTCTTGCAACAATTGATTGCAGTAAAAACACGGAAGAGGGCTGGCATACAGAAATAATCGACCTCAATAAGTGGCGTGATGCCGCCTCGATCAGTATCAAATTCCATGTTACTGGCAATGACCTGGGTTCATATATATGGCTTGACAGAATTCAGGTGCGTAATATACTTGGAAAAGATCTTATTGCCGGCCTTTCAGCCAAGAAGAGTTATGTGGCCGGAAAAGAGGATACGGTAAGTGTGAGAGTTGAGAACAATAGTTTTGACAGGGTAGATGCATATAAAGTAAACCTGTATGTAGATGGTGATCTTTATGCTTCACGTGACGGTGAACCTCTTGACGGCATTTTGTCAGGCAATTTCTTCAGCACTGTAGACTTCGGTTATTCGCCAAGTGTGTTTGCCGGTGAAAATGCGTCGATACATGCGGAGGTTGTATTGGAAGGTGATATGGATATAGCCAACAATACTACATCTCCATATGTTGTGAATGTGGTTGCCCCGGTGCTTGAGTCGCCGTCTTCGCTTGCGCTGGAAGAGCATGAGAGAGGGGTGGCCCTTTCATGGGTTGCTCCCGAGATTGTTGCTTCTGATGTAATGGAAGATTTTGAATCATATAATAATGGTGACTTAGTGTTTGGTAATTGGAAGACTTATGATGGCGACAAAGGACTTGCCTGCGGCATTAACGGAATAGATATGCCTCATGCGCAGGAGCCAATTGCCTTCATGGTGTTTAATCCGGAAGAGAGCGGGATGAATCTTGACAACCGTCCGCTATTTGCACCTATGACAGATGATCAGTATCTCATCGCTCAGACGGGATGGTATTCAAGCGCTTCTCACAATGATGACTGGCTGATTTCTCCCGAACTTTCAGGCGAAGCGCAGACAATAGAATTCCTGATGGCTAAGATAGAGGATTACTATAAAGAGACCTTTGAGATATATTATTCTCTCACAGATGATGAAATCTCTTCTTTCATACTTCTTGAATCCGGGGAGGTTGAGCTTACTGAATGGGATCTTTATTCGTATGACCTTCCGGAAGGGGCAAAATATTTCGCATTGCGTTACACTGCAGCCGACCAGTTCATGATTATGATTGACGATCTTTCATATTCACCAAAAGTGCCTGAACTAAAAGGATATCGCATATATCGCAATGGCAGTCTGCTGACAGAAGTGCTTTCTGAAGAAACTTCATATAATGTCGAAGATGCAGATGCAAATAATGGAGAATACGCTGTTACGGCTGTATACGACATTGGCGAATCGATGCCTTCAAATCGAGCTATTGTATCAGGTGTGGAAGATGTTCTTGTTTACTTGGAAATTGCAGGTAAGACAGGAGAAATTGTATGCCGGAATATTGAATCTGATTCAGTAGAGGTGTATAGCCTTGATGGGAAACTGGTTCGTTCAGTAACTGTAGATTCCGATGAAATACATATCAAGGTAGAGGCAGGTGTGTATATGGTAAAAGCCGGTGAATATACAGTAAAAGTGATTGTAAAATAATGACTAAATATCTGTAAATAATCATTTTCAATAAATAATCAGGGTGTGTCAAAATTTTGACACACCCTGATTATTTATTGAATTAACCTCTTCTTTGGATAGCCCGGTTACCGAACAGATCATTTCGATGCTGACGTTGTGTCTCAACATATTTCCTGCAATTGCAAATCTTTCATCTCTTTGACCTTTTTCGATTCCCTGCCTTATGCCTTTTTCGATTCCTTTATCATATCCTTTCTCAAAATTTTCAGTCCTTGCAAGTTCAAGATTGTGCCTAAAATTTTTCATTCTCAGATAAGAATCACTGTATGCGATGGCCTCTGCAGGTTCCATGACAAGATTTTCGGTCTTCGGAGCCGAAAATGCGCTTGAATCCGAAATCTGTCTGAAGATTTATGAATTAAGTCTGAGGGACGAGATTATTCAACTTAAAGTCTTTCATGTTGCTAAATTACAAAATTTTTTAGGATGCTACAAAAAATTAGTAAATTTGTATTTTATAACACTTAAAGAATAATATGATTTCTGAATATATATGCAAGGAGGTCGCGCTAAGACTTGAGTTGCCGCTGAAAGGAGTTAAGGCCACGATTGAGTTGCTTGATGAAGGTGCGACAGTGCCGTTTATCAGCCGCTATAGGAAGGAGCGTACCGGCTCTTTTGATGAAGTGGCAGTGCGGTCAGTGGAATCAATGCTCAAGACTGTGAGGGAGCTTGTGGCAAGAAAAGAGTTTGTGGAAGAGGCTATCAGGGAGTCCGGTGGAATGACTCCGGATATTGCCCGTCGTCTTTCGGAGGCTTCGTCGCTTACAGAAGTGGAAGATATCTATGCTCCTTTCAAACCCAAGAAGCGAACTCGAGCAACTATTGCGAGAGAGAAAGGGCTTGAGGCTTTGGCAAAAATTATAATGGCAGGCAGATGTGATAACTTAGAAGTGTCGGCACATAGATTTGTCGGCAAGAATGGAGTGGAAAATGCTGATGATGCTTTAGAGGGGGTCTCCGACATAATCGCGGAATGGGCCTCTGAATCCACCCGCCTTCGCAATATCACCCGCAATTCTTACACCCGCAGTGCATCGATAACATGTGTTGTAGCCAAAGGGAAGGAGAAAGAACTTGCGGAGTCTCCGTTTGCCGGTTACGGCGAATTTTCTCAAACTGTGAGAAGAATGCCGTCTCACCAGTATCTTGCATTGCGTCGTGCCGAGAAAGAGGGTCTTGTGAAGGTGAAATACACGCTCGGAGACAGCAGCGATTCTCTTGACGATGCTTTGTGCCGTGCATTTGTGCCAAAACAAGCGGGAAAAGAGTGCAGTAGCTTGATATGCAGGGCGGTGGAGGATGCCTCTAAGCGTCTTTTACGCCCCTCGGTAGAGAATGAAGTGTCGGCAAAACTTAAAGAGGAGGCCGACCGCGTAGCAATTGAAATATTTGCCGGCAATCTGCGCCAATTGCTTTTAGCATCGCCATTGAAAGGGAAGAGAGTTCTTGCCATAGACCCCGGCTATCGCACCGGATGTAAGGTTGTGGCTCTTGACTCGCAAGGTAATCTGCTTGACGAAGGGGTTATTTTCCCTGTGCCTCCGCGATCTGACATAGATGGCGCGAGAAGCACTCTTGACAGGCTTATAAAGCGACACCGGCTTGAGGTGGTGGCTTTAGGCAATGGCACTGCTTCGCGTGAAACAGAAAAATTTGTGAAGGAGAGTGGCCTTTTAAGCCCAGACAAGGTGTATGTGGTAAGCGAGAACGGAGCTTCTGTTTATTCTGCCTCCGAATTGGCTCGAAAGGAATTCCCCGATAAGGATGTCACGGTGAGGGGTGCTGTTTCGATAGGCCGGCGTCTTATCGACCCATTGGCGGAACTTGTGAAAATAGACCCGAAATCGATAGGCGTAGGGCAATATCAGCATGATGTAGACCAGACAGAATTAAAAAATGCGCTCGACTACACGGTGATGAGTTGTGTGAATTCCGTAGGTATAGATGTCAACACAGCCTCGGAGAAGTTGCTTTCTTATGTGTCAGGCATTGGCCCGGCATTGGCCTCCAATATAGTGGCTTACAGGGCGGCAAACGGAGACTTCCATTCCCGTAAGGAACTCAAGAAAGTTCCCAGGCTTGGTGACAAGGCTTTTGAACTTGCCGCCGGATTTCTTAGGGTGCCTGATGGTAAAGAGCCGCTTGACAACACCGGGATTCATCCCGAAAGTTATGGCGTGGTTGAATCAATGGCCAGTAGTCTCGGTGCAAAGGTAGCTGATTTGCCAGCCAACGAGTCATTGCTCTCAAAAATTGATGCCGGGAAGATGGCTGCTGCCGGAATTGGCGGTTTGGAGACAATCAAAGATATTGTCGCGGAGTTACGCAAACCAGGGAGAGACCCTCGTGTTGACGGCGACAACGAAGCGTTTGTGGCCGGAGTAGGTAGTTTCGATGAATTGAGAGAAGGTATGACTCTCCCCGGAATTGTAAACAATATCACAGCCTTCGGTGCGTTTGTTGACCTTGGCATAAAAGAGAACGGGCTCATTCACATCTCTAAGATGTCGCGGAAGCGTATCAATTCAGTAGGCGAAGTGCTTCGCCTGGGTCAGAGAATTGAGGTTACGGTGATAGATGTCGACCCGATAAGGCATCGCATATCGCTGTCACTTTTGGAAAATGACAAACGAGATTGACGCGCTCTTAGTGTTGCACACCTTTTGATGACAGGAATGCTTAATCGCTTATCTGCTGAAGATCAAGGAGTGTGCTGGCTGCCTCATAGCGCAATGTGAGCAGGTCAAGTCCGGCTTGTTTGAAATAATTGCGTTCGTTAAGATAGTCTATGAGGGTGATGACACCACCCTTGTAGGCTTTCATTAGCAATAGGTTGTTGCCGGAGTCTTCCAATATGGGGCGAATTTCGTCAATTCTGTTTTTGAGTAGCGAAAGACGCTTCAATCCTCCTTTGATTTTCTCAGATGCAGCAATCTTTGCGGCCTCTGCTTTATGGGTGGCGGCCACAGTTGCTGCCTTGGCAGCCTTTTTCTTGTTGCGTGAAGAGAAAAGAGGAATTGAGATTCCCAACGATGCTCCATTGAAGTGTATTCCCTCTTCAAAAGCATGTTGATAGCCAATGGATATGCCGGGGAGAGATTCCATTGAAGCCGCCTTCTCCTCCTTTATGGCGGCTTCCGCTTCTGCACGGGCGGCTATCACTTCCGGAGAATTTTCACCATCGTTCATTGACGGGGGGTCAAGTGCCGGAAAATCACAGTTCATCCCTTTTAAAAGTGCAGAGCAGTCGCCTCCATATATTGACGACAAGGAAGACACGGTCTCTTCCCGTCCCGACATAATTTCGGCTATCTGGGAATTAAGAGATGCACGCTCAAGTTTAAGCTTGTTGAGATCTATTTTTGTCATCTCTCCGCCTCGTTCCGCGTTAGCCGCCAGTGTCATGATTGAATCATTGACGGAATTCACATTTTTCAGTAATTCCAGTTGTTTCTCCTGAAGCACATAGTCAAGCAGAAGACGTTTGATTTCAATTAGCCGCTCACGTTTTATCATGTTTGCACCGGCTTCTGCAACCATAATTTTACCTGCATTCACATTGCGGCGTGCAGAATACACACCGGGCCATTCAAGCCCCCATGACAGCCCTGCGCCCCAGCGGTTGGTTTCTCCTGCCGGCGCGAACAGATACTCGCCCTCTATTTCCGGGTCCGGGAGATTGGCCTCTGTTTTTAGAGCCTCTTTCAGTGCTTCATTGTCAAGATACAAACTTTGCATCGACGGGTCGGATTCAAGAATGCGCAAAGCCACATTCTCAGGCGACTCTGCCCGTGACGATGTGAATGATGCAAGGGTTAAAAGAATTGCTGACAGATGATATATTATTGATTTCATTGCTGTTCTTTTCTGTTGATTATGTTGTAGACTGCGGGGACTACAAAAATATTTAGAATGGTTGAAGATATCAGGCCGCCCAGAATCACAGTGGCCATAGGGGCTTGGATTTCATTACCCGGGCTTGATGCTCTGAGGGCAAGTGGCACGAGGGCCAGGGCAGAGGTCAAGGCGGTCATGAGAATAGGGTTCAGTCGGTCGAGCGAGCCTGTTATCACTCGTTCATGAAGCGGTGTGCCATATGTTTTCAAAGAATTGTAGTGAGAGATCAGAAGCATTCCGTTGCGGGTAGAGATTCCGAGCAAGGAAATGAATCCGATGATTGCAGGAATGTTGATGTCACTTCCGGTTATCCACAGAATAAGGATTCCTCCGATCATTGCCAAAGGCATGTTCAGAAGTATTACGCATGACTGCGCCACATTCTTGAATTCAGCGTATAGCAAGAAAAATATAATCAGGATTGCTCCGAGTGATGTCAGCATCAAAGTGCGCGACGCCGATTCCTCGCTCTCGAACTGTCCGCCATAGGTTATTGAGTAACCTTCCGGCAAATTTACATTGGAGTTGATTGCCGCGCGGATGTCGTTTACCGCGCCACGCAGGTCGCGGTCGGAGGTGTTGGCCGACACTATCAGCCTTCTCGACACATTCTCTCGGTTCACAGTGCTTGGCCCTGAAGATGAAACAATGTCGGCTACATTCGACAAGGGAACAGGCCCTGCATAAGTGTCAATCATCAGGTCGCCCAGGTTTTCAAGATTCCCTCTTGCATTGTCAGGCACTCTCAGTGTCACATCGTATGGCAGTCCCTCGGAATACACTTGTGACACCGGCATTCCGGCGAGAGCCACATTTACAAAACGGGAAAACTCAGGTATGGTTATGCCGTAGCGCGCCAGCATGTCGCGCCGGGGCCTGATGTCGATTTGCGGTCGAGGAATCTGTTGCTCGATATTGATGTCTACTATCCCGTCTACGTCGGCTATGTTGTTTTGGATTTCCTTGCCTATGGAATAGAGGCGGTCAAGATCGGGGCCGAAGATCTTAATTGCTATCTGAGCCTCGCTTCCTGAAAGCATTGCGTCAAGGCGGTGGCTGATGGGCTGTCCGATTTCGACGGTTACGCCCGGAAGGGTCTGGAGGCGATGTCTGATATCGTCCATAACTTCGCTTCGAGTGCGGCCTGATTCAAGAGAATATGGCACTTCGATTTCAGATACGTTTGAGCCTAATGAGTGTTCGTCGAGTTCTGCACGGCCTGTTTTGCGGGCTGTGAGAATAACTTCAGGCACTTCTGAAATAAGTTTTTCCGCGCGGTCTCCTATGCTGTCGCTAAGTTCAAGAGAAATTCCCGGGAGAGCGCTTACGTTGACGGTGAACGACCCTTCGTTGAATGAGGGCAGGAAGCTTCGTCCGAGATTCGGAAGAACCACTGCGGCAAGAACCAGGAACAGGGCTGTTATTGCAAACAATGGTGCGGGATGGTTAAGCGCCTTTACGAGCACCAGGCGATAAAAAACTCCGAGCTTGCGGGTCACAAATGGTTCTTTCTCCTCTTTCATCTCTTTGTTGCCTTTGTCGAGAAGGAACAGGCATAACACGGGAGTGAGTGTGAGTGCTACAATAGTTGAGGCTACAAGCGAGATTATGAAAGATACTCCGAGAGGAATGAGCATTCTTCCCTCCATTCCATTTAGGAAGAAAAGAGGAAGGAAGCTGGCTATTATTATCAGGGAAGAGTTGAGTATAGGCATTCTCACCTCTCTCGAAGCCTCAAACACAATTGTCATTGCAGGCCGGCGTAAGTTGGGAGGCAGGTTGCGGTTTATTCGCAGCCGGCGGTACACGTTCTCTACATCCACAATTGCATCGTCTACGAGCGAGCCTATGGCAATAGCAATGCCGCCGAGAGTCATGGTGTTGATGGTCAGATTAAAGAGATGCAGAATCAGCAATGTTATAATAACCGACATGGGGAGAGCCACTGCAGAAATCAGTGTGGTGCGGAAATTCATCAGGAATATGAAAAGCACTATAATCACGAAGATTGCTCCCTCAAACAGCGATGACTGGAGATTAGATATAGAGTTCCCAATGAAATCTGACTGCCTGAATATTTCGGTGTTGACATTCACTCCTGCCGGTAAGGTTTGAGAGATTATGTCAAGTTCTTCTATGATATGGTCAGTCAGACTGATAGAACCGGCCCCGGGCTGTTTTGTGACAGTGAGAAACACTGCGGGGTGGGCGTTGAGCGAAGCTTTACCTATCTCCGGAGTCTTGGAGCCTATTGAAATGTCGGCAATGTCGCTGAGTATTACAGGCGCGTCGCCACCTCTGATCACTGCCTTGCCCATTTCTTCGGCATCAGCGGTGGAGAGGGAAGCCTTCATGAGGTATTCATTGCCATAGTCATAAAGGATTCCTCCCGATGCGTTTGCGTTGAAATTTTCGAGTGCGTCTACGGTTTCGGTAAGAGTGATTCCGAGATGCCTCATCTTTTCAGGGCGCAAAGTTATTCTGTATTCTTCTACTTCCCCTCCCATAACCGACACCGAAGACACGCCGCCGATGGCGAGAATGCGCGGGCGGATTTTTCTGTCGGCTATAGAGCGCAGTTCCCCGGGAGAGATTGTGTCAGAGGTCAAGCCGACAATTAGTATTTCACCCAGAATTGATGATTGTGGGCCAAGCGTAGGGATTCCTGCTCCAGGCGGCAACACCGACTGGAGAGCCGGAAGTTTTTCTGCCACAGCCTGTCGAGCCGCCGCCACGTCGGTGTCCCAGTCAAACTCCACCCACACCACAGAAAAGCCTGTGGCTGATGAACTTCTCACCCGCCTTACGCCTGCCGCGCCATTGAGCGATGTTTCGACAGGGAACGTCACCAACTGCTCCACTTCCTCCGGAGCCATGCCGGGAGCCTCTGTCATGACCACTACTGTCGGGGCGTTCAGGTCGGGAAAAATGTCGACATCTGTCTTGAATATAGCCACCATTCCTGCGATCATGATCATAGCACTGAGAGCCACAATCAGGATGCGGTTGTCAAGAGAAAATTTGATTATTCGGTCCAAGGGAAGATACGTGATTAAGAATTAAAGTAATGTGTAATTAATCGTGGATTTAATCAATGGTTGTGGGTGTGCGCGGGAGGGGCTATGGCCGAAGTTTCAGCCATGCGCACCACTGCGGCGCCTTTCACCACTACCTGTTCATTCTCTTTGACTCCATCCTTTATCTCAACGCGGCTTCCATCGGAAGCACCTGTTTTTACAAGTCGTTTCTCATATGCGTGTCCGTCTTCGCACACATACACATACTTGTTGCCTTGCATCTCTATCAAGGCTTCACGAGGCACTGACGCCACACCATCGCGAGCCACGCCTTTGAGATAAATTTCGGCGAATGCTCCCGGGATTGTATTTCCGTTGCCGGAAAATGTGAAGTAAACCGGTATATATCCGTTGCGTGCGTTAGCCGATCCTTGGGTTGTGATTATACGGCCGTTAAGGTCGTCGAGAGATATGATTGACTCTGAATAATCTGGCCTGAAATTAGCCGACACCACCGATGGTATGAATGCCATATACTTTTCCGGCACATCGGCGCGTAGTGTGAGACGTGCATTTTTGGCAACTGTTGCAACAGGGGTTCCGACCTCTACATATTGTCCGGAGGTGACAAAAATGTCGGTGATCACACCTGCTGCGGGCGTTGTCTCTGCCGCCGATCCGGGCGAAACAGTCCCGGCAATTGCAGCGGCCTCCTTGTATGCCCGTTCAGCTTCGTTATAGGTTGATGCTGTCACGAGGCCGTCCTTATAAAGCGGTGTCAGTCGTTCGAGTTCCTTTTTTGCGGCATCGGCTGTGGCTTTGGCTGCTGCGTTGGCGTCTCCTCCCTGCACTCCGTTTGATGATATGGTGCCTATCACTGTGCCGGCAGACACATCCATTCCGGCAGTTATCTCGGCAGACAGAGTGAAAATGCCGCTGCGCCGTGCGGTTACGGCCACGCGGTCGGTTGAAGCCGGCTCTATCTGTCCGCTCACTTTCACAACTTCAGAAAAAGAGCCCGGAAGGAACGCTTCTGTTTCTATTCCGAATTGTCTGGCCTTGTCCGGTTCTATCACGGTCGCACCCTCGTGATTATGTCCTTCCTCCTCTTCCTGATGCGCCTCGGCATGTTTGCCGCATCCTGAGAAGCCGCACAGGGCCATCCCTAACAGGAATATGCTTGCGGAATGGTTCAATGCTTTGATGTTTAATATGTTGAATCTTATTTTCATTTTATTGGTATGTTAGATATGCAAAATTAACAAACAGTTTTTGCAATCCGGTTGCAAAAACACCAAAGCAGAAGAGAGGCAACCGTAAATCCAGTTGCCTCTCTTCTAATTCCAATGAATGAGATGATAAGTTATCTCACGATAACTTTGCTCACCCGGGTTGTTCCGTCGCTGAGAATCTCCTTCTTTATGAAGATTCCGGTTGATGGTTCTTCCATGCGACGACCCTGTAGGTCGTGATAGATGGTTTCGATAACTTCTGCATTGCTTTCGATTCCGTTTATGCCTACAGTGGTGTAGTTTACGTTGGAAGACTTATTGCTGTTTATGGCATAGCCGGTGTTCCCGTCGAGCACCATGGCTACAAAGTGGAGTTTTGCTTCGGGATTCATAAACTGAGTTCCACCGAGGTTCACCACATCGTCCATTCTCACGCTATATTCATATGTGATGTTTTCGCCTACTGTGATTGACTCCGGCAGAGCTCCGTCGATCCCTTTCACATCTTTGTAGTACACGACAACATCGTTGAATACTAATCCTGGCACTTTGGCATATCCGTTGATGAAGAGGTCCCAAAGTTCACTTTCCACTCCTTCAGGCTCTTTGCCTGAGAAATAGTTGCTTTGCGCCCATGAAGAGTTGAACAGATTGTCGGCTACAAGGGCTATTGCAAGTTTATAATTGTGCTGCTCAAAATCTTTTATGAAACGCACGTTGGTTGTGGCGCGAAGTTCAGACATGGTTTCGTCTGTCCATTCAGTGGAGATTTCGAGGTCAGCCACCGGCATGTCATTGCGATAGTTGTCCCATACAAACGGGAATTCTGATGGATTCATCCCTGCCATGCGGTTGATTGTTCCGAACGGGTAGCCGGTCACGGCATACGGGAAATCGTCATATTCCAGAACCACCATGGCATTTCTTGACTCATAGCTGTCGCTATGGTATGCCATACCTATGAAGAGGTCGCCGTTCATACGGTTCATCTCCTCCATTGCAATATATCCTCTTGGGCAATATCCACAGTTAAGGCCGGTGTATTCCTCTACGAGGGGGCGGTTCACCGGAATAAACGGAATGACTGAAAGATCGCCTGTCGATACTCGATTGGGATCAGTGTTGGCCTGTCCGTTAACAGTTTCAAGAGTGAATGTGAAAGGGTATGTGCCTATTCCCGCCTCCGTTTTCATAGGAATCTTCACAACGGCAATATCGCCAATCGAGTTGATAGGCTCTTCAAGTTTGAAAGAACCGTTGCCTGCATATTCTCCAATTGTGTAGGAATAGCCGATTTCCTGAATCGGGTTCTGTCCATGGTTTACAATCTTGACGGCTACCGGGAGTTCTTCCCCTAAAGGAAGATATGAATTGGCCGGCAGAGTTGCTGCGGCGTCATAGTCTTTGTAGTCGGCTTCAAGAGTCACAACCATCATGCTCACTGCTTCGATGTCAGCTCCGATGTCAGCCCATTTTTTGCGGGTGCGGCTCGAATGAACAAACAGCCCGCCAGACATGTCGCTTTTAACCACGGCAATAGGGGTGCCGGGATAATCTTCTTTGTCTTCAAGGTCAGTTATGTCGAAACTATATCCCACATACACTCCATCGGAGGTTACGGTGTAAGGTTCGGGGAATGTGGCGGAAAGGTAATATTCAGAATAAGAAGCCTCTACTGAGCAGATGTCGGGGGCATTGTTTTTGCCGTCTAATGTTAGTTCGCTTGTCATCCATGACGACAAGTTGTCGACAGACGATGCGTCAACAGGCAACAATACTTTCATTCCGGTCACTTTTGCCCCGACAAGACTTGGGTCGTTCAGAAGGATAGCTACATCGTAGGTCTCTTTTTTATTGAAGCCATACACAAGCGGGTCGTCATTATTGACATTGTAAGTGTATTCCAGTTCTGCCGCGAGAGAAGATGCGGCTGTGGCCAGGCATAGTGCTGTTATAAAGAGATTTTTCATGCTGTTTAGAGATTGGTTTGGCGCTTTTTAAAAGAAATCCGGCCGGCATAAAGACACCGGCCGGATTTGAACACATATTTCTATTTTACTACAGTCTTGAAAGTGCGTACATTGCCATCTTGATATTTCACGTGCTTGATGTATATGCCGTTTTCAGGATTATTGACGCAGCGACCCGAGAGATCGAACCATTTTTCTTCAACCACTTGTGAGTCTGAATTTATAGAGTCTACAGACACTGTGTTAACCATGCGCATAATGTCGGAGACATATTCCTTGTCGCCGTTGCGGTAGAATGTCTGCACATCGATTGTTTTATAGTCAAAGAAATTGATTGAGAATGCATGATTCACTTTGCAGGTGCCATAGCAGCGTATAGTGTCTCCGTTTGTAAAGTCAAATGGGATTTCTGTCGTGCCGTCTTCCACGTCTGCATATTCATCGGAATAGAACTCAAACAGTTCATCGTCTACAAACACCCTGTAATACAATTTTGAGGTGTTGAGAAGCTGGCCTTCAGAGTTCAATATCGGGAAATAGAAATCAAGATTTCCCGACCAGTCGCCGGGAGCGCTGTAATAGCATAATATCGGGTTCATTGGGGTGAAATCAGTCACTTCTGTCATCACGCTTAATTTAGGCTGGTCGTAATTGTCAATCCAGGAAGTGTCGTTTTCTCCTTTCACAACTCCCAGAGTCAGATTTGTTGAATACACACCTTTTTCCGCATCAAATTTAAAAATAAGAGACGGCTCTCTTGTGTATTCCGTGTACCAGTAATCCCATTCCTCGTTATATTTAAGCTCTCCCGAGAATCCGAAGAAGTAGCCGAATGTGTTTGACATTTCATCCGCTCCGAGATACTGTTTTGACGGGAATTCCATTTTGCCGTCGGCGATAGTTCCTTTTATCCATGCATCGGGGAATAGAGATGATATTCCGCTTAGATAGACGTCGCTTCCATCAATTCCGATTTTTACGAAATTTCCGCAAATGTTCTGGCCTTCGACAGTATAGTTCATTACCCAGTCTTGAGGCTCGGTTGTGGACGGAAGTTCAATTGGCTTGTCGGTGAACGGAGTCAGGCGTATATTCCAGTCGCTATATGCGCACCAAGTGCCGTCGTCAGCTGAAACAAGGCCCATAATCATAGGATGCTCGTTGACTTCTTCCTGCGGTTGCATCACCCATGTGTCACCCTCTTTGTTGAACACAATCTCTGTCTCCCCTTCTTCTGTGTAGTATAATCCTTCAGAATGACTATCGTCAGTCCATTCGTAATGACACATTTGTGCAACATATACATATTCTGCTGTTCCGTCAGAATCAGCATAAATCGCCTGTGGCAATTTCACTGTCATTTTGTCTCCATCTACGGAGGCTTTTAGCCATGATTTTGTGTCAACACTTGAAAAAGGGTTGTAGATATAGAATGAACTGTCTTGTGCTTCGGCCACTCTGCAGGGCATGCTGTCGGAAGAACCCTGCATTATGCCCCACATTGTCATGCCATAGTAGTCGCAGGCTTTGGAATACATTTTCAGGTTGCCGGCCGGCTGGTCATATATGATGTCGTCGACAGACACATCGAATTTCCTGCCTTCAGCCGCTTTTGCCGGGGCTTTCAATTGTGGATTTTCAGTAGCAGCTTTATAAAGGCAAGCCGGAGCCATTGTTCTGCCGTTGACAGTCTGTTCTGTCTGTGTCGGCACGGCTGCTGTCATGGAAGCCGCTGCCATAGCAGCAATAATGAAGGTAAAATTTTTTCTCATGATGATTATTTCTTGAGTTTTTGTGGAATGGTTATCGACGGCAAATTTAATGTCTTCAAAATATAAAACAAGTGACTATCAATGAGAAATGTGAGCGATTTTTAAAATAAAAGACAAAAACGCGTAATCATTTATGCAGGAATACGCGATATAAGAAAAAATACAAGTTGTTGAGATTGTGGCAATATATAGAAGTAAGCCCTGATGTCGATTTATATCTACGACGGCATGTATTTTCTTGCTGCCTGCCTGTATTCGGATGGGGTAAGACCTGTCACATTTTTAAAAGCAGAGGCAAAAGCGGTTCTGCTCTTGAACCCTACTTCGAGGCAGATAGCCTCGATAGTGAGGGTGCTGTTGCAGTCGGGGTTGTCGAGGCGCCGGCATGCCTCTCTAACCCGTCGTTCGGTAAGCACTGTCTTGAAGTTTTTTCCATAGTTTGCGTTTATGGCGCGTGACACATATGTGGGGTTAGAGCTCACTTGCGAGCAAAGACGCGACATCTGATAGTCGGGGTCGAACACGGAACTGTCGTTCTGTATGATTTGCTCAATCTTTGCAATCAGTTCTGTGTCTGCCTTGGGAGATTGGATTGAAGAAGAGGCGATGTCGGGTTCAGAATTTCGCGTTTCTGGAGGAGAAGTGGATTTTGATATTGAAGGCGCCTCGTTGACACCGGGAGAGGCGTGTTCTTTTTTAAATTCCGTGTTGGAAGGCTGGTTCCTTTTATAGAGCTCCATTATGTAGTGCCTCTGTTTCCGTGAGAAGTAGATTGTAAGAATCAAGGCCAACACTGCACACACGGCTGCTATGGATATACAGATTATCACCACCTTGTCATGTTGCTCTTTGATTGATGCGGCCAGTAGGGATTTCTGATAATCCTGAATGGATTGCTTCAGTTCGATTTCATTTATTGTCAGGCCCTGATTCCCCATGCCGGCAATTTCCTCTTTTGTTGTGAAATATGCAAGGTGATGGTAGCGAGCTGCTTCTTTATCATTTATTTTGCTATAAAGATTAAACAGTTGGCGGTGCAAAATCATAAGGGCTTCAAGTTCGTTACGTTGTTCTGCATCATGCAGAAGATTATTAAGAATCTCGCTACTCTTTTTGTAGTTGCCCATTGCTTCATATGCCTTGGCTATGAGGTGTTCTCTCCCGTTGGCCATTTCCAAGGAATCTTGTTTGAAGGGAAATCCACCCGGAATCATTTTGCCATATGATTCAATAGCCTGTTCATAATTCCCATTTGAAAAGTGAATCACGCCGTTACACAGGTTGGTTATAAATTCTTTCGAGGGATTACTGTCAGGGATGTCTGAATGCAGATATTGTTCAGCAAGTTCTATGGCGTTAAGTGTGTCTGCTTTGCTTTCACTTGATTCTATGGAGTTGAACAGGGAGTATGCCATAATGTCGTGCATCCCCACTTTTTGTGCCGTCAGGAAAGCCTTTTTGAAATATTCAAAGTTTGGGTTTGTATTACCCGGATTTCTGTTGTAGATATTTTGCACCCTGTAATTCTTATTTCTTAATGTAGCAAGACTATGCTGCACTATTGATAAAAGCGAATCAAGATTGTTTTCGGTGCATATATTTTCTGCTTTTTTGAGGTTTAAATAGGCTTCGGCATAATCAAAATATTTTAAACTATAGACGTATGCTGTATTTATAAATGATTTGGCGATTGCGCTTATCATTTTTATGTCATGTCGTACATTTGTACGGTTAAATGTTTTTGAATAATTTCAACTTCAAATTTCAGGATATTCAAGCATGGAATAAGGCAGATGTCATGTTGGTTGACTCCATTAAGAACGATAGGTCCCCATGCTTTTACATCTAAAGACTGGATAGTTCGTTGGGGCGGTGAAACCGACCCCGTGTTTGCGACGAGAGTGCAAAAGATGTAGTTCCTGACAAAAGATTTGATAATATGACATACATAGGCATCGACATCAGCAAAGCGACTTTTGTAGCAGCCTTCCTTCACGGGAAAAGCTACCGTACCGAGACCTTCCCAAATGATGCTAAAGGCATCCGCAGGTTCATCTCGAAGCTTGACCCTGCCATCCACCACTGCGTGATGGAGGCGACAGGCAACTACTGTTTCCTCCTTCTTTATCTTCTTGACAAGTCGGGCATCCGGGCAAGCCTCATCAATCCGAAGAAGATTAAGAACTATGCCCGCGTGATGATGTCCGTAACCAAGACGGATTCCAAAGACGCTTGTCTCATTGCCGATTTCGGGGAGAGGTTCAAGCCTGAACCCTATAAGTTCCCATCAGAACAGATAATGATTCTGAAGCAGAAGAAAACAGTCCTGCGTCAACTCCAAAAGCAACTGACAGCGACAAAGAATCTACTCTCATCGCTTGAACCTCTGCCGGTTAAGGACAAGAAGTGTGTCAATTCTCTTAAACAGACCATAACGTTCCTTGAGAAGCAGATCAAGTACATGCAGCAGGAAATGGAGGCGGTCGTGACCGAGGTGTTTGACAGGCAGCTGAAACTCCTTACCTCAATAAAGGGTATCGGGGTCACACTTGCCACAGCGCTGATTATAGCCACCGGAGGCTTTACCTACTTCGACAATGCCAAGCAGTTGTCCCGCTTTATCGGTATCTGTCCAACAATAGAGCAGTCCGGCACGAGCATAAACATCCGGGGACATATCAACCGTAACGGTGATGAGACTCTGCGTTCAATGCTTTATGTGGCGGCATGGTCAGCAAGTCAGCACAACAAGGCGTGCAAGGAATGCTACCAACGATTACGAGGCAATGGAAAATCCGGCAAGGTTGCCATGATTGCCGTAGCAAACAAACTCGTCAGACAGGCTTTTGCTGTTGTGACATCCAATAATTCATATATCGACGGTTTCGTCTCTACGAAACCTGATACCACCGTCTGAACACTTCCTCTCTCCTTCTGGCGAGGGGATGCCCCAGCGGCGGGGGCGGCCTAAACCGCCCCCAAGAGCGGACGGAGGCATGACTATTCTCAAATAATCTAAGGTGGATGTAATTTTTGCCTCATTTTATTTGGATTTTAATATAGTTCGTTCTTTGCCAAGACGGTTTTGGGCAGTGATGTAGCATATCAGCGCACTGTCGGGCGATTGAACATTTTTATTCAGAAAATTTGTTCCGAGCCGGAAAAGGGAATCGGTGGACAGGGAATGTATTGAGCAGCCATATTCGCTGAGATCTTGCTCAAGAGCGTTGGGCGGCGTTGTGATTGAGTTTTGGGAAAAGGCGTTAGCCTGGAATGCGCCTAAAATAATTGCAACAATGATGATAAATTGCAATGTAAAAAGTTTAAATATATTGTGTATGTCAGGTCTGAGATATCTCATAAGACAAAATTAGCAATTATTTCTTGTTTTTACAAATTTTTAATGCCAAGCCAATAGTGGCGGCACGGCTCTTTCATTTAAGATCGGCCGAAGTTTACAGAAATAGTGGTATTTTATAGCGAAAATGTCTACCTTTGCACATAGCGATGCCGAAGCACCGCCTTCGGTGTTTCTTTATCATAAGATTTTAATTTTAAAAGAGGCGGAGTGGCTGTGAAGGCTCTTCCGCCTCGATTTTCGCTACGCGAAAATACGCATTATTTGCCTGATATGCAACATTTTCGACTTAATATATATTAAAAAGAAACATCGTTTTTACCCTACGGGCAGCATCATGGACAGACTGGTTGATTTTGCCTCGTCAGTGCCCGATTTCCGCAGAACAGGCAAAGGAAACCACCGTCACAGACTCCGTGATATCATAATGCTGATGGTACTTGGCCGTGCCTCTGGATTTGTCGGCCGTGCCGATATAATTGCTTTCGGCAAACACAATATCAAAAGGTTCCGCAAAATGGGGATGTTGAAAAATGGGGTGCCGTCCGAAGCGACCCTTTGCCGAGTGGATAACGGCATCAATGACTGCGCCATGGCCGACAGGATGCAGGAATTTGTCGAAGTGTTTCATGCCCAGTTGCGGAGCCGATCCTGGCGGGAGATAATCTGTGTTGACGGCAAGGCCGAGCGGGGCACAGTTCTGGCGAACGGGCGAAATCCTGATATCGTGTCGGCTTACTCGTTCAACACAGGCATAACGCTGGCTACAGAGGCCTGTCAGGAGAAAAGCAATGAAATAAAGGCAGTCCCACAGCTTATCGACAAACTCGATATTGCCGGAAAGATTGTGACAGCCGACGCCATGGCCATGCAAAAGGACATCATAGACAGGATAAGGGGTAAAGGTGCGGATTTTCTCATTGAGCTCAAGGCCAACCAGCCTTCGCTGCGTTACGGAGTGGAAGACAGACTCAAAGAGTATAAGCCGCTATATTCTTATACGGAAGGTCCCGAACTCGGTCATGGAAGAATCGAGACAAGAACATACAACATATATGACGGACTCGAAATTATTGCCGACAAGGAGAAATGGGGCGGAAACATGACGATTATAGAGTACGAGGCCGAGACCGTCAGAAAGACGACCGCAAAACATACACGTGAAAAACGTCTGTATGTAAGCAGTCTGCCGGCAGACACTCCTTTCCTGGGTTCCATTGTGCGCCATCACTGGTCGATAGAAAGTATGCATTGGGGACTGGATGTAAATCTGCTGCAAGACAAGGTGAAGCGCAAGTCGGCAAAGGCCGCCCGCAACCTTGACACAATCCAAAGAATGGTCTACTCTGTATTTTCTATATGGAAAGGGTTGCGCAAAAAGCGATCTGACAAAAGAAAAGGCGTGGCAGAGCTTATGCGTCATGTCTCGATGAGCTTTACCCGATTGATGCGGTTTCTTTACCAAAAATGAAAATAAATCTGATTTTCAGAAAAAGATAACTACCTGAAATACAATCATGGAAATTTACCCGATTCTCAACAAACCGGGTAAGGGAAAATATGTCTTTATTTTTATCTTAAATGAAAGAGCCGTGTAGTGGCGGTGAAATATCGTGGAAAATTTGTAATTTTGTCTAATAAAACCAGGAGTGTGTAATTACGCAACCTTAATTCATCATGAATCACGATACAGATATTGATATAATTCCGGATTCCGTTTGTGGCCGGGGCGGACGTGGGCGTCTGGCTCCGGTTATGCTTGCCGGCACCGGAAGCGATGTGGGAAAGAGCCTTATTGCAACTGGGCTATGCCGTATTTTCTTGCAGGATGGCTATCATCCCGCTCCCTTCAAGGCGCAGAATATGGCGCTTAACTCGTATGCCACGCCCGATGGATATGAGATTGGAAGAGCGCAGGCTGTGCAGGCAGAGGCCGCCGGGATTCCTTGCTCCACAGATATGAATCCACTGCTTTTGAAGCCGTCGGGCACACACACATCGCAAGTTGTGCTCAACGGCAAGCCTGTCGGCAACAGGGATGCGTATCAGTATTTTCGTAAGGAGGGACGTGAGGAGCTTCGCAAGGAAGTTCATGCGGCTTTCGATCGTCTTGCGTCTGTCTATAATCCTGTTGTGATGGAGGGCGCCGGGAGTGTTTCAGAGATAAATCTGCGCGACAGCGACCTTGTGAACATGTCGATGGCGAGATATGCCGGCGCAGATGTGATACTTGTGGCAGACATTGACAGGGGCGGAGTGTTTGCAAGCGCCTATGGCTCGATAATGCTTCAGGACGAGTGCGACCGTAAGCGAATCAAGGGGATAATCATAAATAAGTTTCGCGGAGATATGCGTCTTTTTGAAGAGGGAAGGCGCATGATGGAGGAGATTTGCGGTGTGCCGGTGCTCGGGGTGGTGCCTATGGCCAAGGATATTCATATAGAGGAAGAAGATTCAGTGGCTCTTTCGTTGAAAAGGAAGTCTGCATCGGAGTGTCTGGTAAATATAGCGGTGGTTCTTGTAGACCATATATCGAATTTCACGGATTTCGATGTGCCGGAACATGATCCCCGAGTCAATCTTTACTATGCATCTACCACGGAGGATCTGCAGAACGCTGATATTATCATACTCCCGGGAAGTAAGTCAACACTTTCCGATCTTGCAGCGCTGCGTAAGTCGGGGCTGGCAAAAGGGGTAATTGAGGAGGCGAAGAAAGGGAAAACAATTATAGGCATCTGCGGAGGTTATCAGATGATGGGAATTGATGTGGCCGACCCTGATGGGGTGGAGGGGGATATAAAAATCCTTCCGGGGCTCGGACTTCTGCCGGTGCATACTGTTCTTTCCGGTGAAAAAGTGACAAGGCCGGTTAAGTTCAAATTTCTTAAAGAGAATGAGGTGTGTGAGGGCTATGAGATTCATATGGGAGTAAGCAGTCCGGAAGAGGGGGGAGTCCCGGTCAACCTACTTTCTGATGGCACGCCGGATGGCTGCATGGCTTCTCCGAAAGTGTTCGGGACTTACATACATGGAGTTCTTGACAACAAGGCGGTGCTCGATTATGTGCTGTCTCCATACACAGATCTCAAAAGTGATGCGGATTTCGACGCGCATGAATATAAGGAAAGGCAGTATGACGCATTGGCCGACCTGTTGCGCAGCTGCATAGACATTGAAAAGTTGTATAAAATATTAAGACGCAATGATTGAAGGGCATGGCGACGATCTTCACCGCTACCAAGGGAAGGTTAAATATAATTTCAGTTCAAATATTTATGCCGGAGTGAGCCATGAAGGATTGATGAAGCATATTTCAAGTCTTGGCAATCTCATTAAGAGTTATCCGGAGCCTGAGCCTGTTTCGCTTGAACGATTAATAGCCTCGGAGCATGGTGTAAGGCCGGAAGAAGTGCTTGTCACTAATGGCGCTACGGAGGCGATATACTTGATCGCCCGTGTGTTGGGTGGAAAACGAGCCGGTATTGTAAGCCCAACATTCAGAGAATATCAGGATGCCTGCCGGATTAACGGTCTGCAGGTGGTATTTATAAGTGAAGTTACAGATTCAGCGGATGTTGAGTCGGTGTGGGTGTGTAATCCAAACAATCCGACCGGAAAAGTCATAGACAAGAATCTTCTTCTTCGGGAGGCATGTCTTCACCCTGAAAAACTTTTTGTGATAGACCAGGCTTATGCTCTATATACTTCTTTGCCTGTGGTTTCCTCCTCAGAAGGCGTGGGGGCCGGCAATATAATTCTTCTCAGTTCTCTTACAAAGCAGTTTGCCGTGCCGGGGCTGCGCATTGGCTATGCCGTGGGTTCTGAGAAACTGTTGGAGCGAATAAGGGGTGTCAGGATGCCGTGGTCAGTAGGAGGAATCTCCATTTCAGGCGCAGAGTATTTAATTGAGCACAAGGATAGCTATGCTATAGATTCAGAGGGTTTGCATAGAGAGGCGTTGCGGCTTGCTGAGGCATTTGGAGAGATAGGTATAGACGTATGTGAAACTGACTGCAACTTCATCCTTTGCCGGCTCCCGGAGGGAAGACGCGCTGATGAGTTGAAGGAATGTCTTGTGGAGAGGGTGGGTATTCTGATACGCGATGCCTCGAATTTTGAGGGGCTCGACTCGCGTTGCTTCAGGGTGGCTGCTCAGGGCAGAGAGGAGAATGATTTGTTGATAAAAGCGTTGAAAGAATGGATTTTATAATAGCATTGGCTCCGTTGATTTTGGGCTGGATATTGGATATGATTTTCGGAGATCCGGAGAGGTTGCCGCATCCTGTGGTAGGATTCGGAAAAGCTATCTCTTTTTTTGAGCGACGTTTCAACAAAGGTGCGGCTCCTGTGCGGAGAATGATGGGTGGCCTCACTGCTGTCGGGCTTATACTCACTGTCTATCTCCTTGCTGTCTTGTTGCTCACAGTCCTACTGCCTTTCCCGTGGGTGTCGATGGCAGTGGAGGGCGTATTGATTTTTTTCTGCCTTGCCGGAAAGACTTTGGTAAAGGAAGTCAGGGAGGTGTTCAAGGCTTGCGACCGGTCTTTGGATGCGGGAAGGAGGCAGGTTGCCAGGATTGTGGGTCGAGACACGGGGGCGTTGTCTGCCCGGGAGGTTCGCACGGCAGCTTTGGAGACCTTGGCGGAAAATCTTAGTGACGGAGTTATTGCCCCTTTGTTTTGGTATGCCGTTCTTGGATTGCCGGGGATGCTCGCCTATAAGATGGTCAACACGCTCGATTCGATGATAGGATATAAGAATGAACGATATGGTGATTTTGGGTATATGGCGGCCAACATTGACGATATAGCTAATTGGATACCGGCGAGGGTGTCGGCATTTCTGATGGTTTTAGCGGCAGGAAAGCCGAAGTTGATGAAGTTTGTCAGGAAATATGGGCGTTGCCATGCCAGCCCCAATAGCGGCTGGCCTGAGGCAGCACTGGCCGGGATTCTTAATTGCCGGTTTGGGGGGCCTCATGATTATTTTGGAGCGACGGTCTATAAACCATATATCGGCACTAACAATCGCAAGTTGACCACGGCTGACATGGTGCGCTCGATAACCGTTTTTCATCGGGCAGAAGTCATGGCCGTCGCGATAGTATGTGTAGCCAGGCTTCTGCTCCTGCTCGTTCTTGTATAATAGCCCCAATTTAAGATAGAGCACTCTCAGCAAGCTTCATTCAAAAGCAAAAAGAGACTAAGCGCACGTTTCTTAATCAGAGTGACAGGTGGAGTATCGCACCGTACCCCGGCTGTCGGCAGAAAGCCTCTTCGTAAGTGATGCCCGAAAGCATAGCCATGGCATGAATCATGATGCCGCCGTGTGTGAAGACTGCGATTTTTGCTCCCGGAGTATAATTGCGTTCTTTAAGTTCAGACAGAAAGCACTCAAGTCGATGACGTTGTTGAATAGATGACTCTCCTCCTGTAGGAGCCACGTTCATGAAGTCGGCATACCATTCCTGAAGCCTCGGGTCGGTTATCTTGTCATATCGCATCATCTCCCATTCGCCGAAATTCATTTCCATAAGTCTTTTGTCGAACTTTGGAGTTGTGAAACCGCAATATTCAGCGAGTCTTACGCACCTTGACAGAGGGCTGCAATATATTTCATCAAAATGAATGCCGGCAAGCCCGTCTTTCACAATGAGTGCCTCCTCAGGAAACGAAGGGGCTAACGGCACATCGGTCTGTCCGTAGCACACTCCCGGCGGCACGTCTACAGACGTATGGCGTATAAATGTAAGATTAATCATAGCTGGCTATGAATAATGGTTATCGCTGTGAGCGATGAAATTTCACACAATATAAATGTGGCTCCGCAGCAGTCGCCTGTGTACCCGCCGATTTTACGCCGCATATACACGCAAAGCCCGCACATTACAATCAACGGGAGGATTGCCGCAAGTGCATACCATCTGTTTTCACTCAAGAGAGGAATGGCCGGAATCATGCCGATTATGGTCATTATAATCAATCGCCCCGGCTTCATGCGCTGATAAGATGCCTTGTTCTTGGCTCCTTCCGGCCGGGCATATGGGAGAAGGTTGGTGAGTTGCCCGGCGAGAAGTTTTGAAAAAGGGTCAGAAGCAAGAATTGCCACAGCGGCAAAGAGGGATGGCAGCGAAGAAAGCAGGGCCGATATTGTCAAAAAATATATGATAAGCCCGATCACTCCGTATGTGCCTATGTGAGAGTCTTTCATTATGGCGAGTATCCTCTCTTTAGTGTATCCGCCTCCAAATCCGTCGCAGAAATCCGCGAGACCATCTTCATGTAATGCCCCGGTGAGCAGCAGTCTTCCGCTCAAAGCGATAGCCACGGCGGCAAGCGGCGGCAATACGAACGACAGTGCGTATATTAGCACAGCGCAAGTGCCCCCTGTGATCCATCCGGCAAGAGGAAGAAAGCCTACCGCCCGGTCGTAGTTGCCCTGACTGACTTTAACTAATTTCCACAGCGGGAGCCTCGTGAAGAGAGTCACGGCTGCGGCTGCATCGCGGATAATGCTGTCAGAAGTATTTTGTGACATTGGCGCATCCGAAAGAGTCCATTCGGTTGATCATTCTCACTGCCGATTCGATTATCGGGTAGGCGCATACAGCTCCGGAGCCCTCTCCGAGTCTGAGGTCAAGGTGAAGAAGAGCTTTCACACCCATTGTCTGCAGCATAAGCTTATGTCCGCTCTCGTCGCCCTGATGTCCGAACACAGCATAATCCATAACCTCCGGATAAAGCTGCGAGGCGGCAAGTATGCAGCTTGTCATGATGAATCCGTCTACAATTATAATCATTCCAAGTTCGGCGGCACGAAGCATTCCCCCCACAGCCATTGCCATCTCATAGCCTCCGAACCAAGCAAGACGTGATTTCACAGATCCGTCGCCGGAATAATTGGCAGCTGCACGCGAAAGAACATCGAATTTATGGCGTATGCCTTCAGTGTTGAGCCCGGCGCCTGCGCCGATACACTGTTCAAGCGGTATTCCGGTGAAGAGGTGCATCCACATCGATGAAGATGATGTGTTGCCGCTCCCCATCTCGCCAAAACTTATTATGTTGCATCCTGTGGAGGCATGTATGTCGCTCACGACTTCAGCTCCTCTTTGCAGGCAGAGGTCAAATTCTTCTTCAGTCATAGCGGGTCCGTGAAGGAAGTTTCGAGTGGAGCGAGCCACTTTTTTATCGATTATGCCATGTCCGGCCGGAATGTCGTAGTCCACACCGGCGTCAACGAGCACAAGGCGGAATCCGTGTTGCTCGCAAAGGAAATTTATTCCTGCACCCCCTTTTGAGAAGTGGCTTAGCTGTTGCCAGGTGACTTCTTTTGGCGACACCGTAACTCCCTCTTCAATCACTCCGTGGTCTGCTGCGAAAAGCACGTTGTGTGGCTCTCTCAGTTCCGGCGATAAAGTGTGCTGAATGAGGCAGATTCTCAAGGCGAGTTCCTCAAGCCGCCCGAGCGAGCCCTTGGGCTTAGTGAGATTGTCTATTTTATTTTGAATGTCGGAGGAGATGCTTCTGTCGAGAGGTTTTATGCTAAATTCCATGTCCGGTATTATGGTTTTATTTTTACGTCGATGCCCGAAACAATCATGTGGGCCTCGGTTGAAAGTGATGCTACGTATTGGTTTATGGAGCCTTGCAGGTCGGAAAACCGGCGTTGCATGGCATTTGGCGACACGCCGCCTAACCCCACTTCATTTGTGACAAAGATTATAGATGCCCCTTTTGCGATAAGAGCGTCAGCCTGATCTTTCATAAACTGTAGAGCCTCTTCAATATTTTCATTGAAATGGAAAAAGCAGTTTGTTGCCCAAAGGGTAACACAGTCGAACAAAGCCACGTCGTTTTCCGACATCGGCACATCAGCAACGTTTATCGGTGATTCAAAAGTGGTCCATTGCGGGCCTCGGCGTTGCTTATGGGCATCCACGCGCTTTCGGAATTCATCATCGTGCACCTGTGCAGTTGCCACATATAATGGAGACGGCGAGAGTGTAAGAGCCATTTTTTCTGCAAACACGCTTTTCCCTGAGCGCTGGCCTCCGGTGACAAAAACAATCCGTCGATTATTCATGAAGGGTTATATTTTTTGTAAAATTAGATAAATATTTTAAGATTCACAACACTGATTTGAACTATAAGAATTAACTTTGCAGAAATAAGGCGGCAAATGAGCCGAGAAATATCCGGCGGCTGATTTTGCCGGAGTTGCTGAAAATATAACCTGACATGAGTGAGATTAAGGAAACTGTAAAAAAACATGCGAGAGTAGACGTGGCTGATGTGTTGCGAGGCTTTGCTGTGCTGGCTATCGTGCTGCTCCATTCAATCGAGCATTTCAATTTCTATTCCTTTCCCGACACTTCGGGGCAGGGCGCATGGCTGAATTTTACCGACAAGGCAATCTGGGACGGTCTTTTCTTTGCCTTTGGCGGGAAGGCGTATGCCATTTTTGCCATGCTGTTCGGATTCAGTTTCTTTATCCAGCATGACAATCAGCGAATGCGTGGCAATGATTTCCGCTTGCGTTTCTGCTGGAGGCTAATGTGGCTTTTCATAATAGGGCAGCTTGACGCCTGTTTTTTCACCGGAGAGATTCTTGTGATGTATGCCTTGATTGGTTTTGTGCTGGTGCTGACATGCAAGTTTTCCGATAAATGGCTTATTGCCCTCATTGCGCTGTGTGTGGCGCAGCCGTCGTGCATATATCAGATAATAAGGGCAGTGTGTGATTCTTCTTATGAGATGCCACATATTGACACTGCCTCGTTCTGGGCGGCTACATACGATGCGCAGACCAATGCTGGTTTCTTTGAGACTGTGAAGGTGAATCTATGGGAGGGGCAGCTTGCTTCTCTTGCATGGGCTTGGGATCATGGACGTATTTTCCAGACAGCCGGACTGTTCATGGCCGGGATGCTTATAGGACGCCGCGGATGGTTCCTGCGCAAGTCGCTTGGTGGCTGGGGTAGGGCTCTGGCAATAGCATTGGTGTGCTATTTCCCTATCTATGGGCTGAATAATATGGTGGGGAATTATATTGAGAATACAAATGTTCTGACTCCATTGTCGATAATACTTTCATCTTTGGCAAATCTTTGTTTCATGGCGATTCTTGTGAGCGGATTGCTATATGCTTATTATTGCACCGGTTGTCTGAGCCGCGTGCTGAGCAGATTGATTCCGTATGGCCGCATGAGCATGACTAACTATGTGACTCAAGGGATGATTGGTTCGGCGTTATATTATCATTGGGGGCTTTATCTTAGGGTAGGCATAACGGGTAGTGTTCTGATAGGGATTGCAATATTTGCGGTTCAATACATGGCCTGTCGCATCTGGGTGAACCATCATTCACATGGCCCGTTGGAGTGGTTCTGGAAAAAGGTCACATGGCTCGACCTGCCCCCCTTCCTCCGCCGTTAAACCCCGGAATCATCCATCTCCCTGATATACTTTCTTCTAATAATCCCGGCCTATGATTAGAGAGGTAGGTTGCCATTATGTCTAAGTCGCTGTCAGGCCGCTCGTCTCCTCTGGCAAAAGAACCGAATATCCATGCTTTTTCTATCGGTTGAGTAGAAAAAAATAACTTTAGTTTATTTAAAAGGTCTTGCGACATAGGATATAATTTTAATGATATGACGCAAAGTTAAGTGTTTTTGTTTACATTGCAATGTTTTATTTATAATTGTTTGTCATTTTGAAGCAAATGAGAAGCAGAAGGAAGGGCCATTTTCCCGAAGCATTATTATATCGTATAGAGGCATTAGACGTTGTTTCATGTTTGAGCGCAGTCCGGTCACGATGTGTGCCCCGTTGTCCCACAGATGCCCGAAAAGCGATTGCTAGATATATCCCTTGTCAGCGTATAGCTTGCCGAAAACCTTGTCTGTCAGCGTATCAATGACAGACTCCTCGCGGTCATCGACGTTGGCACGGATGAGGATGAAATATACAAATAACGCGAGTTCGGGATAAGAACTTTATGTTTTTCAACCAAGCAAAAGACATAGAGTATTGGGCGGCCTTTCAAGGTCGCCTGATTTATTTGTACAGTTTGGTGTTAATCCCAGAGGACAAGCTGCCCGTTTGACTCGGGAACCTCAAAGTCAAAGTTCACTTCCGGCTTTGTGGCGAAGAAACAATACGCACCCATTGCCGCAAGCAGGTTCATGAGGAAGTTGTGTACACTACGATGGCGGGAGTGGACGAGCTGCGCCACATTCTTCAGCATGTCGTTTATGGATTCGATGATGCTCCTTTTACGAAGCATCATCCTGTCATAGAACGGCATGAGACGCTGTTTCATGTTCGAGCGAAGACCTGTCACAATATGTATGCCGTCATCCCAAAGATGCCCGAAAAGAGACTGCGATATATATCCCTTGTCAGCGTATAGTTTTCCAAACACCCTGTCAGTCAGCGTGTCGATGACTGCCTCATTGCGGTCGTCCACATTAGCGCGTGTCAGTACAAAGTTGATCAGCTCTCCTTTTTCGTTACATAGCAGATGCAGTTTGAAGCCGACATACCATCCCATCGTACTCTTCCCTTTGGCAGCAATATCCTTGAATACCTTCATGCTGAACCGGCGTTTGTTGTGTATGACCGGAATGCAGGTGCTGTCCACAAAACTTATCCCCGTGCACTCTCCGAAACACGCGAGCCGCAGGAACATGGTCATAGTCACAAAACATCGGGGCATGACCTCCACGAAGCGGTTGTAGGAGAATGTCTGCGGAAACAGATGCTTCCAGTGAATGCGCACACATCCCAGATAATAGTGCTTGAAGTTTCGGTACGAATTGAAGTGGAAACAGATCAGAATCGTGATGACCTCGGCATCCGACATCATGCGCTTTCTTTTCCGTTTTGGAGTGTCAGTTGTGGAAGGAAGTGCATTTTTTGCCATCTCACCCTCAAATTCCTTGCAGAAATCATCTGCAATACAAAAAATTTCAGTAACTTTACTTTCGGTAATCATGATACAGTATTTATTTATTGATACCTCTAAATTACTAAATATCAGTGATATTACCAAAAGAATCGGCAACTTTTTCAAGCTGCCGATTCAACTTTTTATGGTGTTCCTTATCCCGAACTCGCGTAAATAGGCTCAATATTACTTGTCGAGTCTTGAGACTGACGCTCAATATATTAATCATTCCATCAGGATTCACTGGAGTGTGGAGAATAAGCTATATTAGACCTTGGATGCCGTTTTTGGAGATGATGCCTCACGGAAACAAAAGGATAATACCGCTCAAAACATCTCTCTGCTTAACCGCATCAGTCTCAACATTATCAAGAACGCAAAAGAGTCATCAATGGGAGCAAAGGACATCGGAAGAAAGCTGGATGGGACAATGACTACATACTCTATGCTTTAAAAAGTTTTGATATTGTAAAAAATTAAGATGCGTCAACAGTGAAGAAGAAAAGAAAAAAGCAAAAAAAAAGAAAAAATACTCAGAATACTTGGTCAATTCTCTCAAAAGTAGTAATTTTTGCGCGATAAATCAATAAACACCTAACTAATGTATTTAACAGAATGAAAAGGATTCCAATTTTGCTAATCATTATGAAAGCCAAAAATCTATTCTGTATTTTAGCTGTTATCTTAGCCATCGTTGCTGGTATAAGCAGTTGCTCGAAAAACAAGTATGACCCCGAAGATTACATCACATCTCTACTGTCTGGAGAGTATAAGAAGGATGGAATGTGGAAACTTCATGTCTCGCTCAATGGCGACCCTCTTGAAAACTACGGATATGTGAGATTCGAGTCAAAGTATATGGAGGTCGGAACATTCAGATTCGTAGATGTCATCCCCGGGATTTCCAATGTGGAATATGAGAAGGTACCTCTCAAGATGACTGAAGAGGGGAGTGCCTTCACCATAACCGACAATAATTCTGGCAACGATTTCACTATCGAAGGAATAGTCTCCTTCGGAGAGATGACAGTGAATCTCAAAATGCCGTAATTAGATAATCATTTTCTATGTGGAAAACCACTCAAACTATAATCACGAAAAGGACATTGCTCATTGGCTGTGTCCTTTTTGTGTCACAGATGTCCTATCCACAATCACAAAATATTGATACTATTCCTGAAACCCAAGAACTGAACGAAGTGGTAGTTACAGGTAGACATGGCATAGGTAGAGATAAAATTGGTCGAATGTCCATCTCCGGCCTGGAAATCAACAAACAACCAACCCTGTTTGGGGAGCGCGACCTAATCAAGGCTATTCAGACAACCTCTGGAGTTGTCTCTGGGACGGAGGGGTTCGCCGGGTTATATGTCAGAGGTGGCGAAACTGACCAGAATCTTTATCTTCTTGATGGATTGCCTTTGCTCAATGTCTATCATTTTGGTGGATTGTTCTCTACTTTCAGTTCACACTCTGTAGACCGGGTAGATTTCTTCAAAGGCTTTTTCCCTCCTCAATTTGGTGGAAGAGCGTCGAGTGTTGTCAATGTGATGGCAAAGAAGCCCGAGTTGTTCAAGACCAAGGGCATCCTCTCGCTCGGGTTGATTAGCGGGCAGGCTTATGTCTCAACACCCTTGTCCAAGGGAAAGTCCGGGGTGTCAATGGCCTTTCGAAGAACATGGCTCGATGCAATCTCGGCTCCGGCATTGGCGATATTGAATGCAACAAAGAAATCGGAAGGAACAAAAAATATCTTCAATTACAATTTCACAGATGCGCAAATCAAATTCTATGTAACCGACAATCTCCATAATGACATGTCACTGCTACTCTTTTATGGCAAAGACAACTTTAAATTGGGCAATGAAAAGTTTAATCCCGACAACTCCAAAGAAATATTTGACCGGGATTTGAATAACATGTCATGGGGAAATTGGGGTGCTTCGCTTGATTACAGATTCAAAACACCACGATTCGAACTGTCGGTGCAACCATATGTATCTAAAGCCTTCTCTTCAGATGTGCAAGAAAATCTGATAGTAGAAAAAGAATTTGGCAAAAGTGTTTCGAAGACGGAACTTAATCCATGCGTTATTCAATTCGGTGCAAAGGAGATAGCTCGAATACCTATCCTCACACACTTGATTTGTCAGGGAGGTCTCCAACAAACGTATTATTCATACAGAATCGGCAATCCCAAATCGAATCTCAATGATAACAAAGAAATACAAGACCTTCCGAATTTCTCCAATAATTGGCTTCTGTCCGGATTTGGCGAAGTGAATTTCTCAATCACCAATTTAGGACAAGCCATTGTCGGGACAAGGGTGAATTGCTATATTGCAGATGGTATCCGGCACTGGGACTGGGAGCCAAGATGCGAGGTTACGGCAAGTCTTCCCCACAGCTCATCTTTCAGCATGGGCTACTCGCGGATATTCCAATATGCTCAACAGGTGTCTTCCAACTACATTTACCTGCCTTCTGATGCATGGCTTCCGACCGCAAGTCATGCAGCCCCATTGAAATGCGACATTCTATATTTGGGATATCATAAACCATTTTCTACATATTTCAATCTGAAGACTGAAATATGGTGGAAAGAAATGAATTCTTTAGCCGATTTCAAGCCTCATATGTCGAGTGTTACCTCTTCACTTCCTTGGTATGATAAATTAACCTATGGTAAGGGGTGGGCTTATGGACTCGATATGGAATTGAATGGAAGATATAAAACACTTGAGTGGACATTGGCGTATGGGCTTATGTGGAACTGGAGAAAATTCAAGGACATAAATAACGGCCTGCGATTCCCGGCAAAATTCGACAACCGCCACAAGATAGATGTCGGACTTGACTGGAAAATCAACGGACGACTCGAGCTTAGCGGACAATGGGAGTTTATGACCGGCAACAAAACAACTTTAGCTCTGTACAACATTGCGCCGCCTGATGTTGCATTCCCTGATGCGCCATTCGTCAGTCCTCTTGATCCTAATGGGCAACGCCAGGATGGCATCGATTTTCTTGGCAATCGCAATAATGTCACACTCCCGGCTTTTCATCGTCTGAATCTGAATTTAAGTCTTACAGGCAGGTTGGGAAAGAAATTTTCGTACCAATGGGACTTTGGACTGTATAATGCTTATTGCCGCATGAATCCTTTCACAGTGGTCAAAAGTTATGTCAACACCTCAGGAAACAACCATGGGGATTATAGGAAATTCAAAACCTTGAGCCTCCTGCCCATCTTGCCCTCTGTTTCGTATACAATCAAATTCTAACCTCAACTGTATTGTATGAAGTTCTTAATACGAATGCTTATTCCTACGTTCCTATTTCTCCTCACATCATGTGAGCAAGAATGGGATCTCGAAGGATACCGTGATTCCGAATTGGAGAACACGTTGGTTGTTAATGCTATTCTCAATCCCGATTCCCTCTTGCGAGTGTCTGTCTCCAGACCGTTTTTCTTTTCTCAACAGCACAGTGAATTTTCTCCAGTAGAAAATCTTGCCATGACTGTATCAGATACAAATGGACAGACGGAAACATTAAAGTATGACCCAGGCTCAAAATCATATCTTTCTACGATTTACCCGCATTGTGGCGAGAGGTATGAGATAGCGATCAATACGAACCGCGAGATAATCATAACGCACGATGAGATTCCCCATAAAGTAGACATTCAAGATGTCTCGGTTGGCGTAGAAGGCCCCATCCATATCTACTGGGACACGGATTACCGATTTACATACAAAATCACGTTTCAAGACACTAAAGGCGAACCCAATTATTACTTCTTGGCCATAGATGACAATTCATTACCCTATGAGTTCTCCCAAATGGGACAAGTGGATTATACCGGGGATTACGTCTTTCATGTATTGGCGTCCGTTGTGAACAATGGACTGCAAGGTTGGCAACCGGACGGTGTCTTCGGATATCCCTTCTCAGATGAGGGTATCGATGGGAAACAATATAGCTTGACAGTGACAGAGATTCTTCAGACCCCATTGGTGCAGATGATAGAACGACTCCCCAGGAAAATAAAACTTTATTCCATCTCAAAACCATATTACGAATATATGGTGAGCGTGTTGTCGATGGACTATGATGAAAGTGCCTTTAAGGGCAATCTTTTGTCATTGGGTCTAATGGAACCCTCCAAAATTTATTCCAACATATCAGGTGGTGCCGGGATAATGGGCTCATACTGCCTAAGCACTATGGAGATAGATCTATTGGAGCACACTGGTGGTTGGCCTAAGAAATAAGCAACTGTAATCTATATGGCGAGTTTTTCAATGAGGTCAGATATTCCAAATTATCCCGGCCTATGATTAGGGAGGTACGTCACCATTATGTCTAAGTCGCTGTCAGGCCGCTCGTCTCCTCTGGCAAAAGAACCGAATATAAATGAGCAAGGGTCGGTCTCTTCCGGTGAAAAATAGGCAGATGTCTTTCTATAGTTGCGGAATCGGGATTAAATGATTAACTTTGGCGAAAAATCGAGATTTTTCTTAAAAGCAGCCGAGGGGATTAAAACCATTGACCTAACAACATATAATATATCATGATCGACGATATTATTAAATTTAACCGTGAGTTTGTGGAGTCGGAGAGTTACAAACGATATGAAACAACTAAATATCCCGACAAGAAAATCGCTATTGTCACCTGTATGGACACGCGGCTCATTGAACTTCTTCCTGCTGCGCTGGGCTTGAAAAACGGCGATGTCAAGATCATCAAGAACGCCGGGGCCACTATCACGAATCCGTTCGACTCTACTATGCGCTCTCTGCTTGTGGCAGTGTATGAACTGGGTGTGGAGGAGATTATGGTGATTGGCCACACAGGGTGTGGCGTGCAGGGAATGAATGCTGAAGAGATGCTCAATTTGATGAGAAAACGAGGCATCGACGAGGAGCATATCTCGCTTATGCGTCATTGCGGAATTGACCTTGACGGCTGGCTTCACGGTTTCACCGACACTCGCGATGCTGTGGCTGAAACAGTAGACCTGATTCATAACCATCCTCTTATGGCAAAGGATGTGAGAGTTGGAGGATATATAATGGATTCTGTCACCGGCTTGCTTCAGAGTCTCGACATAACTAAATGTGTATGCAAATGAAAACTTCGTTAAGGCCTGTTATTCTTGGAGCAGTGGCTGTGCTCAGCTGGTCGACGGTGGCTGCCGCCTTTAAAGTTGCATTGAGCCTGATGACCACTTATGAAATGCTGTTCGTGGCGTGTGCTGCCGCGCTTCTGGTATTCACTGTGTGGATGACAGTGACCCGCTCATGGCATGAATTGAAGAAACTCACCCCTGCATTGTGGGCACGATTCGCGCTGCTGGGACTTGTTGCCCCGGTGACTTATTATCTTGTGCTTTTCACCGCCTATGACTATCTGCCTGCGCAAATGGCGCAGCCGCTTAATTATGCATGGCCCATACTTCTTGCCGTGCTTCTTGCCATCATAAACCATAAGCCTATTCCGGCTGTGAAATATCTCGGAATGGCTGTCTCCCTTGCGGGTGTGGCTGTAATATCTCTCGGAGGGAATAGCATAGAGGGTTCTGTGTCGGTGCTTGGAATTGTGCTTGCGATTGGCAGCGCGTTGCTATGGTCGGTGTATTGGCTTATAAATGACAGCCTGAAGGATGCTGTGGATGAAGGCGCGGCTCTTTTCCTTACCTTCCTTTTTGGGATGATATACCTTCTTGCAGGGTGTGTGTTCAATCCTTTGTCGCATCTTTCTATGGAGGCAATCCTTTCGGGTGCATATATCGGTGCGTTTGAGATGGGTGTGCCGTTCATATGTTTTGGAATGGCCATCCGCACAACCGACAATCCGGCTCTGATTAACCAGATGTGCTATCTTTCGCCCTTCCTGTCTCTTTTCTTTATTTCCCTGATTCTTGGGGAGACAATCGTGCCGACAACTTATATCGGCCTTTGCCTCATTGTTGGTGGACTTGTCTACAATCAGTATTTCGCAACACGCAAACTTAACGCTAACAAGGTGTAAGCATCATGAAAACTCTCAAATCTTTTCTTTGTGCCGCCGCTCTGGCGTGCACATTCAATGCTTTTGCTCAAGGCACTCTCGAGGATTATAACCGGGCATATGCACTGGCAAAGAAATATAATAACGGTTATGTGGCAAATGCCAATCCTTCACCCAGATGGATTGACGGAACACATAAGTTCTGGTATGTGCATGACGATGGAGGCACCCGTCGATACACTTTAGTCGACGCCGATAAGAACACATCGAAGAATCTGTTTAACCATGAGGCATTGGCGTCAGCTCTTTCGGCAAAAATATCATCAGAGATTAATCCTGCCGACATCAGGCTTGAGTCGCTTATGGTTTCTCTAAGATGTGACACCCTGAGATTCAATTATAATGGTGACAGATGGACATATGTCAACAACAATAAGGGCGCTTTGTTTAACAATGGCACAGTGCCTCCTCCTCCGGTTTATCCCCATTGGATGGTGGTTGACGAGGAGAAAGACGGCGAGCCTGCAGTTTCTCCCGACGGAAGCAAGACTGCCTTTGTGCGCGACAATAACCTGTGGGTGAAGGATGCGGCTTCCGGCAAGGAGAAGCAGTTGACAACCAATGGCACTATAGGCAATTATTATTCCTCTTATATAAGATGGTCGCCCGACGGAAGCAAGATTGCCACATGCAGGATTCGTCCGGCAGAGAAGCGTTATGTGAGCTATGTTGAATCGTCGCCCGCTCCCGGCAGCCAGCCGATTCTCCACAAGCAGGAGTATGCAAAGCCGGGCGATGAACTCAGATTCAAGGTGCCTTGCATTTTCGACGTTGAGAGCGGAGTGGCTATTGTGCCGGAAACGACTTTGTTCTCTCAGCAATATGACCTTTACGGACCCGAATGGAATGCCGACAACAGCGGCGTTGTGTTTGAATATAACGAGAGAGGGCACAAGAACTATCGGGTGCTTGAAATGTCGGTTGCCAACGGTGCGGTCCGCCCTCTTGTGGAGGAGAGCCATGACAAATATGTGAACTATTCCCGTATTTTCCGCCATATCCTTGAAGACGGCAAGAGAATAATCTGGAGCAGCGAACGTGATAATTATAATCATCTTTACATGTATGACCGAGCCACCGGCAAGCCCTCGCATCAAATCACCAAAGGTCCATGGTATGTGCGCGAAATTGTGCATGTTGATGAGCCCGGCGAGAAGATATATTTCTCGGCAAATGGCGTGAGCAAGGATGAAGACCCTTATTTCATACGATATTATTCTGTTAACTTCGATGGCACCGGAATGACAGACCTGACACCTGCTCCCGGCACTCACAGAGCTGTGTTCTCTCCCGATTTCAAGTATTTGGCCGACACATATTCAACAGTGTCGGATGCTCCGGTCACGGTGCTTCGCGATGCTTCTGACGGGAAAGAGGTTATGAAGATTGCCGAAGCTGACATTACAGCTCTCAAAGAGGCCGGATGGCAGGCCCCGGAGGTTTTCACCGCTCCCGGGCGTGATGGAAAGACCCCTATGTGGGGAGTGATCTACAGGCCGTCTAATTTTGATCCGTCGAAGAAATATCCCGTAGTGGAGTATATCTATCAGGGGCCCGGCGACCAGTATGTGCCGAAATCTTTCATAGCCTATAACCGCAACATGAGTGCGCTTGCAGAACTTGGCTTCGTGGTAGTGATGGTTGACGGAATGGGCACTTCTTTCAGAAGCAGGGAGTTTGAAAATGTGTGCTACAAGAATCTTGTGGATGCGGGCCTTCCGGATCATATCGCCTGGATAAAGGCCGCCGGAGAGAAATACCCTTATCTTGACCTTGACAGAGTGGGCATATATGGCGCGTCGGCCGGCGGGCAGGAGTCTGCCACTGCTGTGCTGCATCATCCGGAATTCTATAAGGCCGCTTATTCGGCATGTGGATGCCACGACAACAGGATGGATAAGATATGGTGGAACGAGCAGTGGCTTGGCTATCCTGTCGACGAGTCTTATATCAAGGCTTCAAATGTAGAAAACGCGCATCTTCTTTCTCGCCCGCTGATGCTTGTTGTTGGAGAGCTTGACGATAATGTCGACCCGGCCTCGACCATGCAGGTGGCTGACGCTCTGATTAAGGCTAACAAGGACTTTGAACTCGTGGTGCTTCCGGGAGTGCATCACACTCTTGGCGAGAGTTTCGGCGAGCATAAGCGCTACGATTTCTTTGTGCGCCATCTGCTCGGAGTCACACCTCCCGATTGGAATGAAATAGACTATAAGTGACATAAGGCTATCGATAACTAATTCCCCGGTGCTGCGGTTTTATGCGGCACCGGGGAATTCGTTATGTGGCGAGTGTGAATCGTTTTTGTCAGCGTTTCTTTAGGTCGGGGAGAAACACGGCCACAATGCCGAGAAGCGGGGTGTAGGCGCAGAAACGATAGACCGCCTCTATGCCGTAGATGTCGGCAAAATCACCGAGAATTGCAGATGCAATGCCTCCCACTCCGAATGCAAACCCGAAAAAGAGTCCGGAAATCATACCTAATTTTGTGGGTAGAAGCTCTTGTGCGTAGAGGAGTATGGCCGGGAATGCGGAAGAGAGTGTGAACCCTGCGCAGAAACTGAGCACCGCTGTCATTGCAAGCCCGACGTGCGGCATAAGAAGGCTGAAAGGAGCTGTGCCTAAGATTGACACCCAGATTACGAGCTTCCGGCCATAGCGGTCGCCGACAGGGCCTCCTACGAGTGTGCCGGCGGCTGTAGACACCACAAAGATGAACAGGAATATCTGCGAGGCGGAAACCGACACTCCGAATTTATCGATGAGATAAAATGTGTAATAGCTTGAAAGGCTCGCCATGTAGATGTATTTCGAGAATATTAGCACCACGATTATGCAGATGGCGAACACAGTCATTCCTTTCGACAATGGTAGTGAGGCATGCCGCTCCTCTTTGCTCACTGTGGCTTTGAGTTCGCGGAGATAGTTCTTATACCACCTGCATATGGGGTGCATGGCCGCGAAGCAAAGCGCGGCTATTACGAGAAACCACATCACATAGTGGCGGTCGCGCGGCGACACTATGACGGCTACAAGCAGCGGCCCTATAGAGCCTCCGAAATTACCTCCCACCTGAAACACGGATTGAGCGAATCCACGGCGTTCCCTCCCCGCCAGTGAGGTTATGCGCGAAGCCTCAGGGTGGAGTGTGGCGGAGCCTATCCCCACCATGAACACGGCAAGGAGTATTCCCGGAAGCGTGTTGCAATATGAAAACAGAATGATGCCGATTGATGTGCAGCACATCCCTGCCGGAAGGCTATATGCGAACGGTCGGCGGTCGAATGCATAGCCCACTACAGGCTGAAAGATAGAGGCGGCCAGCTGATAGATGAGCGTGATGAGCCCGATTTGGGCGAAATTGAGTGACAGGTCGGCCTTGAGCATAGGGTAGACTGCTGTAATCACAGATTGCAGAAGGTCGTTGAGGCAATGCGACGCACTCAATGCCAGCAACACGGAGAATGTGGGCATTGCAGTGAGTCGCCTGATTTTTGAAACCAATGTCGACATGAGAAAGTATTATGGAAACGTAAATTTCTTACGGCACGAATGTTGAACGGTTGCGCTCCTTTATTATTCCGTGGCGGAAAGCATAGAGAAGTTCTGTGAGTTCGTTGATCTGGGCCTGCAGGATTTTTCCTTTGTCGGTGTCGCGCACTCTCATCCTGTGGCTGCTCATCTCCACAATCTGCGTGGTGCTCACGATGTCGGTGCCATGAATTATGGCATCTTCAGTAGAAGAGAATGGTTCGTGCTGCACGAGCTGGAATCCCTGGCTATGATACACCAGTGTGTATCCCGCGATTCCTGTGGTGTGGTGATAAGCCTTTGCAAAGCCGCCGTCGATCACCATCAGTTTTCCGTTTGCCTTTATCGGCGACTCCCCTTTGCCGGTCTTCACCGGAACGTGGCCGTTGATTATGTGGCGGTGTGTGCCTGTCACTCCGAATGCGTCAAGAATCATGTCGCAAACCTTCTCGTCATTGCGCAGCTTGTAATAATATCCCTTGTCTTCGGTGTGGGTTGTTTTATCGGTAAGGAAATATCGCTCAAATGTGGCCATCTTTGATTTGTCGAAGAGAAGAGAGTCCGGGCCGCACCAGAGATACCAGTAATAGTCTGTGGCATATTCTTTTTCGGCAGGCTCGGTGTCGTCGTTGAAGGCGGCACGCATAAACAGGCCTGTTTTAAGATATAGCTCGCGACCTTTGTAGCGTTTTCCATACACTTCCACTTCTTTCAGGGTGCCGTCGGAGTTCAAAGGCATCGAGGCATGGAACAGGAGATTGGAATTGTAGACGCCAAACAGGCATCCATTTGCAAACAAGCACCTCACATGCTTTTGCAAGCGGTTGCTGACCATGAAAGAGTGATGGAGCTTGTTTACGAGTTCCTCCTCTTCCTGAGTCAGCTTGTAAGGGTCTTTGGGGTCGACGGTCGGGAAGTGTGTGTCGCACATTTCATATTCATTCCCGTCGATGGTCAGCACGCACTTTTCATAATTGATTTTCCCAAGCTGTTTGCGGTCTGACATGTTCCATTCCGGGTGCTTGTCGATCATCTGAGCCTCAAGTTTGAACTGTATCACACTAATGGCTTTGTGCATTTTTGCCATTAGTCGGAGGGTTTTGTTGCTAAAATCGTTCTCCTCCGGATTGATTTTGCATTCAAACGGGGTGCAGGGGTCGTCGGCATAAGCCTCCATGGCGAATGTTGCGAGCGGCACAAGGTTTATGCCATATCCCTCTTCAAGAGTGGTCATGTTGCCATAGCGCAAAGAAACGCGCAGCACGTTGGCAATGCAGCAGTCGTTGCCTGCGGCAGCCCCCATCCAAAGGGCGTCGTGGTTGCCCCACTGGATGTCGAATGTGGCGTATCTGCACAGCATGTCCATGATCAGATGCGCCCCGGGTCCGCGGTCGTAGATGTCGCCGAGTATGTGGAGCTGGTCAATGCTCAGTTTCTGAATCACGTTGCACATTGCCACAATGAAAGAGTCGGCCTGGCCTGTGGAGATGATGGTCTCTATGATTCGGTTGAAATAAGCCTGCTTGTCGTCGTCGGAAGGTGATTCGTGAAGAAGCTCCTCAATGATGTAGGCGAACTCTTTGGGAAGAGCCTTCCTCACTTTGGAGCGGGTGTATTTTGATGAAACCGACTGGCACACTTTTATCAGCTGATGGAGAGTGACAAGATAGAAGTCGTTAAGGTCGTTTTCCGATGCTTTTATCAACTGTAGTTTGCGTTCCGGATAATAAATCAGCGAGCACAGCTGCTTGATTTCGGATTCTCTGATTGAAGTGCCGAACACTTCGTTCACTTTTCGCTTGATGTTGCCCGAAGCGTTGCGCATGATGTGCTGGAATGCCTCGTATTCTCCATGGAGGTCGGCCACGAAATGCTCTGTGCCTTTCGGAAGGTTCAGGATAGCCTCAAGATTTATAATCTCTGTGCTTGCCGCCGAGATGTTGGGGAAAGACTGCGCAAGAAGCTCGAGCACTCTGCGGTCTTTGTAGACTATCTCAGGAGTCAGGTTGTCGGTGTGGAACTGGGTCATCAGATTGATACTTGAATGTTATGGCAGGCCGGAGTGGACTGCCGATTCAGTTGCAAAAATACAAAACTGTTTTGGATATTCCAAAGTTAAGAGTTCGTTCCTTGTGGAAAATGTTATGAACAATCGTTTAAAGGCATATGCAAATGTTAAAATATCTGAACCATGAGGGTCGTTATATGTTAAAATATTATCTACTAAACTTAATTGATATTAATCTTAATTAAATCGAGTCATGAAAAAGTATCAGATAATAATATGGCTTGCGGCTCTGGTGGTCGGCGTTGGGGTGGGATTGCTCCGGATTGACGCCGTAGATGCCGTTATGAGTGTGATAGCCACAATCTACACCCGATTGTTCCGTCTTCTGGCTGTGCCCACAATCGTGCTGGCCGTGATCACCACTCTTGCCTCTTTAGGGGCGGAAGAGAGATGGGGAAGATGTTTCGCGCCACTGTCACTTACACGCTTCTGACAACCGGCGCGGCGGCTATTGCGGGCCTGGTGTTTTACCTTATAGTGGCTCCGGGCAACCTGCCTCCAAGTCTGATAAATGCCGAAAACCCGTCGCCGGCGGCAGTTGAGGAGGTGTCGTATGCCGATCATCTTGTTTCGGTTATTCCTGACAATATCGTGAAGCCTTTCCTCGACGGAAATGTGCTGGCGCTCCTTTTGTTATGTTTTGCAGTGGGCATAGCCATATCCAAGATGCCCGACACTCAGCCTAAGAGGTCGCTTATAAACGGACTGACCGGACTGCAGGATTTGCTTTATATGTTGATACGCTGGCTGATTGTGGTGCTGCCTATCGGCATTGTGGCATTTTCGGCGCAGCTTGTGGCTGAAGTGGGAAGCGGAGTGATGCTTGACTCTCTCGGCAAATATGTGCTTGTTATTGTAGCCGGCAATTGCTCGCAGTTCTTCATTATTCTTCCGCTATTCCTCCTTCTTAAAGGCATAAATCCAATAAAGATGCTGAAGGGGATGACGCCGGCTGTGATGATGGCATTGTTCACCAAAAGTTCGGCCGCCACGCTCCCTGTGACTATGGATAATGCTGAAAAACGGGTAGGAGTCAAGCCCAAGATTGCACGTTTTGTGTTGCCGATATGCACCACAGTGAATATGAACGGATGCGCGGCATTCATATTTGTGACTTCTTTATTTGTAATGCAGAATAACGGTATGCCGATCACCTGGGCAACGATGCTGACATGGTTCTTCATATCTGTGCTGTCGGCCGTGGGGAATGCCGGTGTGCCGATGGGTTGCTATTTCCTTACGCTTTCTCTGATGTCGGGCATAGGCGCGAATGTGGGAATTATGGGAATAATTCTTCCTATCTACACTATTATCGATATGATAGAGACTGCGGAGAATGTATGGTCAGACTCTTGCGTGTGTGCAATCACCGACAAGGTTATGGATTCTTCCAAGTCATTGCCAAAGTCTTGAACTACAGAAAATTTTTATAGATAGAATAGCAAATAAACAGTAAGAGTGAAACTAAAACCCCGCTCTTGCTGTTTATTTTCTTAATATTGCATATAAGTTGCAGAAAACATGATGTAATTTTGTATCGGTAATCTTTTGATGAATATTGTAAAACAAAAAATATGAGCAAGACATTTAAAATTGAAGTGGATTGTGCCAACTGTGCCAATCTTGTGGAAGAGGCGGCAAAGAAAGTGGAGGGTGTAAAAGACCTCACAATCTCTTTTATGACTCAGAAGATGAAAGTGACGTTTGAAGAGGGGGCCGATGAGGAGGCTGTGATGGCGGCTGTGCTCAAGAAAGCCCGGAAGATAGAACCTGATTTTGAGATTCATTGACGAAATTCACATTAAATAATGCGGCATCCCGGCGTGTGTCGCCAGGGATGCCGTGACGTTATGTAAGATGAACAAAAAGCAAAAAAACATGCTCACGCGGATTATCATCGCTCTGGTGCTGACCGTGGCGCTTCAGTTTATTGACATTTCCGGCTGGCCCAGGCTGACGGCATACTTTGCTGTTTACCTTATAATCGGTTATGACATTTTGCTAAAGGCGGGGAGAGGGATTGTCAACGGACGGGTGTTTGACGAAAATTTCCTGATGGCTGTGGCCACAGTCGGGGCATTCGTTCTCGCATTGTATGAGAAGAGCGGCGACTATCTTGAGGCTATTGCTGTGATGCTGTTTTATCAGATAGGGGAGTTTTTCCAGAGCTATGCCGTGGGTAAAAGCCGGAAAAATATTGCCGCTCTGATGGATATCCGCCCGGATTATGCCAATATAGAGAAAGCGGGGAAGATTGAAAAAGTAGACCCTGACGATGTGGAAATAGGGGAGGTCATAATCGTGCAGCCCGGCGAGAAAGTACCGATAGACGGGATTGTGATTTCGGGCGATTCTTCACTCAATACATCTGCTCTCACCGGAGAGTCGCTTCCGCAAGAGGTCGGCAAGGGTGACGAAGTGATGAGCGGGTGTATAAACCTGTCGGGATTATTGAAAATCCGCACCACCAAAGAGTTTGGAGATTCAACAGTGTCAAAGATACTTGAACTTGTGGAAGACTCCGCCTCAAGGAAATCAAAGTCGGAAAATTTCATTGCACGTTTTGCACGAGTCTACACTCCGGCAGTGTGTTACGGGGCTTTGGCCCTTGCAGTGCTTCCGCCGCTGTTTCTGATGGCGTTTAAAGGTGCTCCGTTTGATTTCGCCACCTTTGAGACATGGATTTATCGTGCGCTGGTGTTTCTTGTGATAAGTTGCCCGTGTGCTTTGGTGGTGAGCGTTCCGTTGTCGTTCTTTGCCGGAATCGGTGGCGCCAGCCGTGAGGGAGTGCTTGTGAAGGGGGCAAACATATTGGAAACGCTGTCGAAAGTGAAGACTGTGGTGTTTGACAAGACCGGAACACTCACAAAAGGAGTGTTTGAAGTTAACGCTTTTCATGATCATAACGATAACGACATTGAACATCAGAAGGCAAAGCTGCTTGAGTATGCCGCGATTGTAGAGTCGTCGTCGTCGCACCCGATTGGAAAGTCGCTGCAGAAGGCTTACGGGCACAAAATAGACAGGACCCGCATGACAGGGCTTCAGGAAATAAGCGGGGAAGGTGTGACTGCCATGATTGACGGCTTGACTGTGGCGGCCGGAAATGAAAAACTTATGAGGCATGTCGGCGTGGAGCCTTGCAATTGCCACACTGCAGGCACTATTGTGCATATGGCCATAGGCGGAAAGTATGCAGGGCATATTGTTCTCGGCGATGTGGTGAAGCCTACGTCGAAAGCAGCTGTAGCGGATTTGCGTAAATCGGGAGTGACAGACATTGTGATGCTTACCGGCGACTCTGCTCCTGTTGCCGCTCATATTGCATCGGAACTGAAAATAGGGAAAGTCTACAGTGAGTTGCTTCCGGCTGACAAGGTTAGGCAGCTTGAACGTATCCTGAAGGATTCTGAAAACGGGGGAAAGGTGGCGTTTGTGGGCGACGGCATCAACGACGCGCCTGTGCTTTCGCGTGCCGACATAGGGATCGCCATGGGAGCATTGGGCAGCGACGCCGCGATAGAGGCGGCAGATGTAGTGCTTATGGACGACGATCCAATGAAGATTGGCAAGGCTATACGCATTTCGCGCAAGTGTCTGCGCATAGTCTGGGAGAATATAATAATGGCTATAGGCATCAAGGGAATTTGCCTGATTCTTGGCATTTTCGGCATAGTCAATATGTGGCTTGCCATCTTTGCCGATGTAGGGGTCATGATTCTTGCAGTGCTCAATGCCATACGCGCCATGTATGTGCGCAAAATATAATTTACGGTTTCATCAGGCGGAGAATGCCTTCGCATATAAAAATGTGGAAGCATAATGGAGGGAATGGTGAACGAAAATAAGTTGCAAACGTTACGAAAGAGGGGGTATGCCCGCAGGCAGGGCGGACGATGTCTTGCAAGCGGGCATGCATTCCCCTCTGTTTAAGTTAATTTATAGTCCATCTTCAAGTTCAGAATCTTATGCGACAGATCATAACCCACTTTACAGACGACGACCTTTATAAATTCACCATGTGTTGCGCCGTGATTGAAAATTTTCCGCGCACTCAGGTGAAGTATAAGTTTAATGACCGCGACAACACAGTCTATCCTAAGGGATTTGCGGAGGAGTTGCGCAACCAGATTGTGATGCTTGAGAATGTGGTTATCACTGACGAGGAGATTGCTTTCATGAGGAAGCGCTGCCGGTATATTCCGGCGTGGTTCTACAGTTTCCTTAAAGGTTTCCGTTATGATTGCCGCTGGGTGAAGGTGAGCCAGGATTCAGAGGGGCATCTCGACATCGAGTTTGAGGGGTGCTGGAGCAACACGATTTTGCTTGAAGTGAAAGTGCTGGCGATAGTGTCCGAACTTTACTACATAATGACGGGCGAGTCGGATAAACTTGACTATGGCTCGTATTACCACAAGTCGTGGCACAAGGCGCAGGCCCTTATGGACGCCGGATGCACATTTAGTGATTTCGGCACCCGCAGAAGGGCATCGTTTGAAGCCCAGGACACTGTGGTGAGAGCCATGAAGGAATGTCAGGACATAGACAAGGGCCCGGGGAGATTTGTGGGCACAAGCAATGTGTATCTTGCAATGAAATATAATCTTGTGCCTGTAGGGACAATGGCGCATGAACTGATCTGCGCCATAGCAGGGATGTATGGCCCGCAGATGGCCAATTATCTTGCAATGAAAACGTGGGCGAGCACTTATCGGGGAGCGCTCGGCACATATCTTTATGACACTTATGGCTGGCGCATTTTCAGCCTTAATTTCTCTGAGGATTACGCCAATATGTTTAAGGGGCTTAGAGTGGACAGCGGCGATAATTTCAAGCAGCTTGACCTTATTATTGAAAAGTATAGAAGCTTGAATATTGATCCCCGCACGAAGCAGATTGTGTTCAGCAATGGCTTGAATGTAGACAAGGCCATAGAGATACAGCAATATGCCGCCGGAAAATGTCTCCCCTCTTTCGGAATCGGAACTCATTTCACAAATGACTTCGAAGGCGTGAAGCCAATGAATATTGTAATAAAACTGGTTGCTGTGAAGATAACCGAGTCTTGGCCTTTTTATCTGAGCACATGCAAACTGAGCGAAGACCATGGAAAGTATTCAGGCGATATCGCGACTGTAAACCGTTTCCTTGAAACCCTACATCTGAAGGAGCCGGAGTCATGAAAATAGATAGAAGTATGATTAAAGCACTTTTTTTGATATAGACGGAACTCTCGTGAGTTTCAAGACGCATGCAATCCCACAATCCACGGTGGAAGCCCTGACTAAGGCGAAAGAGAGGGGAGTGGAGATATACATTTCCACAGGACGTCCATACGCTTTGGTTACTAATATCGGGAGCATAGAGCATCTGATTGACGGATATATCACCACTAATGGGGCTTATTGCTTTATTGGCGACAGAGTTATTTCATGCAGCCTGATACCTCGGGAGGATGTGTCGTATGTGGTAGGCAAGACAAAATCTGTAGGCTTCCAATGTATGGTGGTGGGAGAGAAGTCGCTCACAATGTATAACACCGCCTCCGACCCGGAAGCAGTGGAGAAGGTGAGGGAATTGCTTAATGTGACCGGCCTGGAACGTGAGTTGCCTATAGAGCCAACGTCCTCAGGCATTTTGTTTTGATCTTCTGCATTTGCGATGATATTCGTTTTTGAAAAAAGTTATCGGGCGGTAAAGGCAATGCAGGGCGTTAAAGACAGCTTCGGGCGATAAAGGCAGTATTATAAAGAGAGAGTAGAATGGGATTTATTTACATAGTGATAAGTCAGGCCGGTGGCCGGGGCATGAGTTATGCCGCCTCACACTTATATACAAGATTGTCGAGGTCGTCATATCTACCGGATTCAATGGCATTTTTTGTCTTGCTTATCAGGCTATCTACGGGATAGCCGTTTGTCATTACAGGCTCCTTATACCTGACCGCACCCATATTCTGCAGTACTGTCGTGGGCCGGGAATTGTCGCGATTGATCTCAACAGGTTCAAAACCGCTCGCAAGTCCGGATATGTAGATCTCGGCTTCTTCGTTTTTGGCTTCATCAGAGGCTTTCATCCGTTTGTCGGCCATAATATCCATAGTTACCAGACCTGCATAATATAGAATCAGCAGAATGAACAGCAGCGTTATGATTTGTCCGTATGTCATAGTGTCAGAGGTTTACGCATAGTATCTCTCCGAACAAAAATGCAGTGCGTTTTGTGGGATAGCTCCTTTGACAATCAATTTGGCGATGATATTGACGCAATGCAAACCGATATTAACGACATAATTGCAAAGTGCGCCCCCATTTTAGGTTGGACAAGAGCCGGAGAGTTGGGAGATTTCATAACACCGGAATTAACCAATAAAAAGATTGCTCAAAACTGAGTTGCTGTCATACCTCGGAATTTGTTTATACCTTTGTGCTTTCTTATCTCTCACGGTTAGTTAAGCCAACGAAACAACTTTAATCAATCAAGCAGTAGGGGAGCCGCCTATTGCTTGATTTGTTTTGTGCGCTATTGGTACACCTCAAAAGTACACTTTATTTTGCACAGTACACTATTAGTATACCCTGACAATGAAAAATCCTCTAAAACTCAATGGGTTAAAGGGGATTTGAAGTACCCAGAACATAACTACTAAAACTACATTCTATTACTTTCTAATGCTTTTATATATTGCTTTATATTAGTGCATTATGAAAATATTGCAGATTCTTGAGGCTCTTTGAATTGCTTAAAATAGCGTAATTTTGCCTGTAAATTTGCCTGTAAAAATATTTTGAGTTATCTTTGTAATCGGATTCGGGTTGAACCACGTGGGCGTTGCCTGCAAAGTTGCCTGTAATAGTAATTTTAACTCTTATAATCTCTCCAATGGCGACATTCAGATTTGAACTCAACGGACGACCGACCAAGAACAAGACATACGTGGTGTATCTTCGTGTGACTGTCGGCGGTAAAAGAAAACTTATCAAGACGATGGTCGAGATTGCCCGACCATCCGATTTTAATGCAAAATGCAAAGGCGAGAATTGGATACATGGCGGTGTCCGCGACGCAAAGGTGCTCAATGCACAGCTGGCTGATATTCTCGCCAAGGCGAAGGAAACGTATAAGGAACTTGACAAGGAGGGCGAGGTCACGACCGTCGCGCTTGCCAAGGAGATGAACACAGAGGTTGTTTCTCCTTCGTTTCTCGCTTTTGCGCGTGAGCGGGCTCAGATGATTTATGATAACGGAGGCTGGCGCAACTGGCGTAAGTATTGCGGGCTTATTAATAAGCTGGATGCCTTCCGAAAGAAACGTCGTATGGCGGACATTACTGTTGCCGATATGACGGTCGAGCTATTGACTCGCTTTGACAACTTCCTCCATAAGTGGGAGAATGAGCGAGAGCCGGGGAAGCTGTTACATCCGAACACTATAGAGGTGCAGTTCAATATACTCCGCACACTTGTTCATCGCGCCATCGAAGTCGGTATAATGGAAGCCTCCAAAGATCCGTTCCTTGTATTCAAATACAAGGGTGTAAAGACCGTCAAGGAAAAACTTGATGATTCAGAGATGGAGCGAATCATCAATCTGGAATTGGAGGAGGGCTTGTTGATATGGCACTGCAAAAATTATTTCCTGTTCAGCTATTATTGTGCCGGTATCCGTGCAGCTGATTTGATTCAATTGCGATGGGGCAATGTCTCCGTCTCCGGAAGATTGCATTACCAGATGGGCAAGAACCATAAAGAGCGTGACCTTCTTCTAGTTGAGCAGGCTATTGAAATCCTGCGCCATTATCAGCGGGAGGATGCAAAGGCTACGGATTATATTTTCCCATTGCTGTCAAATGATGCTGAATATGCCGGATATGTGACGCAAGCCGACAAAGACAGAATGCGCCCGGAACTGCGGCACAAGATGTATCAGGATATTTCATCAAAGAACGCCCTTATCAACAAATATCTCAAAAAGATTGCAGAGAAGGCGGAGATTGAGAAACCTCTCTCAATGCACATCAGCCGTCATTCGTTCGCTCATATAGCGCAGGAGTCCGGGGCGGAGTCATCTGCCATCAAGAATATCCTCGGCCATAGCAACCTCGCCACTACCGAGCGATACATGGGTAGCTTCGACACCTCCAAGACCGATGAGACTCTACGCAATGTATTCGCCAAGAGACAACCCTCGGCAACCGCGACGGAGGAATCGGGAGCGACAAAAGAGGAACAAGCCGTCGAATTGCTAAAGGGTATGACCCCTGAGCAAATTATGGCCGTGATTTCAGCAATCAATAAATAATCAGTAAATTTGCATTGCTATGGCAAAGGAAACACTTATACAGCATAACGCAGCAGATTATAACATCGCTGTTCAGACAATAAAAGAAGCGATTCTTCGCAGTCAGTATCAGGCAGCGAAGTTGGTCAACCGTGAAATGCTCTCACTGTATTACGGAATTGGCAGGTATGTATCTGCTAATTCAAGAAAGGGATTCTGGGGCACAAATGCTATTGAGACTATCTCTGAACGATTATGCAAAGAGTTACCAGGGCTTAAGGGATTCTCGACAACAAGCATAAAGAAAATGCGTCAGTTCTACGAACAATGGGAACCGGTCATCAATAAATCGACCGCCGTGGCGGTCAATTTACCTTTGGTAAACGATGAAATTGATATAGACTCACTGCTTTGCGTAGGTCCGACCGCCACGGCGGTCGATTTCAACATAGAAGAATTTTTAGAGATAAGCTTCTCTCATCATATTGAAATTCTGAATAAGGTAACCGATATCCCCACAAGAAATAAATACATTCATATCGCATTAGATCAGAAATGGCCAGCAAAAAGACTTCGAGAAGAGATCACGAAGAAAGCAGCTGATCACTATGGGGCTATGCCTTCTAACTTTGGCGTAACAATCAAGGACAGCCGCGATGCGATCAAAGCACTCAACATGTTTAAGGATGAATATCTGCTTGACTTTATCAACACCGAAGAAATCGGTATCCGAGACCTTGCAGATATAGATGAGCGAGTAGTGGAGAAAGAGATAATCCACAATATCAAGAAGTTCATAATGACTTTCGGACGAGACTTCGCGTTCGTCGGCAACCAATATCATCTGGAAGCATTTTCAGAGGACTTCTTTCCCGACCTATTGTTTTTCAATCGAGAACTGAACTGTCTGGTCGTTGTGGAGCTTAAGACCGGAGATTTCAAACCCGGTTATCTTGCTCAACTTATGACATATCTTCGCATTCTGGATGACAAAGTGAAAAAGCCTCATGAGAACCCCTCGATCGGCATAGTGTTATGCAAGAACGCTAATAAAGACTTTGTAGAGTACGTTATTCAGGATTATGCCAAGCCTATGGGCGTAGCCACGTACCGCCTAAGTGAAGATATGCCGGAAAAATTGCGCGAGGCATTGCCGGATGTTGAAGAGTTAAAGAAATTACTCTGATTATTAGTGCCGAAATAGCCACACAAATGTTTGGTGTCATAGAAAATGGGACAAATGTCATAGCAAATTATCTCATGTCATAGATGATGTCATAGAAAAATATCACAAACAAATTCTTTGTTGTCATCAATAATGGCACCGATGGCACCAATCGTGTCACCAACAAATTCTTTGTTGGCACCGATAATGACACCAGTCCGGCACCAATGGAACAATGCGGAACAATAAACGGAACAATGAATAGAGAGAATTAACGTCAGCAAGGAAGTTGCTCCCTGCCGACGTTTTCTTTCGATGACCTTATTTATCCTGCATGGTTTGTTGCCAGCGATGTTGAACTATTTGATTAGTTCTTGACTGTCTATACATACAAACACCAGCCTCATCGTTGCTTCTCGCAGCCTCTCGATGGCGGCATTGCCTTTCTTCTCGCTGAAATTCTCGCGAAGTGTCTTTACCAATGTGTTGTAACTGACACCGTAAGTCCGATAGAGCGCGTTCAGCGAGGATAGCTGATTGATGAAAATCCGAGTGTTTTCATTGACAACAAAGATCTTGAAAGGCTTCTGGAAAATAAAGTTCTTGATGAATACAGCCTTATTGACGGCTTCGGACTGCTCGAACATTGAGAGGAATCGAGCATTTTCCTCTACATTGAACCGCACGACGTAGCGGTTCACAGAAGGGTCAGCCTTGGACCTTCGACCTCCGCTGTTTGAGTATTTACCCATAAAAATAGAAGATGGCATCGCAGATTGCTTCGCTGAGAAATGCCACAGGCGTTGAAAGGGGTTTCCGACTATGGAGGAAACCATTCCCTCGGAGAGCAAGGGTTGCGAGGCACCGGTTTTATTTCGAGTGCCTTGCAACATACCTTGCTCATCCATGTGGATGCCTGTTTTTCAGTGAGTAACCTCATTCAATCTTGGATGTCTCCACGAATGTCATATTAATGATACAAACAATTATCGAAACAGCCAAATTCCGCGTCCTGTCATCTGCATGTGGCGAAAATCTGATTGGACAAGGGTTGAAATTAGGCGATCAATGGGAGTGAATCATTTGAAGTTTCCATCTACTTTCCTGACCGCGCAAGGGGTGTCATACACGAATTTCGGCGTAACATACGGCATTTGACGGCAGATTTAGGCCCCCGATGCCCAATATATTCAGATATTTGGACTTGCATGTCTATTGATGTTAACTTTGTCATATTCTTATGTATAGACAAGGATGTCAGTGTGTGTACCCTTTTGAGCATACTTACTATTATAGGAATGTATATACGACTTGGTAAACGTCTATAAATCAATTCGCTTTTACATACTCTCAGATATGGTTATAAACATAAATCCTGATTGCCATATTTATAAACGACTGTTTGAGAGTGCCGATATGACAATATATGAATATCCATTTGCAAGAACGCAAAAGCATATATCTGTTTGTTTATTCATTCAAACATTTAAACGTATAAATGCGGATTCGCAGCCATGCGGCTTCATAGCCACAAATCGCGGCAGATTCAGGCAATGCGAGGCAACATAATCCCGACTGGTCTGAAAATTTGGACAGACAGAGGGCGTCATGTTATCTTTGTCGTAGAATTTCAGCCTCCTCCGACTCCACCAATGGATTAATTGAGAAAAAGCCACGGAACTCGCGCTTGCTGAAATTTGCTTCCCGCCACATACCAGATTCTTTTGAATCAGCATATTTATCCGAGCACATACGCCGTCACATTCAGTTGATGAGTTTTGGAATGATTGACCGCCCTATGTTCAAAGGAGTATGCCGTTCAGAACGAACCCTGTACACATCATCCGGACTTCTACTGTAAGCTCGGACAGTCTGGGGTGTGTAGATGTGGAAGCGTCCAATAGAATAGTCAAGAAGTATGTTAATCCCAGAAATAGAGAATTATGGCAAAAAGATATGACAACGACTTTGATGCCGATGCCTTTGTGGAGAATTTTCGTGCAAAGGAAGTACCGCCTTGCGCTCCTTTGAGCAACACTGATAATTTAAATTCCACGGCGCAAGAACCTCCCTCCTCGGTACAATCCAATCATAAGGGAAGTTCTGCATCAAAATCCCGCAATTCGGCTCTATCGTCACAAGTGGAAGAATACAGACGAAGATTTATTGATGATCTGACGTATCTATGTCCACCCTCCGGATGCTCGAATGTAAGAATCTGCCCTGAATTTGTAAAGCAAATCAGACAGTTGCAACTCCTATGTGGAAACCGTAAAGCCAACCTTACAACCTTCATCAACAACGTGCTCAGACAGCACTTCGACGAATGCAAGGAAGCAATCGTCAAGCTCTCTAAAGAATATGACAAACCCATTGAGTGAATCTCAGCAAAACTCCGCTCCGACATCGCTCATGCTTATGATTCCACAGGATGAGTGGCAATCACTGCACGAGAAACTCGACCGTCTCATTGAGATAGTCGAGAAAACCCAAGCCGGAAGTCCCGGCAAAGACTGGTTTGAGTCCGACGAAGTCCGCGAAATCCTCGGCATCTCCCCCAAGACGTGGCAAAACTACCGCGATCAACGCCTCATCCCCTTCTCCCAGATAGGTCGCAAAATCTACGTCAGCCGCGCCGACCTCAACGCCTTCCTCCACCAGCACCGGATAGATGCTCGGAAGTGATGTAACAACTGAGAATCAACTATAATGAGACGGCCAACGGCTATGTTTTACAGCATAATCGTTTGCCGTCTCATTTATCTTTAGTAACTTTACGTTCAAATTTAATAAATCAATCAATGGAGACAAAAACAGAACGTCAAAAACTAAACGAATAAAAGCAGTATGAGCAGAAACCGGGCACACCGGCAAATGGCTCGCCGAGCAATTAGGCAAAGACCCCGTGACTGTCTCCAAATGGTGTACCAACACCTCCCAACCAGATTTGTATACACTTTCTCAGATATCTCGTATAATTGGTGTAAATTCACGTGAATTACTGGCATCTGATTAAAAGTAAATTTCTGCAATAATAAATTCTATAATGATGTCGCTTTCATCGAATCAATGATCTAACCCCTGAAAACAGAGAAGTAATCAATGGCAAAATTCGTTAGTAAAGCTCAACTTAAATTAGCTGATATCGAGGAAATTAATAAATTCTTCGAGGATAACATATTCCAAGGTGTGTTCTCTAATGAAATTAAAAGCAAGCATCCGGAATGGTTCAAGGGAAGCGTATCTAACATTCGTTTAGATGGTGCTACTACAGATATTTTGGGTTCATATATCAATGTTCCAGCATCTTCAAACATAATTAAAGAAGGCCCATGTCAATTTAAATGCCGATTAAAATCTCATTCGCCATTTCAAATTTCATTGATTCCAAATTCTCTTGAAAATATTGATAATTTTACTGAGACATCTCTGACTGATGTAGCAGAAAATGCTACTGAAGCTGATCTTTTCCAGCTATGGGGAGTCGATAGCACTGAATGTATAGGGTTTTATCATCATGACGAAGAAAAAGAGATCTACGTCATCGATGATATTAGAAAACCCAATTTTGATCACATCCCTTATTATCCGACTGATTCCGATAAAAGACCCATACGTTTAACATATCATAAACTTATATATGGGATAAAGGAAAACGACTACTACCTTTTTAATTGGAAATTATCTCATAGGAATATCTTAAATCCGTATGAGATATATATAGATTTTAATACTCCTCCAAGAAAAATTCAGCCTAAATGGTTCATCGATAAACTCTTCAAGGATCGGCATGACGATAAATCAAAGAACTTTAGTTCAGCGACTAACTTTCTTGATACGCTGAGTAAACAACTCAGCGCAAATGACTCTACATTTATTTATGAACTTTTACAGAATGCCAATGATTATCCCGTAGAAGGCAAGATGGTAGATGTAGTCTTTCATATCACAGATAATTACTTGCTTTTTCTTCATTCGGGAGATGCGTTTAATGTCCGCAATATTTCTGCAATACTTCGGTTATTTTTTGAGAGTTTGTTAACGGCTCCGAGGAGCCAGGTGTTTAATCCATTAAAAATCTGATGTTTAGCATAAAATTTAACACTAAAATTTGGTCAAGTCGCTGAATTTCAGTAACTTTAAGGTTATTCCAAGACACTTAAAGACATGCTGATTTTCGAACTACTTGACCAATATGAGGGCATCTGCCGGAGGGCATTCTTCGGTTGCGCTACAAAGTTAAACAAAACTTTCATAGCAAACATCATCGAGATACTGATTTTAATCATGTGCATACCGCGAAAGATAAATTTTCTTCAACTCGGACGTTACGGACGACGTGGTGAACAGCGATACCGTCAGACTTTCCGTAAGGATTTCGACTGGCTGTGCTTTAACATGAACCTCGCCGCCGACCGTTTCCAGCATGGCATGAAACGATTGGCTATCGCCATAGATCCGAGCTTCGTTGCCAAAGCGGGCAAAAAGACAGACCATATAGGCCGGTTCTGGTCAGGCTGCGCCTCGGCTGTCAAGCATGGCCTTGAGATACTCGGTATCGCCGTGGTGGATGCAGACATCAAGGATGCAATGATGCTCCGGGCCGTGCAGACTCTGAACGCCACTGAACTTGAAGGAAAGAATATGACTCTCAATCAGTGGTATCTGTCTGTATTGAAGAAGTACAGAACAGATTTGCTGAAAATCACTTCATTGCTCGTTGCCGATGCCGCCTTCTCCGTACTGCCGTTTGTCGAGGGGCTGAAAGAAATCGGTTTTTCTCTGATAAGCCGTCTGCGTTCCAATGCCGTGCTGTATTACATCTACGAAGGACCGCGCACCGGTAAAAGAGGACGGCCTAAGACCAAGGACGGCAAGATTGATTTTGCAAATCCCGACAAATGCAGGATGACCAGGCTTGACATCGATCCCGAGGAAGGCGAGGCTTTTGAACTTGTGGCATGGTGCAAGTCTCTGAAGCAGAAAGTACGGCTGGTAATCCATTATCTGCCCGGAGGTGGACACCGACTGTATTTCTCGACCGATACCTCTGTCTGCGGCAAAGATGTCTATGACATTTACCGGACACGGTTTCAGATTGAGTTCTGTTTCCGCGACGGCCATCAGTTCACCGGACTGCTCGACTGTCAGGCTCGTGATGAAAAAGCTTTGGATTTTGCTTACAACGCTTCGTTTGCCGCTGTCAACATCACCAAGGTGCTCAGGAAGCAGACGAATATGCCCTTTTCTATTGGTCAAATTAAGTCTCTGATGGTCAACGCTCATTTCATAAAAAGATTTTTTGACCTGAGCGGAATTGACCCGAACAAGACTTTAAATGCTAAACTTGTCAAAGAACTCTTTGGCTTGACGGTTGATGCCGCTTAGCCTATGAATAATTTTTTAACGAACTATTGTTTCTGGAATTTGTGGAATTAATGAGAAGGAAAAGGTTGCTAATAAGCGTACTATTGGCTATAAGGGTATTGGCTTTAAAACGGTGTTCTTAAACAATCACTATGTCTATATACAGACTGGAGATTATTCATTTAGATTCGATGAAGGAGAAACTCCTGAGAAAAAACCAGGAGGTAAGATTAGACGACTTGAAGCTCCTTTCCAAATATTGCCTATTTGGACTCCTGCTAATGAAGTAGCTCCTGAAGTCAGAAATGTATTTAGACAATCGGGGGAAGAGTTCAGAGTTCGTATTGCACTTCGCCCCGATAATAAGGACTTGTTACATGTTGGCCGCAACAACTACGAGTCGCTATTTAAGTCCGTTTTCTCAGATTCAAATATCATCCTTTTTATCCCAAACATCAACTCTGTTAGGGTAATTATAAATGGAGTCGAGGAACGTGTTTGTTTACGTAACAATAAAGAATGGGTTGTTTCTGACTATGAAGTTGAAATCCAAGAATCACTTCAACTTGCAATAAATAAAACTATCGACAAAGGCAATACTCGCATTCCGGAAAAATATAAGGATTTTGATTATACTAAAGTCTCATTTGCTTGCAAACGTATAGGTGCTACAATCCAACCTATTGAACATGCCACTGTCTATTGTTATCTTCCGACAAGTGCATCATGGGGATTTCATTTCCTATTGAATACAGATATGATACCTAAGGGGGATCGTAATGATATCGAGAAAGAGGTTGTACTTGCTGATGGGGAGGAAACAAACTTTAACGAAGAACTTGCCTCTATTGCTGGCGATAAGTTCTTTGATTGGATTCTGGATTTGTTAAAAAGTAGAGAATATCAGTTAGCTTCGGTATTCTCATTAATACCCGATTTCAAAAAATGCAAAAAAGAACATGATTTTTACGATTCTTTCATTGCTAAGTTTGAATCGGCATTTGAATCCAGATTAGATTCAGATCATATTGTCCCTGTATCTAAGGGTATCTCTTTGATTAAGAGCGTCATCCTCGACACAACGGGGTTGTCTTCGAGTGACATTATGACAGATGATGAGTTTCGTAAGTTTACCGATATGGAAGACTTATATCTTCCGCTCCCTATCTTACGTAAGGATAAGAATTTTAATTCATTTTTGAAAAGATATGCATCAGACTCTCAAGTATTCGACAAGGATGAGATTTACAATCTAATCAGTCATACATCCTTTCAAGAATGGCTAAAAAATCAAGAAAACAACAACCGTTTCCTTAATTTCTTGCTTGAAAAGAAGTATCTTCAAGATTTCCTTGATGAGAAGATTTTCCTTAAGGCCGATGGAGGGCTTTATCGTGCTTGTGAATTATACTACGACATTGATAAGTATCTTGCCGACCTCGATGCATTCACTGACTATCTTTACTATCTGAGTCCTCAAACCCGTGAATACTTTGCTGAGAACTCGCAATGGGATGATGCTATCTCTGGGGCCTTTGCAAAATTTGACGAAGACAAGTTCGTAAATGATATACTTCTTGACGAGGACAATATCGAGGCAACCAAGGAAAGATTGAAGAATTTCGACACCTCTGTTCATTTCTTCAACTTCCTTGCCATATATGTTGGCTATACAGACAACTACAAGCAACTGCCATTTTATGATGCAAATGGGAAGGTTGTTGAAAGCTTCGAAGATAAGTTGGTTTTCTTCCACAATATTGAAGGAGAAACACTTTGCGCATCTAAATGGCTTGAAAACGTTGTTATATCTTTTATCAGTGACTCTTATTCGGAAGTTGCAAAATCTTACTTTAAGAAATTTGACGTTCAGGATTACTCAGACGATATAATCGTTAAGGATATTATATTATCTGAAGACTATACCAGTGATATATCTTCTGCAATTGACGAAGACATAGATTTGTCAGTTGATTTCATAAACTTTTGTTTCAAAAACAAAGATATTATACCTCCGTTAGGTCTTAAATCATATACCTTGAACGTATATGATTGTAATGGAGATTCCGACTGGTATATCAATGATAATGTTGTTTATTTCCCATCATCGCAATTTGACTACTATTCCCAGAAGAAATGGATAGATTCTTCTTGGCTAACTTGCCTGAATGTAGCCTATATTCCTGATAAATTTGCGGAAGAAGAGTACAAGAAATTCTTTACCGACGCATTTGGCATAGAAGAACTAACCGATGTTTATTTCTATAAGAATGTTGTCAAGAAGAATCTTACGAATCTTTTTAGCAAAATCAAAGGGAATGAAGACAAGGACGGACATAAGAATATTGACTTCGTCAATTATCTTGATGAGAATTATAACAATAGTTCGTTAAAAAATTATTCATAGGCTAAGCGGCATCAACCGTCAAGCCAAAGAGTTCTTTGACAAGTTTAGCATTTAAAGTCTTGTTCGGGTCAATTCCGCTCAGGTCAAAAAATCTTTTTATGAAATGAGCGTTGACCATCAGAGACTTAATTTGACCAATAGAAAAGGGCATATTCGTCTGCTTCCTGAGCACCTTGGTGATGTTGACAGCGGCAAACGAAGCGTTGTAAGCAAAATCCAAAGCTTTTTCATCACGAGCCTGACAGTCGAGCAGTCCGGTGAACTGATGGCCGTCGCGGAAACAGAACTCAATCTGAAACCGTGTCCGGTAAATGTCATAGACATCTTTGCCGCAGACAGAGGTATCGGTCGAGAAATACAGTCGGTGTCCACCTCCGGGCAGATAATGGATTACCAGCCGTACTTTCTGCTTCAGAGACTTGCACCATGCCACAAGTTCAAAAGCCTCGCCTTCCTCGGGATCGATGTCAAGCCTGGTCATCCTGCATTTGTCGGGATTTGCAAAATCAATCTTGCCGTCCTTGGTCTTAGGCCGTCCTCTTTTACCGGTGCGCGGTCCTTCGTAGATGTAATACAGCACGGCATTGGAACGCAGACGGCTTATCAGAGAAAAACCGATTTCTTTCAGCCCCTCGACAAACGGCAGTACGGAGAAGGCGGCATCGGCAACGAGCAATGAAGTGATTTTCAGCAAATCTGTTCTGTACTTCTTCAATACAGACAGATACCACTGATTGAGAGTCATATTCTTTCCTTCAAGTTCAGTGGCGTTCAGAGTCTGCACGGCCCGGAGCATCATTGCATCCTTGATGTCTGCATCCACCACGGCGATACCGAGTATCTCAAGGCCATGCTTGACAGCCGAGGCGCAGCCTGACCAGAACCGGCCTATATGGTCTGTCTTTTTGCCCGCTTTGGCAACGAAGCTCGGATCTATGGCGATAGCCAATCGTTTCATGCCATGCTGGAAACGGTCGGCGGCGAGGTTCATGTTAAAGCACAGCCAGTCGAAATCCTTACGGAAAGTCTGACGGTATCGCTGTTCACCACGTCGTCCGTAACGTCCGAGTTGAAGAAAATTTATCTTTCGCGGTATGCACATGATTAAAATCAGTATCTCGATGATGTTTGCTATGAAAGTTTTGTTTAACTTTGTAGCGCAACCGAAGAATGCCCTCCGGCAGATGCCCTCATATTGGTCAAGTAGTTCGAAAATCAGCATGTCTTTAAGTGTCTTGGAATAACCTTAAAGTTACTGAAATTCAGCGACTTGACCAAATTTTAGTGTTAAATTTTATGCTAAACATCAGATTTTTAATGGATTAAACACCTGGCTCCTCGGAGCCGTTAACAAACTCTCAAAAAATAACCGAAGTATTGTTATAACCTTATTTTCGAAAAAGAAAATGATGCCAAATTATTCTCGGATCTTGTAATCGCATCCGAAGGTGGATTTGATGTCAACCTTAATGATGCAAGTCTTTACATCTATAGTGAGGATCTCGCTGATATTATAGGTTTGCCTTGGTTCCCCGATAAAGTCGTCACAATGACACATCATAGATATGGGGCATCCAAAGCATTAGAGAAATTAGGTATTGCTCGCTATACTTTTTCAGATTTCTACGATAAAGTATTGGTCGGCAACCTTGTCTCGATTAACAATAAAATTTCAACGATTGATAATAGCGTTGCATTCCACAATTTTATTATTGAACATAAGAAGAGCCTCTTAGACGAGCAACTCGCTAAAATGAAAAACGCCAAAGTATTCCTATATGGCGTTGCTACACCGGTTTCAAAAGCTACCGGGCACAATATATTAAGTCAAAAAGCCACTGAACTGTTTAAACTCGGTTTAGTGAATGGCTCATCTCTTGACTTGATTGCGGCTGAATATAATCCAGATGCGAACACAGATTATTGGGAAACCCGCCTTGAAAACTCAAAATTCACTTTGAGCCATTTTGCAGCCTGGTTAAAATCCCATCGCAGCGAGTTTAATATCACATTAAAGGACAAAACCAAGAACATCGCTTTCTGGCGTTGGCTTAAGGAAAATCAAAATGAGACCTTGCTGAAAGAAGTTGTCGGAATGACTATTCTTTTATCCGACGGAAGCTATGCTCAATCAGAAGCAATTTTCTTCTCTGATGCCTACTTGGGAGATTCGAAGATTGAATCCACCGTTCAACGCTTTAATAAGGCAGCTCATTTCTTAAGCCCATCTTATATGAAGGACGGAGAAGAAATCTCAGAATGGAAAAGTTTTTTCTCCAAGGTTGGTGTCAAATTTGAGATTGTTGACATTCTTATAGAAACTATTGATAACTCTCTTTCGAGCGCAGACGACACTAATCTGATTAGACTCATAACGGATAATCGAGAAGCACTTGAGAACCATTACGGAGATGATTTGATTGGTCATCTTCATGATTTGAGAGTAAAAGCTAAAGATGACAATTTTTACTCAATAAGTGATACCATCCTCATAAACTGCGAATCAGACGAACCGTTTGGGTATATAACTATCCCCAATCAAATTTCATTTTCTTATCCAAAGGAAAATCGACTTATTGACGATTTAATGCAGGATATTAAGGGTAGGAGAATACAAAATCTCACGGAATGGAAACAGCTTAAACTTGACCATTACCTCGCGTTGCAAGAAAAAGATGACGAAAGAATTCGCCCGATTCACTTCCAGTTTGTTGAAGATTTATCCAAAATAAGAAATAGCAGTACAGACTCACTTGCAGCTCTACTATGTATCGATAAAATTAAGGTGCTTGATAGAAAAGGTGCCTTTCAGCAGGCAACGTCGCTGACTATAAGCAGTGTCTATAATCCGTTCTTCGACTTCGAAAAATGCGGAGTTGTAGAACTAGATTATGTGAGTGATGAATATAGCAAAAAATGCTCGGAGTACGTAGGTAGGTTCTTCCGAAGTCTGAATATGCATCGCGACTTTATTGAGTCTGATATTAAATACCTTGCCAATCGTTCTTGCTCAATATATTTTTGGACGGAATATCTTGAAAAACAAACAGAGGCCGACACCAAAACTAAAATTGCGTCAATTCAGAAAATGATTACCGAACATAAGTTCGATGATGTTTCATGTATTCCCACAAAGGATTATATGAAACGTCCTTCTGAATTGTACTATGGCAAAGAAGTCGACAAGTTTATAGAAAAACTTGAAGATTGGGAGAACAAGACTCCTCTTGTAAATTTACCAGAAGTACGAGTTAGCGAGTCTGGATTATCGTTATTCGGTTCGTTGCCATTCAAGAAATCCCTTGATTTCCTTGATGCTCTCTACGCACTTTTTAATGTACACAATAAAGAGAATAGACCTCAGATCTTGCGGTGGTTAATTGACGGATATAATCCTTCATTCATGCCTAAAATAAATGAATATCGAGATGATGAGCTTGCACTTTGGAAAAATTCTCAAGGAGAGAAAGTTCAAATAAAAGAACTATATGCACTTGAATATGGAAACAGAAAACTTGAGCAATATTTCGGCTCAAATCCCAAAATCATAAATAAGGATTATCTTCCCGCAGGTGATGCTTTTAGAGAAGCTTGCGATATCCTTCAGATAAGGACCATTGCCGACTCTGATTTCAGCATGGATCCCGTTAATGACACTCTTTGCCGTCGTTATAATTCTGACTTAAAGCTGTTCGCACTCATTATTGCCGGTATCATTAGTTCGGAAGATTGGAAAGACCTCTATAATGGCTTCTGCTCGAAGCTTGACACACTTATATTACACCGTTGTGATTCTATCCTCATAAAGTGTAATTTTGATTCTTCGATTAATCAAAGCTTCAAACAGTTCTATCATCAAGATCATGGAACAGATTTCTATTTTGTTGATGATATATATGAATCGTTGGTATTCCTTGATTTCGTCAATGAATATATTTCATATCTTGAGATTGAAGGCATAGAGAATGACTTGGTTAAGCTCATTATGCATAGCCGCGAGAATGCACTAAAAATAGTTCAAACATATCATTCCCTTATTTCCAATGAAGGATTTAAGGAAGCATTAATTACATTAGCTCCTCAATTGAGAGATAAACTGATTTCAAAGAAAGAGGATGAAGATGATGATGTTTCATCAATCTCAAGACCTGAGTTTACCACCACAAACGCACCAACGCAAAGCGATAGTGATCATTCAGATTCAGAAGGAGACAATGGCGTTTCATCAAGTGATGGTGAGGGTAATGATGAATATACTTCTTCTTCAGTTAACGTAATGCAAAATGGGAATATTGGAACAGGCACATCAGAATCATCTGATAATCCAAATTCAAATGCTCCTATGACCGCTCCGACCGTCCCAGATGTATCAGGAGATATTCCAGAAGGCGGAGAAGAAAAAGGAAATACCCCAAAATATACCAGCCCATCAAATCCTGTCGGTCCTCACTCTCAAAAAGAAGTTGATGTCCCTTCAAGTTCTGAAACGCCGGCAGATTATGTTTACGATGGAGAAGATGATGAACCTATTGGCAGTGTCGACAATGACTCTGATTATGACAATCTTGATGACGCGCCTACTAAACCGCGCGGCTCTAAGATTACACGTCGACATCCGAAACCTTACACAAAAGCGGAAGTTAATCGTTTGCGAAGCAATCCATCTCCGCTTGCGCTTGAATCTCTACCACCCACAAAAGAAGAACTTGAGATTCTTGGTCAAATGAATATAACTCCTGAACAAATTGCTGATACAAATTATTTGGCTCAGCTGCGGTTATATCAGAATCTCATTGAAATAGGCGATATGCCTGAAGAAACACGCGAAGATTTCGTGCGTAATGCGGCAGACGTCACAACCCATAAGCTAACAAACGGCAAATACATACACACATGTAGTGCTGCTCGTGGTGTTATGTATATCTCTCCCTCTGTATGGGATAAAATGCTTGATGACCGATGGGAGATATGTGTTTACTTGGATGGTAAAGGAAGTAAATTCCATTATATCAAAGATCGAAATGAGTTATTGCAACTTGTAGAGAAAGATGATGTCGTAATAAAAATTACGGGTAAGGAAAAGGTTGATGTGGTCAACCAACTATACTCTGACATACTTAATGGTGTCAAGGGCACAGCTTACACATTAATAAGAGTTGCCTCCACAACAAATATGGATGCCGTTTTCGCTCATTATGTTGGGAGCATGGCTGAGAGAAATGACGGCAATGAAATTCAAGATGAAAATTTAGATGACTATTGATAAAGATAAAAAGCTCGACAACTATAAAAGCTTCTTTGCTGATCAAGTAAAGGAAGCAATAGCTGAACAGCAAAAAGTAAACAAAAGTGCTATGAGATCGCTATTCAAGACTGGCGACCTCGCACTTGCTTACATAGATTCTGTTCAGAACGAAACTGGATACGTCATTATAAAATGCCCTCGTGGCATGGCTCCTCGACTTAAAGTTCAAAAATGTATAACTGTCATCAAAAAAGGTGCCTTCCAACGATATGGTTCGCATCCCTTAGAATGGGATTGTAAATGGGAAACCTTTTGCGCAGACTCAGATCTCCATTCATCGGGTTCTGACTTCACTCCAATGTTTTATATAAACAAGAGTGAATCTACCTATGATTATATTGCTTGTACAGGATTAAGCTCAAATCTTTACGACCTTTTCAAAAAATCGTGTGAGAATGGTAAATCACTGTCTGTCATAATATATAACCCCTTCCCTCCAACAGAATATTATAAAAACCTATCTTCTTATTCAGTAGATGACAAAAATTGAATTTATGCTGTTAAACATCTAATCTTTAGGCGATTAAATTTGTAAAAGTCCTTGAAATTTAGTAATTTAAAGGAAAAGTTAGACCTCTTTTTCACATGAAAACTACTAATTCCAAGGACTCGGTCAAAGTTAACCAAATCCTCCCGATTATGCAAGACCATTTTGGACAAAACATGAATCTTGCACGAATAAAACTTATGGCGTTGCTGCTCCATGCACTCTGTGTGGTGCAGACTGTCAGCCTCCACAAACTGGCTGATGCGATGCCTACGGCTGTAGACAAGGATTCCAACCTCAGACGGCTCCAAAGATTCTTTGCCAAGTATGTACTTGACCTTGACATCATGGCCCGTATGATTTTCTCGCTGCTTCCTGTCAAGACCGGTCTTGTGCTGAGCATGGACCGGACCAACTGGAAGTTCGGGGAGTTCAATATAAACATCCTTATGTTGGGCATAACCTATAAAGGGATTGCCTTCCCTTTGATATTCAGCCTTCTTCCGAAACGTGGCAACTCCAACTGGGAAGAACGCAAGAAAATTATGGAACGTTTTATCCGTCTTTTCGGAGCAGACTGCATCGACTGCCTTGTGGCAGACCGCGAGTTCATCGGAAAGGAATGGACAGGATGGCTCAACAGCCGTCGCATACGGTATTACATCCGAATACGTCAGAACTTCTGGATTGTCAAGCCTTCCACCGGTGAGAGAATCCGAGCCTGGTGGCTGTTCAATGATTTGAAGGTCGGTCAGGAGAAATTCTTCCATACGCTCTTTCTTCACAAAGGTGAGTATGTCTATCTTGCCGGCAGCCGGATCAAAAACTCCGATACGCGAGTTCGGGATAAGAACTTTATGTTTTTCAACCAAGCAAAAGACATAGAGTATTGGGCGGCCTTTCAAGGTCGCCTGATTTATTTGTACAGTTTGGTGTTAATCCCAGAGGACAAGCTGCCCGTTTGACTCGGGAACCTCAAAGTCAAAGTTCACTTCCGGCTTTGTGGCGAAGAAACAATACGCACCCATTGCCGCAAGCAGGTTCATGAGGAAGTTGTGTACACTACGATGGCGGGAGTGGACGAGCTGCGCCACATTCTTCAGCATGTCGTTTATGGATTCGATGATGCTCCTTTTACGAAGCATCATCCTGTCATAGAACGGCATGAGACGCTGTTTCATGTTCGAGCGAAGACCTGTCACAATATGTATGCCGTCATCCCAAAGATGCCCGAAAAGAGACTGCGATATATATCCCTTGTCAGCGTATAGTTTTCCAAACACCCTGTCAGTCAGCGTGTCGATGACTGCCTCATTGCGGTCGTCCACATTGGCGCGTGTCAGTACAAAGTTGATCAGCTCTCCTTTTTCGTTACATAGCAGATGCAGTTTGAAGCCGACATACCATCCCATCGTACTCTTCCCTTTGGCAGCAATATCCTTGAATACCTTCATGCTGAACCGGCGTTTGTTGTGTATGACCGGAATGCAGGTGCTGTCCACAAAACTTATCCCCGTGCACTCTCCGAAACACGCGAGCCGCAGGAACATGGTCATAGCCACAAAACATCGGGGCATGACCTCCACGAAGCGGTTGTAGGAGAATGTCTGCGGAAACAGATGCTTCCAGTGAATGCGCACACATCCCAGATAATAGTGCTTGAAGTTTCGGTACGAATTGAAGTGGAAACAGATCAGAATCGTGATGACCTCGGCATCCGACATCATGCGCTTTCTTTTCCGTTTTGGAGTGTCAGTTGTGGACGGAAGTGCATTTTTTGCCATCTCACCCTCAAATTCCTTGCAGAAATCATCTGCAATACAAAAAATTTCAGTAACTTTACTTTCGGTAATCATGATACAGTATTTATTGTTTGTTTCTCTAAATTACTAAATATCAGTGATATTACCAAAAGAATCGGCAGCTTTTTCAAGCTGCCGATTCAACTTTTTTATGGTGTTCCTTATCCCGAACTCGCGTCCGATGGTGTTCCGGAATTGCAGATTCTCATATGCTTCAATCGGCCCGAGGACGCGGTTTTGACATACAAAAAACGATGGGAGATAGAAACGGCCTTTAGAGCCATGAAATCTTCCGGCTTCAACATCGAGGATACCCATATGCGTGATATGGACCGCATCGCAAGACTTGTCGCGATGGTCTGCATGGCTCTTGTATGGGCGTATCTCGTTGGTGAACATAAAGATATAAATATTAAACCGATAAGGATTCTGAAACATGGAAGAAAGGCAAAGTCGCTTGTCAAATATGGATTGGAAGAGATTTCGACCATACTTATGCGTCCGACTTATACCCCAAAATTCGATGTTTTCAAATTTTTGTCATCTACTTAAATCTTCTTATATAGATGGTAATCGTGATAACACAGAGCTATTGATGGAGCCGACTATAAGTTATGAAGATTGGCAACCTGAAGAATTGGCTTTTGATGCAACGAAACCCAATGCCATCTCTGATACAATTCTCGATACGCTTAACAATAATAATATTTGCATTGTACAAGGACCTCCAGGATCTGGAAAAAGTTATAATATCGCAGCCATCATTGCGCAATACCTCTCAAACGGCATGAGGGTATGTGTGACGACAATGGCGAATAAAGGACTTATCGAGCTTATTAAACAACCTCCTCTAAAAGACTTCTTATTAGTTGGGAAAATTGCCAAAACAAATCTTTCGGCTGATGAACGAAAACAAGTCGTTGGATTAAAAGCGGCACCTTCCAATCTACAAATTGGGGAAGGTGAACTTTTATGCGCAACAAATTATGTGCTTTCAAGCGCATTTAATCCTGAAAAAATAGTGATAAATGGTATCCCTCAATACGATCTCATTGTAATTGAAGAGGCTTCGCAGGTTTTTCTCACAGCTATTGTCGCTTTCAAAAGTTTGGGTAGACTCTGCTTAATTGTTGGAGACCCAATGCAGTTGCCGCCTATAGTAAAGTTGAACAATCCCCTTTATAATTCATGGAATGTTTATTCTCAGATTGAAGGTCTTAAAACAATCGCATTAGGCTCAGGCTTTAAATCATATAGGATTGTTACGACCTTCCGATTGACAAAGAAATCTGCTAACCTGACAAAGTATTTTTACGACAATCGATTTGTATCTGTAAAATCCGAGTATAAAAATTTCAGCAAGATAGATGATGCATTATTCCCCGCCGAAGGTGGCGTGATTTATATTTGCACCGATGACCTTAGAAATGGCGTTTATTCGGATTCTTGCAATGCTATCCTACATAGGATAGTTCGTAATCTTGATGAGCAATATCCAGATTATCATGTAGCTCTCATTTCTCCATATAGAGATACGGTTCGAGAAATGCAAAAGTATTTCTCTACACCAGACTACAATCTTGATATAACTATAGAAACGATAGATAGGATACAGGGGGCAACTGTAGATTATGCGATATTGTATCTTCCTGGGAGAAACCCTGGATTTGCACTCGAGGATCGGCGATTTAATGTGGCTACTAGTCGTTCGCTTAGCACGACTTTGATTATATCTGATATGCCGGTGGAGAATATTCATTCCGTCTCTCCAGTTGTGAAGCAATTTATTGCCCATTGCGATAGGCTGAGTACAAATGGAACTTTTATAGAATCACCAACAAAAAATATTTCAGAAACACCTTTAACTATTACACCATCGGCTACGGATAAGGCATATCAACTTCCTGGAGTCAAAGTTGTGGGACACGTCGACTTGTCGAAGTTCGAGCGTAAAAAGGTTGAAATTCAACCTGAGAAGAAGAACTACTACATTATTGACACTAACGTGTTCATCAATTGTCCTGACATTCTGAGTAAAATTGATACCAAGTATCCTATCATCCTCTCAGCTAAGGTAATCGATGAACTTGATAAATTTAAGATTCGTTCCGAACAAGAGAAGAAGAACGCAGAAACCGCATTGCGGCTTCTCAATCGTGAATCTACACGCGAAATTAAGTTTGAAACAGCAGAAGCTTCGCTTCTGCCACCCGACTATGATAGGCGTTCTCCCGATAATCTCATTTTATCAGTAGCTCTGAAATATAAAAAAGATCATCCGATAATGCTTACCTCTGATAATGGGCTGCAATTAAAATGCAAAGCTTTGGGGATTACAACAATCTCTTTAAAAGTTTTCCTCAAGAAACGCTAAGATATGGATTATAGAAAACAGGAAAATACGAAGAAGAAATCAGTTCGCATCATTGAGCTTTCAGACAAGGAGGCTCTTTATGCTCTGATGAGCAATGATTTCTATTGCACAACCGAGCTGCCGGAATATTTTGATTTTTCTGGAGTGTTGAAATATGCGGTTGATAGCATAGGCAACAAATCTCTGGATGAATGTGTCAATGACGATTGTCTGCCGGAATCCGTGCATGGTGTCAATCTTGATGTCATTACAAATAAGGATGGACGATATGCTGTCCGACCATTGACGCTTGCTAATCCTTTCCTATACTATATGCTCGCCCGTGATATCTGTAACGAAAATGCCTGGACGAGGATTAAGGAGTGTTTCAAGCTATACTCGCACGAGCATATCACAGCTTGTGCCATTCCTATGGTTAAAGTTGATGACAAGCCGGAGCCATTTAAAGGAGCCACAACAATACTCAATTGGTGGAATTCGATGGAGCAGCGTTCGATTGAGTTGTCATTGAAGTATGGTTATATGTTCATGACCGACATTACTAATTGCTTTGGTCAAATCAATCCCGAATCCATAGGTTGGGCTTTGGCAAGAAAAGACACGCCGCATGAAACTATCGAAAATTCTGAGCTTGCATCTGTCATACAGCGTTATCTCAGAGCTATGCAAGAGGGAAAGAATATTGGCATCCCGCAGGGCAGCTCTCTTTTCTCATTGATTGCAGAGATTATTCTCGGATATACCGATATGCTTCTTGCTCAGGATATAGCCAATGAACAAGAGTCCGGTAAATTGCCGAAAGACTTGGAATACGAAATCCTCAGGTATGTAGATGACTACCGTATATTCTGCAACGACCGTGATGCGTTGGACAGGATATCATATATGCTTCAGCATATACTTGAACGATTCAATTTCCGCATGAACACGTCAAAAACTCGCACTTCAAGTGAATTGATTACGGATTCAATCAAGCCGGACAAGGCGTTCTATATCTTCAACACTCCGATAGAAAGCAAACAGACATATAAAGATGAAGATGGATATGAACGCAAGGAGTCAGGCTATGATTTTGACGGATTCCAGAAACATCTTCTGTTTATATATGAGTTTTCTAAACGCTTTCCTAATTCGGGACAGCTCGTTTCTCAACTTGAGGCGTTTAGCGAGCGTGTCGAAAAACAGTTGTCTACAAAGACTGTAGTCTACGAAGAAGAAACTACTGATATAGAGACTGGCATTGTTACTAAAGAGAAAAAGTCAAAGGAACGGAAAGGACATCTTTGGGAAAATATCTCAACGATGGTCGCGATTTCTGTTGAGATTGCAGCAAATAATCTTCGCGCCGCTAATAATGCTCTTAAGGTGGCAAGTCAGTTATTGGCTGATATGCGGAAGGATGTTGCACAGCAGAAGAAAGATATTATAGACCTTATTTACAGGAAACTCATCCGCATACCAAATTCCGCTTTCCTACAGGTGTGGGTTCAGAACATCACTCACACTACAGATGACTGGTCGGCAGGCGACATCTACGATATGCCGCTATGTAAAGTAGTAGCCACGCAGCCCGTGACGCTATGGAATAACAGTTGGCTTAATCCGGACATAGCGATTGCCTTCCCCCAAGACAGCATTGTAGACAGAGAAGTCTTGGCTAAGACAGGACAAGTCATCACATTCAAGGCCAAACGTCAATATGATGAAAGGGAGTATTAATAACTAGGGTGTTCAGTTTGATGTTCCGAAAAACGTCATTCAAAACACCTGAAATATTAATAAAAACACGTGCTTAGAAATATTGATTTTTAGCGCAAAAGAGTACATTGAAAATTTGGATAATTCATTGTTTTTTAGTATCTTTATAGCCTAATAATCAACTAAAAAGCAATGAGAAAATCAGGTTCAGACACCCCAAAAGAAACCCCGGAAGAGGAACTGAAACGTCTTCGTAAAGAGAATGCCAGACTTAAATCTCAGAAGGAGGCTGACAAAGCCAAAATCTCAGATTTGAAGAAAGAACTCAAAAAAAAAGACGTGCCGACGATAACCGTGAGCGAAGAACAACGCAAGTTGCTTTCGAGCCTGTTCCCGGACATAGATTCTCTATTCAGCTAATAATGCTTTGCGTGCTGATCTATGTGAGGACCGGATGCGGACTGCGAACCGTCATATCCATAATAAGGATCTTTGAGGAGGTTATTGGTGACCCATTGGGAAAGCTTCCATGCTACAACTCTGTAGCCAACTGGGTTCGCAAGCTTGGACTATCCGTCTATGAGGAGGATGCACCCCAAGGACGTAAGTATGCCCACATAATTGATGAAAGCATCATGATTAACAAGGAGAAACTTCTTGTAGTGCTGGGTGTTCCTGCCGAACATACAGGCAAACCACTGAATCATGATGATGTCTCTGTATTGGGTATGCACATCGGAAAATGCTTCAAACGGGATTATGTCAAGGAGGCCATTGAAAAGGCCTCTGATAAAACCGGAGGTTCTCCTGAATACGGAATATCCGACGGTGCGCATAATCTCGTAGGCGGCTTTAAGGATGCAGGCATTGCCCATCATCTTGACATAAGCCACACATTGGGCAACTGCATGAAGCATGTCTATGGAAAGGATCCTGAGTTTGTGTCTCTTACCGAAAAACTCGGAAAGATCAGACTGCAATATCATCTCACCGACAAGGCATGGCTTCTGCCTCCCAATATGCGTGCCATGGCTCGGTTCATGAATCTTCGTGAATGGGTCACGTGGGGTCAGAAAATGCTTGGTTGTCTTGATTCCCTGGATGACGACATGAAGGAAGCTTATTCTTTTCTCCTTCAGTATAGAGACCTCATTGACGAACTTGGTGTCTGCGTCGAGTCCGTAACCTATCTTGAAACACTTTGCAAGCGTGAAGGGTTTGGACTCAGAACCAACGCCCTTTGTCAGCGTCATATCATCCGGAATCTAATCGGCAACGCCACCAACAGGCGGGCTTGTGTCGGTCTCAGAATGCTGGATTATTTCAAACGACAGGCTGCTGTGCTTAATGACAGCAGGCAGATACGAAACATTTCCTCGGACATAATTGAATCTGAATTCGGTATATTGAAATCAAAGGTATCTTCCAATAAACTTAACGGGTTCACTCGTATGATTTTAATGTTGCCGTTATATCCAAAAATCGTTGTTTATTCTGACGCCAAAAAACATAATTTCAAAGTACGCTTGGCCAATGTTAAACTCAAGGATATAGATCTCTGGGCCAAGGAGAATCTATCTCCGAATCGGGTGGTTCTGCGTTCCAGGACACTCAATAATGCGAGTTAATTTTGGAACATAGAACTGAACACCCTAATTAATAACTAATTAAAATGGCGAAGTCTACAGATAAAATATGGATAACTTTGGATTCTGGCGTCAGTGCTGAAGCTCAGGCGCCGGTGATTGTATCGGCTAGTAGGAGCACGGATATTCCGGCGTTTTATGCCGATTGGTTCTTTGAGAGATTGAAACGTGGTTACTCTGCCTGGACAAATCCTTTCAATGGTGTCACGTCGTATGTGTCATACAGCAGGATGCGATTTATAGTGTTCTGGTCAAAGAACCCCAAGCCACTTCTGGAACATCTCGATTATCTGGCTGAGAGAAATATTGGATGCTATATACAATATACTCTGAACGATTACGAAACAGAGAGCCTTGAGAAGGGTGTGCCGCCATTGAATCAGCGTATTGAAACTTTCAAGATGTTGGTTGATAAATTGGGTAAAGGACGTGTTGTTTGGAGATTTGATCCGATGATTCTGACTGACATAATCAGCATTGGCGATTTGCTTGAAAAGGTAAAAAATATAGGAGATGAACTAAAGGATTATACCGAGAAACTTGTGTTCAGTTTTGCCGACATCGCCTCGTATCGTAAAGTGAAATCCAATCTTGAAAAGAATGGTGTCAACTATATTGAGTGGGATGAAGTGTCAATGAATGAGTTTGCATCAAAGCTGTCTGAAATGAACCGAAAGCGCGGATGGAACTTCGAACTCGCAACCTGTGGCGAGAAAATTGATATTGAGCAATATGGCATTGAGCATAACCGGTGCGTAGACGATGACCTTATGATTCGATTAGCCTATCAAGATAAAGATTTGATGGATTTCTTGAAAGTAAATATCAGGAGAGTCCAACCCTCTGCACCATCTATGTTTGAGGAATTCGATGACACACCTATAATCCCTGCTGACGCCATAATGCTGACGCCTGATATCTATGCTGTTAAACAAAAGAATAATAGGGACAAAGGACAGCGGCAGTTCTGCGGATGCATCGTGAGCAAAGACATTGGGCAATACAACACTTGCCCTCATCTTTGTGAATATTGCTATGCAAATACAAGTAAAGAAGCAGCTGTAGCGAATTGGAAACGTCATAATTCAAATCCAAACGGAGATAAAATAATCGGATAGTTATGAATGTTGATAGACTTGTTGACGCTTGTTATGATTCAATACCTTCAACCTGGAAACAAAAACCGTGGGAGCATCTAAATCATGGTAAAGCTGTTCTTGACTCAGAAGAATTACTCAACGCCTATATTGCTGCTTATGGTGAAATGCATATAGTTAAATGCCGAATGGCCATGCAGAATTTCCCGTTTGAAGATTTAGTGTTTTCTAGAAATGATAATGGAGAAATTACGCGCCTCAAGAACTTTGAGTTGTATGATTGGGGTTGTGGCCAAGGAATAGGCAGCCTTGTTTTTCTTCAGATGTTATATGAGCGCGAAATGCTATATGGGCTTAAGCGCATTACACTTGTTGAACCATCTTCCATTGCCATTTCTCGTGCTGAACAATGGGTTAAGCAAGCGGCAAACGCGTCAACAGATATTCGGGTCGTAAATCGTTTTATCCCTGCCAACGATGATCCGATGTGGACAGATATTGATTGTCAGACTTCTATTGCAATACATATTTGTTCAAATATATTAGATATAAATGAAGTCGGTTTAAAGTGGCTCGCTCAAACGACCTCTAATATATCGCATCACAACATTTATATCTGTGTAGGACCTCAGTTTGGACAAGGGATATCGCGAATATCCGACTTCCATAAATGCCTAGGGGAGCCAGCTTGTTTTACCGATTTCTCAAGATACCCATGTGCATATACATCAAAAACAAGACATCCTTTTGGTATTGAAGCCAAATGTTTCACACTTGATTCTATAAATGGATTTAATAGCGAATATGTTGAGCAGTCTAAACAAATTCATATTGACGAATATCAAAGTGGAGATGAATGTCTAAAAGGCATTCTTCCAGATTCTATTATATCTGCATATCACGCTCTCTTAGAAGCTACCAAACGAGACTCTTTTGAACTATATTTGCGGCCTTCTATAGGTATTGAACGCCCGGACTTCGTATTAGCAAATATGAGCCGAGGCGTTGTTGTTATTAATGTCTGCAATGATATTTCAAAATTCGCAGAAGATTATGAACGCATAGAAGCGATTAAGCAAGCGATAATTGACACATATATCAAGAGTCTTAAAATTGGTACAATTATAACCCCTTCAACATATAATGCAAGTACAACCGTCCGCGATAGCGTATTTAAGCTTGTCTGTAAAGTTCCTAACTTTGCCATAAAATTTGAATTATGGATAAAGTAGAACGTTACAGGCAGGTTTTTCTATCGTTTAAGGAGCTATGCTCCACAGGGCGGCAGCCGTCTTCGTTTAGTGCCTATTGCAAAGCCAACGGTGTAGATCAGTGTCAGATGCGGCAAACTCTCAAGAATGAGTTTCAGAATATAAAGACTTTGCCCGGATACCGAAGCATCAGTCATATCTGTTCGGTTATCTATGAGGATTTTAAACAGAAATGTGCAGATGGCAGACAACCGGGCACGTTTGCTGATTTTTATAGAAGTCATGGCATTACATGGGAGCAGATGCACGGCTATCTTAAGCGGAATAAACTTAAGGTGGCAGGTTTGCCGGGATATGTAATGCTTACCGGCGGCTCCCGTTCGCGATGTCAGGAGATACCGTTCGAGGAAGTGATTTTTGAGGAGGCCGGTTTCCTTCCGGCAGATACGGGCAATATGATAACGGTGAAGGTCGACGGTCATGTGGCTGTCAGCTTTCCGGCTGATACTGATGTGGCTGTAATTGCAAGGTTCGTCAGAAGGATGGGAAAGGAGGCTGGCGATGTGGGGGCTTGAGCAGGGGCTGCGCCTGTGGGTATGCCAGCAGCCGGTATCAATGCGCTACGGCATACGTGGTCTTACCCAGATGGTATGGTCGTGGAAGGGCCATTCTCCGGCATCGGGCGATGTGTATGTGTTTTTCTCAAAGAACCGCAAGGCCATGAAGGCATTGAAATGGGACGGTGACGGATTTTTGATGTACACAAAAAGACTGTCGCAAGGCCGTTTCAGAGAGGTTCTGAAAAAGGGCGATGACGGCGTACGCAGGCTTCAATGGGACGATTTTTATATGCTGATGAGGGGGCTCACACCTGTGAAGGTGATGGTTGAGAATCGCTTCAGAATGGCTGCAAAATAAGCTGTAATATTCTATCAATCAGATAAATAAATAGCGTAAAAAGTTGCGAATGTCGGATATTTTTCGTAACTTTACACCATGAAAAAGAACGAGTTGATAGAGTTTTTGCAGCGCCAGAACGAGTTCCTTCAAGGACGGCTCGACGAGGCGTTGGCCTCTGTCAACTCGCTTACTTTGGCCAACGAAAAACTGGTGGCGACAGTCGATGAACTGCGCAAGCAGATAGCCTCGCTGGAAGATGTCATAAAGGGCAAGGGCGCGGAACTAAGCAAAGAGAAAGCCGCACGTCAGGCCGTGCAGCGTCTGCAAGGCTCGCCGTCGGAGCGTCAGGCGAAACCGACGGTGTCCGCCTCTTCCGAAACTCAGCAGCAGAAGCCACAGAAGAAACGCACCAACAACGGTGCCAAAAGAAAGACTCATCCGGAATGCGAGGTAGAGACCGTTGTAGTGGAGCCGGACAGCCCCGACTTCAATCCGGAGGCGGCAACGTTCATAGGAGAGTGCGACGTGGTGCGCTACGTCATGGAGCCGATGCGCTTCAAGAAAATAATCTACAAGGTCAGAAAATATGTTCAGGACGAGAAGATATACAAAGGCTCCGCCCCCGCCGCGCCGCTGCTCAACTCGCAGTACACTTCTTCCTTTATAGCCGGACTCACCGAGTTACGCTACTTGCATTGCATGCCTCTTGAAAACGCAGTCGAATACTTCCGCGCCCACGGCTTCGACCTTGACAAAGGCACTGCACAAAAACTGGTCAGCAAGGTAAAGATACATCTGGAAAATCTATACAAGGCGCTGGGTCAGGCAATAGTCGCGGACAATTATATCTGCGGCGACGAGACCTATCAGAAAGTGCGGCTGCAGGTGGCAACTCCTTCACGCGAGTTCGGGATAAGAACTTTATGTTTTTCAACCAAGCAAAAGACATAGAGTATTGGGCGGCCTTTCAAGGTCGCCTGATTTATTTGTACAGTTTGGTGTTAATCCCAGAGGACAAGCTGCCCGTTTGACTCGGGAACCTCAAAGTCAAAGTTCACTTCCGGCTTTGTGGCGAAGAAACAATACGCACCCATTGCCGCAAGCAGGTTCATGAGGAAGTTGTGTACACTACGATGGCGGGAGTGGACGAGCTGCGCCACATTCTTCAGCATGTCGTTTATGGATTCGATGATGCTCCTTTTACGAAGCATCATCCTGTCATAGAACGGCATGAGACGCTGTTTCATGTTCGAGCGAAGACCTGTCACAATATGTATGCCGTCATCCCAAAGATGCCCGAAAAGAGACTGCGATATATATCCCTTGTCAGCGTATAGTTTTCCAAACACCCTGTCAGTCAGCGTGTCGATGACTGCCTCATTGCGGTCGTCCACATTGGCGCGTGTCAGTACAAAGTTGATCAGCTCTCCTTTTTCGTTACATAGCAGATGCAGTTTGAAGCCGACATACCATCCCATCGTACTCTTCCCTTTGGCAGCAATATCCTTGAATACCTTCATGCTGAACCGGCGTTTGTTGTGTATGACCGGAATGCAGGTGCTGTCCACAAAACTTATCCCCGTGCACTCTCCGAAACACGCGAGCCGCAGGAACATGGTCATAGCCACAAAACATCGGGGCATGACCTCCACGAAGCGGTTGTAGGAGAATGTCTGCGGAAACAGATGCTTCCAGTGAATGCGCACACATCCCAGATAATAGTGCTTGAAGTTTCGGTACGAATTGAAGTGGAAACAGATCAGAATCGTGATGACCTCGGCATCCGACATCATGCGCTTTCTTTTCCGTTTTGGAGTGTCAGTTGTGGACGGAAGTGCATTTTTTGCCATCTCACCCTCAAATTCTTTGCAGAAATCATCTGCAATACAAAAAATTTCAGTAACTTTACTTTCGGTAATCATGATACAGTATTTATTTATTGATACCTCTAAATTACTAAATATCAGTGATATTACCAAAAGAATCGGCAACTTTTTCAAGCTGCCGATTCAACTTTTTATGGTGTTCCTTATCCCGAACTCGCGTCCTTCGGGAAGAAAGATCAAGAAAGGCTACATATGGGTGTTCGTCGGCATGACAACCGGGCTTGTGTACTTCTTCTATGACGACGGCTCCCGCTCGGCCGAAGTCTTCGAGCAACACATAAAAGGCTTCAACGGAGCCTTCCAGTGCGACTATTACTCGGGATACCGGCATATCGGAATCGGTGAGATGAGCGGGATAAAACGCTTGCCATGCCTGCAGCACATCAAGCGAAAGTTTCTCGATCTGAAAGACAATCCAAAGGCGCAGGAAATAGCAAAACTCTTCGGACTCCTTTACCACTTCGAACATCAGCACCGCATAGGCAAAGACGGATGGACGGCAGAAAAGCACCTTGAGTGGCGACAGCGATACTCCAAGGTGATGCTCGAGAAAATCCGCATGAGACTGACAGCAGTCAAAGACCGCATCGGCGTTCCTCCGGACGACCCGCTGCTTGCCGCCACCGAACATGCGCTCCGGCAATGGAACGAGATACCGCGCATCTTCGCCTCGCCAACCTATAAACTCGACAACAACGAGGTCGAGCGCATCAACCGCTACATATCCCTGACCCGACGCAGGCTGACAATCGGATCCCACTCAGGAGCCGAAGCTGCTGCCCTGTACCACTCGCTGGCAATCACCTGCCATCGCTGCAGCGTAAACGTCTTCGACTACTTCTGCGACATCATCGACCGGTGTGCCGCATGGCCACCAAACACCCCCATTGAAAAATACCGCGACCTGCTGCCCGACCGCTGGAGACCCTCACAAAAATAGCCGCCCAAAACCTGGACGGCTATCTTTTTAGCACCTACCTGCTATCGCGGACGGTTGTACCGCCATAGGGGAGGGTGTCGGTCTTTTATCGGTTCGCCCGACATGGGCATAATCTAACGGGTGTAAGTCCCGAGCGCGCCCCGATAGCGGGAAGCGCATAGTCCGAGGCAACGGTGTCTGCCGCGAGGAGAATCGGAAGGAAGCTAAGGACAAAAGTCTGGCTCCACGCACAGAAATTTGATACAAGGCTCAAAGTCAGAGGGCAAGGTTGCAGAACAAGCCAAAGCCCGAAAGCTATCCGGACTGACGAGGGTAAATCAAGGGAGTATAAGACTGAAAGATTATGTTCTTAATCGGGGATGTCTGTGGGGCGAGCCGTAAGGCAAGCAGTAACAACGAACCCACAGAAGTCAGCAGATGCCATAGTAGTCGTCGCCTTAAAGCTCGTGGGCGGCGATGAAGGGCAAAACTTAACCACACGAGCAAAACTTTATTTTACCCGATGAAAGGAGAAAAGCCGAAAACACAAGAAAGCTGCCCTCGGAAGAATAGCGCGGAACGCGAAAGGTATGAGGGAGCGCCTACTTTGATTGGGATGGTTGGAGATGAACTCGTAGAAGTGCAACTATCGTCAGACAGGATGTTGGAATACATCCTCACTCCCGACAACCTTAACAGAGCATACCGACAAGTCAAGGCCAACAAGGGGAGCGGAGGAATCGACAGAATGGAGGTGGAACAACTGCTTCCGTATCTGCGTGAACACAAGGATGAGCTGACTGAAAGTCTGCTGGGCGGACGCTACCGCCCCAATCCCGTAAGGAGGGTAGATATACCCAAGGAGGGAGGAAAGACGCGACAACTCGGCATACCGACAGTAGTTGACCGCGTAATCCAGCAATGCATAGCCCAGGTGCTGAGCCTGGTGTACGAACCGAAGTTTTCGGAGACAAGCTACGGCTTCCGGCCGAGACGGAGCGCACACCAAGCCCTGCAAAAGGCGCAGGAAATCATTAACGACGGCTATAAATACTGCGTGGACTTAGACCTTGAAAAATTCTTTGACGCAGTCAACCACAGCAAGCTGATACAGCTGCTTGGCGAGACAATCAAGGACGGCAGGGTCATATCCCTGATACATAAGTATCTCAACGCAGGTGTGATAGTCAGCCACAAGTATGAGGACACGACTGGGGGAGTTCCGCAAGGCGGCCCTCTCAGCCCCATGCTGAGCAACATAATGCTGACGGAGCTTGACCGCGAACTTGAAAGACGCGGGCTTCCGTTTGTGCGCTATGCCGATGACTGCGTCATCTTCTGTAAAAGTCCGAGAGCCGCCGAAAGGGTGTGCGAAAGCATTACGAAGTTCATAGAGGGAAAACTCTTCCTCAAAGTAAACAGAGAGAAGACCCACGTAGGCAATGTCCACGGACAGAAGTTCCTCGGCTACTCGTTCAACATGTGAAGAGGAAAGGCTCGCTTGTGCGTTCATCCGAAAACCAAAGCCAAACTCCGCTCCAAACTCAAGGAGTTGACAAAGCGTAGTAACGGCTGGGGCTACGAGAAGCGCAAGGAGAAACTGACCTATGCAATCCGAGGGTGGGTGAACTACTTTCGGCTTGCCGAGATGCGCAACTTTCTTAAAGAAACTGACGAATGGTTGCGCAGTCGAATACGCATGTGTATCTGGAAATGTTGGAAACGTGTGCGGACACGCTTCAAGAACCTGCAACGATGTGGCATCGCGAAATGGCAGGCATGGCAATGGGCTAACACCCGAAAGGGCTATTGGCGCACCGTTCATAGCCCGATACTGACACGAGCCATATCAAACGAGAACTTGAAACGCGCACACTATCCCACACTTACGGAATACTACGAGAAACTGCATCCGCGTTAAGAACCGCCGTATGCCGAACGGCACGTACGGTGGTGTGAGAGGTCGGTAAACACGAAAGCAGGAGATAAACACCTGCGATTAGTGTTTACCTCCTACTCGATTTCTATGCCTCGTGGCGGATTTGAGGGGGCCACTAGTAACTATTCAGCGGACGCGCCGATGTAGTCGCCGTTTAGAAAAGGGCGAGGATTGCGTTGTAACGCGAGTTCGGGATAAGAACTTTATGTTTTTCAACCAAGCAAAAGACATAGAGTATTGGGCGGCCTTTCAAGGTCGCCTGATTTATTTGTACAGTTTGGTGTTAATCCCAGAGGACAAGCTGCCCGTTTGACTCGGGTACCTCAAAGTCAAAGTTCACTTCCGGCTTTGTGGCGAAGAAACAATACGCACCCATTGCCGCAAGCAGGTTCATGAGGAAGTTGTGTACACTACGATGGCGGGAGTGGACGAGCTGCGCCACATTCTTCAGCATGTCGTTTATGGATTCGATGATGCTCCTTTTACGAAGCATCATCCTGTCATAGAACGGCATGAGACGCTGTTTCATGTTCGAGCGAAGACCTGTCACAATATGTATGCCGTCATCCCAAAGATGCCCGAAAAGAGACTGCGATATATATCCCTTGTCAGCGTATAGTTTTCCGAGCACCTTGTCAGTCAGCGTGTCAATGACTGACTCATTGCGGTCATCCACATTGGCGCGTGTCAGTACAAAGTTGATCAGCTCTCCTTTTTCGTTGCATAGCAGATGCAGTTTGAAGCCGACATACCATCCCATCGTACTCTTCCCTTTGGCAGCAATATCCTTGAATACCTTCATGCTGAACTGGCGTTTGTTGTGTATGACCGGAATGCAGGTGCTGTCCACAAAACTTATCCCCGTGCACTCTCCGAAACACGCGAGCCGCAGGAACATGGTCATAGCCACAAAACATCGGGGCATGACCTCCACGAAGCGGTTGTAGGAGAATGTCTGCGGAAACAGATGCTTCCAGTGAATGCGCACACATCCCAGATAATAGTGCTTGAAATTTCGGTACGAATTGAAGTGGAAACAGATCAGAATCGTGATGACCTCGGCATCTGACATCATGCGCTTTCTTTTCCGTTTTGGAGTGTCAGTTGTGGAAGGAAGTGCATTTTTTGCCATCTCACCATCAAATTCCTTGCAGAAATCATCTGCAATACAAAAAATTTCAGTAACTTTACTTTCGGTAATCATGATACAGTATTTATTGTTTGTTCCTCTAAATTACTAAATATCAGTGATATTACCAAAAGAATCGACAGCTTTTTCAAGCTGCCGATTCAACTTTTTTATGGTGTTCCTTATCCCGAACTCGCGTTTGTAGGGCGAGTTGCCGTGCTTCTTGGTTGTCTCGACGATTGAGTGCAGATCCATAAAGGCATCGGCACCGAAGTCTGAACGGAAGCAACCTGAATTTTTGAGTTTGATTTTCAACTTTCTTATTCCACGTTCTGAGGCGTTGTTGTCCGGCGGTATTGCCGGGTCTCGTAGAAAGTTGAAGATGTAGTCACGGCATTTCAGCAAGCCGTTCTTGAAAGTGGTAAACTTTTCGTTGAGCCTTGATAAATTTTCATCAATGAGATTGTCAAGGCGGTCAAGCCATGGCTGTGGGTCAATCGACTCCGTCGGCTTCTGATTTCGTTCATGTATCGCTTCCTGAAAGAGGCTTTCCACCGATCCGGACCACTGCTGCTCCTTGTCAAGTTCGTTGATATACTGGCATTCTCGAAGCAGATGGGCCAGGCACACCTGATGATTTAGAAAATGAAGTGCGAAGTATGCGCTGTGACGGTCGGTCACGGCTGTCATGCGTTCGAGCGAATCGCCAAAACGGTCTTCAATTTCCTGCCCTTTGCGGCTTTTGCCATGGAACACGAGTGTAAAATACACTGTCTGCGCTATCCACGCCCAGTCAAGACGTTTGTTGCAGTAGCAACCAGATTCGTCAAAACCAACTACAGGTGACTGCATTATATACTCCTTGATTTTCTCAATGGCAGGTTCGGCCGACCGTCTGGCCTCGTTGATCCAGTTGACCATTGACCCCTGACTGATTTCAAGACCGAACACTTCTTTGAAAAAAGCTGCTATACGATTATATGGGAGGAACTGAACCGTTGACAGGTATACGACAAAACCTTTTACGGAAGCGTCATACACAACGGCGTTGGAACGGCGACGTCGGGAGTGGGCTTTTACACGCTTGCCACAAGTACGGCATATCGTGACATAATGTCTGACCTCCGTTATCAATAGCTTTAGTTCCGGCAACGAGATTATCTGTGTGATGTAATCCAGCTCGGTATCACATCCGTCCAGTGAATCTCCGCATTCATCACACATGCCGGGTTTCTCATCCACGATATTGTCGACAGAGTCGTTCAATTCGAGGGTGTTTCCTTCATGGCCGGGCTGACCTCCGGGTTTCCTGCCTGACGGTTTACGCAGGGACTTTGTACGACGGACAATCTCGTCTCTCATCTGCTCTTTTGACGGAGGTGTGCTGCTGTTGCCGGAGTTCTTAGGTGGCTCTTCATATTTTGAAAGGCGCTTGCGGAGTTCCTCATTCTCCTTATCCTTCTTTCTGAGCATCCGCTTTAGGTCTCGAATTTCCTTAAGATGCCCTTGACTCGTTCGGTTAATCTGACAGATTGTAGCATGCTGCGAATCGATGGTTTTCTGCATCGACTCAATCTGGGCGGATAATCCGCGCAGCACTTCTGTTATATCATTAACCGGCTGTTTCACAGATACAAAGATACAAAACTTATTTGACTTTACCAAATAAAATTGCCACTAATCTCTATAAAACCAGCAGGTTAAATTTACTTATAATGGTGATGTCTATTCCACATTATCGCCTTAGCGTGTCCGCTGAATAGTTACGGCCACTACCCGCCTTTATTAAAAATTGTTAAATAATTCAAATTCGGTCCATCCACCTCGATTCAGGGTCTTTCAGAGGGGTTGAAAAGCCAATTTTTCTGACCTTCGCTGACAATTTGCTGACAAAAATTGGCACTAAAAAACCGTAATCGTTGAAAATCAATCACTTACGGTTAATATGGGTGCCCAGAACAGAAGCAACCAAATGAAAGACTATGCAAGGATATGGAAGTGGGTTCGAGTTTTGGAAAAATTGACAAATATTTGTATATCATAGTATTACAAAATTGAAATTGTAAAAATAGGTGTCATTCGCTTTCATAAAGAATCGGTAGAAATCAAATAGGAGGACAAAAGGAGGACAAAATATTTTGCCGTTAAAGAATTAATTGCTAACTTTGTAAATGAGGATACGGAGCGTTGATGCGGCATAAAACGCATTTTAACACTTAATTTTTTGTCCTCTCCACCATAAAATTTTTGTCCTCCATGGCAAGTATCAAACGTTATTTATCTTCCAAAGTGGAAGGAAATGGCAGGTCTGAAATACAATTCAGGCTTAGCCTCACCAAAGACATAAAACTCCGCCTGAAGAGCGGCATATATATCAAGCCGTCACGTTTCAATGCAGGAACGATAGTCAAGCCTCGCGCCAACCAGGAAGAGATTGCTGAATTGAAAGAACTTGAACGAAAGATTCGAGATCTTGAAGATTACATCTATGCGTTGTGCGAGGACAATCCCGTAGAGCGTCTTACCAAAGAATTTCTTACCAAGGAGATCGACCGCTTTCATCATCCCAAGCGCGAGCGCAAGCCTAAGGAGGTTGAGGAGAAGCTGCAAAAGAAGTTCATCGAGCTTGTGGAGGAATTTCCGACAAAGCGCGGACTTTCGGAGTGGCGTCACCGCAGATATGGTGTATTGAGCCGTAGCCTGCACAGGTTTGAACTTTACCGGAAAGTGAAGCGTCAGCTACCTGCAAAACTTGACTTCGAGATGTTCACAACCGACATACTGGAGGATTATGAACGTTTCCTGCGCAACGAGCCAGAGATATTTGACAAATACCCCAGGATATTCGAGCAATACCCGGCGGAAACGAGAAAGGCGCGAAAATCACGCCGTCCGTTCCCCAAAGGCGACAATACCATAATAAACATATTCGCCTGTCTGCGCACATTCTTCCACTGGGCCATTGAGGAAGGACTTACCACCAACAATCCGTTTGTGAAATACAAAGGTAAGACCACGGAGCATTACGGCACACCTTACTACATAACTCTTGAAGAACGCGACCGCATTGCGGATTTTGACCTGTCGGCCAACAAGTCGCTTGCAGTCCAGCGTGACATCTTCATATTCCATTGCTGCATAGGCTGCCGCATATCCGACCTTATGCGCCTTACTCCGGCCAACATTATAAATGACGCGGTGGAGTATATCGCCAGCAAGACCAAGGGGGAGCGTCCTAATGTGATACGTGTGCCACTTACCCAAAGGGCAAAGGATATTCTCGAACGCTACAAGGGAGAGGACAGCGAGGGGCGGATCTTGCCGTTCATAAGCTCGCAGAAATACAACGTGGCCATCAAGAAGATATTTAAGGAGTGTGGGATAACGAGAATCGTTACGATTCTCAACCCCACCACCGGGGAGGAGGAGCAGCGTCCTATAAACGAGATAGCAAGCAGTCACCTTGCCCGGCGCACATTCGTAGGCAACCTTTACAAGAAGGTGAAAGACCCGAATCTCGTCGGTGCGTTGAGCGGCCACAAAGAAGGCAGCAGGGCATTCTCGCGATACCGCGACATAGACGACGATATGAAGAAAGAGCTTATCGGGCTTATGGAATAATCGCATAGGGAGGGGATAATTCGCGGAATGCGAACATTTCCCCTCTTATTGTGGTTGACAAATAAAATATATTTACTAACTTTGTCAACTAAATTATAGCATGGATATGAACAAGCAAGCCAACGATATATTTTCACGCCGGTTGCGTCAGGCAAGGCTGATGAAGGGATTTTCTTTGGAAAAACTCTCTCAATCAGTCACTCCGGCAATTACTCGCCAGTCCATAAACAAGTATGAGAAAGGTCTTATGATGCCTGACAGTCGGGTGCTTATAGCACTCGCCGCCGCGCTGGGTGTCAAGATTGACTATTTCTTTCGTCCGTTCACTGTGGAGGTCAATCATGTGGAGTTCCGCAAAAAGCCGCGTTTCCCGGAACGGATGGCCTCTGCCGTGAGGGAGAGGGTACGAGAGGAACTGGAGCGTTATCTGGAGGTTGAACAGCTTTGTGGCTGCTCGACCGATTTCTCCATGCCGCGCAAGACAGTGCGTACCGCCGAAGAGGCTGCTGTCCATGCCATGGAGATAAGGAATTATCTCGGACTCGGCAATGACGGTGTTTCAAATGTCATTGAGGTTCTTGAAGAAAACGGCGTCAAGGTCATAGAGATTGCCGAAGACAAGGATTTCGACGGACTCAGCGGATATGCCAACGGCTCAATACCTCTCATTGTCATAAACGGCGGTTTTGTCACTGAGCGCAAACGCTTCACTGCCCTGCATGAACTGGGGCATCTTCTGTTTGATATTCCTGATGACGTTCCGTCAAAAGAGGTGGAGAATATCTGTAATGTTTTCGCCAGTGAGTTCCTGCTGCCTGTAAGCGTACTGAAGGCCAAGGTCGGCAATACCCGACATGACATATCATTGTCGGAGCTTACCGACATACAGCGTCAGTTCGGAATATCGGTGGATGACATAATGGCTGCGCTCCATGCGAATGGTGTCATTACTGCCAAACGTTATTCCGGCTACCAGACCAAGAAGAACAGGCTGCCCGATTTCAAGGCGTTGGCCGAAAAGTCACGGGCTGTCGCCGAGAGATCCGGACGCTTCGCCCGTATGGTTTATCGCGCGCTGGCCGATGAAGCCATTACCTTCTCCAAGGCCGCAGTGTTGCTGAACACCTCCGTCGAGAGCGTCAAGTCACATCTTCAATTAGTGTGACGGGATGGAGATAATAGTCAATGACACAAACATATTCATCGACCTGCATTCAATCGGGCTGCTGGATTGTTTATGTGAACTGCCCTATGAGATCCGCACGGTGGACTTCGTAATGGCTGAGATTTCCGAACCACGGCAACGCGGGGAAATGGAGCGTCTGGCGGCGGCAGGCAAGATAAAAGTGGAGAGTTTCACGCCTGAGGAACTGATGGAGATTGTCGATGAGCATTCGGCGGTGTCCGGCAATCTTTCAATCCCGGACTGCTCGGTATGCTATTACGCGAGGAAACACGGTATCACCCTTCTGACCGGTGACAGGCAGCTCCGGAAATATGCCGAGGCTGAAAAGCTGACTGTCAGGGGCATATTGTTCGTGTTTGATGAGCTGGTGGCATATTCCGTTGTCTCATCGGAAGTTGCCGCAGCTAAACTTAAAGAATTATACTCTATTAATGTCCGCCTCCCGAAATCGGAGATACAGCGTCGTATAGACCTATGGGACAAAGCTGAATGAATGTATGGATATTGATGTAGTGGAAATACAGCACAATCTTGGCTGCATTATTGCTAAACTTGGGCTGATACATAATGATACTGCTTCCGTTTCAACTGACAGGTTGCAAAGACTGTCTGACTATCTTATAGATAATCAGCTCGCGTTTGAAAAGGCCATACGGAACGAAGTCCGGGATAAAGGCAGTGATTATTATGTTACACAGCTTTACAGGTCGCTTTCATCATATCTGAAATGGTATGTGGCCGAACATGGGCGTGAAAGCGCGAAGATGGCTGTTGCAAAACGGATATATGACCGTATTGTGTTCCTATGGATGCCGCCTATTGAGAGCCTGTTTCCTAATGTATCCAAATCGGCAGGGATTGTTGTCAACCCTATGTCAGACAATAAAGACCCGAAAGGATATAACAAGCTTTTTGAATTGGCCGGAGAACACTACCGAAGCATCCGCTATGACATTACTGAGAATCCGGATTATCCCCACCTCACATCCGATGAGATATACAGGCGACTGAAAGAGCTGGTTGCCCCGGTGTGCGGTGAGGGGGTAAGAATCGGAATGATACTCAACATCGCGATAAAACACCGCCTTCTGCTGAAAAAGCCACAAGGCAAATCATTGGAGCGAGAGCTTGGAATGACCTGCTCGTATCCTGCCGTTGCAAATGTGATCGACACGCCGAGCGATTACTTCAACATTGACGACTGGGGAAAGGATATGGAAGCCAAGTTGCTGAAACAATAGCCGTTCATAACCAACATATATCATTCCGCGTTGTCGCTTATACTTTAATTGCTTAAATAAAAGCGTTAGCGGAAAAAGTTAAAGGAGTCCTGTACGTACAGGGCTCTATTTTTGTGCCGTAATTCAAAACAATAGATTATGGCAGCAGAAATAATCAGTTCCATACTGGACGGCCCAAAGGGCGTATATCTGGTAGTTGACGCCACCGACATGAAGGCGGCGTTTCAGGAATTTCTACGCATTACACGTGAAGCCGAGGACGAGCAGAGGGCTTATGACGACGAGCTTGCGACGGTTACGCGCGAGGAGGCCTGCAAAATTTTCAACCGTTCATACAGTACCCTTCTCCGCTGGGAGAAGGACGGTTACCTTGTGCCCGTAAAGATAGGCAAGACACCGCTTTACAAGATGTCGGATATAAAAGACGTGTTGAATCAGAAATTCGGTAACTCGTGAGATTCCGGGTTGTAAAAACTTTAGCCGAGCGCGACTTATTAAAATTTAATTAAGGCTCCATCCAGGAAAGTCTTGGTTCCCTTATAACCTGACTCACGATGATAGCGGATTGTTTATATACACTTGGTGCCGAATCTTCTAAAAAACAGGCATATGTCCTGTCGTATTTGGAAGATGCAGACTCTTGTGGTATCCGTGTCCGGAATTATCTGGGTTCTGGAGTGTCACTGCTCTTTAATAGAGAATGCGCGGTATGTCTGATAGTTTATTTGTTCAATCCATTCCCAGTTATAGGGAGTGCAGCCGCCGGAATAATCATTCGACTGGTCTGGGTGGAACCGGCGGGTTTATCTAAAAAGGATAAGTATTCAAAGTGCGATCAAATGGCTTCACTGCAAAAGGAAACTGCGACCGATGGATGTGAGGCAGGTATTAACCCGCTTGCCATTTCATTATGGAAGGCACAACACTTATGCTTATGAGAAATTCTCTACCAGCCGTTGAGCCGTCGCGACTCTACACCCGTCAGGAGGTTGCAGCCATGTTCGCCCTCTCCGACATCGAATTGTTCAGCTATGCCAGTGATCCTGAAGGATTGCGCTATGAGATTGTTCCGGCCAGTCCTTACCCGCTTTTCCGTGGAAGCGAACTGCTGCGGTTCTTCTCAAACACCTACAAGCTATGCCAAGATGGATGCCTGTCTATGAAGACGATATGACACACTGGCTATGGGATAACGCGCAACGTTACCAGTGGTGGCTTGAAATAAGGTTTCGAGCCGCCAAGACTCCCGGCATGAGGTATGTGGGTGACACAAACATCCGCATACGGGTGACTTACGGAGAATGGCCTGTGACTATTGCCTATCTTGGTACGCGATGGCACGCAGATGAGAGAGCTGTCATATCTTTTCTGGAGGCATTGGAGGAGGACGGTCTGATTACCCGTAGGAAAAACGGGCTTGTAACCGTTATATCCGTCTGCGGCTTTGAAAAGTATTGCTTCAATATGCAGAACAACGGAAAAGCACCATTGCCGGAAGGTTCGGTGGATATTGAGTATGAAATGCAAAATCCGGAGCATGATACTCCGCTGGGCTGTATATCTGATGAAACGCAAATCGAAAAGCACTATGCAACGCGGAGTGATACGGCAGACGAAACGCAGAGCCGGACGCGGCCATATTTACATAAAAGAAAAGAAATAAAAGAACTTTTAATTGATGGTAAACGCGAGCGCGAAAAAGATTTTTTAGAAAAACTGAAAAAATCGGAATCCACGCTTGAAGGGATGGCTATGAGCCTGCACTGCGAGTTGTCGGATCTGCTGGCGGTAGCCGATGATTTCAGTAATGCAACAATCACTACCGAGGACTGGCATCCCACGTTCTCGGCTTTCAAGAAACACTTTCTCAACTGGGCCCGGATGAGAATAAAAAATCAAAAGATGAAGTACCCCAAAAGAATAAATCCGCAGGAGGCTATCAGCCAAATGCGGTACGCCGCAGAGGGCCGGTTACACCCGATTGCGGACTTAACGAAGATTGACGCCTACAAGCAGTTCTTCCTTGGATGCGCAAAAAAGGTATGCCCTGGCTATGTTGTCCGCGACGACCAGCGCAAGATTCTCAACGACATCGTGCATTGGGCGTTGAAAGACTATCACGGCAACCTCGATCCGGACCGGGGGCTATTGCTGTGGGGCGACATAGGCACCGGAAAGTCAACGCTCCTAAGGGTAGTCCGGCAATTCTGCAACGAGGTACACCCTCCCCGTGACGGTATGCGCTACTGGTTTCGCATGACAAACGTAATCGACATCTGCGCCGAGTTTTCCGATGAATCGCGCGACGGCGGCTATTATGCCCTCCAGACCTACATCACAAGCTCCCGCCAGGCTTTCGATGAACTTGGTAGCGAAACAATACCCACCGGACGGTGGGGCAACTTTGAGAATGTGATGCAATATGTCCTCCAGCGGCGTTATGACCTGCGCGACAATCAGTTCACACACGCCACTACCAATCTTTCCCTGCAACAGCTTTCTCAAGTCTATTCACCCAGAATCTATGACCGCTGCAAGGAAATGCACAATTTTATATTACCGCTTGTAACCATACTGATAATCAATCTTATTCACATATTGCGGCGTACGAATAGTGTACTTTTGGAGAAGTTATAGGAAACCCTAGACTAAGAGATTTGAGATATTTATATTACATTAAGGATTTTTAATTGCGCTGGTTTGCCTCTTTTCTCGTTACTACAACCTCTACCTTCAAACCGCAGTCTCCATTACGACTTCCATTTCTTGTAGATAAATTTTCCTCTGCGTGGGCACTCTCAATTCAAAGATTTTTCGTAACTTTGCACTACATCGCAATTTGCGCTGACAAAGACCACCCAAATGTAATTAATACATTACCATATATAAGAGACTCTTTCATAGTTGCAAAAGGTTTGGTCGCCTGTCAGCCTATGAAGGAGTTTCTTGCTTATTGGCTGTATGCTTGACAGAACAGTTAGATTTATTGACCTATTCGCCGGCATTGGCGGAATACGCACTGGCTTGTCTCAGGCTTTAGAGGAAGCCGGATATACGCCTCATTGCGTGTTGACGTCAGAAATCAAACCGTATGCAGTCAAGGTCTTGCAAGATAATTATCCGCAAGAAAATATGGTTGGTGATGTCACGCAGTTATCCACTGATGATATTCCGGATTTTGATATTCTTTGTGCGGGATTCCCATGTCAGGCATTTTCTTCGGCTGGGAAAAGACAAGGTTTTGCCGATACACGAGGAACTTTGTTTTTTGAGGTGGAAAGGATATTACGGGCTAAGCGACCTCAAGGATTTATTCTTGAAAATGTTGAAGGTCTTGTCAACCATGATGGAGGCAGAACACTTGATGTCATCATTTCCAAATTGCTTGATTTGGGGTATAAAGTGGAATATAAGGTATTGAATTCAACTCAGTTTGGCGTACCCCAAGAACGTAAACGCATATATATTGTAGGTACATTTGTGGAGAAACCCAATCTTGAGCAATTTCCTGTGGCGACAAAAACCGTAGGGGACGTGCTTGAATTCGGAAGACCCACAGTTGATAGTCCGTTTGTTAAATTGCTTCTACAACATTTTAAGATTGAGGAACTTTACGGCAAATCAATCAAAGACAAACGAGGCGGAGATACAAATATTCATTCTTGGGATATCGAAACAAAGGGGCCGGTTTCCCAAGAACAGAAAAAATTGTTGAACAGCATTCTTCGTGAGAGAAGAAAGAAGAAATGGGCAGAAGACATTGGTATTGAGTGGATGGATGGAATGCCTCTGACAACAGCACAAATATCATCATTCTTCCCTCATCCTAACTTACAGGAGTTGCTTGATGATTTGGCTGATAAAGGCTACCTAAAATTTGAGCATCCCAAACAGAAGAAGAAAAAAACAGACTTGTTTGGCAATACAACAACAATTCGAGAACAGGATTTATCTCTCCCGAAAGGATATAATATTGTTGCAGGTAAATTGAGCTTTGAAATCAGCAAAGTTATGGGACCAAATGAAATAGCCCCCACTTTGGTAGCTATGGATATGCAAAAACTGTTCGTGGCTGATGGCGGAGGACTGCGCCGTCTTACACTTCGTGAAGGATTGCGATTGTTCGGATATCCCGAAACGATGCAGCTCAATGTGTCAGAAAAGGATGGTTTTGACTTGTTGGGCAATACAGTTGTTGTCCCTGTTATCAAAGCTGTTGCAACACGCTTAATTAACGCCATAAATAGCTTAAATGAATAATCCAATTATATTGACAGCAGAGGAAGTTTTTGACAGACTCCTAAACGTAGATAGGATTAAAACCGCAGAAGGGCAAATACGCTTTTATCTCGGTGATGTGGACATTATTGTCAAACAAAAGGATGTGGTAGGCAATATCATTCAAGAATGGCTCGAAGGATGGTTAAGAAAAAACAACATTGCATTTGACACTAATGTCAACACACAAATGCCACCCGATATTTTTCTTAATCCGGAGAATCATACCGTAGACCTTCTTGAAGTCAAAGCCTTCAATCGTCAAGCTTCACCGGGTTTTGATATTGCTGATTTTAAGGCATACGCTCGTGAAATATTACAATCGCCACATATGCTCCATACAAAATACCTCATATTTGGCTACAAAATGTCGAATGAAGGTGTAGTCACTATTCAAGACTTATGGTTAAAGAATGTTTGGGAAATTTGTAGGTCTATGGATAGATGGGCTCTTAATGTTCAATATAAGAACCATGTAATCCATAAAATACGTCCGGCTACTTGGTACAGCAATAATCGCAAGTATCCTTTGTTTCAATCATTGGAACATTTCCTTTCGGCTATTGAGGAAACCTTATTTGGGTATCCTGATACTCATGAACTATCAATTGGATGGAGAAAAAGAGTGGCAGACTCATATCAACAAGCGTTTGGCGTGAAAATCAATATTCCTCGATGGGAGGACATAGTAGATATTTATAAGCCTAAAAATTAGTGTCGGATGTTTGTGGATATAGACAATGATGCCATTTCAATACATTTTGAAACGGATAACGATCAGCACTTTATTGATGCTTTTGTAGAGGCATCTTGTTCAACCGCATTTCTTGAATTCGCGAGACATCTTGCAAAAATTTATAATTGTGAGATTAAGGTAGAAACTGCTGTACTAAGAGAAGGCAGTGTAATCAAAGACTTTAAGATTCTTTGGAAAGAAAAAAGCGTAAGAAAAACTTTTTATGCGACCTTACTTACTCTGCTTTTTTACAACCCATGCAATCATTTATTAGAAAAGGGTATTGATAGATTATTTGAGGATACGGAGTTAACTGAATTACAAAAAGAAGCTCTGAGATTAGAAATTGAACAACGCAAGTCAGAATTGGAATCATGCTATTCATTAGTTAAGAAACAATCTGATTTTTATAAGTCTGCTTCTAAAGATGAGTCCATAGAAGGAATTTCACTAAGTGTTTCATCAAACAACAGTCATAGTGGCTTTCGTACGCCAACTATTAAGCGATCTTCTTTTGATGAATCAATAGTTCGTTAAAAAATTATTCATAGGCTAAGCGGCATCAACCGTCAAGCCAAAGAGTTCTTTGACAAGTTTAGCATTTAAAGTCTTGTTCGGGTCAATTCCGCTCAGGTCAAAAAATCTTTTTATGAAATGAGCGTTGACCATCAGAGACTTAATTTGACCAATAGAAAAGGGCATATTCGTCTGCTTCCTGAGCACCTTGGTGATGTTGACAGCGGCAAACGAAGCGTTGTAAGCAAAATCCAAAGCTTTTTCATCACGAGCCTGACAGTCGAGCAGTCCGGTGAACTGATGGCCGTCGCGGAAACAGAACTCAATCTGAAACCGTGTCCGGTAAATGTCATAGACATCTTTGCCGCAGACAGAGGTATCGGTCGAGAAATACAGTCGGTGTCCACCTCCGGGCAGATAATGGATTACCAGCCGTACTTTCTGCTTCAGAGACTTGCACCATGCCACAAGTTCAAAAGCCTCGCCTTCCTCGGGATCGATGTCAAGCCTGGTCATCCTGCATTTGTCGGGATTTGCAAAATCAATCTTGCCGTCCTTGGTCTTAGGCCGTCCTCTTTTACCGGTGCGCGGTCCTTCGTAGATGTAATACAGCACGGCATTGGAACGCAGACGGCTTATCAGAGAAAAACCGATTTCTTTCAGCCCCTCGACAAACGGCAGTACGGAGAAGGCGGCATCGGCAACGAGCAATGAAGTGATTTTCAGCAAATCTGTTCTGTACTTCTTCAATACAGACAGATACCACTGATTGAGAGTCATATTCTTTCCTTCAAGTTCAGTGGCGTTCAGAGTCTGCACGGCCCGGAGCATCATTGCATCCTTGATGTCTGCATCCACCACGGCGATACCGAGTATCTCAAGGCCATGCTTGACAGCCGAGGCGCAGCCTGACCAGAACCGGCCTATATGGTCTGTCTTTTTGCCCGCTTTGGCAACGAAGCTCGGATCTATGGCGATAGCCAATCGTTTCATGCCATGCTGGAAACGGTCGGCGGCGAGGTTCATGTTAAAGCACAGCCAGTCGAAATCCTTACGGAAAGTCTGACGGTATCGCTGTTCACCACGTCGTCCGTAACGTCCGAGTTGAAGAAAATTTATCTTTCGCGGTATGCACATGATTAAAATCAGTATCTCGATGATGTTTGCTATGAAAGTTTTGTTTAACTTTGTAGCGCAACCGAAGAATGCCCTCCGGCAGATGCCCTCATATTGGTCAAGTAGTTCGAAAATCAGCATGTCTTTAAGTGTCTTGGAATAACCTTAAAGTTACTGAAATTCAGCGACTTGACCAAATTTTAGTGTTAAATTTTATGCTAAACATCAGATTTTTAATGGATTAAACACCTGGCTCCTCGGAGCCGTTAACAAACTCTCAAAAAATAACCGAAGTATTGATGAATATATCCTTGATTCAAATAAACTCGATCCCGAAATAAACGATGCTGCAATTGTTATTATTGATAGTCCAGTTATTTCGGACAAGAATTATAAATGGCGTGGCACATATAACGGAGTGCCAATTAGTTTCAATATTCAAGATTCCGAGTTTTTGGTTAAAGTTCGAGCGGGAATATATGTGTTCAAAGCAGGGATGGCTATCAAATGTCAATTAAAATGCAATAGGAGTATTAATGAGAATGGCGATATTATTGCATCAGACTACCTCGTTCAGGAGGTTTATGAACTAATTAGTGGTGTTGCGATAGAAATAACGTCCGCTGGTAAACGTAAGGAACAAAAGAAAGTTCAAGACATTTCTCCAAACCTTTTTACCTATTTAGATGATAAGCAGTAAATATGTTTCAAATTTACTTTACGAATTGACGAAATGGACACATCCACAAAACATCCTATGACATATGAACAAGCGAGACATCTTTTTCTTAATATGGGCGAAGCCATTAAAGAATTAGAGCCGAATGTTGATAAACTTGCCCAAACCCTGTCCCATATTGAGAATATTAATATGATGGATAATTACACACTAAATGTGACCAAAAACGCATTAACCTGTCAACTTACGATATCACTTATACATTTAGACCTTTGTGCCGCTACACGCCAATATTTAAGTGGATTAACAAATTATGACCAACGCTTTGCAATTAAGAATCTTCAAGCGATTTTGAATGAAGCCTATAAGCGTGTATTTGGTTTTTCATCTACTAAATTGAAAGATACACTAATATACCCATTAATATCTTCGCTTTCAGATGAAGATAAAGACAAATACAGGTCTTATTTGGATAAAATGGCTTCTATAAAATCTAATTTTCATGAACCTACAATATTTAATAAAGAAAGTCGGTGTATGATATATCATTATTCCAATGATATACTCAAAGCTCATAAATTTTTATCGGATATTGATGCCGATGTAGTAATACACGCCTCAAATCAATTTCTTAGTGTCATAGTACAACTTTCTGAATTTGTCCACAATCTTTTATTAGATTTTGATAAGCGTATGATGCTCTTATTGGAAAGCTTGAGAAATACAATTGAGGATTAACAATATTATCTTCATTAGTAATACTATGCTAAATTGTGTTTATCCCAGGACGAGCCAATCATCTGAAAGATCAATCATTCAATCAGTCAGCCATTCAATCAGTCAGCCATTCAATCAGCCAATCATCTGAATGATTAATCATTCAATCACCCAGTCATTCAGTCAGTCAATCATCTGAATGAACAGTCATTCAGTCATCTGTCCAGACATTCAGACTATAATATTTCAATACAATCATACATAAGTACATCAACACGTCAATACATCATTACGTCATTACGTCATGACATCATGACATTCATAAATAAATACGTCATTACATCATTTCAGCCGTCTTGCAATCAAGACTGTTATCGTTAATAGCCTGTATCATTGTAGTTTATTCACCACAAAACCATAACTTCATTACATATTTAGTCCGAAACAACCTTAACTATCCTTTGCAAAATCTTATTCTTCCCTCATTGCCATCCCGGATATTTATGTCCCTTTGAGATTCCAACAGACTGAAATGCCACTTTCCATGATTTCAGACATGAATCCGGCATAAAATCCGTGTCCACGTATTCCACAACCTTATATAATTACTTAATGTGCAACGGAATCCGTCGGGATTCGGCGAGGTATGTTTTAAGCAGCGCGAAATAGATTTAGCTGCTCAAAACCCTCGCCGAATGTAGGTTGGTCTTACTCCAAAGTCGTAATCCCCATTGCCGATTTTCATGCTCCATTTTTTCTTTTTTGTTCTCATTGGGATTGGCAGCGAAAAGAAAAAGCCGATAAATCACATCGGACTTATCGGCTTCGGATTGGATAGCGATTACTTTACATCGGTGCATAATTGATTTCGCCGAGGGAGTCAATAGCATCCTGTTTGAGGCTGTCAACGACATGGAGATATCGCTCCGTCATCTTTATTGAGGTGTGTCCGAGCAGACTTGACACCGTCTTGATGTTCGCTCCTTTGGTGAGGACATTCACCGCGAAGCTGTGCCTCGCGCAATGCCATGTAATTTTCTTCCTGATGCCTGCTTCCTTGACCCATTTCCGAAGGTACAGGTTGCAGACGTTGTAATGCGGCAATTTGAACACACGCTCATCAAAGTTGTCATCGCTCGGCTAACCAATCAGACGGATAAGGGTGTCGTTCAACGGAACGATTACCCAGCTGCGGCTGCTGTGGTCTTTCGTCTTTTGCTGTTGGAAACGCAGCGTCTTTGTGGAGTAATCCACATTGCGATATGTGAGCAGGCTTGTGTCACACCAACGCACCCCGGTATATAGACCGAAGATGAAGGCACGGTGAATCTCTCCCTTCTCGCCATCGAAGTGTGTAGCCACAAGCTGCTGTATCTCCTCCGGCAGAAGAATTTCCTTTTGCAGGGTCATGTTGTCGTTCTTCAGCACAAATCCCCGGCACGGATTTTTCTTGATGAGGTCTTTGTCAACGGCAGTTGTAACCATACGCTTGAACATCCGGAAATAGATTTTCGGGCCGTCGCCTGTTCCGTTCTCTTTCAGATACTCCACATAGGCCGCCACCATATCAACCGTGAGCTGCGTCATCTTCAGATTTTTCTTGTAAAGGGAATATCTCGGTGTTCCGGCAAGAAAGTCCATGAACTTTTGCAGACCATGCTTGAGCGTTATGCGGGTGTATTTCGTGAATGACGGGGATTTGATGAACTCCTTGCAGAATTCAAGGAAATCCTCGTCCATATCCTTGCGGAGCCGGTAACCCTCCCTGTCCTCCAAGAACGACTGCTCACGCTCAAAGCGTATCTTCTCGGCAAGGGCGAAAGTGTTCTTGTTCTGCATACGCTCCTGCTGGTTGCGGGGATGAAGCCAGATGTAGAGGTTGAGGTTTTCTTTCTTGCGGGAATGCTTGATTTTGTATTTCGGTTTTCCCGCCATCGCTCCATCGGTGTAGAATACCTGATTGCCGTCATCGTCAAGCACGGGCGATTCAGTCCTTCCGAGATAATATTCAAGGTAGAGGCTGGCGCGGCCGTCGCTTAATTCCGACTGCTGGAGCTTGGGATTCTGCTTCTTGCGATTTTCTAAATTTGCCATACGATTCTAATTTTGCGCAAATATAATCCGGGGTGTAATAATTTGAAAATCGCCATACACATCCCTTAACATTTACCCCATGCCTACGGTTCACAATCAAGGGTACAAAAGGTGTACTTTTTGAGAAAATCGGGGCAAAAGACGAAAAACTACCGCAACTCCAACGATAGCTATTATATTGAAAATAAGCGTGGTTAGCTTATTTGGCTTATCATCATTTTCTATCATTGGAATCTGTTCAATTTTGTGGAGATTCGCGGCAATACTTTCCGAAAAACCTACACTCCGGGGGGCGATGGCTAAACGAAGATACGAAAAAAAGGTCAATATCTCTATGATTGACCGTAACAGGCTATATACCATTTCAGAGGTGGCCCGGATAATCGGAATCAGTCGGTCGTATTTCTACTATTGTTTCGACCATGACGAGCGGTTTCCCAAACCAACGTTCATCAACGGAATCACACGCCTGACAGGTAGCGACCTGATAGAGATTATAGCCCTGCGGCGGCGCAAGGGGCTATAATCCCGGTTCAGTTCCAGATATGCCACGGCGGGGTGCGGCGTTCCGGGGAGGCTATGGTCTCCGACAGCTCAACGGCGAGAAGCCATGCCTCGGTTCGCATATCGTCCATTTCCGCCAATGCCCTCGCTTCAAGGCTATCCCCGGCACCCGATAGCTCGCACCACTGCCGGGCAAAGGTAGAGGGTTGGAAAGCGTCTATGAACGAGAGTATCTCATCAAGGAGTGTTGCCGGGTTGCCGCCTGTCATGTCGGCGCAAAAGCAGAACGGCACGCCGCTCCAAGTCCTGCGCCGGAAATCGAAAGCGGTACAGTCGATGTCTATCACGCTGACGGTCACGCTCCAGCCGCATTTGGCGGCAATATCTATAATGGTCTGTAACAACATATCTAAAAACATGGTTATGTCTGCCACAACCGAAAAGATTGTGGCAGACCGGGTTATATTCCTGAACGGGTCTATTCCTCCGTCGGGTCGAAATCGGTTTCTTCAAGGGCGGCGAGCAGGTCAAGCACCATGCTCTCCGCGTCCTCCATATCAGCCACTATGTCGCGGATATGGTACGGTGCGCCGTTCCTGCCGTGTCCGTCCTCGCCTATCCAGAGGTAGGCTTCCTCGTCGGGGTCGAAGCCCTCGTAATACTCCCTCACTGACTTTATGAGGCTGTCGGGGTCGCCGTCTTTCATTTCGGCGGAGAAGTTGAAATCCTGCCCTGCCTTGGTGGATTGGGAAAACTCGAACTGCCATATCTCGGCCTTGGGATTCTTTGATGTATGGACGCTCCAGCCTTTGGCTTCGGCACATTCGGTTATGCGGTCTATCGTATCTTGAATATCCATGTCGGTATAAGGTTGTGTCAGCCGTGGCACAGTCGCCACGGCTGACGGGTTATCGGTCATTCATCGGGGCGGTCATGCAGTCGGGAGAGGAAAGACTGCAACCGCTTGTCGGCTATCTCCCCTATGGGTCGGGACTTGAAATACGGCACCTCCGTGACTTGGAGTATTCCGTAGCCATGCTCCCGGCAATCTATCTCGATCCCTGCAAGCTCGTTGAGCGAAACATAGCCATATTCGTCCTCTGCGAGTCCCACGACAATGCAGAACATTATCGTGTCGTCGCCCTCCTTGCTCCCCTCAAGCACAAACCACCGGGCGTTTCCTATGGTGAATATCGCCACGCATACTGCTTCCTTGCCCCTGCCGTCCTGGGAGTAGAGGGGGAAGCCCTTGAAGGCTTCCTCCAGTCTTGGTGTCATAAGTTTGTTCATATTCAGTCAAATTCAATTTCATCTTCATACAATTCTATGGTCGCTCCGCTGCTCACCTCTATGATGAAGCGATAGCCGTTGCGTCCTACAATCGTGCCTCTGCGGTAGCCGCGCCACGGCTCTTTGAGGTCGCACTGCCGCCCATATTCGGGAAAGTCGGTATTAGTATCGTACATAGTCAGCGGCGTTTTTGAGTTCTGCAAATTCGGGGTCGTAGATGAGTTCCTTGTCTATGAGGTGGCTGTAAGCCTCCGCCGCGAGGCGCGAGGTCCACTCGTAGCGGTCGTCGTAGCGTCCTTGGCGGTAGTTGTGGGCGAGGGCTTTCATGTAGCCCAAGAACACCTTGAACGCCTGCTGTTGCAGGTAGCGGTGCATGGCGGTCATTGCCATGCCTGTCTTTTCGGTGCTGCTCACCCTGCCGTTGACAAAATCCTCAAACTCACGGACAAAGCCTTGTCGCCCTCGGCGATGTTCATAAAGTCGATGTCGGTATTCATATCGTTGTGATTTATAGATGTGCGCGGTGATAGATTTTTGGATTTTCGGTCACGTTGTAGATGTAGTTTCCGCAACGCACCAACAAGGCGTGTTCGCCGTAGTAGAGCCGTTTCATTCCGATAATTGAGCCGGAACGGTGAAAATTCGGGTAGCGGCTTATGTTCCACCGCTTGCCCTCTTCGATTGTCATTCTTTTTACTCGCATGGTCTTGAAATGTTTGAGTTGTTATTTTTTTCCCTTTTGTGAAGCTCTTTGAGCTTCCCGGCAGGGCTGGCCGTTTTTCGTGCAATTCGCAACTGCGGCCAAAGGGAGGATAAGGCAAGGGTGAGGTCAGCGGCAAGACCGGGATACCCAAATTTTGGAGGCACGAGAAAATTTGAAACCGAAGGCTCGGTTTCGAGCTGAAGGTTGCGGAGGCTCACGGGCGCAGTCCGCCGACCTCAAACGAAGTGGCCTTTGCCGTTCCTCCCGGACGCGGTAATTTCGCACGGAAAAACGCCAATCCTGTCGGCAGCGAATAATTCACAGGAAAAAATCTTCATAAAAACATCCGCTCCAAAGCGTCAGCCTTGAAGCGGATCAGGGCCATCGTTCCGAGAGCGGTCATCCAAAGACCCGGCGGCACATTGGTATTCCATAGACCCGCGCCCAAAACAGCAAGGCGTGACACGTATATACGCCTCACGCCCCACTGTTCTATAATTCGGGTACTGCCAGCCAGCTCACATTGTCGCCTTGCGGCATGGGTAGTAACGGGTCATACTGCATTAGCTGATATGAGGCTATCTTGAAATCAGCCTCGATTACGGCATATATTATCACCTGTCCTTTTTCCGGCACACACTCCGAAAACCTATGCCATTCGGGACATGGATTTTTGTCAGCCCATTCCGCGCCCTCTATGAAGCAATACATATTAGGCACACGAAAATCGCTGTCCTTATACCGCTCGGCGGCTTCTTTTCGTATTTCCTCTTTTCGGTTCATAATCGTTTCGCTTTGTCAATCAAACCATTCCGGATTATCCTCTTTAAGTTCCTCGATTAATGCGTCATCGGGCAGACCGAGGTTGCTGTCAGCGGTATAGAAGAAAATATCTTCATCGACCTTTTCAGCCTCCTTGTCGGCGAAGCCGTCCGAGCCGTCGGTTGCAGGATAAGGCATAAGGACATCAAGCAGGCTTGTTCCCGCGATTATCAGTTCCTCGCCCTCGTTGCTTCTCACGATACGGCAGGTGTATTCCTTGCCCTTGTAGTTGATTTCAGTTGTAATCATATCGGTATTGTGTTTATGCTCCCTGCGCCTCTGACCGCGCAGGGAGCGGTTTATAAATCAGTCTATATCAACTCCTATAAAGTGCTCGTTGTCAATCAACAGATAGTAGTAGCCGTTGCCACAGCCGCGATACTCCTTGCTAAGTCCGGCTTTGATGTCGCCCTTGCGATAATATCCGTCGTCCTTGTCGGCTATCTCTATCCATAGGGTGCCGTCATAGCCCCGGAAGTCGAACCTGCCGGAATGATAGGCGCACCTTTCGGCAAGTGCCTTGCGAAATTCCTCTACCGCCCACGGCGCATGACGCTCCACGGCTTTGAGGGAGATAATCTCACCATCTATGCGAGTGCCGGTTGTGAGCCGGTTTTCGTAACAGCCCTTTGTAGGGTCTGCCATGAGGCATTTTCGCACGAAAGCCGAGGGGAAGGTGGCACGCGAGGCGTAACGCCTGAACTTTTCCACAATATTTGCTTCAGGCTTCTCCACTTTCACTACTCCGAGCCAGTTGGCTACGGTTGACTGCGGTATGATGTAGCCGCGTCTGCGTGAGCGTGGAGCGAACTCGCATATATAGCCCTGTGTGGAGAAAAACAGGCGTCTGCGTTCTCTGCCCTCGTTGGTGGTAATGTCGTAAAGACCCGAATTGCGGTCGATGATGGTTGCTGCTGCTTGATAGTCCATGTTTTAGTGTTTGAATTTGTTTTTTTCCCTTTTGGCTTGAAGCTCCGGGCTTCATCCGCAGGGGGTATGTTTTTTGTGCATACACCACGGCGGACCACCGGGGCGGATTAGACAAGTGTGAAGTCAGAGGGCAAGCGCGGGATACCCATTTTTTGAGCGACAAAAAATGCGGAGGCTCACGGGCGCGGAACTCCGACCTCAAGCGCGGCGTCACTTGTCGTTCCGCCCGTCCGCCGTAGCTTCGCACACAAAAACGCCGCCGCAGGTGAAGCCCGCAGGGTTTTCAAACAAAAAAGTATATCCGGCGACCTTAACCGGCAGGTTGCGGCAGGCCGGATGCCGTTCACGGCATCGGGGTTGCGGTGTTCCGGGCATAGAGCGCGGATCAAGTCGGAAGCCGCCTTCACGGAGGCTTCAGTCTTGTGGCGCGGCCGGTTTACACACGAAAGGCTATATGTGATGTCGGTGTGCCTCCCGGCTCACGGACATGGCATATAGCCCGGATTATCAGGTATTCGGGAGGGAGCGGAGGAATGCAAGGTAGTGAGGCGTGATGCGCTCCATGCGCCCACACCTCGCTCCGCTTTGCCTCGGCTTCAGCCCGGTAGGTTTCCCTAAGATGTATAGATAGATGTCAGAACTCCTCATCGTTGTAGTGGCAAAGGGCACTAATGATATTATCTGCTAATTTACAGAGAGTTATGTTATATTTAGGCTTTAATCCAAATGCTATTTGTGCTACTGTTTGTGGTTCGCAAATCAAAAAAAACAATTTTATATTTGGAGGGTTAGAAAATAATTTATAACTTTGCAAAATAATTCATCAAGAAGAAGTAACGCTCTAAATGTTAATTATTCCTAAGATTTTTACACTGCTGAACAATTATCCTCTTGTTGCGTTATACTATAAAAACATATACAACAACTAACAGATGAAGAAAACATTATTGTATTCTTTGCTCGTTGCTTCAATCGCGGGACTTTGGTCTTGTAGTAACGATGCGGATGTTCCTGTCCCACAGGACGAAGAAATTTCGACCAGATCTGGTGAATTGGTCGAATGCCTTAATATTACATATAAAGGCAAAACTTACCAGAATGTGCCAACTTCTTATGACGAGAATGGGGACTTCTTGTTCCTTGACTCGGAGTTCTCGGCAATCTATGCCGAAGAGCTTGCGAACGATTTGGATTGGTCTATCTCTGCCAAAGATTCGCACAACATTACATTCTATCCTGATTTGAAGAATAATCTCGATTCGAATGGTATAGAGGTGGATGAGAGTATTGAGGCTGTTGATGCTGCTCTTGCCGTAGCCCTTACGCGTGCAGGGTACAATGACTTGGCTGAGGTTACATTATATGATGATAGAGACTTCAAGGATAGAAACTATTCTTTCCAGTTGAATGACTCGATTATCTATACTGAGGTGGCCAACTTAAAAAATAAGCCTTGGGAGTTTAACGATAAGTGTTCGTCTCTAATCTTGACAAACAACATGCCCGATGATCCCAATAAAATCTTTAAATTGGGTTATTTTGAATACCCCTGTTCTGAAATTGAGGCTGTATTTATCGGCTACGATGATCGTAATTTCAGTGATCGCACCATTACTTGTGTAGCTCCTCCTACTTCGGTAAAAAAATATCCGAGCCTTCCGGGATTTAATGATAAGATGTCTTCTTTCAAATTATTATTTGCGAAGAAAGGTCAATACCAGCCCTCAATTTAAGGGTGTGATGTATAAATATTATGATTTACCCCTGCCTCAGTAATATGTAGCAGGGGTAAATTTCTAAAATGTAGCTTTGATTCGCTAAACCCCAGTTTTATAAGAATAAATAATGAAATTGATATATAGGATTTGGCTCTTTATAGTACCATTAGTAATATTGTCTTGCAATAATGAGGAGACTGAGCCATCACTCCCCAATTCTCCAAGCTATCGCGACGGCATTTATTCGGGGAAACAACTTGAGTTCAGTGTTGACGGAAAAGAGACCATGACAGTATCCTCTGTAACATTGACTTCAAGGCTTTTAGATGCCAATTTAGACCCCGATAAGGATCCGGACCAAATAGCCCATCCGTCGGATCCGACTTATACGACTACCGTATCGATTGCCGGCTTCCCCTTGGAAGGCGATAAGTCGTCGTTTGTGACTGTCTCCAATATAATGGGGTTCAAAGGCACGACCATGATACAGAATATAGAATATGAGTACGTCGGCGAGTTTACCGGCGATCCCCTCTCGCATCACGAGAATAAAGGTCTTATCCTTAAGCTAACTACAAAATGACATTAAGGATAATCGCCATTATGGCAGGGCTGTTTTGCTTCCCTGCCATCTGTGTTTTAGGTCAAGACGGCTTTGCCACGTCCGATTCAGTCGGCAAAGTCAATGTACTGAAAGAAGTGGAAGTACGGGGTTATGGTGCCGACCGCAACCTCAACGCTCCGGAAATGGGAAGGATAAGCCTAAGTAACAAGATGGTAATGGACTTACCAGTGATGTTTGGCGAACCTGATATTGTCAAGGCATTGCAGACTCTGCCTGGGGTCTCCCAGGGTGTCGAAGGATTCACGGGAATGTATGTGAGAGGCGGAGACAATGACCAGAACCTTTTTTCTCTACCAAGGTTTACCGCTTTATCATGTTAGCCATCTTGGAGGCATATTCTCGTCGTTCAATGTCCCGACTGTAAGCCGTGTTGACTTCTACAAGGCCGCATTTCCTGCGCGCTACGGAGGGAGAATATCTTCAATAACTGATGTTGCCATGAAGCGTTCTGATTTTGAAAAGTTTCATGGAAAGTTTTCCGTGGGGTTGCTCAGCGCCAATATCTTCCTTACCGGACCTGTTATAAAAGACCGTACGGCATTTACCATAGGTGTCAGGCGTTCATGGATTGACCTGGTCTCGGCACCGACACTTGCAATAATGAACGCGGTTGAAAAGAAAAAAGGAAAGAAACATATTGCCGGATATAGCTTCACTGACCTCAATCTCCGTCTTGACCACAAGTTTAACCAAGACATGACGGCTTATATAATAGGATATTATGGTCATGACCGCCTCAAAATAGGCCTGCGTGAATTTGAGGGTAAGAATGAGAGCTATGTAGTGGGGTCTGACGGCATACCGGTGCCTGACGACACTGAGTCAACCACCCGTTTCTTTGATGAGGATGTCAATCGTCTGTCATGGGGCAACTGGGGTGTGCTCGGTGCATTCGACTACAGACTCGGACCAGGGATATGGAATACATCTGTATATTACTCCAAATATTCTTCCACCTACCGTCAGGAAAGGGAATATCAGAGTGATCTGGAGGATTCTGACACATACGGATATAACAAAAGTCGGACAAAAAACAGCATCGCCGACATCGGTGTCAGGACAAGCTATCTTGCCGATTTCTCCAAAACTTACAGGCTTCGAGCCGGAATAGAGTTTGTCAGCCACGACTATCTGCCGGAAGGTCTTGTAAACCAATTCTATTCCAACGGGGAATGCAGTGAGGATGACAATAACAGCCCTCATATCTCATCCAATGAACTGGCTGCATACCTTGACAACACTCTAAACTTCAATGACAAGATAGCGTTCAACTTAGGTCTTAGAGGGACATTTTGCCGAATTCAGGGACACACATTTTCCAATATTGAACCAAGGGCATCTCTGAAGATAGCCATAGGGACAAACTATAGCGTCAAGGCAAGCTATGCGAGAATGCACCAATATGTGCAGCAGGTTTCAAACAACTATATAAGTCTTCCAACCGACCTTTGGCAACCCGTCGCCGCAGGGTTCAAGCCTCTAAGAAGTGACCAGTATTCACTGGGATTTTACGGCAACCTTCCATGGTATATGTATTTCTCTTTTGAGGGATGGTATAAGGACATGGACAATCTTCTCGAATATCGTGAAGGCGTATCTGTACTGAATCCCGGACTCTCATGGAATGAGAAACTCACTTCCGGGAAAGGGTGGTCTTACGGGCTGGATTTTAGTGTTACAAAGGAGGCGGGCAGGTTTACAGGCTCGCTCGGTTACGGGCTGATGTGGAACTGGCGCAAGTTTGAGGATTTGAATATCGGAAGAAAGTTCCCTGCAAAGTTTGACAACCGTCACAAAATCAATATAAACCTGTCTTACAAGCTCAACGACAAAATAGATTTCAATGCCGGGTGGACTTATATGACCGGCAACCGGCTCACACTCTCGATGTATAACTATGACATACCTGGGAGCCAGTTCCCCGACGCGCCTACAGTAGGTCCTCCGGGATACGGCAACGAAGTTGACGGAATAGACTATTATTCATCGAGAAACAATGTGCGTCTTCCGGCATACCACAGGCTTGACCTCGGCATGAGCATCTACAAGACATATAAGAACGGACGTTCCGGGGTTTGGAATTTCAGTCTCTACAATGCCTATTGTCGGATGAATGCCATAACTATCAAGAAAGACAATGAGAACAACATTATTGACTCCGCCAACAAAGATAACTGGCACAGAGCGTTCAAGACGTTGAGCTTCATTCCTATAATTCCATCAGTCTCCTATACATATTCATTCTAAAAAATGCGAAACAAACAATATCTGCTTTCAGCCTTGTTCCCGGTCATGCTTATCTCGTGCTATCACGAGGTGGATCTTGACGAATACCGCGACAAGGACGGCGAGAATATCCTTACCATCAATTCTTTGGTATGTCCGGATTCTTCACTGCAGGTGTCGGCGACAAAGACCTATTTCTTTTCCGACATCCATAACGACAGGACATACGTGAAAGACCTTAACATATTGGTTAAGGTAAACGAAGTTGGAAGAGGAATCATGGAATATGATAAAACAAGAAATCTATATATATCGGATATAAAAATACAGTCTGGTGACAGGGTTACTATCAGCACCGAATACTCAGAGACCTTCGTCTCCGCATCCGACATTATGCCGGATGCGGCCAGCATAGAAGGAGTCTCGGTAGAGCGGCAGGGTCCGGTAAGTATCTATACCAACTCAGACTTTATATTCACGTATGGCATTACGTTTACAGACCGTCCGGATGAAGACAATTATTATTTTCTGCAATGGGACGCGGTGGAGCGAGGCAAGGACATCAGGATGGGAGAACGAGACTTTGCCCATGAGCTTGTATTTCAGCAGCTTGCCAGCCAAATCCATTCCACACTTCCAGGATGGGAGCCATATTCACCATACGGGCTTCCTTTTTCTGACAAAGGGATTGATGGTAAAGAACACACCATTGTAGTCAAGGAAATAGTGCAGATGGTAAAAGGGTCTAATGAATGGAGAAAAACACAGATGAAGCGTGGATTCAGACTTTATGCAATCTCCAAGGCATATTATGACTATCTTGTAAGCGTTCTGATAAACCAGACGGGAGACAAAGGGCTGCAGGGTGGTATGATTGACCTCGGCATTGCTGACCCGGTAAAGGTTTTCTCTAACATAGAGGGCGGAGTTGGCATATTGGGGTGCTATACTATGGCAGAAAGTGAGATTGATGTAATGAAGATTGTAGGACCATTTCCAACTGAATAAGATGAGATGAACAATATGAAAAGACTTTTGCTTTTAGTAATTATATCAGTATATGCTGCAATATTGCCGGCTTACTCCCAGATTGACACCGACACATTAGAGAAGGCGGATACCTTATCTGTTATATCTTCGGGCAAACTCCGGTTTCAAGACTCACACACTGTCTCGGAGGTGGTTCCTCCAGACAGTATTGATGTTGCAAGGTATCGAAAGAAGCATTTCTGGCGCGCTGCCGGAGAGACTGTCGGTTTCAATATCGGTTTATGGGCGTTCGACCGTTATGTGCTTGACGGGCACTATGCCTATATATCATGGAGCACCATCAAAGAGAATTTCCGGCACGGCTTCGAGTGGGATGACGACCATCTGCATACCAATATGTTCGACCATCCCTATAATGGATCAATTTTCTTCAATGCAGGGCGTTCCAACGGCTATAATTTCTGGCAGTCGGAACTGTTTGCCATAGGAGGCAGTGCCATGTGGGAGATGTTCATGGAGTGTGAATACCCCTCTACAAACGATATAATAGCCACCCCTGTGGGCGGTGCCGCTATCGGAGAGGTGCTTTACAGGGCTTCCGACCTTATCATCGACGACCGAGCATCGGGTGGGGAAAGATTTGGAAGGGAGCTTGCTGCATTCGTTGTTAACCCCATGAGGGGACTTACCCGTATATTTTCCGGTGATGCCTGGAAAAAGCGCAATACTCCCGGACGCAATTTCGGAATTCCCCCAATCAGTGTAGAGCTATCGTTTAGGCGGACGATTGCTTACATTGTGGGATAATGACGAGGGTACCAAGGCAGGCGTTGCGGCGGAAGTAAATATAGAGTATGGCGACAAATTTGCTGAGACAACGAAAGCTCCATACGATTATTTTACTTTCTTGCTTGAAGTACAGGGAATAAAATCTCAGCCGCTTTTAAGTCGTGCAGAGATTGTCGGCAGACTTCTTTCAAAGGAGATTGTGGATAAAAAAGATTTAAACCTAAATGTTGGTCTATACCAGCATTTTGACTTTTTTGACTCTGACACAATCCGCGAAGAGAGAAACAGCTCGAAACTGTTTCCATGCGCCGTACCGTACAAGCTGGGTGCCCCGGCTTCGGTCGGAGGCGGCGTTATGTTCAGATACAAGCCATTGCCGATAATGAGAATTGACGGTTTTCTGCATCTAAACGGTATAGCTTTGGCGGGAATCCTTACCGACTTCTATCGTGACTATCACCGCAACTACAACTGGGGATCAGGATTCTCAATAAAGGCGGGAGCAAATCTTAATCTTTGGAATGACAGGCTGTCGTTAAGGCTTGCAAACCAGTTTTACAAGATTTATACATGGAATGGCTATGATTCTGATTTTGATTGGTCAACTACACCAGAAGGCAAGCCTGTCAATGTGCAAGGTGATTCCTCTAATTCTTCATTCAATCATTTTGAGGCATCATTTAGCTATGACATTTGGAAAAGGTTGTATTTCACGGCAGGATTCGATATGTATATCAGAAATACCAATTATGATGGATTGACCATAAGAGATGGGGGAACATCAACCATAAGTCCTCATATAGAGAGCAAGCAGCTTGGGTTTCACTTGATGCTGACATACAAGTTTTGAGTCCATATATAATATAGGTATTCACAAACCTATTATCTTGTTTTACTAAATTGGTCAGCAATGAATGTTATTCACTAATTAAAATAGTCTCCCTCGTTTTTCAGATACAGAAATCTGTCAATTAGTAGCAGTCTTCCCCGACATCCTGATTATATGTAATATCCTATGGGGCTTATTTGATAAACAATTTTCCAAATCAGTCTGGCTGACAGGTTTCCAAAACCGGCGGCTTTTGGTCGGGTACGAGCAAAAGCCACCCCGCACCATTCGGTTTGGGGTGGCTTGCTCAAACATTTGCCTATCGCTTAGGCGGCAGCTTCTTCGGTGTCGTTGTCAGTTCCCTGCGGTGCGTCCTCGGCAGGGTCGGGTTGAATGACCTCGGCTTCTTCGGTGGTTTCTTCGGTGGTTTCTTCGGGTGCTTTATCGGCAGGTTCAGCCGCAATTTCCTCGGCAGGGTCGGTCACGGCTTCCTCCGGCTCGTCGGCTTCGGGCGTTTCGGCAGTTTCGGGAGCCTCGGGTTCAGCCTCCGGCAAGTCGGTAGGTCTGAGTTGCGCTATGCGCTCTTCAAGGCGTTTGTGACGCTTCTCGTATATCTCGTTGTATTGGCTCTCGATTGCGCGAACTCGTCCGGCATGTGCTTCTTGGCGAAAGCGAAAAGGAGGCCGGATATTGCGTTGGTGCGGTATGCGCCTTGGAAATTGGCGATAAGGAAATCCCTGCGGATAATCGCCTTGGTCTTGGCGTTGAGTTTGGCGATGATTGCCATTTTCTCCATGTCGTCGAGAGCCTTGTATGGGTCACGGTCGGTCAGACCCACGGCCTCGTAATGCTCCCTGCGAAGCGATGAGAGCAGGAAGAAATATATCATCTTGTCTTCCTCGTTGGAGAATTTCGCCTCGGTGATGTCAACCTTTTTGATTTGCTCCTTTGTGTCGGCGATTGTATGCTCAACGGCTATCTCCTTGTTACGCATATCCTTTGCCTTCAAGTCGGCTATTATCGCGGTGGAGGCACTGCCGTCCTCGCGCTGTTTTACGGGCACAGCCTTGTAGCGAGGGTCACGTCATTGCGCCCAACCCATATATAGAGGGTTATTTCTCCTGCCTCGCTCTTTGAGAGCAGTTCGGCACGTTCAGTGTAATACTCCTGCATTTCCTCTTGATAGTCCTGCACCATATCCGCGTATTCCTCGTCGGTATCATCTTCCTCCCTCTGCGGTGCGTCGGGTTCGGTCGGGAAGCGTTTGGGATATCGCTTACGGTCTCTATCTCGTAGCCCATTTCGGCAAGGCGCGAGGCAACCGCCTCGTTGGTGTCGTATTGGTATTGGCAGAGGTTGGCTTCGGGGTATTCGGCAAGCATGGATACTGCCTTTTCGGCGAGGTATGCGGTGTGCTTCTCTTTGAGGCATGAGGATTTTGCGCATTTTCCCTCGTAGCCCTCTTCCACGAAAAGGAGCAGATTGCAGGTGTTGTGGGGGCATGAGGCACACGCTGATTTGTCGAAGCTGTTAACGGCAAAGCTCGGTTGTGAAGTCGCGGCTCTATCATCTGCGCCACCTTAGAGGCGTTCATGCCACGCCAACTATTGTACGGCAGACCGTCTTTGAGGTGCTTTTCGTAAACCTCACGCTGGATGTCCTCGCCGTAACGGCATATCTCGGAGGCCACGCTGACGGTGATGTCGTCCGTGTCAAGCAATGAGGCTATTTCGGGTATGAGGGTCGTAAGTTTCATTCGGGTGCGGATATAGGCCACGCTCTTGCCTACCTGCACGGCGAGTGACTGCGCGTCGTAGCGTCCGCTCTCTATGAGGCGACGGA